>Ga0310695_10000200_pt1 | contig 159960 bp, 127 predicted proteins | sample RumenRJG_04DNA_FD_203882 | JGI IMG/M metagenome (GOLD analysis project Ga0310695, IMG submission 203882) | Bovine rumen microbial communities from Lethbridge, Alberta, Canada - RJG_04 (v2) (version 2) | ecosystem: Host-associated > Mammals > Digestive system > Stomach > Rumen | place: Canada...
AAGTTAAGCCCGCCTGCGCCGATGGTACTGCAATGCAATGCGGGAGAGTAGGAGGCCGCCACTTTTCAATGATGAAGCCCTGATTCAGTTTCTGAGTCAGGGCTTCTTTTTTTTGTTCCTCCAGCCTGCTGGCAAGACTTGCTGTGCAGAGAATTGGCTTGTTTTCTTCGACAAAAGAGGGCAAAAGTCAATTTTTTTGCCTTTAAGTGTGATTTTTCTTTAATTTTGTTTGTCAGTTTAAAATAATTGTTTAAATTTGCACTCGTAAATCCTGTCCACGAGAGGGCGGGAACAATTAAACATCGATGGATCGAGACTTCATGGTCAGTTGTACGACCAGTCTCGAAAGGGCGTTTTCGAAACGTTACCTGTCTGAACAATCAAACTTCGCAACTTTGAATCTAAAGACAGCGGTAATGCAACAGAGACGTCCGCGTGGGTTGATTTTATGATATCTGCCCGCGGCTGTCTTCCCTTTTATATATATAGAATAAGGTGTACTCCATTCATGGGTGTACTATATTTGTGTATATGGCGTAGGGCTTGTTATGCCGTGGTGTAAGAGAGATATATCACATGACGTGGGCAGGCTTGAAGTTGCTTATCCTTCTTTAGGGGCAATGCGAAGGCCTGATTGTTGGGATAAGCACGGAAAGAAACTTTACTCCCACGTCTTTTTTGTATCCATAATTTTGGCTGTTTATAAAATGGCGAATGAATGACCGGCAAGGGGAGTGTCGGCCAGCACCTTCGTGTGCTCTGGTGAGAACAAGATTTTATTCAATATTTTATTTACAATTTAAACTTTTAAAACAAAATTATGAACAAGAAAGATTTGAAAATGTATGAGGCTCCCGCCAGCGAGGTGGTAGAGCTGGAGTTGCAAGGCATCCTGTGTGGAAGTCCCACGGGAGGCGGCAGTGCTGACATTGACCCAGACGATGTTGAACCGGGCTTTGGTCAGTAATTCCTATTTAAGCGAAACTTTTTATTTCAAATTAAATTTTAGTAAATTATGAAACTAAACAAAATTTTAATGGCACTTTCTGCAATGGCTATCGTTGGCTGTAGCAGTGAAGATTTTAATGATCCTTCTGTAGCACAGGCTATTGATGACTCTAGCCTTGTTCAGCTGGGTGAGAACTTTATTCTTGCCGGTGTTGGTGAAGATGGCAATACAATGCGTACACACTGGGAGCAGAATGCAACTACTAAAGCACTCTACAATGTGTTCCTTCCAATCTGGGCTACTGCACCTACTGGTGGTAATTTGATTTATGATGCCACTACAGGTAAAGATGCCAAACTTGATGAGCAGGCTGTTGGTCTTTGCTGGCTGGGTAATGGAACTGTCGGAACAGATGTTTACACTAACTATGAGTTCTACCACTTTGGCTGGCTTAAAACTGGAGAAACAAGTCCTGTCTTCGAATGTAATGATTTGAAGAACGGTGCTATGTATAACGAAATCAATGTTGCTGCTGGCGATGCTGCAGGTGCTGAGGCTGATCCAACCAAATTCTCATTTGCTGGCGGTGTAACAAAGTCTTTTCTTATTAGTGATCTTAACTACAATTCAGGTATCTATAAGACAGACAACAAGGCTATCTTCGGTGGTAAGTATATCGTGTACTACCCATTCAATGATGAATTCAAGGATGCTGGTACAATCCCTGCAAAAGCTATGACCAACTGGACAGATGCTCCTAAAGATTTTAAGGATCCGTTGATTGGTAAGGAGACCTTCCGCTATTCTGCCCCCGTCGACATTAAGGGTGGAGATCAGGCTGCCGGCTTTGGCCTCTACAACCTCTCAGCAATCGCTCAGTTGCGCCTGGCTGCACATTCTTCTATGACTGGTAAGCAGATTGACAAGATTGTTCTTTATAGCGCTAAAGAGCAGCTTCTCGAGCGTGCTTACCTTGCCGCAGACAAGATTGATGCAGGCGAAAAAGGAACAAACCTTTACAAAGCTACTGAAGGTACTAAGACAATCGTAGCTACATTCGCTACTCCAGTTACTATGCCTGCAACAGGTCAGGTAAGCGGTTACATCACAGTTCTCCCAACAACTGTTGAAGACCTTGTTGTTTTCGTACATAACTCGACCGATGGAACGTGGGCTAAGTATTCAATGCCCAGCACCGAATTCAAAGCAGGTAATGCTCAGATTGTAAGCCTTAGCCCTAAGGCTGGCAACTTCAAGACTGACTACTACGCTGTTGACGATGCAACTCTCAATACTGCACTTTCAGAAGCTCGTACAGCTATCGGAGGTACAACTGCTAAAAAGACAATTACCGTTATCGGCGATATCACTCTTAAAACAGTTGCAAATATCAATGCTACTCAGGATCCCTATATCACTATCAAGGGTGACAAGATTATCGTTCCTGAGAACATGACTCTCACTCTTAACACTAATCTGGAGTCTGACCTTCAAATTCTTGGTAAGTCTTGCTGCTCCAACTCCGCATGGACGGGTGGTCGTGTTGTAGTACAGGGCGGAACGCTTAATAATGTTACAATGGAGAAGACTGAGGCGAACGCTACAACACCGGCTCTGTATAATCAGTATAACCCAGAGGTAACTTACAGCGGTGCTGCTACAATCGCTGCTGGCAAGACGTTCGAGGTTAAGGCTGGTAATGTACAGGTAGATGCTGCTGTTCAGCATAAGGGTAATATCAATATTGCTGAAGGTGTGAAACTCACTGTCAGCAGTACTGGTGACCTCAACTTCATGGGTAGCACTGTTGTCAACGATGGTACTATCGAGGTAGAGAAGGCTGGTAAGTTTGATATGACGGACAAAGATGGTAACGCTACCGCTTCTGATGGTAAGCGCATGACCAACAATGGTGAATTCATCCACAACGTGGACGCTGCCGTAGGTACTGCAGTTCAGAGCATGAACCAGAATGGTACATACCGCTGCCGTGTTGACAAGCAGATTAAGCTTGACGATGCATACCAGAAATGGCTTGCATGTAGCGTAATCGAAATGGTTGGTGCAGGTCAAACTTATAACCTCGGTGTTGCAGAGAAGAATATTGAGTATAAGCATAACGGTAAGTTTATTGATATTGAAGTTAATACTACTTCACTGACTACATTCAATAACCCGGATCTTGGTAGTGGTGACGGTGATAATAAGAATATTCAGGTCGGCAAACTTACAGTTATGCAGGGAGGTCTTTATCTCAATTATGTCAAGGGTGAAGGTAAGCGTGAATTGACTGTAAATGGTGATATGACTGTTTCAGCTAAATCTAGTCTTTTCTCTTCTAAGAACATCACTGTCAAGGAGAATCTTAAAGTTGAGGGCGCAGAACTGATATATTGTGGAAAGAAGCAGAATGAAGGAGGCCTCGCAGTTACAAAGGACATCACAGTCAGCGGTGCAGCAGGTGTCTTTAATGCTGATGGTATCGATGCTCTTGACATCACATGTGCTAACTTCACTCTCGCTGATGCTGCTACAGCTAAATTCGGTAACCGTACAAATGGTGATACCAAGAACCTGACTGTTAGCGGAACAATCAGTAACCCTGCTGGATGTACTTTCAGTATTCATGCTGCTAACCAGGAAGCTGGTTCTGTACTTGCTACGATTACTTGTAAGAAACTTACGGTTGGTGGTAGCTTCCCCGGTGGCAAACCCCAGGTTGTAGAGTAATTTATCTGAAATAGATACTTAATAGAGAGAAGGTGCGAACGTGCACCTTCTCTTCTTTACTATACACACAGAATATAATTTGGATATTATCATGAATCATTCCAGATGCCTTGTTCTCATCCTGTTCGTCATTCATCTCGGCATTTTCTTCTCTTGCTCGAAGAAAAGTCCGACAGCGCCGTGCATCGTCTTTAATGACACCATCTGCCACATGACGATCAACAAGGACAACCCTCGTGACTCTTTCGACTTTGTATATAAGAATGCAGGTGACAAGAAACTTGTGATTTACACCGTAGACCCTTCCTGCGAATGCCTTACCGCGAAATTCGATCAGAAGATGCTTGGCAAAGGCGATTCGTCATATATCCGCATTTATTTTGATGCGTCCAACGAACAAGGAGAATTCTGGCGCACCCTCGATGTCTATACAAACGCGAGAAAGGAACCCTACACGCTTGAAGTCGAAGGGACGATAAAATGAAAGGCGCAAGCAGCCCAGCCGATGGGCAAAAAAACTCGGGGACTTGCTCTGGCAAGCGACTTCGTCGATGACCGAATGATCCACTTCGCCAAACGACTTTAACCCTGCTACAGGGAGGCTGAGATGCCGATGTACAAAGGGGCTTTCCTTTAGTGGTGGTCTATTGCTTCAGCATTTCAAGGAATTTGTCTGCAACAAGATCATTCATCAGGGCAAATGCAAACCACTTCTTGCCCAGGTCCTTGATGGAGGCACCGATATGGTATACCTCATCATCTATCAATAGGAAACGGTCATGTGCCTTGTTGAACTGCATTACCTCAATGGGGGCGTATTGCTCGTCATGACGTTGGATGTCCAGTTGGAGCTGATGACTGATAGTTTTAGTGTAAATAGTAGTCGACACCCCCTCTTTCCGTTTGTCCAATAGGGCAAACACGGTATCATCCACATAGTTGTCTATTAGGACAATGCGTCTGTCAGCCTTTCTGACCAGGTCTGACACGAAACGGTATGCGTCGAATATCTGTCCGTCGAAGAATACTCCTTGCCGGGGTGGTAATGAGGTCTGTACGAAAAAGTCTACTTTATTGCGTATCTCTGCGATTTCTTCTCCTTGTTTATTTACTGTTTTTTCCAATTGTTCAAAGCGCTGATTGACCGAATAGCCACTAATTATATATTCTTTCAAAACATTGTTAGCCCACTTACGGAAAATAGTAGCATTAATGCTGTTCACTCTGTAACCTACAGACAATATGGCATCAAGATTATAGAATTTTGTCTTGTAGAGTTTCCCGTCTGTGGCAGTATATTCCAAAATGGAATGAACTGCGCTCTCGTCCAATTCACCACTTCTGAATATATTATTTAAGTGCTTGGATATGGCAGGCTGTTTCACTCCGAAGAGAGTTGCAATCTGCGCTTGTGTCAGCCACACCGTCTCATCATCCATCCTTACTTCCAGCCTGATGGTATCATCCGGCTGGTACAATACAATCTCACCAGTTAATCTTTTTTCCTGTTCCATATAATGATAGTCGAATAGTTGATAGTCTATTCTTGTTTGCAAAGATACAGTTTTATTTTGAGATAGCAAAAGAATTGAATGAAATTGTATCTGCAAGAATCGCAATGGGGAACTGAATGTACTGGGCAGACTCGCCAAACGACTTTAACCCTGCTATCCCTGCTACAGGGAGGAAGAAATGCCGATGTACAAAGGGCAGAGCCTGTAGCACCATCGGGATTTATCCTGCTACAATGGTGCTACAACCCTGCTACCAGACTACGACTGTATTTTGAGTGGATTGAAAACGGCTATGGGCGTTCAGTTGATTGGCTGGAGCCGCTCGGTCGTTTGGCTATAGCCGAACGGCTGAAAGGATGCTTCTAACTCCCTCGAAGGACGGCACTGATACCCCATCACCCTTATTCTGCATCCCCAACGCAAGGCATCTTTATCATTGATGCAAGGTATCTCCCAGAAAATCGGGGACTTGTTCTTGCTCTGGCAAGCGACTTCGTCGATAACTGAATGATCCAAAGTGGGGACTCTAGCTTGGCAAGCGACTTTAACCCTGCTATAGAGATTTTCGGGAAGATTCTTATACATGTAAGTTAAGAATCATCATCTTTTGTTTGAATAAAGCCTATAGGACGACGTAATCCCATTTTGTCGGAATTGGAGGTCACAAATTGTGACTTCCAAATTTGAAACTCAGTTTTTGACAACTGAAACATGAAGTCTTCAGGGAATCTTTTGATGTTTCAATTAACTAAAGAAGAGTGTTTAAGATCACAAATTGTGACCTTAAAAGAAAAACGTGCGAGGCATTGGCTGAGTTGCAGCCCAGAGAGCCGAAGCCACGGAGGCGTATCGGATTTATTCGAGATGAGACGTGAAAGAAAGTGGAAAATCGGGGACTCCGAATGGTCCACTTGGTAAAGCGATTTTGTCGATAACTCGACGGGGTCACATGATGTCAAAGAACGCTTTTTGGTGTCTGTCATGGGAAAGTCTTCCAAGGGTGTTGGGAGCCTTTCCCAAGGGTCGTACCGATGGCACCTACGGGTCGTGCGGATGGCTCTTATGACCCATGGAAGCCATCGCCAAGGGTCTTGGAGATATCACCTTTACCCCCATAGGAATGCCTCGCACGCCCCATAGGAGATATCGGAGTACCCCCATAGAAGGTGTCGGAATGAGTGATTAAGTTATCGTTATCGTCAGAAAGAGAAAAAAACAGGGAATTGTTTGGCGGATTCGGGAATTATTCTTATCTTTGCACCTGTTAGTATGCCCATGTGTGGGCGGCTTGATAACTTTATTATTGGAATGAGACATGCGGTCAGTTGTACGACCAGTCTCGGAAGGGCGTTTTCTAACGTTACCAGTCTGAACAATCAAACTTCGCAACTTTGACTCTAAAGACAGCGGTGATGCAGCAGAAGCGTCCGCGTGGGCAGATGATTATATTCGCCTGCGGCTACCGTTTCCCTTTGTGTATGTTAAGATGTGTGCCAACGATGGCGGTACTCTCTTTGCATGTGTATGCCCTTGGGTGTGGTGTGCCGTGGCGTATATAATGTCACAGCGTGGGTGGGGTATATGTTTTCCTTGAATTCTACAAAAGAACGCAAAGCGGCTCAGACGGTGAGCGGTGGAAGAGGTCCGACTCCTCGCTTTTGCGGCGACTTTTTCTTGGTGACAAGGAAAATGTTTAATTGTTAAACTAAAATGTTAAAAGCAAACTGCCTGCCCGTGAGGGTAGGCAGTTTTTTTTGACTGCCGTGTGTTTGGTGTCTGGTGATGTAATATTATTTCGTGTGCTGCGTTATATAAAGGTATGCAGTGGACAGACAGAATCCGACAAATCAAGATCGTCCTGGTCGTGGCAGCCGTGGTGATAGCCGTCGCCTCCCTGCTGGTCTCCCATTTCCTGGTGCGTGACCTCTACAGGGAGGAGCGCAGCAAGATGGAGGTGTGGGCTCAGGCACTGCACTCGCTGAATGAGGCAGATGAGAATACCGACCTCTCCCTGGTGTTGAGTGTCATGGAGGGTAATAACACCATTCCGGTGATTGTCCTTGACAAGGACGGTCATGTTGCTGACTATCGTAATATCACCATCAAGGCAGAAGACGCGGCGGACACCATCGCGTTCATCGAGCGTGCCGGGCAGCGGATGAAGGATGCCGACCGGTATATCAAGATCCAGACGGGCGACTCAGCCGACTACCAGCTGGTGTGCTATGACGACTCCGTCATGCTGAAACGCCTTGCCGCATGGCCATACGTGCAGTTGGGTATTGTGCTTATCTTTGTCGTGGTGGCTATTTTCGCATTATTGTCGTCCAAGCGTGCCGAGCAGAACAAGGTGTGGGTAGGGCTTTCCAAGGAGACCGCCCATCAGTTAGGCACTCCTATCTCCAGTCTGATGGCATGGACGGAGGTGTTGAAGGAGACATATCCGGACGACGAGCTGTTGCCGGAGATGGACAAGGACGTGAAACGGTTGGAGCGTATTGCAGAGCGTTTCTCGAAGATCGGGTCGGTACCGGAGCCCGTCGACTCCTCGATGAACGAGGTGTTGCAGCATGTCATAGAGTATATGAGCCGTCGCACCTCGCAGAAAGTTGAGATCGTCTGTCATATCCCCTCGGAGGATGTCGTGGTCAAGATGAACGCCTCGTTGTTTGAGTGGGTCATCGAAAACCTCTGTAAGAACGCCGTGGATGCCATGGGGGGAGAGGGCACCATCACCCTGACCATGATGACGGAAGGTCAGCAGGTCATCATCGAGGTGCAAGATACCGGTAAGGGTATCAGGAAAAAAGACATCAAGAACGTCTTTACCCCCGGTTTCACGACCAAGAAGCGAGGGTGGGGACTTGGGCTGTCACTTGCCAAGCGCATCGTGGAGGAATATCACAAAGGACATATCTTCGTCAAGAGCTCAGAGGTGGGCAAGGGTACCACCTTCCGTATCGAAATGCCCAAGTAAGATTGCACATTTCCACCCAGTAGTGTGCAATATAACGGTCTGTTAATGGTTGATTTTCAACGGAAAAGCAAAAAAAATGTAATTGGCAATTCATTATTCGCAATTATTTTGTAACTTTGCAACCCAAAAGTGCAGTTATGTGTAGTTTAGAGACTTATCAGATAGACCTGAAGGGGATGAAGACCGACGAGCAGCGTCTGGAATTCGACGTGGATGGTGACTTCTTCAAGGCTCTGGACACCTCTGAGGTGAAGGACGGAGTGTTGCACGTGTCGGTGTCTATACGCAAGGCAACCGGCTTTTATGAGCTCCAGTTTCATACGGAGGGCACAGTGACTGTCCCCTGCGACCTCTGTCTTGACGACATGGAGCAGCCTATCGTGACGGACAACCGTCTGGTTGCCAAGCTGGGAGCAGAGACCAACACTGAGGACGATGATGTCGTGACTGTTGACGAGAACGAAGGAATACTCGACACGTCATGGCTCATCTATGAGTTTATAGCACTTGCCATACCCATCAAGCACGTTCATGCACCTGGAAAATGCAATAGTGTGATGACGCAGAAACTCCAAGAGTTAAGCGGTGCCGACCTGAGAGGCGAAGAGGAGGCAAGGGAGATAGACCCACGGTGGGAAAAATTAAAGAATTTAAAAGTTTAAAAATTAAAAAGTAATAAAATTATGGCACATCCTAAAAGAAGACAGTCAAAGACCCGTACACTCAAGCGTCGTACTCATGACAAGGCAGTAGCACCCACATTGGCAGTATGTCCTAACTGTGGCGCATATCATGTATATCATACTGTATGCCCCACCTGTGGCTACTATCGTGGCAAGATTGCCGTTGTAATGGACGAAGCAGCTGAGTAATGGGAAAAATCAGTGCGATAATCACCGGTGTTGGTGGCTACGTGCCCGACTATATCCTTGGCAACGAGGAACTGTCGCGCATGGTGGACACCAATGACGAGTGGATTATGACTCGCGTAGGTATCAAGGAGCGGCATATCCTCACGGAGGAGGGTCTCGGCACCAGCTATATGGCGCGTAAGGCGGCAAAGCAGCTGATGCAGAAGACGGGTGTCGATCCCGATACCATTGACGCAGTGATTGTCACCACCTCGACGGCTGATTATAAGTTCCCCTCTACGGCAAGCATTGTGCTGGGCAAGCTCGGACTGAAGAATGCCTTCGCGTTCGACTTCTGGGCAGCATGCTGTGGATTCCTCTACACGCTCGATGTCGCCGCTTCAATGATTCAGTGCGGTCGCTATAAGAAGATTATCGTGATTGGTGCAGACAAGATGTCGTCAGTCATTGATTATAAAGACCGCGCCACCTGTCCGTTGTTCGGTGACGGTGCTGCCGCAGTGCTGGTGGAGGGTACTGAAGAAGAGAACCTCGGTGTGATGGACTCTTATTTCCGTGCCGATGGCAAGGGACTTCCCTTCCTGCACATCAAAGCAGGCGGTTCAGTATGTCCTCCCAGTCATTTCACGGTAGACCATCGTCTGCATTACCTCTATCAAGAGGGTCGTACCGTGTTCCGTTATGCGGTGACTAATATGAGTGACGACTGTGCATTGATAGCAGAGCGCAACGGTCTGAACAAGGATAATATCCAATGGGTAGTCCCTCATCAGGCTAACATGCGTATCATCGAGGCAGTGGCAAAACGTCTGGAGCTGCCGATGGAGCAGGTGATGGTTAATATTGAGCATTTCGGTAACACCTCCGCTGCGACCATTCCATTGGCGTTATGGGAGAACGAACATCTGTTGAAGAAAGGTGATAATATGATTTTCACAGCTTTTGGAGCAGGATTCGTTCACGGAGCAAGTTACTACCGATGGGCGTACGATGGCGCAAGTGCTAAATGAGAAAATGAGAAGTGAGAAATGACTCATAAGGCAGGATTTGTAAATATCGTTGGAAATCCCAATGTAGGTAAAAGTACGCTCATGAACCAGTTGGTTGGTGAGCGTATTTCGATTGCGACGTTCAAGGCGCAGACCACCCGGCACCGTATCATGGGTATCGTGAATACCGATGATATGCAGATCGTTTTCAGTGACACACCGGGCGTGTTGAAGCCCAACTATAAGTTGCAGGAGTCGATGCTTGCCTTCTCCGTTTCCGCATTGCAGGATGCGGATGTGTTGCTCTATGTGACGGATGTCGTGGAGAACCCGGAGAAGAACATGGACTTTCTGGAGAAGGTGCAGAAGATGACGATTCCCGTCATCCTGCTCATCAACAAGATTGATGAGCTTGCTAGTGGTTCTAGTAGCTCTAGTGATTCTAGTCAGACTAGGTTAAATGGCATTGTGGAGAAATGGCATGGATTGTTACCCAATGCGGAGATCCTGCCTATCTCTGCGAAGAATAAGTTCGGCACGGATATGCTCCTGAAGCGCATCAAGGAACTGCTGCCAGAGAGTCCTGCCTATTTCGATAAGGACCAGTTGACTGACAAGCCTGCCCGCTTCTTCGTCTCGGAGATTATCCGTGAGAAGATCCTGCTCTACTACGACAAGGAGATACCCTATGCCGTAGAGGTGCGGGTGGAGCGTTTCAAGGAGACAGAGAAGAATATCCATATCAATGCCGTCATCTATGTGGAGCGTGACTCGCAGAAAGGTATCATCATCGGACATCAGGGTGTCGCCCTGAAGAAAGTGAGCACCGAGGCACGTAAGGCTCTGGAGAAGTTCTTTGACAAGCCCATCTATCTGGAGACCTTCGTCAAGGTCGACAAAGACTGGCGCTCGTCACAGAGAGAATTGGATTCATTTGGATATAACCCTGAATAAAAAGATATATGGGAAACTTAGTAGCGATAGTAGGACGCCCCAATGTGGGTAAGTCCACCTTGTTTAACAGACTGACCAACTCCCGTCGTGCCATTGTGAGCGACGAGGCAGGTACCACCCGTGACCGCCAGTATGGCAAGTGCGAGTGGAATGGTCGTGAGTTCTCTGTGGTGGACACAGGGGGCTGGGTGGTTAACAGTGACGATATCTTCGAGGAAGAGATTCGTAAACAGGTTGTTGTCGCTACTGAGGAAGCCGACCTGGTACTGTTCCTGGTGGACATCAAGAACGGACTGACCGACCTGGATATGGACGTGGCTCAGATTCTCCGCCGTTCTAAGCTCCCTGTCATCTTGGTAGCTAACAAAGCAGACGATGGCAAGGACCTCTACGGACAGTATGAGTTCTACAAGCTCGGACTGGGTGACCCCTATTGTGTCAGTGCCGCGACAGGCAGTGGTACGGGTGACCTGTTGGACTTCGTGCTGACGAAGCTCAAGGCTGACGAGGTCGATGACCTTGAGGATGGTACTCCCCGTTTTGCCGTTGTCGGTCGTCCTAACGCAGGTAAGTCGAGCATCATCAATGCCTTTATCGGGGAAGACCGTCATATCGTGACGGATGTGGCAGGTACCACCCGTGACTCCATCTACACTAAATACGACAAGTTCGGTTTCGACTTCTATCTGGTCGATACGGCAGGTATCCGTCGTAAGAACAAGGTGACGGAAGACCTGGAGTTCTATAGTGTGATGCGTAGCATCCGTGCGATAGAGAATTCTGATGTCTGTATCCTGATGATTGACGCTACCCGTGGTATCGAGGCGCAGGACATGAACATCTTCCAGTTGATACAGAAGAACAACAAGTCGCTGGTTGTCGTTGTCAACAAATGGGACTTGGTAGAGGAGAAGTCGCAGGTAGCCATCAAGACTTTCGAGACAGCCATCCGTAACCGCATGGCACCGTTCGTCGACTTCCCCATCATCTTCGCCTCTGCCGTGACGAAACAGCGTATCTTCAAGGTGCTGGAGACTGCTAAGCAGGTTTACCTGAACCGTACGATAAAGATTGGTACCTCCAAGCTCAATGAGGTGATGCTGCCGTTGATAGAGGCAACACCGCCCCCTTCCATCAAGGGAAAGTATATCAAGATCAAGTATGTGTCGCAGGTGCCGGACACCCAGATACCCACCTTTGTGTTCTATGCCAACCTCCCCCAATATGTCAAGGAGCCCTATCGTCGTTTCCTGGAGAACAAGTTGCGTGAGAACTGGACATTGACAGGTACTCCGATTAATGTATTCGTGAGACAGAAATGAGGACGAGTGGCTTTCTTCTGATGGCGATATTGCTGCTATGTGGCTGTTCCCAGCAGGACCAGTCGTCTGAGGAGCAGGCGGGAATCGCTGCCAAGGAATACTACGACCGTCTGCTGGCGGGTGATATTGATGGCTTTCTGAAAGGGAAAGCCGATATGGATTCTGTGCCCGCCGACTATCGGAGCCAGATGTATGCCGCTTGTGAGCAGTATAAGAAAGAGTTGGACGAGACACATGGTGGTGTTGCCGCCATCACCGTCTCCAATGCCAGGAAAGACAGCACCCAACAGATGATGATGCAGGCTTTCCTGCTACTCAACTTCAGAGACTCCACGAAAGAAGAGATTATTGTGCCGATGGTGCAGCGGGGTGATGTGTGGATGTTGCGTTGACCACCTCACGCATCTCCTTCAGCAAGTCAGAGGCAAAGATAAAGTCGGTCAACCGCTTGTTGGTTGATTGCATGATATCGGCAGAGACACCCTGCCATTCCTTATGTCCCTCATAGATAAAGATGATATTCTCTCCGATGGTTGTCACGGAGTTCATATCATGGGTATTGATGATGGTCGTCATATTGAACTCCTGAGTAATACTATGCAGCAGATCGTCAATGACCAGTGAGGTCTTAGGGTCAAGACCCGAGTTTGGCTCGTCGCAGAAAAGGTATTTGGGGTTCAAGGCGATGGCGCGGGCAATGGCAACACGCTTCTGCATACCACCGGATATCTCCCCAGGGTACTTATCCTCTGCATTCACCAGATTCACACGGTCCAGGCACTCTCTTGCCCGTTTGGTGCGGTCACGCAGGGTCATCGGGGCAAACATATCGAGGGGGAACATCACATTCTCCAGTACCGTCATCGAGTCGAAGAGTGCCGCACTTTGGAAAATCATCCCCATTTCACGGCGCATCAGGATCTTCTCCTCTTTCGACAGTGCCACGAAGTCACGACCGTCATAGAGTATCTGTCCGCTGGTCGGCTCAAACAAGCCTACGAGATTCTTAATCAATACCGTCTTACCACTACCGCTCTGACCGATAATCAGGTTGGTCTTGCCATCCTCGAAGACGGTACTGATGTCCTTCAGCACCTCGACGCCATCGAAGCTCTTGCAAAGATTCTTTACCTCTATCATGACAGCAATTGAGTTAAGAAGACGTCACTGAACAGGATCAGCACACTGGAGCAAACCACGGCATCCGTCGATGCCTTGCCCACATTCACAGAACCACCCTCTACCGTATATCCAAAGAACGAAGGGACGGCAGATATGATAAAGGCAAAGAACAGACTCTTAATGATACTCATCCATACAAACCACGACTTGAAAGCATGCTGGATACCAAGAGTCAGGTCGTCAGGTACGATGATATGACCGATATATGCCGTGCCGTAAGCTCCCATGATACCCATTGCCGATGAGAAGATGACCAGGATAGGCATGATGGTGACCATGGCGACAATCTTTGGCAGTATCAGGTAGTTGGCGGAGTTGACACCCATGATGTCCAAGGCGTCAATCTGCTGGGTGACACGCATCGTACCAATCTCCGAGGCGATGTTAGAGCCCACCTTACCAGCCAGTATCAGACACATGATACTGCTGGAGAACTCCAACAGCATGATTTCACGGGTGGTGTAGCCGCTCACCCATCGGGGCATCCATGGACTCTGGATGTTCAGTTTCATCTGGATACAGATCACTGCACCGATGAAGAAAGAGATCAGCAGCACGATACCAATGGAGTTGACACCCAGTTGTGCCATCTCCTTGATATACTCTTTGGCAAACATGCGGAGGCGCTCGGGACGCTTGAACGTCCTGCCCATCAGCAGGATGAATTTGCCAAACGATGTCAGTGATTTATTCAGTATGTTAACCATATTCGGTGCAAAGATACTACTTTTTGACGATACAAGCAAGTTTTATTGCCGAATTATGAATCTGCGATTTTAAGAAAAACTCTTTTTCTTTTGGCATTTTACTCACTAATTCGTACCTTTGCAACCACATATAAATAAGGTATGGACGAAACGGCGAACAAACAGGAAGAGCAACTGGTGCTTCGTACCGAAGGACTCGTGAAGGTATATGGCAAGCGTACAGTGGTGAACGACGTGAGCTTTAACGTACGGCAGGGAGAGATTGTAGGACTGCTGGGACCTAATGGTGCTGGCAAGACGACATCTTTCTATATGACGACGGGACTGGTGGTGCCTAATGGTGGTCACGTCTATCTGGGTGAGGAGGAAGTGACGAACTATCCTGTGTACCGTCGTGCCCGTGCCGGTATCGGCTACCTGGCACAGGAGAACTCCGTATTCCGTAAGATGTCCGTCGAGGATAATATCCTCTCTGTGCTGGAGATGACGGGTAAGCCCCGCGCCTACCAGCTGGAGAAGTTGGAGAGTCTGATCAAGGAGTTCCGTCTGAACAAGGTGCGTAAGAACAAGGGTGACCAGCTCTCCGGTGGTGAGCGCCGCCGTACGGAGATAGCCCGCTGCCTTGCTATCGAGCCGAAGTTCATCATGCTCGACGAGCCCTTTGCGGGTGTCGACCCTATCGCCGTGGAGGATATCCAGCAGATTGTGTGGCAGTTGAAGTATCGTAATATCGGTATCCTGATTACCGACCATAACGTGCATGAGACATTGAACATCACCGACCGAGCCTACCTGTTGTTCGAGGGACGTATCCTGTTTCAGGGAAGTCCTGACGAGTTGGCGGTCAACCCTATTGTGAAAGAGAAATACCTCGGTTCCAACTTCATCCTCCAGAAGAAAGACTTCCAGCGGATGGCGGAGGAGAAAAAACGGAAGGAAGAGGCAGAAGATGCCACCTCATAAAAAGAAAAAGGAATCAACCCGTCGGCTGATTCCTTTTTATATTGTCAGAGCAGTTCTTTCGGCATAAGTTCCTTGGCTCGCTCGAAGTCCTCCGGGGTGTCTAGCTCATACGAGAAATAACTCGTGGTGTCCACCACCTTGAACGTATGTCCTTGAGGGATGAGGCGTTCGAAACAACGCTCGTAGAACACATCGATAAGTCCCTCCTTGAGAATCATCTGGTCCAGTTCCTTATAGAGTGCCGTGCTATAGTCAGCCGTCATTTTCTCAATGCCTACCGACTCACCGATGGCATCCTCGATGCTGCAAACCTTGCTGATCTCCGTGATATGGTTGTCGGCATCAACGATGACCTTGATTTCCTCCTCCCCACACGCATGGCGGTTGAGGGCAAGGGCAGACCCCGGCTCATGGGCGATACGTGCCACGGCGGCAGGGTCGCAGAGGATATCACTGTCCATCAGCAGGAACTCCTTGCCACGCACATACTCACCAGCCATCCACAGCGAGTAGATGTTGTTGTTATGCTCGTAGTCGGCGTTGTGGAGGAAGTGGAAGGTGGGGGTGCCTATAGTACCTATAGTTCCTATCTTATTCTCTAAAAAATCCACTATCTGGTCAGCACGATAGCCGGTGACCACCACGAACTCTGTGATGCCAGCCTGTTGCATGGCACAGACGGTACGTTCCAGCAAGGTACGCTCGCCCACCTTCAGCAGACACTTCGGTTTCGTGTCTGTCAGAGGACGGAGACGCTTAGCCATGCCGGCAGCAAGAATGACGCCAATCATAATTCTTAAATTAGTAATTAGAAATTAGTAATTTCTCACTCCTCATTTCTCATTCAGTACCTTCAGGATGGTATCGACCACGGTCTGCGTCTGCTCCTTACGTCCCAAGGTGATACGTAGACAAGACTCCAGTCCCTTGTCGCCCATGAACTTGATTTTGTAGTCCTGTACTTTCAATGCCTCCATCAGCGCGTCCTTGATCTCCACCGGGTATTTGATGAGGATGAAGTTTGCCACCGACTTATACACCTTGAAGCCGGGCAGGTTGCCCAACTCCTTCTTATACAGCTGGCGACCCCATTCCATATCGTCGGCGACTTGGCGATAGTGCTCGTCGCTGTCGAGAGCGGCAAGAGCCACAGCCTCAGAGAAACGGTTGTAACCCAGGTACTTGTTGCAGTAGCTCAGGAACTGGTCATGTCCCTTTCCGATAAAACCGAAACCACAGCGCAGACCGGGCAGTCCGTAGAACTTAGACAGTGTGCGGGAGATAATCAGGTTGTTGTATTTTCCCACCAGTGGTGCGATATAGCCCGTGTCCATATTCATGAAGCTGGCATACGCCTCGTCAATCAATACCATGGTGTCAGAAGGGATATTCTCCATGATACGACCGATTTCCTCACTGGTCAGACTGTTACCCGTAGGATTGTTAGGAGAGGCAAGCAGCAGCATACGGGGATGCACACGGTTAGTGTACTCAATGACCTCCTCCACGTCATAGGCGAAGGTGTCCTCCAGCTCATGGAGCGGATACATCTCGAAGGTACCGCCACACTCACTTGCCACACGGTTATAATACCACCAGGAGAACTCAGGGATGAGAATCTTCTTGTTGTCACCCAGCATCAGGAAGTAGTGGATGGCATTCTTCAGCATGTCCTCACCACCATAGGTCAGTAACACCTGCTCCTCAGGTACGTTGTAGATCTCGCTGAGGCGTACCGAGATTACACTCTTCTTGCCCTGATCATAAATGCGGGTATAGAAACATAATGTCTTTGGGTCGAAATTCTTGATAGCCTCCACCACTTTCTGGCTGGGCTCAAAGTTAAATTCGTTTCTGTCGAGATAATTCATATTATTCTTTTTTGATATTCCGATATTTCGATCTATTTTATTTTCATCAACGCCATGCCGATGGCAATCCAGATGATCTCCCTCACACGGCAGATGATACTCACGAATATGCCGAGGGCTGCGGACAGTCCCAATGCTGCGATGGACAGCACGAAACCACCTTCCTGAACACCCAACTGCATGGGCAGGAAACCTATCAGGTTGGCGAAGAGGGTGGTGAAGGCGACAATCAGGATGCTGTGCAGGAATGTGAGTGTCAGTCCGTCCCAGCCACCTCCGCAGTCGATGCCGAAGAGCAGGAGCATGAACATCACCTCTGAGCTCTGTATTACACGGGAAAAGTATTCCAAAACCAGACTGCGGTAGAACGCACGGGTGTCCTGTCCGTAGAGCGCGGCAATCTGTTTGTCGATATTTCCGATAGCCTCCGAGTGACGAGCCCAGAAGTGTAGGGTCCATTTCTTCAGTCCCGGGATGTTAGCCACCACGCCCAGCACATATTTCACCAGTCCGTTCTTGTAACCCTTAGAGAAGAGGTAGAAGAAGAACAGGCAGAAGACAACGATGATGCCCAATGTGGTGCCAATAGTCATGTTGATGGGTAGGTCACCTATCATCACCAAGGCAAGATAGATGAAGATGCTGATAAACCAGAACCAGAAATGAGCGAAGAAATGCATCATCGCATAGAGGATGACACTCGAGGTGGCATGCTGCTTGTCGATATCCTTCGAGAGTTCCATGATGCGGTATGGCTCACCGCCCAGTCCTCCCACCGGTGTGGCATAATTGAGGGCATAGCCTGTGATGGTCAGTCGGTAGAGTCGCCAGAAACTGACCGGCATCTTCCCTTGGATGTTGCCTTCGATGATGGCTTTCCATGCAAGGGCGTTCAGTGCATAGACAATGATCCATACCCCGATAATCGGTATCAGCCAATAGCCTGCATGGCACAGATGGTCCCACAGTTCGATGAAGCTGACATCAAAGGTCAGCAGCATCACTACGACAGCAGCTATACCGAGAAAGAAAAACAGATTATTCAGCTTTTGCTTCGTCCACTTCATGGTTTCATTCCTTCAATTCTTTTAGTCGCTTCGCTTTGTAAAAGCGTCTTGCGACGATTACTTCAATCCTTCCATCCTCTTCCGGATAGCCTTGCAGAACGTCTCATGGCGATGGTTGACATACCATGCCAGCAGTCCCATGCCCACAATCTCGAAGACGAAATAGATGGCAGGGACATCGAGCAGACAGAACAAAAACAGCCATGCCGAGCGGAAGTTGAAGGTCAGCAGACCATTCCATGTGATGACAGGCAGGGAATGACTATGGAAGTCCTCACGGATGTCCGCAGGGATATTGTCGAGACTACCGTATTTCTCACGCATCACCTTCATCATCCGCTGGAACTCAGGAGTCTTCTCCTCCTGTTTCTTCGTGTAGTCGATATACGACTTCTGGAAGTAACGCTCCACCCAAGGAGTCTCACTCGTCATCTGGTCGTAGATCTCCTGTTGCTTCTGCGAGTTATCCAGTTCCGCTCCCTTCTCTCCCTTCAGGAAGAAGAGGTGTGCCTGGATATAATAGTCGGCAAGACGCTGCTGACCGGCAATGCCCGCAAAGCCAGAGATGATGCCGAGGATATATACCACGATGGTAGCGATGAGGGCATTCTCAGGAGTGTCCTCAATACCCAGCCATCCGAACTCGATGCTGTGGTGCATGTAGAAGCGGTAAACGAGTCCGTGGTAGATAGGTACGAACCACGTGAATCCTGCGATACCGTCAAGGATGCGTCCCAACCGGCTCTTCTTGCCCGTCATGCGCGCCAGCTGTCCGTCAGTGCAGTCGAAGATGTCGGCAAGACAAAGCAGCAAGATGGCAATGATGTTCATCACCAGTCCGTGTGTCCCCTCATAGTAGAAACTGCCGCAGGCAAAGAAGAACGTGCTGGCAGCTCCGATAATCATCGAGAGGATGGTGACCGTATTGGGGTGTATGTCGAGTTTGGCAAAGAACACCGCCCACCAATAGCAGAACGGGCGTACCACATGCAGGTCGAGCCAGTCCTCCGTCTCAGCGGATTTGAGGGTCTTTTGAATCTTTTCGTTCATGTTCCTATTTATATTTTAATAAATTCAGCCTGCAAAATTACGAATAAGTGAGGAGACCACCAAATTTCTTAACTTATTTTCCCCAATAAAAAATCCTTGCAGCTTTCTGCAAGGATTCTTTTGTCGTCATACTTACATGTCCTCGTAAGTGTCGAGGTAAGTGACATGGGTGACAAGATATTCCTCCACGCCATGCTTTCCGTCCGCTCCACCGATACCCGATTTCTTCACACCGGCATGGAAACCCTGTATCGCCTCGAAATGCTCACGGTTGATGTAGGTCTCACCGAACTCCAGTTCACGGCATGCCTTGGTGGCAATATTGAGGTCCTTGGTGAAGATAGAGGAGGCAAGTCCGTACTCACAGTCGTTAGCCCATGCAATAGCCTGGTCGATGGTGTCGAACTCCACCAGCGGGATGACAGGACCGAAGGTCTCCTCATGGATAATGTCCATATCCTGCGTGCAGTTGTCAAGCACGGTGGCAGCATAGAAATAGCCCTTGTTGCCTACACGCTGACCACCGCACAACAGTTTCGCACCCTGTCTGATGGCACGCTCCACCTTCTCGGTGACACTCTCCAGAGCCCGTGCCTCCACCAGCGGTCCCATGTCGACCGATGCGTCAGCACACGGGTCGCCCACCTTGACAGCCTTCATCTTGTCGACGAGGATTTTTGTAAATGCCTCCTTCACCTCTTTCTGCACGTATACACGCTCTGCATTGTTGCATATCTGACCATTGTTGCCGATGCGGGAGTCCACAATCCATTGTGCGGCACGCTCCAGATCGGCATCCTTGCAGACGATAGCAGGTGCCTTGCCACCCAGTTCAAGACTGACTTTGGTGATGTTCTTGCTGGCAGCAGCCATGATACTCTCTCCTGCACTCACGGAACCGGTGACACTGACAATGTCAATCTTTGGTGAGCCTGCCATCTCATTGCCGATGACAGAACCCTTACCGGTCACGATATTGATGACACCGGCAGGCAGTCCGGTCTCTGCCACCACCTTGGCAAATTCCGTACAGTTCTCTGGAGTGAGCTGTGAGGGTTTGATGACGATGGTACATCCTGCTATCAGGGCTGCACCAGCCTTGCGTGCAATGAGGAAGAAGGGGAAGTTCCAAGGGAGGATGCCTGCTACCACACCAATTGGTTTTTTTGTCAGCAGGATGGTCTCATTAGGGCGGTCAGAAGGGATGATCTCACCTTCAATATGACGGGCAAACGATGCCATATACTCGAAATAGGCAATGGTGGCACCTACTTCGATACTTGCCCATGTGCGGGTCTTGCCCTGTTCGCGCATGATAATCTCTGTGAATTCCTGTTCACGTGCCTTGATACCTGCTGCCATCTTCAACAGATACTGTGCGCGTTCGATGGCGGGTGTCTTGCCCCATGCTTTCTGTGCCGCACGTGCCGCATCCAGTGCACGGTTGACATCCTCGATGGTACCTTCCGGTTGTCGGGAGATCACTTCCTCCGTGGAGGGATTCAATACGTCAATCCATTTGCCGTTGGAGCTTTCGCAGAATTGACCGTTGATGTACATTTTTAAGTCTTTCATAAGCTTTTGTTCTTGAGATTAGTATTTTATTTTACAAAATGTGTCTGTTGGTGACTGCAAATATACGACTTTTTATGTTCCGCTCCAAATTTTGGGGCATTTTCTTTTTTTTTGTATCTTTGCAGGCGAAAAAGTTACGATGATGAATCACGATAATATGGAAGAGCGGTTTCCTGTGGTGGATACTACGGGGATGGTGATAGGGTGTGCCACTCGGGGAGAGTGCCATAGCGGTAGTCGTTTGCTGCACCCAGTGGTACACTTGCATGTGTTTAACAGTCGGGGAGAGGTGTACCTGCAGAAAAGACCAGAATGGAAAGATATACAGCCTGGGAAGTGGGACACTGCCGTGGGCGGTCATGTCGACTATGGGGAGACCCCGGAGGAGGCACTGATGCGTGAGGTCCGGGAAGAACTGGGTATCACCGACTTCGTACCGGAACGGTTGGGGATGTATGTCTTCGACTCACAGCGGGAGAGTGAACTGGTGTATGTCAACCGCACCGTGTATGACGGTGCCGTCAATCCCTCTGCCGACGAGTTGGCAGGAGGACGTTTCTGGGCGTTGGACGAAATCCGTGATGCCCTGGGCAAGCAAATCCTCACCCCTAATTTTGAGAGCGAGTTCCAACGTTTTTTCTTAAAGAATACTTTAAATCCCATAAAATGAAGGCGAAGATGAAAAAAACAGTTTGCTTGTTATTTGCAGCCATATTGTCTCTGGTTGTTTGTGCGAAGGAAGATACAGACCAATATATCCCCCAAGCCCCTGATTACCAGCAGGCTGCGATGTGGTATGCCTCCCTGCAGGACGCAGGCGACAAGGGTGCCGACGTGTTCTATATCGTCTCCACATGGGAGATGGACTGGAAGGCATGTGACGGACAGGTCTGTCATTATGCTGATGTGTGGAACCCCGTGCATCGTGAGCACATGGCGATCGAGATGGGGAAGATAGCCAGTTATATGGCAGAAGGGAATCATTTCTACGCACCCTATTACCGGCACTTGGCGATAGATAGTTGGATGACGCAGAATAACGACACCATCCTGCAGCGAGTCCAGTTGGCGATGGGTGACGTGAAAAAAGCATTTGACCGGTTCCTGCAAGTGCGGGACCCCCGTCGCCCCTTTGTGCTGGCAGGGTTCAGTCAGGGCGGTCTTGCCGTTGTGGAACTGTTGAAATACATGAGTGACGAAACCTATAAGCATCTTGTCGCAGCCTATGTGCTGGGCTATAAGGTGACCCCGCAGGACACCCTCGGATGTCCTCGCATCAGAGCCGCCAAGGACTCCGCAGACATCGGTGTCACCATCTGCTACAACACCGTGAAAGACGTGAAGTATGTGAAACCCGTGCTGTCGGAGACATGTATGGGCATCAACCCTGTCAACTGGCGTACTGATGCCACTCCCGCCATCCTTCACGACACCATCACAGTAACCCTTGACCCGCAATACCATGTGCTGGTGGTGAAAGGCTATAGCGGAGCAGAGTATCCTGCCTTCAGAGACTTTATTAATGTCGGTGATATCCATAGCTGCGAACCATGGCTGTACAGTGAGTGTTTGAGGAGGAATATAGCCTTGCGAGTCAGGGAGTGGAGAAAGAAAAATAAAGAATAATTTGGTTTTTCGCTCAATTTGCATTACCTTTGCACGCTCAAAACGAATATTATAAATAAATAAGGTAAATAAGATGAATATTTCATTTGAAGCTCCTGACAAGATCAATGGTTTGATGACCATTACATTGGAGAAAGACGACTATCAGGGTGAGGTTGAGAAAACCCTGAAGGACTATCGTAAGCGTGCTAATGTGCCCGGTTTCCGTCCCGGTATGACACCAATGGGTCTCATCAAGCGCCAGTATGGTGCGGCTGTTAAGGTGGACGTAGTGAACAAAATGCTGGGTGAGAAACTCTATGAGTATGTTCGTGAGAACAAGATCCAGATGCTGGGTGAACCATTGCCCAGTGACAAGCAGGAGACGCTCGATTTTGAGGGCGACGCTCCTCTGACCTTTAAGTTCGATATCGCCGTTGCCCCAGAGTTCGAGGCAAAACTGAGTGGTAAGGATAAGATTGATTATTACAACATCACCGTTGACGACAAGCTCATCGACCAGCAGGTGGAGATGTACCAGCAGCGTGCAGGTCACTATGACAAGGTAGAAAGCTATGATGCTGAACAGCGTGACATGCTGAAGGGTGACCTTCGTGAGTTGGATGCCGATGGTAATGTGAAGGAAGGTGGTATCACCGTTGCTGATGCTGTGCTGATGCCCCAGTATATGAAGGTTGACGACCAGAAGAAACTCTTTGACGGCGCTAAACTGGGCGATATTATCACCTGGAATCCCCGCAAGGCATACCCGGAGAGCGACGTGGAGGTGTCTTCCCTGTTGAAGATCCAGAAGGAAGATGTGAAAGATCATGAAGGGGACTTTACTTATCAGATTACTGAGATTAGCCGATACGTGAAGGCAGAGGTCAACCAGCAGTTGTTCGACCAGACCTTTGGTGAGGGTAACGTGAAGGACGAGAAAGAATTCCGTCAGAAGATCAGCGACATGATCAGTCAGCAGTTCAAGTCAGACTCTGATTATAAATTCCTGCTCGACATCCGCAAACACATGGAGAAGAAGGTAGGCAAGCTGGAGTTCCCAGAGGCTCTGCTGAAGCGTGTGATGCTGAACAATAACAAGGACAAGGGTGAGAAGTTCGTGGAGGAGAATTTCGAGGCGAGCATCAAGGAACTTGGCTGGCACCTGATCAAGGAACAGTTGGTAGCTGCTCAGGAAATCAAGGTGGAGGACAACGACTTGAAGAATGTCGCCAAAGAAGCTGCTCGTGCCCAGTTCGCCCAGTATGGTATGTCTAATGTTCCCGATGAGTATCTGGAGAACTATGCTGCTGAGATGCTGAAGAAGCGCGAGAACGTAGACGGACTTGTTGACCGTGCCGTTGACGTGAAACTGACAGAGGCACTCAAAGGTGTTGTCAAACTCAATGAGAAAGACATCACTTTAGAGGACTTCCAAAAGATGCTGCAGGAAAAATAAGTTTTTTTAAGAAAAAAAACAGCATTATATTTCGGGGTTACCAACTTTTTTCGTAATTTTGTATTTACAATATGCGGGAAAGAGTTGGTAACTCTCTTTTTTGCTCAATTGAAAAAAGAAATGATGAACAACGATTTTAGAAAATATGCTACTAAGCATTTAGGAATGAATGGTCTCGTACTCGACGAGGTGGTTAGCGCACAGACTCAGTATTTGAACCCCTATATCCTAGAGGAACGCCAGCTGAATGTGACACAGATGGATGTGTTCTCACGCTTGATGATGGACCGTATCATATTTCTCGGTACACAGATCGATGACTATACCGCTAATACTCTGCAGGCGCAGTTGTTGTATCTCGACAGTGTGGACTCAGGCAAGGATATCTCCATTTATCTCAATTCACCTGGTGGCAGTGTGACTGCAGGACTTGGCATTTATGACACCATGCAGTTTATTTCCTCTGATGTTGCTACTATCTGTACGGGTATGGCTGCGTCAATGGCTGCCGTGCTGCTCGTAGCCGGTAAGGAGGGAAAGCGCTCCGCACTGCCTCACAGCCGTGTGATGATTCACCAGCCGTTAGGTGGTGTGCAGGGACAGGCTTCCGATATCGAGATAGAGGCTAAGGAAATCATGAAGTTCAAGAAGGAACTTTATACCATAATCTCTGAGCATTCACACACGCCTTATGACAAGGTGTGGAATGACTCGGACCGCAACTACTGGATGACAGCTGAGGAGGCAAAGGAATATGGTATGATAGATCAGGTATTGGTAAGAAAATAATGAAGAAAGTATGTAACTTCTGCGGAAGGTCTGATAAAGAGGTAAAACTGCTGATAACAGGCATTAACGGCAATATCTGTGAGGATTGTGCTGCTCAGGCGTACGAGATAGCTAAAGCGAACGGCTATGGACCTGATGCCAAGAAGGCTCATGAAGGTGCGCCCGACTTGAAAAAGGTGCCGAAACCCAAGGAGATTAAGGAATATCTCGACCAATATGTCATAGGGCAGGATGAGGCGAAGCGGTTTCTCTCCGTTGCTGTCTATAACCACTATAAGCGGCTTCAGCAGCCTAAGGATGACAATGGGGTGGAGATTGAAAAGAGTAATATTATCATGGTGGGCTCCACGGGTACAGGCAAGACCTTGCTTGCCCGCACTATCGCCAAACTGCTCGATGTGCCTTTCACCATTGTTGACGCTACTGTGTTTACAGAGGCAGGTTATGTGGGTGAGGATGTGGAAAGTATCTTGTCTCGTCTGTTGCAGGTTGCTGATTATAACTTGGATGCAGCCCAGCGGGGAATCGTCTTTATCGATGAAATAGATAAGATAGCCCGAAAAAGCGATAACCCTAGTATCACCCGTGATGTGAGTGGCGAGGGCGTGCAGCAGGGACTTTTGAAACTGTTGGAGGGAACAATGGTCAACGTACCGCCACAGGGAGGACGTAAGCATCCCGACCAGGAATATATCCATGTGGACACTAGAAATATCCTGTTTATCTGTGGGGGAGCTTTTGACGGTATCGAGCGTAAGATAGCTCAGCGTCTGAATACCCATGTGGTGGGCTACAACTCTGTACAGAATGTGCGGAAGATAGATAAGGAGGACCTGATGCAATATGTCCTTCCGCAGGACTTGAAGTCGTTTGGACTCATTCCTGAGATTATCGGTCGCCTGCCTGTGCTGACCTATCTGAACCCACTCGACCGAGCCGCCTTGGAGAGGATTCTGGTAGAACCGAAGAACTCTATCGTGCGACAGTATGAGAAATTGTTTGAGATGGATGGGATTAAATTAACGTTTACACCAGAGGCTTTGAAACTCATCGTCGACAAGGCCGTGGAATATAAACTCGGTGCCCGCGGACTGCGTTCTATTGTGGAGAGTATCATGATGGATGCGATGTTCGAGGTGCCCTCTAAACGAACTAAATCCTTTGAGGTGACAGCAGAGTATGCTAAGAAGCAACTCGATAAGTCGCACTTACAATAAAAAACAAAGCCTATGGCAAATAAGAAAGTGAATCTGGCAGAAGCCCTGAAGAAATTCTTCGGCTTCGACAAGTTCAAAGGAGACCAGGAAGCTATTGTGCAGAATGTGCTTGATGGGAAGGATACCTTTGTGCTGATGCCTACAGGTGGTGGCAAGTCGCTCTGCTATCAGTTGCCCTCGCTGCTGATGGATGGAACGGCAATTGTCATTTCTCCACTGATTGCACTGATGAAGAACCAGGTAGACGTCATCAGTGCAATGAGTGAAGAGGGAACAGCACATTATTTGAATTCCTCTTTGAACAAGGCGGCAATAGACCAAGTGAAGACGGATGTCAGAGAGGGGCGCACCAAACTTCTCTATGTGGCTCCAGAGTCCTTGACAAAGGAGGATAATGTGGAGTTTCTGAAGCAGGCAAAGATATCATTCTATGCTATTGATGAGGCTCACTGTATCTCTGAATGGGGACATGACTTCCGACCGGAATATCGTCGTATCCGTCCGATTATCAACGAGATTGGTCCCGCTCCTATTATCGCCTTGACAGCGACGGCGACAGACAAGGTGCGAACGGATATCAAGAAAAACCTGGGTATCTTGGATGCTGCAGAGTTCAAGAGTTCGTTCAACCGACCTAACCTGTATTATGAGGTGCGTCCAAAGACCAAGGATGTTGACAAGGATATCATCAAATTTATCAAGCAACATTCCGGCAAGAGTGGTATCATCTATTGCCTCTCCCGCAAAAAGGTGGAGGAATTGGCAGAAATTCTGCGTGCCAACGATATCAAGGCGCAGGCATATCACGCAGGACTTGATTCTGCACTCCGTTCGCAGACGCAGGACGACTTCCTGATGGAGAAGATAGATGTCATCGTTGCCACTATCGCTTTCGGTATGGGTATAGACAAACCTGATGTCCGTTTTGTTATACATTATGACATTCCCAAGTCGCTGGAAGGATATTACCAGGAGACAGGACGCGCAGGACGTGACGGCGGTGAGGGTTTGTGTATCACTTTCTATTCTAATAAAGATCTTCAGAAACTCGATAAGTTCATGGAGGGCAAACCTGTTGCTGAACAGGATATTGGCAGACAACTGTTGCAGGAAACGGCTGCCTATGCCGAGACCTCCGTATGCCGTCGCAAAATGCTGTTGCACTATTTTGGAGAGACTTATGAACAGAACAATTGCCATAATTGCGATAACTGCCTGCATCCTAAGACTAAGATAGAGGCGAAAGACCAGCTGGTTATCGTGCTAAATACGGTGATAGCCCTCAAGGAGAATTTCCGGTCAGATTATGTGATAGGTTTCATCATGGGACGTGAGACAGAGGATATCCTTGCTCATAACCATCAGGAGCATGAGCTCTTCGGGGCCGGTGAGGATGAAGACGAGAAATTGTGGAATCCTGTTATTCGTCAGGCTCTGATAGCTGGCTATCTGGAAAAGGATGTGGAGAACTATGGCTTACTGAAGATAACTTCCGCAGGTAAGAAATTCCTGAAAAAGCCAGAGTCCTTTATGATAGTCGAAGATAAGGAGTTTAATGATGATTATGAAGGGACATTGGAACAGGAAGGTGGAACAAGTGCCTTGGATCCGACACTGAATTCGATGCTGAAAGACTTACGTAAGAAAGTGTCGAAGAAGATGGGGCGTCCTCCTTATGTTATCTTCCAAGATGTGTCTTTGGAGCAGATGGCAACAGATTATCCAGTGACTTTGGAGGAGTTGAAGAATATCCAAGGTGTGGGGGAAGGAAAGGTAAAACAACCCTATGCGCAGGAATTTGTCGACCTCATCAAACGCTATTGCGAGGAGAACGATATCACCAGGCAGGCAGACCTACGCGTGCGTACTGTTGCCAAGAAATCGATGCTGAAAGTGAAGATTATCCAGGGTATCGACCGTCAGGTGGCTCTTGATGATATTGCCAATGCACAAGGCTTGGAGTTTGAGGAACTTCTCGATGAAGTGGAGGCTATCGTATACAGTGGGACCAAGTTGAACATTGACTATTTTCTTGATGAGGTGATGGACGAAGACCATATCAATGACATCTACGATTACTTCTCAGAAAGTGACACCGACTCCCTGGAAGCTGCCATTGATGAGTTGGGTGATGAGTGCTCAGAAGACGAGATTCGTCTGGTACGTATCAAGTTTATCTCCGAAATGGCGAATTGATGTTCCACGTTAAATCGTATTAATAATGAGGTGAAACGCTTGCCATGTCGGAAAAATTGAGTAATTTTGCACGCAATAAAAATTAAAGGAGTATTATATGTCATCATTTATTGCAGACAAGATTGTCATGGACGGTTTGACTTTTGACGACGTCCTGTTGATTCCCGCTTATTCAGAAGTACTGCCTAAGATGGTAGAGTTGCGAACTCAGTTCTCACGTCATATTCAGTTGAATGTGCCGTTTGTTACTGCAGCGATGGACACTGTTACGGAAAGCCAGATGGCTATCGCTATTGCCCGTGAAGGCGGTATCGGTGTGATTCATAAGAATATGTCTATTGAGAATCAGGCCCGTGAGGTGGCTATCGTGAAACGTGCAGAGAATGGTATGATATACGACCCCATTACGATTCCACTTGGCTCAACAGTGGCTCAGGCATTGGAAATCATGGCGGAATATCATATTGGAGGAATTCCTGTGGTGGATGGTGAAAAACATCTGAAGGGTATCGTTACCAATCGTGACCTGCGCTTCGAACGTCGTCTGGATAGACCCATTGAGGAGATAATGTCAAAGGATAATCTGGTGACGACTCATCAGCAGACGGATCTGACGGCTGCTGCCCAGATTTTGCAGGAGAATAAAATTGAGAAACTTCCTGTAGTGGATAAAGACAATCACTTGATAGGTTTAATAACTTATAAGGATATTACCAAAGCGAAGGACAAGCCCATGGCTTGTAAGGACGAGAAAGGTCGTTTGCGTGTAGCTGCTGGCGTGGGTGTCACTTATGACACGCTTGACCGTATGCAGGCTTTAGTGAATGCAGGTGCTGATGCTATTGTGATTGATACAGCTCATGGTCACTCCAAGGGAGTGATAGAGAAACTGCGTGAGGCAAAGGCATCTTTCCCCAATATTGATATCGTAGTAGGTAATATAGCTACAGGTGAGGCTGCTAGAATATTGGTGGAAAACGGTGCTGATGCAGTGAAAGTAGGTATCGGTCCTGGTTCAATCTGCACGACTCGTGTGGTAGCAGGCGTGGGGGTCCCACAGTTGAGTGCCGTCTATGATGTATATCAGGCGTTGCAAGGAACTGGTGTTCCTTTGATTGCCGATGGTGGCTTACGTTATTCTGGCGATATCGTCAAGGCTCTTGCCGCAGGTGGCTCTTGTGTGATGATAGGTTCTCTTGTCGCAGGTACAGAGGAAAGTCCTGGCGATACTATTATCTACAACGGACGTAAGTTCAAAAGTTATCGTGGTATGGGTTCTCTGGAGGCAATGGAACATGGATCCAAGGACCGTTATTTTCAGGCAGACACCAAGGATGTGAAGAAACTCGTTCCAGAGGGTATCGCTGGCCGAGTTCCATATAAGGGGACTGTTCAGGAAGTAATCTATCAGATGGTAGGTGGCTTGCGTTCTGGTATGGGCTATTGTGGCGCTTCTACTATAGAGAAACTGCATGATGCTAAATTTACACGCATCACAAATGCAGGTGTCAACGAGAGCCATCCGCATGACATCACGATTACCAGTGAAGCTCCGAACTATTCACGTCCTAACGATTAAGATGAGGTCCAGGCTGTTGCTCGTCTTCATGATGCTTGTGTCGGTAATGTCACAAGCGGCAGATGATCCGATTTTGTTCACGGTGGGTAGTATGCCTGTAACACGTTCGGAATTTGAACAGTCGTACTTAAAAAATACCACAGTCAGCCGTGTAAGTCGTCTGACTGTGGCTGATTATCTTAAGTTATATATTGAATATAAACTGAAAGTAAAAGCGGCATTAGATGCTCATATCGATGCTGCTGCTTCATTCCGTGGGGAATATGCACGTAGTATAGATGGCCAGTCTGAAATGAGAGTCTCTGCTTTGGGGACAGTTCCTGTTGCCTCGCAAGGTTCCGACAAGTGGAGGGTAAAAAAAATGGGTCATGGGGAGGCTATTTGTCCTGCTCAGATTATGATACGACTTCCTCAAAAGGCTAGTCGGGAAGAACAGCGACAGGCTCAAAAGCAGATAGAGTCGATTTATCAGGACTTGCAGAACGGTATGGATTTCGGACAGTTGGCTCGTCGATATTCTCAAGACAAAAAATCATCCGTAGCAGGAGGAGTGATGGGGTGGTATGTTCATGGACAAATGCTCAAAGAGATTGAGGACATCGCCTTTGGACTGAAAAAAGGAGAAATAAGTCGCCCTTTCCTTTCTACGATAGGTTTTCATATTCTGATGATGAAAGACCGTAAACCCTGTGGTGAATTGGATGATTCATCATTTGGTAGTGTGGAGGAGAGGCAAACACCTTATCAAGTGTCTGTAACTGAAGTCGAAATGCCGACCCAGGGTTTGCAAAAAGAGTTTTATGAAGGACTTCTCTTGTATGAACAAAGTAAGCAGTCTGTAGGGCGGCATGCTGCAGAAGACGAGGAGGCACTGAAATATTACTTTAAGAAGCATAAAAAGAGATACAGGCGCAAGGGTTTCAAGCCTAAAAGCTATACAGAAGTACGGGGGCAGGTGGTAGCAGATTTGCAAGAGGAGATGAATAAACGCTGGGTAGCGGATTTGAGAAAGAAGTACCCGGTTAACGTGAATAAAAAGGTATTAAAGACAGTAAACAATCATTATTGATCATGAAGATTCGAAGTGTTATCGCAATAATAGCTTTGTTGACCATTTTGCCGATGCAAGCAAAAACGGCAAGTGACAGTACAAAAGTTCAGAGTGTTGTTGACGAGGTAATCTGGGTCGTTGGTGATGAGGCAATCCTCAAATCTGATGTCGAGGCAATGCGTATTCAGGGACAACAAGAGGGAATGCGCTGGAAAGGTGATCCTGACTGTTCTATACCTGAGCAGATTGCAGTGCAGAAACTCTATCTCCATCAGGCAGCTATAGATAGTATTGAGGTTACTGAGGCTGAGATAACACAAGGGATTGAGCAGCAGATAGAATATATGGTCTCGGTTATTGGTTCTCGTGAGAAACTGGAAGAGTACCATAAAAAGAGTATGAGCCAGATTCGTAGTGAACTTCGTGAATCGTTCCGTGATCGTCAGTTGATTCAAGGAATGCAACGCCAGTTGGTTAAGGATATCACTGTTACTCCCGCTGACGTGCGTAGATATTTTGCCGATTTGCCTCAGGATAGTATTCCTTTCGTTCCGACAGAGGTCGAGGTGCAGATTATTTCTCAGACTCCACGTGTCAGTCAGGAAGAGGTGAATAGGATAAAAGAGGAACTGCGTGACTATACCGATCGAGTGAATAGGGGTGAAACATCTTTCCAGACTTTGGCTCGTTTGTATTCGGAAGATCCAGGAACTGCTCGTCGTGGTGGTGAGTTAGGTTATACGGGGCGCGGCACGCTCGATCAGTCATTTGCGAATGTAGCTTTTAATCTGACAGATCCGAAAAAAATCTCTAAAATTGTTGAGTCTGAGTTTGGCTTCCATATTATTCAGCTGATAGACAAACGAGGTGATAAGGTGAACGTTCGCCATATTCTTCGCAAACCAGTTGTCAGCCAAGAGGCAATTGATAAATCTCTGGCTCGTCTGGATTCTATCCGTTCAGACATCAAGGAAGGGAAATTTACTTTTGAGGTTGGTGCTTCTATGATTTCTGATGATAAGGATACTCGTAATAATAATGGATTGATGGCGAATGCTACACAAAACGGTCGCACTTCCCGTTTCCAGCTGCAAGATTTGCCTTCTGAGGTGGCTCGTGCGGTGGACACCTTAAATGTAGGAGATGTTTCAGCACCATTCCAGATGATTAACAGTCGTGGAAAGACCGTTTGTGTTATTGCGAAGTTGAAGAGTCGTACAGAAGGACATAAAGCAACCATCACTGAAGATTTCCAAGTGATGAAAGATGTGGTATTGGAGAAACGTCGTCAAGAAAAACTGCATCAGTGGGTGGTTAATAAGATTAAGTCCACCTATGTCCGTATAAACGACAGGTATAAGGACTGCCAATTTGAATATCAGGGCTGGATTAAATGAGACTCCGTGCAGTAGCTTTCCTGCTGCTGTGCCTGTTCGGGCTGAGTCTCGTTTGGGCAATGCAGCCTACCCGCAAACGCAACACTTCCCGCAAGCGGCAGGAGGATAAACGTGTCTATCTGATACATTCTGACCAGTTGCGGTATGACCAGTATAGGAATGGGGATGCTCAGATATTGGTAGGCAATGTACATTTCCGTCATATGGGAGCAAACCTTTATTGCGACAGTGCTAACTTCTTCCAACAGACTAATTCCTTTGAGGCTTTCGGTCATGTGAAGATGTTGCAAGGTGACACCTTGAAACTCTTTAGTGATTATGCTTATTACGACGGGAATGCGCAAATAGCTCAGGCTCGTTATAATGTGGTGCTTAAACACAGACAGTCTACCCTTTATACGGATAGTCTTGATTATGACCGCCTGTATAATTTCGGTAATTTTTTTGAGGGTGGTAAACTGGTGGATAATAATTCTACTTTAACAAGTGATTGGGGAGAGTACCATACGGACACTAAAATAGCGATGTTCTATTATGATGTGCGTCTTCGCGATAAGAATTTCTATCTTACTACTGATTCTTTGTATTATGATACCCAAACCTCTCGTGCCCATATTGTAGGTCCTTCCAATATCACATCAGGAACGAGTCATATCTATAGTGAGGATGGTTATTATAATACAAAAACAGAGACATCAGAACTTTTTGGTCGTTCAGTAATGAAAGATCAAGGTCGGACTATCGTAGGTGATAGTGTCTACCATGACGCTAAGAAAGGTACCAGTTACGCCTATTGGAACGTCATCTATACAGACTCTACTAATAAAAATCGGCTGACAGGTGACTATTGTGAGTATAATGACTCAACAGGTTATGCTATGGCTACAAAGCGGGCAGTGGCAATGGATTACTCGCAGAAAGACACACTTTATATGCATGCCGACACGTTTAAGTTGTACACTTTCAATATCAATACAGATTCTGTCTATCGTAAGATTCATGCGTATAATAAGGTACGAGCGTATCGTATTGATGTTCAGGCTGTGTGTGACTCACTGGTCTATAACTCGAAAGATTCCTGTATGACCATGTATCGGGATCCGATTGTTTGGAACAACAGACAACAGTTGTTTGGTGAGGAAATACGGGTCTATATGAAGGACTCTACTATTGATAGGGCGCATGTCATAGGGCAGGCATTCTCTACGGAGCAGATGCCGGATACAATCCATTTCAACCAAGTGTCATCTAAAGAAATGCTGGCTTTTTTTGAGAAAGGTGAGATTTATGAAACAGACGCTGTAGGTAATGTGTTGATAGTCTATTATCCTGTCGATGAGTCTGACAGTACGCTTATTGGATTGAATTATACCGAGACTCCTTTGATGAAAATGTTTCTTGAAAATAGGAAGATGAAGAAAATCTGGATGGAGAAACCTGTGGGGACTCTTTATCCGATGACACAGATTCCGCCTTCCAAATATTTTCTTCCTCAATATGCCTGGTTTGATTATATCCGACCTCTTGACAAGGATGACATTTTTAATTGGCGTCCAAAGAATGCAGGACAGGAATTGAAAGAAATTAAACGTAGGGAAGCTCCTAAGCAAAAATTAAACAGGAAGGAGGAAATGAATGAGTGATATAGTACAGTTGTTGCCAGATTCTGTCGCCAATCAGATTGCTGCAGGAGAGGTAATACAGCGTCCTGCTTCTGTGGTCAAAGAGCTGGTAGAGAATGCAGTGGATGCCGGTGCGAAGACGATCCGGGTGCTGGTTGTGGATGCCGGACGCACCTCCATTCAAGTGATTGATGATGGAAAAGGAATGTCGGAAACGGATGCTCGTCTTGCCTTTGAGCGTCATGCCACTTCTAAGATAAGAAAAGCAGATGATTTGTTTGCTTTGTCAACGATGGGCTTTCGTGGTGAGGCATTGCCATCTGTTGTTGCAGTTTCTCAAGTTGAATTACGAACAAGGCAGGAGGAAAATGAGATAGGTACTTGTTTGCGTATTTCTGGTTCGAAAGTAGAGTCACAGGAACCTGTCAGTTGTCCTGTCGGCAGTAATTTCAAAGTAGAGAATCTTTTTTATAATGTACCTGCCCGTCGCAAGTTCCTCAAGTCAAATGCAACAGAACTGAATAATATCCTGACGGCTTTTGAACGCATAGTACTCGTTTATCCTGAAATTCATTTCTCTTTATATAGTAATGGGCAGGAGATGTTGAATCTGAAAAGTGGTACTCTTCGCCAACGGATAGTAGATGTATTTGGGAAACGTTTCAATCAAGACCTATTAGAAGTAAAGGTGGATACCGCAGTATGTAAAATTTCAGGTTTTGTAGGTAAGCCGGAGTCTGCAAAGAAGAAAGGAACGCATGACTTCTTCTTCGTGAATGGGCGTTTTATGAAACATGCCTATTTCCATAAAGCAGTGATACAGGCTTTTGACCGTTTAGTACCTGTAGGCATGCAGGTACCTTATTTTATTTATTTTGAAGTTGCTCCTGGCGATATTGATGTAAATATCCATCCGACTAAAACTGAGATAAAATTTGAAAATGAACAAACGATCTGGCAAATCCTCATGGCTGCTGTAAGGGATGCTATAGGCAGGTTTTGTGAAATTCCCCAGATTGATTTTGATACGGAGGGGAAACCTGAATTCCCCACTTTCAATCCTATTACCCAACGAGTAGATATTCCACAGCCCTCCTACAATCCTTCTTATAATCCGTTTAAGCAACATCAACCTGCAGAACGTGCAAAGAAAGTGATTGGTGGTTGGGAAAAACTCTATGATCAGTTGCCAGAGCAGCCGCAAGAACTGCCCATGGAAATGGAAATGTTTGAGGTGGAGGAGAAATCTCCTGTACATTATCAATATAAAGGAAAATATATCATGACGGCAGTGAAGTCTGGCTTGATGATTATCGATCAGTACCGTGCTGATGTACGTATCCGTTATGAGCGTTATATGGCTCAATTGGAGTCACAGTCTGTCAATAGTCAGCGGATGCTTTTTCCTGAAGTCGTGCAATTTTCAGCCTCTGATGCTGTTGCTCTGGAGAAAGTTTTGCCAGAATTACAAGCGATGGGATTTGAATTGACAGATCTTGGGCAATATAGTTATGGAATTCAAGCTATTCCTGCAGGTCTCGATGGGTTGAATTATGTGCAGTTGATACAAGAGATGCTCAGTGATACTATTGAGAAAGGATTAGGAGATTTACATGACATACATTCTTCTCTCGCTCTAAGCCTTGCCCGTCATGCGGCTATCCCACAAGGACAAATTCTAAATAATGAAGAGATGGAAAATATTGTTAATGAGCTTTTTGCATGCTCTAATGTGAATTATACTCCCGATGGAAAGGCTATTCTTTGTATCTTACCTCAACGGGAGATAGAACAATTATTAAGGTGATTTTAACTTTATTTAGGGGATTATGGGTCTCTCCAAACAATACAAATCAACTTTTTTCGTAAAAAAGTGCAATTTTTTCCCAAAAAAGTTTGTGGATTTGAAAATTATGTTTACTTTTGCACAATAATTGATAAAAGTATATAACATTTTATATTAATATTAGTATAGGTATGAAAAAACTATTAATGGTGCTGGCATTTGCTGGCGTTTCTGCTGCCTCAATGGCACAGGAGGCTGTACCTACAGAGAAGTACAGCGTTGCGACTAATTCTTTCTGGAGCAACTGGTTCATTCAGGCTAATGCTGTCGGAACATCTTTCTATGGAAGTCAGGAAGGTGCTTTCATGAAACCCAAAACTCTTTTCAAGAACTACCGTACAAACCTCGGTTTTTCTGTAGCCCTTGGTAAGTGGTTTACTCCTGGTATCGGTCTTCGCACAAAGTTCACGGGTATGTGGGGACGTAGCATTATTAGTGAGGATAAGAAGACTAACGCAAGCAAGTACTGGGTAATCAATGAGCAGGTTCTCTTCAACCTCAGCAACATGCTTTGTGGTTACAGTGAGACTCGTGTTTGGAACTTTATTCCTTACGTAGGTGCTGGTGTAGGTCGTAACATGAGCTACAATACTTATTCTATGGATTTGAATGCTGGTATCCTGAATATGTTCCGTCTGAGCAAGAAGGTTGCCATCAACCTGGATATTAACTATGGTCTGTTTGATCCTCGTTTCGATGGTTTCAGTGCTACAAATTCTTCGACGAAGAATTCCTTCAAGAATATGGATCGTACTCTCAGTGTTGAGGTTGGTTTGACCTATAACTTCGGTAAGGCTACTTGGAGTAAGACTCCTGACGTAGAGGCTATCAAGGCTCTCTCACAGGGACAGATTGATGCTCTGAACGCTCAGCTTGCTGATGCTAACGCAGAGAATGCTCGTCTCCGCAACCAGATTGCTAACCACAAGTGTCCTAAGGCTGAAGGTGGAGAGGTTAAGACTGTTAAGGAGATTGTTTCTGCTCCAGTATCAGTATTCTTCAATATTGGTAAGTCTAAGATTGCTTCTCAGAAGGATCTCCAGAACGTACAGGCTATTGCTGACGCTGCAAAGGCTAACAATGCCAAGATTGTCGTAACTGGTTATGCTGACAGTAAGACAGGTAAGGCTAACTACAACCAGTCTCTGTCTGAGAAACGTGCTAACACTGTTGCTGACGCTCTTGTTAACATGGGTGTTGATCGCTCTAACATTGAGATTAATGCTGCTGGTGGTGTTGACACTCTGTCTCCAATCAGCTACAACCGTCGTGCAACTGTTGAGTTGAAGTAATTTAATTATCTATAAAGTAATCCCGAGTTGTATTTAATACTCGGGATACTTAAGGGCGCTTAGCTCAGCTGGTTTAGAGCATCTGCCTTACAAGCAGAGGGTCGGGGGTTCGAATCCCTCAGCGCCCACAAAATAAAGACTGCGAGACGAAATGTTTTGCAGTCTTTTTTTGGTCTTTTCATAATTATTATTTATCTTTGCATCACACAAAACTATAACAAACTAAAGACAGTAAAACGTAAAAGTAAAAACAATGATCTGGAATGAAAGTGTAGAATGCATGGATCGTGAACAACTTCGTGAGATCCAAAGCATCAGATTGAGAAAAATGGCAGAGTATGTATATCTTAACACGCCGTTTTATCGTAAAAAATTTCAAGAGATGGGCTTGGAGCCGGGTGATATCAAGGATATTGACGATATCGTAAAGTTGCCTTTTACCAACAAGCTTGATCTTCGTGATAATTATCCCTTCGGGCTTGCTGCAGTTCCGATGAGCCAGATTGTGCGTATTCATGCTTCATCTGGAACAACGGGAAAGCCAGTTGTAGTGTTGCATACACGTAAGGACATTGCCATGTGGACAGAGGCTATCTCCCGTGCTTTCACCGCATATGGCGCCTCGAAAGATGACATATTTCAAGTGTCATACGGTTACGGTCTTTTTACAGGTGGCTTAGGTGCTCACGATGGTGCTACGAATATTGGCGCTAGTGTTATCCCGATGTCATCCGGTAATACTCAAAAGCAGATTACTCTAATGCATGACTTTGGTGCATCAGTGCTTTGCTGTACACCATCATACGCTATGTTCTTGGGAGAGGCAATGCGTGAGTCTGAATGGCCCCGTGAAGATTTTAAATTGCGTATCGGTGCTTTTGGTGCTGAGCCGTGGACTGAGGAAATGCGGCAGAAATTGGAAACATTGATGGGGATCAAAGCTTATGATATTTACGGGCTTAGTGAGATTGCTGGTCCTGGAGTGGGTTACGAGTGCGAATGTCAGAATGGTACTCACCTTAATGAGGACTATTTCTATCCAGAGATTCTGAATCCGGAGACTGGTGAGCAGATGCCAGAGGGTGAGCTGGGTGAACTTACTTTTACTCATCTGACTAAAGAGGGGATGCCACTGTTGCGTTATCGTACCCATGATTTGACAGCTCTTCATTATGAGAAGTGCTCTTGTGGTCGTACTTTGGTGCGTATGGACCGTATTTTAGGACGTTGTGACGATATGTTGATTATCCGTGGAGTCAATGTATTCCCGTCCCAGATAGAGGCTGTTATCCTCTCTTTGCCAGAGTATGAACCCCATTTCCTGCTCACTGTTGACCGTGTCAATAATACCGATACCAGTGAGTTGAAGGTTGAGGTGAAGGAAGAGTATTTCACTGATGATATGTCGACGATGGTAGGACTGCAGAAAAAGCTGGAAGCCGAACTTCGTTCCGTGATCGGTCTTGGCTTCAAGATCAAGTTGGTTGAGCCGAAAGGAATCGAACGTTCAACAGGTAAGGCCAAACGTGTGATAGATAATCGTAAACTTTAAAACTGAAATATTATGTTAGCAAAGCAATTGTCTATTTTCTTAGAGAATAAATCTGGTCGTCTCACAGAGGTGACAGATGTGTTGGGTGAAGCTGGGGTTAATCTCTCTGCGATGAGTATTGCCGATAATTCCGATTTTGGTATTCTGCGTTGTATTGTAAGTGACCCGGACAAAGCCTATCAAGTCCTGAAGGCAGCTCACTTTGCAGTGAAGATTACTGATGTCATTGGATTTGTCTGTCCAAACACAAGTGGTTCACTTGCAAAAGTCCTGAAGATGCTATCGGATGCAGGTGTCTTTATTGAATATATGTATTCGTTTGCCAATGGCGATGTGGCGCATGTTGTCATTCGTCCTACCGACCTGGAAAGCTGCGATCGGATTCTTTCAGAGAAGAAAGTTGATCTTATGGCTGCGAGTGATTTATATAAATTATAAAGAAAAAGTAAAAAAGTGGTGCAAAAGTTTGGTAGTTTCAAAAAAACTCCTTACCTTTGCACCCGCTTACAACAAGTAAGGGCGCTTAGCTCAGCTGGTTTAGAGCATCTGCCTTACAAGCAGAGGGTCGGGGGTTCGAATCCCTCAGCGCCCACAAAAAAAGACCTCTTCCAATTCGGAAGAGGTCTTTTTTTGTTTATGGGTTGTTTTTAGTTGTCTGGATCTCCCAAGTAGTGATACTCTTTGATATTGGGATTCTCTCCGACATACTCATCTTGTGGCGTTGGCTCAATGAGCCGTTCCTTGTTATAATTCTTGATTGTACTGACAAATAAGATAATATCACTGTATTTGACAGTAGGGATAACGAGGTTGAATATTCCAATGCCCACACGGATACCTTCTTGGCTCAAGTTGTTGCGCAGGCGGGCTGTGGAATAGAAACTATGGCGGTATATTTCCAACTTATTGTATTTGTTGAATGCCTCCATTGCTTCCTTGTCATTCTCTGTTGTGTCAGCTTCTGTGATGATGCGGCTGAAGTTTGCCACTGCATCGTCAATTGCGTCCCCTTTGATACTGTCGTTTTGTTGGATACATTCACGGATATTATCCAACATTTCCTTCTGCATTTTCTCGTCAGAAGGTCTGGTCATCACGGCAATGACAAAGAGGATGAGAATTAATATGATTAGAATGACTATTTTCCCTAAGCAACTATGATAAAACTCTTCTGGGAGTGATTGCTTGGTACGATATGAGTTCCTGTTGTCTTGTTCCATGATACGATGTACTTTTTATTGCTAAATTAAAGAATTGTTATGTATCAGATTCATGAATTCCTGTCTGGTTTTGGCTTGGTTGAATGCGCCACTGAATTCACTGGTTGTCGTGATAGAGTTTTGTTTCTCAACACCGCGCATTTGCATACACATATGTCGGGCTTCTAATACTACCATTACTCCCAATGGGTGAAGTGTCTGTTCGATACACTGTTTAATTTGCAGTGTCATTCGTTCTTGAACCTGCAATCGGTGAGAGTAGATGTCTACTACACGGGCAATCTTAGATAGTCCCGTTATGTAGCCATTTGGAATATAAGCCACATGAGCTTTACCATAGAAGGGTAGCATGTGGTGTTCACATAGAGAGAAGAAATCGATGTCCTTGACGATGACCATTTGGCTGTAGTCCTCTTTAAAGAGAGCGTCACGGAGTACTTGATGTGCGTCCATTGAATAGCCCCGTGTCAGCACTTGCATGGCTTTAGCTACTCGCATTGGAGTCTTCTGCAGTCCTTCTCGTTCAGCATTTTCTCCAAGGAGTGTCAAAATATCGTGATAGTGTGAGGCCAGCTCATTTAATCCTTCTCTGTATTCTATCTCTGGATTCATTTAATATGGAACGTTTATTTTTCCTTTTACGATGGATGCTTGTTTGTAGCCCATATTCTGTAGTTTCACCATCATCTGATGGGCTTCCTCATAAGTACGAAAATTGCCTACACGGCAAATCCAGCGTGGAGAAAAGAAATGAACGTAAACAGCAATATTTGGTATTTGTGCTTTGATATTATTGCTTATTGACTCTGCTGTCTGACGATCCTTTCGAGAGTTGCCACCAGCAAAGGCCTGTACACGATAACCGGTGATTTTGTGAGTCCTTCGTGGAGTCACTTCTATATCGGTATCCTCTTTCTCATCGCTAACGGACGATGAGTTCGTAGTGTTAGCCTGTTTATAGTCTGTAGATGACTCTTCTTGGTTCTTGCTTTCGCTTCGCTTTTGTGGTTGTTGTATCTCTCCTGTTACATAAGGGTCGTTTACCAGTTGATCGATTTCCTCGCTTTGATGAATTGTCACAGTGCCTTTCCCATTCACTTTTTTCTGTACACGTTCAGTAAAAGTCTGTGCATTGGCATGCGTCAACATGCCAACACACAGTATGAGAGTGACTATCCATCTTTTACGATGAAGGGATTTATACGTCATGCTATTTATTTCCAAGCGTCAATGATTCCCTTGAAGTCGGCGCATTTCAGTGAAGCACCTCCAATCAGACCACCGTCAATATCAGGTTTTGCAAACAGCTCGGGCGCATTACTTGCCTTACAGCTGCCTCCGTACAGAATGCTGGTGTCCTCGGCAACAGCCTTACCATACTTGTCAGCTACAATAGAGCGGATATAAGCATGGATCTCCTCAGCCTGTTCAGCGGTGGCAGTCTTGCCAGTACCGATGGCCCAGATAGGCTCATAAGCAATTACAATCTTGCGGAAGTCTTCCTCGCTTAGGTTGAACACACTGCCTTCCAGTTCTGCTTTTACAACTTCATTCTGCTTGTTTGCCTCACGCTCCTCCAGTGTCTCACCGATACAGAAAATCACCTTCAGACCATTCTTTAATGCGAGCAGAACCTTCTCCTTCAGGATCTCAGGAGTCTCTTTGTAATACTCACGGCGCTCAGAGTGACCAAGGATCACATACTGTGCTCCGGTACTCTTTACCATTTCTGCGGATACCTCACCAGTGAAAGCACCTTTCTCTTTGTCAGCACAGTTCTCGGCACCGAGACCAATCACATCCTGATTGATAACCTGAGCCACAGAGGCAAGGTGGATGAATGGAGTGCAGATGATTACACCACAGTTGGGTTTGTCGGCAGCGAGTGCCTCGTTCAGCTCTTTGGCAAGAGCAACACCTTCTTGCAGGTTCAGGTTCATTTTCCAGTTTCCTGCTACAATTTTCTTTCTCATGTCTTTACGTTTTAAAATATAATCAATATTTGACTTTTCTTTTTTCTTAATCCAGTTTGACCATGCCCATAGCCTGTCTGCAATTGTCAGGAGGACAAGAGGTAGCACGTACCAGAGAATGATGGTCATAATCTTCTGAGGTATGGAATCCTCGGGCATCTTACCAATCTCTAATTTCTCCAGATTATCTGTCAATATGGTTTCATTTGGCAGATTGTTATTGCTCCATTTACGGATAATTTTGCCATCTCGGAGAAGGATGAGACCGGGATTACTCCTGATCATCGTTTTTAATACGATATCATCTGTCTGGCAGAACTCGTATTCAGCTCCTGTGCCGTTTCTCCATCTGTTAATCGCTTTCCCGCTACTTGCTGTAAGTCCGTATAACGGGTATCCCTTTTCTTGGGTATACTCGAAAAGTTGGTTCAGCTTATCGAACTGACTCTCGTCAGCTTGCTCCAGATGGGGTGAGACCAACAGAAAGAGATAACCTTTCAGATTCAGGATAGAGTCCGTGATGTCTGTGCCATCCTCACGCTGCATGAAAAGATCCGTATAGGGCGAGTCCTCGCCCTCCACCATCTTTAACCACCCCTTCCTGAGGTCTGTCCCTATATGGTATGGCCGGAAATCGAAATAGGGCAGTTTGTAAAGAGACTGTCCCGCCACCACAAGGATAAACAAAGCGGTGAAATTCATCACAATCCACTGGTTTGACCTTGATATGAAGCGCATCATCTCCAAAGGCTGCCATGCTATCAGTGCGGCACATGCCAGTAAGACGACATTTTTCCAGAAAGTCTGCCAGTTGGTGAGCACGATGGCATCACCGAAACACCCGCAGTCACTGATGGGATTGGTAAGAGCCAGCCACAGGGTCAGCGGTGTCATGATGATCATCCATACCAATATAATGCGTGTCACTACACGCCGTCTGATGGCAAATAGTAAGCAGACACCGAGCCAGAACTCAGTTGCCGACAATAGCACAGAGGCAATAAGCGGCATGAAATCGGGCACATACTGTCCGATGCGCAATGCCGTCAGGTAGTCGGCTATCTTATATTGTGTGCCCATCGGGTCGACAGCCTTGACGAATCCAGAGAGGATAAAGGTCAGGGCGACCACGAAGCGGGCGATATTCACTAATATCTTCTTCGTCATCCCTTTTCACTCAACTTAATCGCTCCGAAGACCGCATAGTTGATGATATCCATATAGTTGGCGTCGATACCCTCGCTGACAAGGGTGTCACCTTGTAGGTTTTCTATCTCCTTGACGCGTTCTATCTTTGTGAGGATAAAGTCCGTATAACTGCTGACCCGCATGCCACGCCAAGCCTCGTCGTAGTCATGGTTCTTGCGTTTCATCAGTTCCAGTGCCTCCAAGGCGTAGCGGTCATAGAGAGCCATCGCCTCTTTGGGTTGCATATCCACGGTGTCGGAGAAACCATGTGCCAGTTGAATGAGTCCCACTATACCATAATTAATAAGGGCGATGAACTCTGGGCGGATACCCTCGCCGACCAGCGACTCTTTCTTGATTTCCAAGGAGCGGATACGCTTTGCCTTGATAAACAACTGGTCGGTGAGTGACTGCGGACGCAGGATACGCCAAGAAGCCCCATAGTCGTGGAGCTTCTTCTCGAACAGGCTGCGACATTCCTGCATCACCTGCTCGAACTGCGCATTGGTTTTCTCGTTTTCTACTGCCATACTGGTTTAGAAATTAATCGCGAAGGAAGCACCCAGCACGAAAGAGTGCATATTCTTCTTGATGCTCTGAGATGCGGAAGTCCCTTCCTTGAACTCTTTACGTTCAGCATCTGACAAATTCTTATAATCCTCAGGGTATAAAGCTTCATACATACCTCCAACATTGTAGTCCATGGTGTAGGTCTTGCGTGTGTAGTCGTAATCTAAGAACACCTTCCATGAGAAATTCTGCTTGTAAGCGTATGTGAGCGAAATACCTGTGCCGAACTTATTGCTGTTGCTGCCAGTAATCGTAAAGTAGTCCCATGAATGCTCGAAAGCATCGCCAGTAGGATTGTCCCAAGAGTCGTTTTCCTTGTAATAGTGCTGTCCGGCAATTTTTGCATCGAGTGCCAGTTCCTGCATGATGCTGCGACCAACGAGCAGTTTGCTTCCCAATGCGAAGCGGTTGGATAATGGGAGATTGAAGTAAACACCGAGGTCACCTGCGAATTCCGTCAGGTGGTCGCTCTCAATAACAAAATCGATGTTGTCAATGTTTTTCCCCAAGACCTCCTGTTCATCTGTGTCCAAGGATTCAAAGGCTGCATCCATATCCTCCCATCCGAAGTCAACAACTTTATCCCATCCGTTAATAGGTGTGCTCTTCACACGAAGGCGACCACCCACACCGATGTAGGGGTTGAAGAAGTAGGCACCTTCAGCGGCTACGGCAGTAGAAGCGCGGAACTTCATGTTCAAATCGTCAGACCATCCCCACTTTTTCATCTCAAAGTCGAAGTCGCGAGTACCGAAACCGATACCCATTGATATGCTGAAGAATGAGGGATGCTCAATAACGTTTGCCATGCCCGGGATGTCATTGCGGAGCAGACCCTTGCCCTTGAAGAACAGGTCGCAGATGGCATAGCCGAGCTCACCCGACAAGATACCGAGACCAGCACCAGAGAGCACGTCGGAAATCCAGTGGCGGTTGTTGAGTACTCGCATGACACCTGTTGCCGTTGCCACACCATAGCCTGCCACCGAGTACCACGGTGAGCGGGTCAGTCCATACTCCTTGTGCAGCAGGGTAGCACCGACGAAGGCAGTGGCGGTATGACCTGAGGGCCATGAGTTCGCCGTACTTCCGTCTGGGCGCATCTCCTTGGCAGTATGTTTGATGGTGTTGACGAAGAGTGCCATGATTCCATAGCCCATACCAGCACTTGCCAGCAGACGTGGCCAGTCACTGCGTCCCTCCACGCCAGCCAGTTTCAAGCCCACCACAGCGGCAGGTCCGAAGAACTGGGTGTAATCGTCGATACCCGTCTTGAACTTGGTAACCAGTGAGTGTCTGGTTTGTTGTTTGAAAGCATTCTTCTCACTCTTGGCAATGATACCGGCAATGAAAAGGGGAACACCGACGAACGTCATGTCGTCCATGAACTTATATGCCTTGGTATTAGGGTTGGTGCGTGACTTGAAAAACGCGAAGTCCATTTTGGGCTCCGGGGCGTTCAGCGACAGGGCTTTCCTGTCGATTTCCTCATTGTTTATTGTACCCAACTCTGCTTTCATCTCAGGAACCTCTAACTGGAGGGGTTCCATATCCTTGTAACTGTCTGTGTTGGCATAGGTAATTGTTGCTATGCATAGCAGGAATGCCGTAAAGAAATGCTTCATACTTGTGTTGTACTTTTGATAAATTCAATAATTTGTGTGCAAAGTTACAAATTATTTTGTACTTTTGCAACCGAAAAGAGAAAAATGTCATGAAATTGTATTCCGATGCCGCTCTGGCTAAAATATTAGATCAGGAGATTTTCCACCAGATCAGTGCTGTAGCTGACCGTCTCGGTGTGGAGTGCTATGTGGTGGGAGGCTATGTCCGTGATATTTTTCTGGAACGTCCGTCCGACGACATTGATGTTGTAGTGGTGGGCAGCGGTATCGAGGTGGCATCGGCATTGAAGAAGAAACTGGGACGGAAGGCACACCTGTCGGTCTTCCGTAATTTCGGTACGGCACAGGTGAAGTTCCGTGATATGGAGGTGGAGTTCGTGGGAGCCCGCAAGGAGAGCTATAGTCATGACTCCCGCAAACCCGTTGTGGAGGATGGTACTTTGGAGGACGACCAGAATCGTCGCGACTTCACCATCAATGCGATGGCTATCTGTCTGAACAAGAACCGTTTCGGTGAACTGGTCGACCCTTTCAATGGCATTGCCGACCTGCAAGACCGTATCATAGCCACCCCACTTGATCCAGAGGTGACTTTCTCCGACGATCCGTTGCGGATGATGCGTTGCATCCGTTTTGCCACCCAGCTTAATTTCCAGATTGAGGACGAGACGCTGGAGGCGTTGGAGCGGATGGCTGACCGTATCAGGATTGTCAGCGGGGAACGTATCGAGGTGGAGCTGAATAAGATCATGATGGCACCTCATCCGAGCATCGGTTTCGATTACCTGCAACATAGTGGACTCCTGCGGATGATCCTTCCTGAGCTTGCCGCCCTCGATATTGTGGAGAAAAGGGACGGTCGTGCCCATAAGAACAATTTCTACCATACGCTGGAAGTCTTGGAGAATGTTTGTCGTCAGGATGCTCCCTTGTGGTTGAGGTGGAGTGCTCTGCTGCATGATATCGGCAAGACGAGGACCAAACGGTGGGAACCCTCGGTGGGGTGGACCTTCCATAACCATAATTATATAGGTGCCAAGATGGTGCAGGATGTTTTCCGCCGTCTGAAACTGCCGATGGGAGCCGAGATGCGCTACGTGCAGAAACTCGTTGACCTCCACATGCGTCCTATCGCCATTGCTGACGAGGAAGTCACTGACTCCGCCGTCCGCCGTCTGCTGAACGACGCGGGTGATGACATCGACGACCTGATGACCCTTTGCGAGGCGGATATCACCTCGAAGAATGAGGTCCGCAAGAAGATGTTCCTGGAGAACTTCCGCATGGTGCGTGAGAAACTTGCCGACTTGAAGGATAAAGACTACAAACGGCTCTTGCAGCCCGTCATTGACGGTAACGAGATTATGGAACTTTTCCATCTTCAGCCCTCCCGTGAGGTGGGTATCCTGAAACAGTACCTGAAGGATGCCGTCCTCGACAACAGGGTGGAAAACGAGCGAGAACCCCTTATGGAATTGCTGTTGCAGAAGGCTCAGTCTATGGGATTGACAGCCTCCTCAACCTGTCAATGATATTTTCTGTTGTTGTAAATCAATTTGATTTACTCGGTAATTCAATTTGATTTACTCAGCAAATCAATTTGATTTACTTTGCAATTCAATTTGATTTACAATTGAAGCAGTGCTGCTTGACTATATCCCCAATATCCCAAGTCACCGATTAAGGAAATCCTTAAAAGTTGTATTAAATACGATATAGAACAATAAGGGCGAAAAAAAGAACGTCGAAGATTGGAAAATAATGTCTAATTTTGCAGCGGAAAAGAAGAGTACGTATGCAAGAATTGAATATTGTCCATGCGATGGGAGACGAGATTCTCTTTGTGGACAACTTAAGAGATGCCAAAGACTTACCCTACGTCAGGAAGTCTTATAATTCCATTGTACATTGTCGTGGTGGGCGTATTGTCGTGGAGATGGGGGGGAGTCATCAAGTGAAGGTCGTCCCAGGGCAACTGCTGTTGATGCCCGCCGGCAAGCTGATGGAGCCAATGCTCGTTAGTGCAGATACAGAGGCTTCGGCACTGTTGATATCTGACCGTATGCTAAAGTCGGTGTTGGGTAACCAGATTAATATCTGGAACAAGGCAATGTACATGCGTGAGATTTATGTGGTAGAAGGTAATGACTGGTTAGGTGGTATACAGAAGTATACCCGTACGGTCTTTAAGATAGAGAAAATGCCTTTGCTGTCACGTGAGATCATGGTGTCGTTCTTGCGTACGATGTTGCTGATGGTATGTGAGGAACTGCTGCGTCATGAGGACATGGCACTGAATACAGATACCTCGAGCATCCACGATAAAGAAATATTCAACCAGTTCTTGCAGTTGTTGTCCAGTCAGGAGCAGAAACGTCAGCGGGTAGCTTTCTATGCCGACCAATTGCATATTACCCCCAAGTACCTTTCTTCCATTTCTAAGAAAGTCAGTGGCAAGAACCCTATGCGATGGATTACGGAGAGTACGATGCAGGATTGTTATTCTCTGTTGAAGGATACCGATATGAGCATCAAGGAAATCTCCAACAAGTTAGGATTCCCTAACTCTTCGTTCTTTAGCCAGTATTTCCGTGAACAGGCTAATGTGACCCCGATGGAATACCGTGTGGAACATAAAAGGGTGGTGCGATGAGTGAGGTGATTATCAAGAAAGTTGAGAACCGGCAGGGAATGAATGATTTCATCCATGTGGTGAAGGACATATATGAGGGATGTGCCCAGTACGTCCCTGACCTGGAGTCTGATGTGCGTCAACTTTTTGACAGTCAGAAGAATCCGGGGTTGGAATTCTCTGATATCCAGCCTTTCGTCGCTTATCAGGATGGTAAGCCTGTAGGGCGTATCGTAGGTATTGTCAACCGAAAGGCTAACAAACATTGGAAGACGAAAAATGTCCGGTTCTCGATGATTGAGTTTGTCGATGACCTGAAGGTGTCGAATGCTTTGCTTCATGCTGTAGAGGAGTGGGGAAGAGCCCAGGGAATGGATATGCTGCAAGGACCGTTGGGTATTACGGACTTCGATAAGGAGGGTATGCTTGTGGAGGATTTCAACCTTATGGGCTCCATGAATACCATATATAATCCCGAGTATTATCATCGTCACATGGAGGCACTGGGTTTCGAGAAGGAAGTGGACTGGCTGCAGGTACATATTGATATTCCCAAGGAAGTACCGGCACGGTATGCCCGTGTTGCCCAATATGCCCGTGAGCAGATAGGATTACGGGTCGTCAAGTTGACGGACAAGCAGATTAACGAGGAAGGTTACGGACATCGCGTGTTCGAATTGTTGAACGAGGCATACAAACCTATTTTCGGCTTCTCGGCATTGTCAGCCCGTCAGATAGACGTGTTTATCCATAAATACCTTCGGATGGTGGATAAACAACTCATCCCAGTCGTCCTGAACGATAAAGACGAGGTGGTGGGGGCTGCCATCTCCATGGCAAGCCTGTCGGTATCGATGCGGAAAGCTCACGGCACGTTGCTGCCTTTTGGTTGGTTCCATCTGCTGAAAGCACTGAAGTGGCATCATGAGGATAATGCGGAGATGTTGCTGATTGCCGTCCGTCCAGACTATCAGGGACTGGGTGTGAACGCCATGTTCTTTGACGACCTTATACCTATTTATAATAAATATGGATTCAAGTGGGCAGAGACAGGTCCGCAGTTGGAGGACAACGTCCGTGAGTTGTCACAATGGAAACCTCTGCATCCGCAGTTTGTAAAACGTAGAAGATGTTATAAAAAGATAATATAAGAAATGGAAAGAAGAGTAGTAATCACAGGAATGGGTATCTGGTCGTGCCTCGGTACGACCCTTGATGAGGTGCGCCAGTCCCTGTATGAAGGAAAGAGTGGTATCATCTTTAGTCAGGAGCGTGTGGATGCGGGGTTCCGCTCACCGTTCTGTGCTGATGTGCCCAAAGCAGACTTGAAACCTTTTGTTAATCGTAACTTCAGACAGTTCATGCCGGAGGAGGCACAGTATGCTTATATGGCAACCCGTGATGCTTTGGCAAGTGCCCGTCTGGAACAAGACTATATCGACCAGCATGAGGTGGGAATCATCTATGGTAACGACTCTGTTGCTGAGGCTACCATGCGTGCCCTTGATAAGTTCCGCCAGTTTGGTTCTACAGCAGCCTGTGGAAGTGGTGCCATCTTCCAGTCAATGAACTCCACGGTAACGATGAACCTCGCATGTCTGTTCCATCTGAAAGGTATCAATCTGACAGCGTCAGCAGCCTGCGCTTCCGGTTCACAGTCCATCGGGTTAGGCTATCTGTTGATTAAGAACGGATTGCAAGACTGTGTGGTCTGTGGTGGTGCGCAAGAGGCAAACATGTATGGTGTCGCCTCTTTCGACGGTATCCAGTCGTTTGCCCTCCGTGAGGATAACGATGCCACAAAGGCAAGTCGTCCTTTTGACCGTGACCGTAATGGTTTGGTTCCTGGTGGTGGTGCAGCGACCTTGGTGATAGAGGATTACGAGAGTGCTGTCCGTCGTGGTGCTCCTATCCTTGCGGAAATCGTAAGCTGGGGATTCTCAGGTAATGGTGACCATATCTCTACCCCCAATGTGGCAGGTCCGGCACGTTCTCTGGAACTTTGTCTGGAGAAGAGCGGTGTGGATGTCAAGGAAATCGGTTATGTCAATGCCCATGCCACTTCCACGAAGATCGGAGACAGTCGTGAGGCTCAGGCTATCGCTCAGATATTCGGTGACTATCGTGTACCTGTTACCTCTACCAAGAGTCAGACGGGTCATGAGATGTGGATGGCTGGTGCTTCTGAGATTATCTATACCATGCTGATGATGAAAAACGACTTTATCGCAGGTAACATTAATTTCGAGAATCCTGATGATGAGACAGCTTGTGTGAATGTCGTCCCAGAGACCATTGAAGCACATTTTGACACCTTCCTCAGTAACTCTTTCGGATTTGGTGGTACTAATTCAACGCTTATCGTGAAGAATCTTTAGTCGGAATATAGAAATAACAGAATAACAAAACTTTTAAAATTAGAAAATTATGACAAGAGAAGAGATCATCGAGCAGGTTAATGGACTGCTCTCAGAAGAGTTTGAAGTAGAACAGAGTGAGTTTACTCCTGATGCCAACCTGAAGGACACACTTCAGCTGGACAGTATCAACCTGGTAGACCTGATCGCTCTGGTACAGGTGACTTATAAGATTACCATCCCAGTGAATGAGCTGCACCAGATTCAGACATTCAACAACCTGTACGATTATATTGAGCAACACTTGCCAGCATGATCCTCAGAGGCGACGATATCAAGCGATTGATTCCGCAGCGCGACCCCTTTATGATGGTCGACGAATTTGAGCAACAGGATGAGAACTCGGCGAAGACAGTACTGACTGTGGGCAGAGGTAATTATTTCTTGTTGCCTGATGGCATGATATCACCGACTGGGCTGATAGAACATATAGCCCAGTCGTGTTCTGCCCTCGCAGCCTCCAAGGTGAATGGTGACACGGCACCTATCGGCATGATTGTGGAAGTGAAAAATTTCTGTTGTCATCGTCGTCCGCAGGTTAATGAACAGATACATACGGTTGTCACTTTCGGATTCTCGTTTGGTAATATGACCTTGGCACATGGTGTTTCTTCCTTAGGGGATGAGACCGTTGCTGAAGTGGACTTGAAAATATACATGCAATGACGGACTTTTTCATCAGGTTATACCAATATTTCCGCAACCATCAGCTGGTCTGCTGGTTGTCAATGGTTGTACTCTTCGTCTTCTTTGGCTGGTTTGCATCCCGCATCCATCTGGAAGAGGATATCGATAAGTTGATGCCATCATCGAAGAATGAGGACGGGAGTATCAAACTTGCCTTTGCCGACTTGAAAATCAAGGACAAGACTTTCTTGTTGTTTGAGAGTTTAAGTGGAGACAGTAAGGATCCTGTGCAACTGTCGGAAATATGTGACCAGTTTGTTGACACCCTCTTACAGCGTGACTCGTTGAGCCATACGATAGGAGATGTGTTTTACCAACTGCCCGAAGACCTGATGGTGGATGGTGTGGATTATCTTTCTACGCATTTCCCTGCCTATATCGATACGACCGTCTATGCCCGCTTCGATACCTTGTTGACGCACGAGCATTTCGTGCGTCAGATGCAGCAGAACTACAATGACCTGCAGAGTGAGATTGGTGGACTGTTCCCGGAGTTGATACAGATGGACCCCATGGGCATGCGTGATGTCCTTGCAGAACAGTTTAGTCCGTTACTGAATGGAGGAACAGGTAGTTATAAGACAATCAATGGTCATTTCTTCGTGCCTGACTCAACTGTCTGTCTTGCTTTTATAACTCCCCGTTTCTCTGCCACGAACACTGGACAGGGCTCAGCGCTTTTTGAGATGATGAATGAGCAGATCAAGGAATTTGCTAAGAGTCATCCCGATGTGCGTATCACTTACCATGGTACTCCAGCCAGCGGCTATTATAACTCCTCACAAATCAAGCGTGACCTGACGACGACCATTACCGGCGCACTTGTTCTGGTGTTAGTGTTCCTTTTCGTGAGTTTTCGCAGATGGGACACCATCCCATTATTATTACTGCCTGTCATCTTTGGAACACTCTTCGGATTGACGATGATGTATTTCATCAAAGGACAATTCTCTTTGCTCGCCCTGGGAATTGGAGGTGTCGTTTTGGGGGTAGCACTCAGTTATGTGTTGCATGTGATGACCCATCAGCGGTACGTGGGTGATGTGGAGAAGATGTTACACGATCAGGTGAAGCCTGTATGGTTGGGCTGTCTGACGACAATCGGCTCCTTTGCGGGGCTTATCTTTATACAGACAGACCTGTTGCGTGATTTCGGACTCTTCGCAGCCTTTGCTATTCTTGGTACAACCTTGTTCAGCTTGACTTACCTGCCCCAATTCTTGAGAAAAGAACAGACAGCGAAACACTCTTTTGCATGGATAGACACTATTAATACCTATCCTTTTGACCAGAAGAAGTCTTTGTTGGTCGTTATCGTGGCTCTGATGGCAGTCTGCATTGGTGCCTATCTTGTGGGAGGTACCCGTTTTGACGCTGACATGCATAACCTTGGCTATGAGGCAGAGCTCACGGAGCATTCTGAACAGGTCTTACGTGACAAGACGTATACCGGGGATAAACAAAAATACTTCGCCAGTAAGGGAAAAACTATGGAAGAGGCAATTGCGAACTTTGCCTTACTGGATCAGAAACTTGATTCACTGCAGCAGTTAGGACTGGTGAAGAGTTATACCCATACTAATCAGATATTCGTACCATTGTCTGTACAACAGCAGCGCATTGATGCCTGGAAAGCCTATTGGACAGAGGAACGGCTTTCGAAGGTTCGTCATCTGATTGCCGAGACTGCATCTCAGGCAGGACTGAGCCAAGACGCTTTTGACACCTTTTTTGAGAAAGTGGCAGAGGATTATCAGCCAGATGCCCTTTACAACGCGAATCTGATACCAGCTGGTTATCAGTCGACCTTAATGGAACAGTCGTATGACGGCAGTTTCCTGTGTTTCACGTCTGTCCGTTGTGTGAACGATAGCGTGCGGAGCAGTGAGAGCGACTATATCCGCATCTGTGACGCTATCGCACAGCGTCCGGAACTGCTTATTCTTGACACCTATTATTATACAACAGATACTTTACTGCGGATGAGTGAGGACTTCAATGTGCTGCAATGGTTGTCTATGGCATTTGTCTTTGTCGTCCTGCTGTTCAGTTTCCATTTCAACCTGAAATACACCGTCCTGGGCTTCTTGCCCATTCTGCTTAGCTGGATGATTGTGTTAGGAGCCATGGTGTTGTTTGACATCCGCTTTAATCTCATCAGTATCATCATCTCCACCTTTATCTTTGGTATTGGTGTGGATTATAGTATATTTGTGATGGATGGGCTCATTCATCAAAACCAACAGAAACTGACCTTCCATAAGACAGCGATATTCCTGAGTGCCGTCACCTTGATAACAACCGTCAGCAGTATGTTGATAGCCTCTCATCCTGCAATACGCTCTGTAGGCTTCTCAACACTCGTAGGACTCCTTTCGGCTGTGATACTGTCATACGTTCTTCAACCAGCCATTTTCCGATGGCTTAATAAACAGAAACAATGAAGTACGATGTCATTGTCATAGGGAGTGGATTTGGCGGACTGGCTTGCGCTCAGTTGTTGTCAAAGAAAGGATACCATGTCCTTGTACTGGAGTCTCATTGGCAGCCGGGTGGATGCATGCAGAGCTATCAGCGCAAGGGACATGCCTTTGACACTGGACTGCATTATGTCGGTGGACTGGGAGATGGAGAGTCTTTACATGACATTTTCGAACAGTTAGGTCTTTTACGACTTCCTTGGTACAGGTTGGATGTGGATGGTGCCGACCAAATAACCATTGAGGGAAATACTTATTGTCTGGCACAGGGCTTCGACCATTTCGTGGAAGTTCTGGCAACGGACTTCCCCCAGCAGCGTGAGGCATTGAGGAAATATGTCGATATGCTGCAGGGACCGGATCCCGACCCTTCTGTCAATGCGTGGCAGTGGCTGAACGAGACTTTCAGTGATCCACTGTTGATTGATGTCTTGTCTGGCTCTTGTCTAAAGACGGAGTTGCGCCGTGAGTCATTACCATTATTTGCCTTTGCCCATAGCCAGAAAAGCTATATTCAAAGCAGTTGGCGTCTGAAAGGTGACAGTGGCTTGATTGTGCGTTCATTGGTGGATGATATTAAGCACATGGGCGGTGATGTGATCTGTCGTGCAAAAGTTGTGGAACTGGTAGAGCAGGACGGACAAATCGTTGCTGCTAAGTGTGAAAACGGAGAACGCTATGAGGGTCGTCTCTTTATCAGTGACATACATCCTGCCCAGACATTTGCCCTCGTTAAAGAGAGTAAGGTACTGAAGAAGATTTTCCGTACTCGTATGGCGATGCTGGAGAATACTTATGGGATGTACACCTATTCGCTGGTGTTGAAACCCGACACACTTCCGTATTTTAATCACAATAAGTTTGTGTATGAGGGTGGAAGTGTATGGGATGAGGCTACGGAGAAGGTCTTGTTAAGTTGCAGAGTTCCGGAAAACGGCTCATACTATGCGACGCTCCTTGATTTGATGACTCCCTGCAGCAGTCATCCGATGGCATTGGCGCAAAAGGTAATCCCAGGGTTGCGGGACATGGTCTGCGAAGAGTATGTCAGTACACCCCATACATGGGAGCGGTTTACGAATACCCCCGACGGCTCGGCTTATGGAATACGGAAAGACTGTCGCCTGCCATTGCTGACCATGTTGTCACCCCGTACCCCTCTCGGCAATCTGTTGTTGACAGGGCAGAACGTGATGCTGCATGGACTGGAGGGAGTGGCTATGACTGCCAGACAAACGACAGATTACATACTGAATATCGGTATAACGAGATAATATAATAACGAATAATAAAGGAAAAGAAAATGAAATATGCATTAGTAACAGGTGGCAGCCGGGGTATCGGACGTGCCATCGTGGCAAGACTGGCAAAGGATGGCTATCAGGTCGTTATCAATTACGCCAGTAATCAGGCAGAAGCAGAGAAGACGCTTGAGCAAATACAAGGACAGGGTGAGTTGCTTCCCTTTGATGTCAGCAATGCTGAGCAGACGCGTGAGGCATTACAGGGATGGCAGCAGCAGCATCCCGAGGATTATATCGAGGTGTTGGTGAATAATGCGGGTATCCGTCGCGACAACGTCATGGCATTGATGCCAGAGGCAGATTGGCATCGTGTCTTGGATATCACCCTCTCCGGTTTCTTTAATGTGACGCAGCCTTTGTTGCCAGCTATGCAGTTGCATAAATTCGGGCGTATTATCAATATGGCAAGTGTCAGTGGACTGAAGGGACTCCCTGGTCAGACAAACTATTCTGCGGCAAAGGGTGGAATTATTGCAGCCACCAAGGCACTGGCGCAGGAAGTAGCCCGTAAGAACGTTACCGTCAATGCGGTAGCACCCGGTTTCATTAAGACGGATATGACGGAGGGCTTGGATGAGGCTGCTTTGAAGAAGACAATTCCCGCCAACCGTTTCGGTAATCCAGAGGAAGTCGCTGACTTGGTGGCTTTCCTTGTTTCCCCTAATGCAGGATATATTACAGGTAATGTTATTTCAATTAATGGAGGACTATACACATGAAAAAGATTGTTTTATTCTTGTTCTGTCTATTTGCATGTTTTGCAAGTGTAAATGCACAAACCGTTACTAAGGTAACACATAAGAAAGCACTGAAGACAGATGTGGTAACTACTGGTACATTAACGATTCGTAAACCGTCATACGTCTGTATCTCTACAGATGAAAATCGTGACCAACTCATCATGGATGGGACGAAGTTCACGATGACAATGGGTAAGAAGAAACATGTGACAGATAGTCGTCGTAACCCGATGTTCGCTACATTCCAAGCTGTTTTGGAGGCAGTCATCAACGGTAGCCCGATACCGGCAGGTGACAATCTTACCGTAACCAAGAATGGTGGAGTGGAGACGATTACCATTACCCCGACAGGTAAGAAACGCCAGATGTTTACCTCGTTCGTATTGGTTGTCGATACCAAGACCTCAACCTTCAAGACCCTGCGCATGAATGACAGAAGTGGAGGCTATATGGAATATACCTTCAAGAAATAATCAATGACGAAACTGAAAGTATATCTACTAAGTATCATCTGTCTGTTGGGAGTGGAAATTCACGCCCAGCAGATTACAGGTTATGTCACTGATGCCGAGACTGGTGACAGTATCCCCTATGCCAGTGTGGTATATAAGGGTCACCATATCAATGTGATCTCCAATGGTGAGGGCCGTTACTCTATAGCACGTCATGAGGGATGGAATATCACATTCAGTGCTGTAGGCTACAAAACGCGTATCATCAATGTCAACGCCAAGACAAAGGCGAAACTGAATGTCGCATTGAAACCTGATAGGCAGATGCTGGCAGAGGTGACTGTTAAGGCAAAGCGTAGTCGCTATAGCCGTAAGAATAATCCAGCTGTCGAGCTGATGAAGAGAGTGGTGGAAGCGAAGAAAAAGACTGACCTCGCTGTCAACGACTATTATCAGTATAATAAATACGAGAAAATCACCACGTCACTCAATGACCTGAAGCCCGAACAGTTGGAGCAGGGACCCTTTAAGAAACACCCATGGCTGGTAGAGCAGGTGGAGACGAGCAGTGCCACAGGCAAGCTGATCCTGCCGGTGAGTGTCGATGAGACGGTCTCGCAGAAGGTTTACCGCAAAGACCCCCATTCGGAGAAAGTCATTATCCAGGGACAGTCGTCGAAGGGTGTGAACAATATCTTCCAGACTGGTGATATCGTCAATACGGTCATCAAGGATGTGTTTACTGATATCGACCTTTATCAGGACCATATCCGTCTGTTGCAGTATCCCTTTATCTCGCCTATCTCCAAGGAGGGTATCGGTTTCTACCGCTATTATATCGAGGACACGCTGGCTATTGAGCGGGACAGTTGTATTCATCTGCATTTCCTTCCTAACAATCAGAATGACATGGGCTTCCGTGGTGACCTTTATATTCTCAAGGATTCCACCTTGCATGTCCGCCGTTGTGAGATGACGATTCCGAAGCAGAGTAACGTCAACTTCGTGAAGAACGTGAAGATACTGCAGGAGTATGAGAAACTGCCTAACGGACAGTGGGTGCTGACGAAGGATGACATGTCGACAGAGCTGGAGCTGCTGAGTTTCATGCGTCAGTTGATCGTGACACGTACAACCCGCATGAGGGATTATGCTTTTGACCCTATTCCCAAGAAGCTGTTCCGTGGCTTAGCTCCTGAGGTGACGGAGGCAGATGCGCAGATGCGTGATGACGCTTTCTGGAACCAGTATCGGCAGGTGGAGCTGACTAAGAGCGAGGGCTCGATGGATAAGTTCATCCACCGCATCGAGAATATCAAAGGCATGAAGTATGTCATCTTCGGACTGAAGGCGCTCTTTGAGAACTCGATAGAGACGAATACGCCCAACTATATCGATATCTGTCCAGTCAACACGATCCTGTCGCATAACTACGTTGACGGATGGCGCAGCCGACTGAGTCTGAAGACCACCGCCAACCTCTCGAAGCATTTCTTCCTGTCAGGTTACTATGGTCGTGGATGGGGCAGTCATCAGAACTATTATAATGCGGAGTTCACCTATTCCATTAACCCGAAGAAATACTTGCCGCATGAGTTCCCGAGGCGTACCATGAGCATCCAGGTGGCACGTGACGTATGTTCACCGGGCGACCGCTTCATGGACACCGATAAGGATAACTTCATGGTGGCGTTCAAATGGGCTGATACGGATAAGATGATGTACTATAACCGTCAGCAGGTGACCTTCGATTATGAGACTGACTGGGGTCTGAAAGCTACGCTGATAGGAAAACTGGAGGAGAACGAGGCATGTGGCAAGATGTCTTTCCGTGCACTGAATAGCGCACCCCGTGAGGAGTTCTTCAGGACGGGAAACGGAGAGTATATGCGCACCACTGAGGTGACGGCAAAACTACGCTATGCCCCTGGTGAGACGTATATCAATAATAAGTTGCGCCGTCGTGTCATCAACCTTGACGCCCCAGTGTTCAGTGTCTCTCATACAATGGGCTTCGACGGTGTCTTCGGGGGACAGTATTCTTATAACTACACAGAACTGCATATCTACAAGCGCTTCTGGCTGAGTAGTTGGGGTAAACTCGACATCTCCCTGAAGGGAGGTATGCAGTGGAATCAGGTACCTTATCCGCTCTTGATTCATCCTGCTGCCAACCAGTCGTATGTTATCCTGCCGGAGACTTTCAACCTTATCAATACGATGGAGTTCCTCAACGACCGTTTCGCGTCGCTGATGGTGTCATGGGACCTGAACGGTAAGATATTCAACCGTATCCCACTGCTTAACAAACTGCATTGGCGTGAATATATCGGTGTACGCATGCTGTGGGGTGAACTCTCCGACAAGAATAACCCGTTCCTGCCTGAGAATGCGGGCAATCATCGTCTGATGTATTTCCCAAAGGGCTCTCATGTCATGGATCCGGACCGTCCTTATGCTGAGATTGTTCTGGGCATCCATAACATCTTCAAGTTCTTCCATGTGGAGTATGTTCGCCGGTTGAACTATAACGACCTGCCGACGAGTCCGAAATGGGGTATGAGATATGTAATAGCGTTTAGCTTCTGAAAACCCGCTAACCGCTTAATCGCTTGACGAAGCCTTACGCAACTTGCGTAGGGCTTTGTCTCTTATCTGGCGCACCCGCTCCCGCTTCAGTCCCAGTGCCATCCCTATTTCTGCCATTGTCTTACGCTCCTCATCCACACCGTAGATGCCACGGATAACAGTCTGCTCCCTCTCGTTGAGAAAACCGATGGCACGCACCAGGTCGTCTGATAGCGCATTCTGCTCAACACCATGGTCAGCCTTGGGAGCGTCCTTGTCTTCCAGAACGTTCAATAGCGTGTAATTATTCTTTGAGCCCACAGGTAACGACTCGTCAGTGGAGAGGACAGGAACCTCACCTGTCACTTTGCGGATCGCCTCCTCGATGCTGTGGCGGATATAGGGAGCAGCAAAGGTGACGAACGGTTTGCCGCGGCTGGGGTCGTATTTCTCCGCTGCCTTGATCATACCGATACTGCCCTCACTGATGAGGTCGTCGGTAGACAGTAGTTCTGATGAGTACTGACGTGCCAGTGTCACCACATAGCCTATGTTCTTGCTTACGAGTTCGTCACGTTGTTTCTTGTCTTCGTTTGTCATAGTGCAAAAGTAAGAAGAAAAAAAAAGAAATCCAAATTTTCATCTGGATTTCTTCTCTTGTCTCAACATGATTCCATTATGAAATCTCAATCATACGTGAGACCTTCGTCTCCTCCTTCTTCATCTTCGGCAGCACGACGGTCAGGATACCGTTCTCCACCTTTGCTGAGATACCGTCCTTGTTGACATCCTCAGGCAGTGAGTAGTTCTGCTGGTAGTTGCTGTAGCTGAACTCACGGCGCAGGTAGTGCTGCTTCTTGTCCTCCTCCTTATGCTCCATCTTGTTCTCGATGGCTACGCACAGGTTGCCGTCATCGTTGATGTGCACCCGGCAATACTCCTTCTTGATACCAGGAGCGGCAACCTCCATGGTGTAAGCGTTCTCGTCTTCCTTGACGTTGACTGCGGGAGCGGTAGTTGTGGCGCAAGCCATCATATCGTTGTTCATGAAATCATCGAATACTGTTGGGAACCAACTGTTTTTGAATACTGGTAACATAATCATACCTCCTAATTCTATTTTTAATTGTTTATTAATGTTGTTTTTTCTCTTTTGCCTCTGCTTTCGCATCGGCGTTCACTTTAGGTAGTACAACTTATGTGCCAATAAAACAATTCCTGACAAGTTGGCGTTATTGTGTGTCAATCTGTCAGGAAAAGGGTTTACCTGCGCCTTTAGTAAAGCAAATAAGATTGCTTCTTCGTAGTGAGTAGGCTGTCTTTATTTCTTGATGAGGGAAGCTACCCAAAGGATAGCGACCGCACCGACGATGGCTGTACCGAGCTGTCCCAGCATGCCACCCCATGTGATACCTAACTGGTCGAACAGCCATCCGCCCAGCAGACCACCGAAGAGTCCGAGTACGAGATTCATGATGAAGCCCATACCGCCACCTTTCATCAACTTACCGGCTACGAAGCCAGCCAAACATCCAATGATAATTGAACCAATCAGTCCCATAATTCTTATTGTTTTAAAGTTCTTTCTGTTGTATCACCCCTGTATCAAGGGATGATGCAAAGGTAGTGCAAAAATTTGGTTAAGCCAAGAAAAACTCGTTTTTCTTTGGTATTTCGCTCGATTCTCACTATCTTTGCATCCATAATTAACCAAATTAGCAACTATGGGCTACAATATCAAATTCAGTGTGCATCGGAACCCGCAGAAAGACAGCGAGGGGAACGATACGTATCAGGTGAGGCATGAGACGAGTGAGACGGTAGGGAAGGCTTACCTCCTAAGGCATTTGAAGAATACGAACTTGTTTCGTCCGGAGCTGATGGAGGCAGCTTTGACCGTGTTGGAACGGGAGATCATCAACCAGTTGACGGACAACCTGCGGCTGCACTTGGAGGGGTTGGGGACGTTCTACCTGAAACTGGGTTTCCGTCCACGCTATGACGAGTATGGTAACGAACTGAAAATCCAGTTTACCGACCCTGCCAAGATTACTGGTAATGATGTGCGCATCGACACGGTCGGCTTCACCCCCGACCGACAGTTCCTCAAACAACTGAACGAGCACGGCTACCATTTCATCAATGCCACAGGCAGAGGACGGGTGGGACACTCTACCGAGCAGACGGAGGAGCAGGTCAGAAAACGGCTTGACGAGTGGTTTAACGGTCATGAGATGCTGACCTGCCGTGACATGATGTACCTTTTCGGAATAACGAGGTATATGGCAAACAAATGGCTCAACCGTCTTTGTGTCACTCCTTCTCCCTATTTGTTTCCTCGGAAGATAGGGGGTACTGTCTGTTATTATCCACACACCAGGAAGTGAGAAAGCATCCTGTGCTGTTGTAAGTGCCGTTGTCATCGATGTGAAGAGCCGTTCAAAGCGGTTGTTACAAGCATCCTGATCACTTGTCGACTCCAGTCAACAGGCTTGCTGACTCCAGTCGACAAGGTTGCTGACTCTAAGTCAACAGACCTGCTGACTCCATGTCAACCGCTGATTCTCTATATATAAGCAGTTCTTTAATATTAAATAATGTTGCAAATACACATAAAATTGTCAATTGTCAATTCTTAATTCTCAATTATTTTGTACCTTTGCACCCATCATTTCGAAATTACAGTATTATTTATGGCACAAGAAGATGTATTTAAGAAAATCGTGAGCCACTGCAAGGAGTACGGTTTCGTGTTTCCCAGCAGTGAAATCTACGATGGATTAGGCGCAGTGTATGACTACGGTCAGAACGGCGTGGAGTTGAAGAATAATATCAAGGAATACTGGTGGAAGTCAATGGTCCTGTTGCACGAGAATATCGTGGGTATCGACTCCGCCATCTTTATGCACCCCACTATATGGAAGGCTTCCGGACACGTGGACGCTTTCAACGACCCCCTTATCGACAACCGCGACTCCAAGAAGCGCTATCGTGCTGACGTGCTCATCGAGGACCAGATTGCCAAGTATGACGAGAAGATCCAGAAAGAGGTGGAGAAGGCACGCAAGCGTTTCGGTGACAGTTTCGACGAGGCGAAGTATATGGAGACCTCCGAGCGTGTGAAGGAGACCAAGGAGAAGCGTGATGCGCTGCATGCCCGCTATGCCGCTGCCATGCAGGGACCCGACCTGGACGAGCTGAAGCAGATTATCCTTGACGAGGAGATCGTATGTCCTATCAGCGGTACCCGCAACTGGACCGACGTGCGCCAGTTCAACCTGATGTTCTCCACGGAGATGGGAGCCAGTGCTGACGGCAGTATGAAGGTGTACCTGCGTCCTGAGACGGCACAGGGTATCTTCGTCAACTACCTGAACGTGCAGAAGACGGGACGTATGAAGATACCTTTCGGTATCGCACAGATCGGTAAGGCATTCCGCAACGAGATCGTGGCACGTCAGTTCATCTTCCGTATGCGTGAGTTCGAGCAGATGGAGATGCAGTTCTTCGTAGCACCCGGTACCGAGCTGGAGTGGTTCCCCAAGTGGAAGCAGACCCGTATGGCATGGCACCAGGCACTGGGCTTCGGTGCAGAGAACTACCGTTTCCACGACCACGAAAAGCTCGCTCACTATGCCAATGCCGCTACCGACATCGAGTTCAAGATGCCTTTCGGCTTCAAGGAGGTGGAGGGTATCCACTCCCGTACGAACTTCGACCTCTCGCAGCATGAGAAATACTCTGGCAAGAGCATCAAATACTTCGACCCACAGACCAACGAGAGCTATACACCGTTCGTCATCGAGACCTCTATCGGTGTCGACCGTATGTTCCTCTCTATCATGTGTCACTCGTTCTGCGAGGAGAAACTCGAGAATGGGGAGACCCGTGTGGTACTGAAACTGCCTGCAGCACTGGCACCTGTGAAACTCGCCGTGATGCCGCTGGTCAAGAAAGACGGTCTGCCCGAGAAGGCACGTGAGATCATCAACGATCTGAAGTTCCACTTCAACTGCCAGTATGATGAGAAAGACTCTATTGGTAAGCGCTATCGTCGTCAGGACGCTATCGGTACCCCGTACTGCGTCACCGTCGACCATGACTCACTCAACGATGGCAAGGTGACCCTCCGCTTCCGTGACACTATGGAGCAGGAGCGTGTGAATATCTCAGACCTCGCCGCTATCATCGAGGATAAGGTAAGCATCGTCAGTCTGCTAAAGAAATTACAATAGTAAATAATGAATATCAAGCAATACATCATCGCCTGTCTCTCACTGCTCGTTCTTGTGTCGTGCAGTGAGAAAGACGATGCCATCGTGGAGTATGCCGACTGGAAGAACAAGAACGAGAAGTTTTTCGAGGCTGCCTTCCTTGCTCATGAATATGACCAGGCATTGCTGAAATACTCCCTGACGGATGAGACTTCCACCAAGTATTCTGATTATGTGCTGGTGAAAGAGGTGTCCAGTGAAGAGGATGCCCCGGAGGCAACACCTTATCTGAACGATACCGTGCAGATCCATTATGTGGGAAACCTGATCCCGTCACCGTCATACTCGGCAGGATACCAGTTTGACCAGAGTTATCTGGAACCCTTCGACTGGGATACGGCAGTCCCCAGGAAATTTGCCGTCAATGGTGTCGTGACAGGTCTGACCACTGCCTTGCTGAAAATGCATAAGGGTGACCATTGGGTCATCGCCGTTCCCTATCAGATGGGATATGGCACAGTGGACAATGGTGAGATTCCCGCTTACAGTACACTGATCTTTGAAGTACGACTGGAAGAGTTCTGGACGAAAAGAAAAGGTGACCGTTATTGATCGGTCACCTTTTCTTTTTCCATGTCTCTTCTGGACTTCGACTTCGTCACCAGCCATACACCACTGAATACTAATATGACGGCAAGGGCGTGCGTGGGTTTCAGTACGCCAATGCCCATCAGCAGGGAGGCAGCGACAGAGACGATAGGTTGTACGTAGTTATAGACGGATACAACGGTCGGACGCAAAGTGCGCTGACCTATCATCGTCAGGATATATCCAAAGAAAGTACCGATGCCTACCACATAGCCTACTTCCCACCACGTCTTCGCAGGGATAGGCTGTGCCAATACGTCTGTCACATGGGAGAAAGTAAAAGGCAACAGCATGAGGGTTGCCCATGAGAACATATACTTGTTGATGGTGAACACATTGTAGCGTCGTATCAGGGGATTGAACAACGACAGGTAGAGGGCAAATGAGAACTGGGCGAAAAGACAGAGCAAGTCGCCACGGATGTCACCCACTTTGTCGCTGGCGTGGGCGGCAGAGGTCAGTATCAGTATCAAGGCACCCGAGCATCCCATCAGGACACCTAACGCTTTCTTCCCGGTGATAGGCTCCTTCAGGATCAGTGCCGCAAGCACCATGGCGAAGATAGGCATGGAGGTCGTCACGATAGAGGCGTTGATAGGAGAGGTGATACTCAGTCCAATCGTATAGCAGCACTGGTTGCATACCAGTCCGAAAAGTCCTGCCCCGATGAACATCAGCTTGTCACGCAGAGGGACTTGCTCCTTGGGAGCGAAGAAGGAAGCTATCCAGAACAGCATACATGCTCCTACGACTCTGAAAGTCACCATGGTGATGCCGTCGAAACCATGGGTCATGGCATCTTTGCCGACGGGTGCCATGAGTCCCCATCCCGCACATGCTCCAAACATGGAAAGGTGTGCGATAAGGGCGCGATTATTATTTGTTTTGTCCATTTTAATATTTTTTCGCCTGCAAAAGTACACATAATTCGGGAATAATCACTATTTTTGCGATATAAACATATTCGATATGCAAAAGTACGCGGATTATATCAAGCAGATAGAGATTGACTCCCTATGGGGTGGCAGGAAGCACATCGTATGGGATCTCGACCCGAAAGTGAATGTGCTCAGTGGTATCAACGGGGTCGGTAAGTCCACCATATTAAATAAGGTGGTGAGAAGTATCAGTACCAATGGTGATATACAGAACCACATGCTGAAAGGGGTGCGTATCATCAGTGAGCCGGAGAACGCCACCCATGTGCGCTTCGACATCATCCGCTCGCTGGACAGTAATATCTCGCAGACCCTGTCGGAAGGGGAGGGGGTGATGCGGGAGACCCTTTCCGCACTTGCCGGTATGGGAGGCGGTTCGTTGCTCGACCTGCAGCTATATAACCTGCAGCGTAAATACCTCGACTATCAGGTGAATATCGGCAACCGTATCATCGAAGAGCTGCAAAAGGGTAATATGGATGCCGCCCAGCATCTGTCAGAGCCCAAGAAACACTTCCAGGATATTGTCGATGAGTTGTTCAAGGATACGGGCAAGCAGATTATCCGCACGGAGAATGAGATACGGTTCTCACAGATCGGTGAGACCTTGCTGCCCTATAAGCTGTCCAGTGGTGAGAAACAGATGCTTGTCATCCTGCTGACGGTATTGGTGGAGGACCAGCAACCTTACGTGCTCCTGATGGACGAACCGGAGGTGTCCCTGCATATCGAATGGCAGAAACAACTCATCAGTCTGATTCTGGAATTGAATCCTAACGTACAGATTATCCTGACCACCCATTCACCTGCCGTGATTATGAGCGGTTGGATGGATAAAGTGACAGAAGTGAGTGATATCACTATATAGTTACTATAGGAACTATAGTCACTATAGTTACTATCAAATATGAAAAGACTGAAAGATAATATCAATAGTCGCTATTTCGAGGCTGCTAACCAAATGACCTCGAAAAAGGCAAGACGACGTATCGTGGCTTATGTGGAGAGCTACGACGATATCTATTTCTGGCGTACGGTGTTAGGGCGCTTTGAGGATGATAAGCGTTACTTTGAGGTGATGCTTCCCTCGCATCAGAAATTGGAACGGGGGAAGAAGTCGGTGCTCATGAATTTTATCGAAGGAAAGATAGGAGAGGATATGATTGCCTGTGTGGATGCCGACTACGACTATCTGTTGCAAGGTACTACACAGCAGTCAAAGAAGGTGGTGGAGAGTCCTTACGTGTTCCATACCTATGCCTATGCCATCGAGAACCTGCAGTGTTATGCTCCCTCCCTGCATGATGTCTGTGTCGCCGTCACCCTCAATGATCATCGTATCTTCGACTTTAATGACTATATCACGCAGTATAGTGAGGCAATCTTCCCATTGTTCATCTGGTCGGTATGGGCTTACCGGACAGGTAATCATAATAAGTTCTCTTTGTCTGATATGGCAAGGGTGATAGACCCTGGAGGCTTCAACGTGTTTGAACCGCAGCCCTCTATAGACCATCTCCGTCAGAAAGTCAACAGGAAGGTGAGGCAGTTACAGGCAGAGTTCCCGGATAATAAGGAAACGTATCTGAAACTGAAGGCGGAGATCAAGGCTTTGGGTGTTACTCCTCAGACCACTTACCTCTATGTGCAAGGGCACTCCTTGTTCGACAATGTGATCGTCCCTATATTAAATAAGGTGTGCAACCGGCTCCGTTTGGAACGGCAGGATGAGATTGCCCGTACGGCACGTCATCACACGCAGCGCAGAAACGAAATGTCCTGCTATGAGCACTCATTGCAGGACATTCGTCAGATGCTTAAAAAGAACAACGGCTACATGCAGTCGGAGCAGTTCCGTCGTGTGCAGTCAGACATAGAGCAATTCCTTACGACAGCACGTAAGTCTCCAGAAACTTAATCGTTCCCTCTGTGCTTACCTCTTTGACCGTGGCAGGAAGAAGAATGGTCTCTCCGGCACGGAAGCTGACCTGTTCGCCATCTACGGTGAGTGTTCCTTCTCCTTTCATGCCAATCAGGATAACGAAGGAGTCCAGTTCACTGTAATCCATCGTCATAGGCTCTGTCAGGTCATAGACGGCAGTGTTGAAATAGGGGCACTCCACCAGCAGTTGTCCTTCGTTCTTCTGTGGGGTGTAGTTGGTACGGTAATCGTCAAGAACGGTATAGTTGATGCTCTCGGATGCCTCTTGTGTATGCAGTTGCCGATAGTTGCCGTCCTTGTCCTTACGCTTGAAGTCATAGATACGATAGGTCACATCGGAAGTCTGTTGTATCTCAGCGAGGAAACAGCCTGCACCAATGGCATGGATGCGTCCTGCGGGGATGAAGAAACAGTCGCCCTCCTTGACCTCATACTGGGCGAGTGCGTCACAGATGGTGTCGTTCTCCACCATCTGCTTGTACTGCTCAGGTGTAATCTGCAGCTTTAGTCCGTTATAGAGCTTTGCCTCAGGAGCACTGTCCATGACAAACCACATCTCTGTCTTGCCGCGACTCTTTCCCTGTCGGTGGGCTATCTCATCGGTAGGGTGTACCTGTATGCTCAGGTCCTGACGGGCATCGATGAACTTGATGAGCAAGGGGAACTCATCACCGAAGCGCCGGTAGTTAGCCTCACCTACCAGTTGTCCTTTGAGGTCATGTACCAGTTGGTTGAGGGAACGTCCGTCACCAACGGCAATAGTCTCGTTGTCTTTAACACCAGAAATCTCCCAACTCTCACCCACATTCTCAGTCTGGGCATCGAGTTTCTTGAAGGGGATAATCTTATCGCCCCCCCAGAGTGTTTGTTTTAAAAGTGGCTCAAATTTGTAGTAATTCATATATGCTAGTTCCTTTCTTTTTAATTATCCTTCCAGAATCCCCGGGTGAACAATACCAGCACGCTCATAATCTCCAGACGTCCTACCAGCATCAGGAAGGAGCATACCCACTTGATGAAGTCTGGTAACTGGCTCCACGACATCTCAGGACCGATCTGGGTTCCTAAGGAGGGACCTACGTTGCTGATGCAACTCAGGGCGATGGTAATGGCATTCGTGTTGTCGATACCTGCCACAATCATAATCGTTGCGGAGATCAAGACCATGAGAGTGAAGATAGCGAAGAATGCCAGTAGTGTGTTCAGCTTCTGCTGAGACACCGGTTGACCATTGATCTTTACAGGCAGTACCGCATTAGGATGGAGCAATTTATGGAACTCGTTGCGTATCAGTTTCATAATCATCACGCCACGGATACATTTGAATCCTCCCGTCGTCGAGCCCGCACAGGCTCCCATGAACATCAGACAGCCCAGGATGACCCATGTGATATGAGGCCATAGTGCCGCATCGTCGTTGAAAAGTCCTGTAGTGGTTATAAAGGATACCACTTGGAAAAGGGCAGAGCGGAATGCTCGCTCCAGACCGTATCCGTTGTTCGACATTAACAGATACATAATCCATATTGTGGATGCCGCGACAACGAAGATAAACAGTTTAAACTCGGAGTTCTTAAATAAATTGGCTATCTTGAATTTAAATATGGCAAGATAAAGCATGGTGAAATTAATGCCTGCCAAGAACTGGAAAAGAATAGCGATATACTCGATGGTGGGAGAATGGAAGAAAGCGGCAGAGTCATTATGAGGAGAAAATCCTCCTGTCGCAGTTGTCGTCATCGCATAGTTGATGCTGTCAAACACATTCATTCCTGCAAGATAGAATGAGAGGATGCAGGCAATGGTCAGTGCGGAATACACAGACCATATCCATTTTGCTGTCGTAGACAGGCGTGGGTGCATCTTCGACCTGATGGGACCTGTCGCTTCAGCGGCAAAGACTTTCACACTGCCATTACCTACCATGGAGGGGAGAATGGCAATGGTGAAGAACACGATTCCCAAAGCACCAATCCATTGGGTCTGGGTACGCCAGAATAAAATGGCATGGGGCATCCATTCTACATCGTCAATGATGGTCGCTCCTGTCGTGGTGAAACCTGACATGGTCTCGAAGAACGCATCTGTCACATTATCGATATACCCGCCAATCAGAAACGGAATCATACCGAACACACTGAAAACGGTCCAAGTCAGCGTAACCAAGAGATAAGCGTCCCGACGACTAAGGTTGTTAGTGGCATTCCTTCCCATGAATTTGAGAATAAAGCCGCAACTGTATGTGAATAAGGTCGACAGCAGGAAAGCCATGATGTCGTCTTCCATATAATAGAATGATATACCAGTACACAGGGTGAGCATTGATCCTAATAGTAGGAGCAGAGAACCAATGATCTTGTATATCAGGGGGAAGTTTACCATAGCGCGTTTGACTTGAAATACTTCTCGATTTTCTTGAGATTCTGCTCATGGCAGAAAACCATTACGGAGTCGCCTGCCATGATTTGTGTATTACCATTGACAAGGATTCCCTCTTCGTTACGTACCAAGCCACCAATGGTGACACCAAACGGTAAGCCAAGGTCCTTGACAGGTTTCTTGGTCACCTTGGAACCTTCTGCCGCAGTGAACTCCGCAACATCAGAGTCAACCATCATCAGCGAGCGGACATTGCTGACATCCGCATCCAGCATCATCTGATAGATATGGCTGGCGGCAACCGTCTTCTTATTGATAATCGTACCAATATCCAGACTCTCCGCCATCTCCACATAGTCGAGATTCTCCACCATTGCCACCGTCTTCCTGACACCCAGTCGCTTGGCGGTCAGACAGGCAAGGATGTTGGTCTCGGCATTACCAGTCAGGGCGACAAAAGCCTGCGTGTTCTCGATACCCTCTTCCTGTAATAGACCAAGGTCACGGGCATCCCCATGGATGATCATGGTGTCGGTATCGCACAGTAATTCATTCAACTGCTCGCAGCGTCGCTCACTCTTCTCGATAATCTTCAGATTCATATAGTCGGGAAGGGTCAAACCGACACGGACGGCTGTCTTTCCTCCTCCCATGATGATCACATTCTTCACATCAGCATAGTGCTCTTTCCCTGAGATCTTGCGGATATAGGGAATGTACTCACTGGTTGTCATGAAGTAGGTGAGGTCGTTGACACACAACTTGTCATTACCACTTGGAATCAAAGTCTCTCCACCTCGTTTGATAGCTACGATATGGTAGGGGTCGTCAGGACCGCAAAGATTCTTCAGCGGTTGGTTGAGAATCTCACAAGTCTCCCTGAGCTTAATACCTAACATCACCAAAGCACCGCCATGTACGTCCCAGCGCTGTCTGACCCATGACATCTTTAAACCATTGGTGATGTCTATGGCTGCTAATACCTCGGGATAGATGAGAGAATTGACACCCATCTTCTCGAAGAATGGTTTCAGGTTGGGTGCAAGATACTCGTAATTGTCAATACGTGCTACTGTCTTTTTGGCTCCCAAGGCATGGGCTATACTGCAAGCATTCATGTTCTTGCTCTCGTCAGGAGTAACTCCGACAAAGAGGTCGGCAGACTCAACTCCCGCGTCTTTCAGTGTCATGATACTTGTCGGTGAACCTTGGATCGTCATAATGTCATAACGCCCGTCAAGTCCTGACAGACGTGTGGCATCAGCGTCTATCAAAACACAATCTTGATGGTCGCGTGATAAAAGTTTTGACAGGTGAGTTCCTACGGCACCTGCACCGGCAATCACAATCTTCATGACTCTATCGCTTTTCTTATACTTGCTGCGTCTAATCCTACGATATGTTGTAGTTCATCAACGGTGCCATGCTCGACAAACTGTGTGTCAGGCATGCCAAGGCGGGTGATGCGTGGAGAGTAACCGTGGTCGTTCATCCATTCAAGGACGGCAGAACCCAAACCTCCGTTCTTGACACCATTCTCTACTGTGATAATATGCTTGTATTTCTCAGCAACCTCACGGAGGATATTCTCATCAATGGGTTTCAGGAAACGCATGTCATAATGAGCTGCCGTGGTACCTTTTATGGCTTCTGTTACATTATTGCCTATCGGACCAATGGAAAGGACGGCTACATCCTCTCCGTCTTTCATCTTCCTGCCAGTTCCCACCTTGATTTCCTCAAGAGGACAACGCCAGTCTAACAGGACACCTCCACCTCTTGGATAACGGATGACAAAAGGTCCTTTATCTGGCAACTGTGCCGTATACATCAGCCGGCGTAACTCATGCTCATCCATGGGGGAGGAAATTGTCAGGTTGGGGATAGGACGAAGTGCCGCCAAATCGAAAGCCCCATGATGGGTAGGACCGTCTTCTCCTACAATACCGGCACGGTCGAAGCAGAATACGACATGCAGGTTCAGTAATGCGACATCATGGATGATATTGTCAAATGCCCTTTGCGAGAAAGCGCTATAAATGTTGCAGAAAGGAATCAATCCGTCTTTTGCCATTCCTCCGGAGAAAGTGACGGCATGTCCTTCGGCAATACCGACATCAAAGGCGCGGTCTGGCATCTCCTTCATCATGATGTTCATGGAACAGCCAGATGGCATGGCGGGGGTGACTCCCACAATCTTAGGATTCTGTTGAGCCAGTTCCAAGAGGGTGTGCCCGAAGACATCCTGGTATTTTTGTGGTTTGTTGGGGTCTTTATCCACCAGTCGCTCTCCTGTCTCAGGGTCGAACTTGCCTGGAGCATGCCATGTAGTGACATCCTTTTCTGCGGGTGCATAGCCATGACCTTTCTGAGTGTGGAGATGTAACAGCTTAGGACCTCCCATGTCTTTCATCTGGCGGAGAATGCGCACCAGCTCCTTGACGTTGTGTCCGTCAAAAGGTCCGAAGTAGCGGATGTTCATGCCATCGAATATGTTCTGTTGATGTGAGATGGCACTTTTGACAGCATTGGACAATCGGATAAGACCCTTTCGGCGGTCCTCCTCCAGGAATCCCTTGGAGTGCATCCATCTGGACACCTTGAAGCGCAGTGCATTGTAAGTCTCGTTGGTGCTGAGATTCAGCAGATATTGCTTCATGCCCCCCACGGAGCGGTCAATCGACATGTTGTTGTCGTTAAGTATGATGAGCAGGTCGTTGGGTGAGGACGATACATTGTTAAGTCCCTCGAAAGCAAGTCCGCCACTCAGCGCACCGTCACCGATGACCGCCACCACCTTTCTGGCATCGTTACCCGTCTTCTTGGCAGCCACAGCCATTCCTAAGGCTGCAGAAACAGAGTTGCTGGCATGCCCGCAGGCAAAAGTGTCATATTCACTCTCGTAGGGTGAGGGGAAAGGACGGATGCCTCCCAGTTTGCGGTTGGTGCAGAACTGCTCTCTACGTCCTGTCAGGATCTTGTGTCCATAAGCCTGATGTCCCACATCCCATACGATACGGTCTTCTGGGGTGTTATAGACATAGTGCAGTGCCACCGTCAGTTCCACGACACCAAGACTGGAGGCAAGATGCCCGGGGTTTACTGAAAGTTCCTTCACGATATCCTCGCGAAGTTCTTGGCAAAGTTCAGGAAGTTGGTCGACCGATAACTTGCGGAGGTCATCGGGATATTTAATGTGATTGAGTAATTCCACCTTAATTATAATGCTATTTGGGTGCAAAGTTACTATTAAGTAAGCAAAAAAGCAAATATATTTGCATGAATTTTTAACGTGTCAGACTGAATTTAAGTGACAGTCCGAAGTCATGCGTGGTTGTAGGATAGCTACTTGCCGACAGTAGTGGCGTGTTGGTCTGTCTGTCGTAATAGGCACTGAGGGTCAGTAGGCGTGACAAGGTATAGTCTGCCATAAAGGATATCTTTAAGGCTGTATTGCCACTGTTGGCGGCACTCGTCCGTGTGGCGATATCACGTGTAATGGCTGCTTGATCACGTAAAGAGAAGTCAAGTCGTAAGTTTAAGTCGTGGTTCACACCCGTCTTCGGTGCTGTCCTTGCCGTGGTAGTATCTTCTTTCTTGGCATTCTTCTTACCACGTTGAGCCTTTTTCACCTTACGGTTGCCATTGCTTCCGAAGAGATTGAAGTCACTGATCTTGTAGGCAAGTCCAATCACCCAGTCATTGGATCGGCTTTCATTAATCTGTACGCTCGTCATAGAGAGGTTAAGGGCGCGGGTAGTGCGGTATTCCACTTTTGCCGTGAGGTTATTATTAAAAGTCACATCAATACCCAGTAATGGGGAGAACGACTCGTTGAGGCTGACGGTAGGCACGTTATAACCAAGAAGTGAACTTGTGCCTGCGTTTGCAGTATAGCTTCCCACCGCATAGATGCTCTTGTATGCATGGTTAATGGTGACACTCTTGAACACATCACGGAACCAGGGTAGTTTTGACAACCCGGTATAGCGAATAGTCCAGTTGGGTAATAAGCGGGTTAAGGCAGGGAAGAATGTCAGGTTAGAACCGCCACTGCTGGTATATGCGGACAGGAAAGCGGGAATCATGACACTGGCGCTATAGCGGTCTACTGTCGTCCCATATTTTGCCTCGGCACGTTGCTGGAACGTGTTGAGCATATCACAGAATCTCTCGAAAGAGGCAGAGTGGAAACCGTTGTTAGCATCTCCAATACCTTCCAAAGTCGATTTCAACGAAATAGTGGTCATGGTGAAGGTACCACTTTGTGTGGTGGGCATTCCGTCAAACATATATTGGATAGACTTTGCCTTTGTCTCTGTACGACTGGCGTTCAGGTCAATCTTCAAGTCGCGGATAGGTTCTAACGTTGCTCTGATTTGCAGGTCATTTGTCAGGTTTGTAGTAGCAGGGGTCGCCACACTTTCATTGTTCAGCAACCAGCCATTATCATGTGCCTTGTGTAGGTAATTTTCATCAACCATACCGAAGGCAAAACCTAAACCCGGAGCCATCACACTACCAGTTCTCTGACCGAAGAAGTCTCCGATATTGGGCATGAAGCCGGGGATGGACATAGCGTACTGATTGCGGTAAGAGATGCCGATGGAGCGTACCATCATCAGCACACGGGCAGCTGTCTGTGCGGGTTTATACCACCATTGCTTGTCAGCGGCAGGCTTGGGAGAGACACTCAGCATCACCTGTATCGTGTCACGGTTGTTAATGCGGATGCGGTTTTCATCCAACACCTTATATTTAAGTGAGTATTTCTTACCGTCCTTAGTACGGGCGATGACGCTGATCTTCTTCGACTTCTTTCCATGATTGACGATAATGGAGGAGTCTGCATTCAAGGTGACCTCCTTCTGCCAGGCGTTCTGGTTCTTGGGGAGAATCTTTTCCTCTTTCTTGTTTTGTTTGGCGTTTTTATCCTTGGCGCTTTTCTTTTTCCTGTCGGTATTGGTGCTCTGTGATTTCTTGAACCGTTCATTCACTTTCTTCAGGAAAGGAATGTGGTTATAGAGAGTCTCCATGTTGAAGTTACCATTGATATTCAACTGCCGGTTATTGGCAATGGTATTACCGAGATTCGTTCCATTCTCAAGGTCGGTGCCACGTACCCAGTCATAGGTGGCATTATAGGTTGCATCAGTGGTTACCCAGTCAAAGATGGGAATCTTGTTCAGTGGCAGTTGTAAGGAGGCGGTAAACTGCTGCCGGTAATCCAAGGGGACACCCATGTGCATGATGCTATGCCATACAGAGTCTTTCCATGCGTCGTAACGGTCTGGATAGAGATCTTTGTTGATAGGTCGCTCGTCATACGGCTCCTGGATCTCAGCGTGGGTTGCTGACTGGAAGTTCAAGTGCAGGTTCTTGGTCAGGTCCCAGCGGATGGAGAATGAGCGGTTCCATAGGAATTGTGAGCTCCAGGTGACAGGAAGCTTCTGTCCTCCCAGATCCTCCATGTCCCGTTCTTGCAGTTCATAATAGTTTCTCAGTATCTCGGAATTGAAGGAGATGTTCTGAGGTAACCAGTTCAGTCCGAACTGTTTCGGATATTGTGCCCATTTTGATTTGCTCTTGCTCTTCTTGAAAGGTTCCCAAGGTTTATAGACGGGCGTGTAATTGTAATTGAGGGCACCACGCCATTGGTCTTCCTTCTCGTAAACGATTGTCTCACCACTGGTGTCACGGTGTGAGTGGCTGTAGGAGAACGAGAAGTTGGCAGGGTCGTATGGCATCGGATGTCGTTTGGTTTTGATACCGACACGGACATTAGACAGGGAGAAGTTGGTATTGGTGGTCTTGGTGACCGCAATACTCTCAATAGAGTCACGTTCCTGTTTGCTGGCAGCGGCATCCAATGCATCTTTCAACTCCATGTCAGTGTCCAGCGGGTTGTATTTAGGACGTTTTTCTTCCTTGGTGACGGAGTAGTAGAGTGGAGCACTGACCTTTGCTTTGTCAGGGAAGAATTTTCCTAATTCCACATTGGCAGTAATCGAATAGGTCTTGTAGTCGTCATTAGAGCGTTGCAGGATGCCTTCTTCCAGACCGCCAAAGCCAGCAGTCATGATTCTGCCAGTCATGTTGAGAGAACCGACATCTGACAATTGTACGTTAAGTGCGCCACTTGCAGCCCATCCTCCCTTGTTATTGAAGTCCATCAGACGTAACTCGTTGACCCATACCTCTCCGGATTTCTGCTCGCTGGAGAGATTGCGAATACCAATCATCATGGTTTTTACCTCTCCTAATGTGGGGTTACCCAAGATACTCACTGTGTTGGTGGGGTGGTTAGGGTCTGCTATGGAATATATCTGGTTGAAAGATGAGCCACCGGTCGCACGCGCCTTGTTACGTTCCTTCTTCAATGAAGTGAACAGTGTGAGGTCCATGTCCAGCATGTTCGCCTCTGGCCATACGGCACGGCAGTCCTCTACCTTGTATTTGTTGTAGTCATTACGGTCTGGAGTCAGCGAGAGCGGAATGACGTATTCGTAGTAATTGTTCTTGTAGTCGTTACCCAGGCGGACAAAGAGTGCGAGTTCACCGTCCTTCAGGTTCGTGTCGTCAATCAGGTGGTTGGCATGCGTGAACATCTGGAGATGTTTATATTTACGTAGGTCCAGCGTGGTGTTCTTGTAAACACCCTTTGACTCTCCAGGGGCAAGGTGACGCACAATCATATTCATAGACTGCTCGTTCTCCTCCACCAACTGGGGCTGTGAGGGGTCTGTTACTCTGCTGATACCAGGAGGCAGCACGTAGTTGACAGGACGCTTGTCGTTGTTTTCCTCAATGTTGACAGCACTGACTTCCAATGTTCCGCTTTCGGCAACATTGGATAACGGTTGCTGATAGATACGCCACTCACCGCGTACCAAGTCCAGGGAACCGAAACGTAAGACGATAGGACGTTTGAACTGGGTGAGGAACATACGCATAAAGCGGACACTGGTGAAGTCACTGATGTTACCTACACGGTCATCATACTGGTCGAGAGGGATACGGAACTGATACCATTTGACGGTCTCACGGGTACCATTACGCAAGGGAACACTTGCCTCACGGACATCGGTGATATGGTTATAGCCCAGTCGCAAATCCTCAGGGCGGATACTTACCTTGTACTGGAAGTACCGCTCGTACTCGTTCAGTGTGTAGTCCTGGTTGATGTCCTCCACGTCGGGGTAGGTCTTGTAGCTGGTGTCATAGCCTTCCGTCTGTTGGTCGCTGTCCGGCGAGTTACCTTGTGGCATGTTGATGCGCTTATAGCGTTCAAGGATAGAGGCTTTCCGTGCGTCAAGGTCGCTGCCACGATAGTAGTGATAGTTATCGTTGGCAGGGTCTATGTTCCATGCGGTACGTACACTGTCATTGACGGTCACACCATTGAGGAAATTAGCATAAGCGGGTTGTGAGCGCTCTTCCTCGTCCGTCAGACCGTTGAGTCCGACGTCCTGTTTGGCACGGGCTCCGGAGGAGGTGGCAAAGGCGTATGTCTGTGTGGGCTGTACGGGAACCTTACCCCAGGCTGTCCTTGAGAATGTTCCTGTCCCGTCGACAGGCATGCCGCTCTCATAGAATTTCTTGCCATCACGAAGGATATCCTCGCTGACCTCGCCAAGGTTGATATAGAGGTCACCGCCATATTCCGCTGCGTCACTCTGTTGTGAGGAGTAGATGAAGGGGTCCAGCAGCCAGAACTCGATATACTCCACATTGGCGGTCTCGAAGTCGTTTGTCTCCAGTTTGCGCATCATGCCACCCCATCGTTGTTGAGGGTTGGTAAGTTTACCGTTGATGTCAACATCTGTCGTTAAGTTATAGGCTCCTCGCTCTTCTGGATAATAGGCAAGGTCAAGGATGGGCAGTGTTGCTGTTGCTCCGCTGTAGGTGCTCTGCTGGCGGTTAGGATACAGCTCACTGACATAGACGGCACGTACGTAGTGGTTCGACAACTGTTCCAGGTCGCTCTTGATATGACTGGGTGTCAAAGAGGACGTGCGGTAGGTGAAGATCGGGTCGATATTGTACCATGCGAGCAGGGAGCGGTTGAAACCGCTTGTCACAGAGTCTTTGTCGTTATACTCTCTGAACATGGTGGGAACACTTGACATGGTCCATGCCTTAGGCTCACTGACATCCAGTCCGTTCTTGGCATTCTCGAAGTCGTCGATATATGACGCATTGTCTTGTGTTCCTCCAGCCTGTCCTGCTATCAGCTGTGCAAATTCACCGGTGAAGGATATTTGCGAGGGTTGTGTGCAATGCAGGAGAGGCAGTTTGTTCAGCATGTTGGTGAGCCACTGACTCTCATGTTTCCAGTTGATGTTCAGACCCCACAGCATGTTGCGCAGCGGTTCCTGTCCCATCGTTACCTTAGAGGTCATGGTCTGTTCCGTGAGATATTGGAATGTACCACCTAACTGAAGTGCTTTCGAGAAGTCATACTCCCAGTTCATTCCCAGCATCGTCTTACGTTGCATTCCGTAGTCTGTATTACTCTCCAAAGACACATTGACACTCGTTCCTGCGTCGATGATGCTCTGGTTGAGGATAGTCACCTCACCGGCGGAGTAGTCTACACTATAGTCTGTGCCTTCTGAGAGGATGACACCACCAGCTGTGACGACCACGGATCCTTGTGGTACGTTATAGGCTCCCAGTGAGATGACATTGGCGGAGGTGCCCTTGAACTGTCCCACTAACAGATACTTGTTCTTGTCGGTCATCTGCTTGGCAGCAGTACGTGTGGTGTCGTATAGTTCATTGAAGGCATATTTCTCTATTTTGTCAGCAGAGACACCATTGGCTTTCAGGAAGTCACGGAGGGTCTTGCCGAATGGTTCCACGGAGGGGAAGAACACACGTCCTTCGCTGACGGTATATCCTTCTATGAAATCGAAATAGCCGTTAGGATGGGCACGGTTGTTATTGTCCAGACGGTCACATCCTAATCCTTTCAGCAGCGTGATGTCTTTTACTTCTGGGATGTAGGTCAGGTAAACACCTGCCGTATCACTCTGGAATTTGATGTCGAGGCGGAACTTGGTCTTCTCCACGTTGGAGGCGAGGTAATAGACGTTCTTCATCATCAGTTTCCAGTTCTTCTGATGGGGGTTGTTGCTGGTGTTTTTCAGTGACTTGACGTACAATGCCTCACTGGCATTGGTACGGTCACTTGCAAACTCTCCCACCTGGTAGGTCTGTCCTCCGTAGGTGAACTCAAAGGCGACGGCGAGGACCTGGTCTGTCTGAAGACTGGACTTAAGGGAGATATAGCCTAATGACTTGTTGACGGTATACTCCGAACTGTTCAGCAGTCGTGCCGAGGACAGTTTCTCGTAGTCTACGCTGCCTTCAAAATCTGGGATGGTTTCCAGTACTCTGGAGGTTTGCTCGATATTACGTGCCTCGGAGTACGTGGTCGTCAAGTCATTATATTCATTATTGGCGGTATTATTAGGAATGGCAGAGATACCGCTTCCGCTTCCCCATCGGGAGGAAGTGCTCTCGCCAAGGTCGGTGAGGGCGATGATGTTTCTGGTGTTAGCCGTTGTTCCCGATTTGTTGGTGACCCATACCTCCACACGGGTAATCTGAATACCTGTCATGAGGTTGGGGAGTTTCTGCATGGCGGCATCGTAATGCTCCCTGAAATACTGGGCGAGGAAGAAGTGCCGGTTCTCCTCATATTCTGCGACATTCAGTTCGAAGGGAGTCAGCTGCACACCGCCTTTCGAGGAAACACTGCTCGTGGTGGATTTCTTCTGCGAGAAGACGGTTTGCAGTTTCAGCCTTCCGAACTGCATATCGGTACGCACACCAAACAGGCTGGAGGCTCCCTTTACGAGAGAGTTGTTGGTGGGGAAGGTGACATTACCAGCCTCGATGAGTTTGATAATCTCGTCCTCCTTACCCTCATAGCGCAGTTTGATGTTCTTGGTATCGAAGTCGAAGGTGGCATCAGTGTTGTAGTTCAGGTTCATGTTGACCTTGTCGCCCACCTTACCTGTCACGTTCAAATTGATCTTCTCGTCGAAGTCAATCGCTTTCGTGTTTCTGTTGCGCTCTGGCAGCGAGGGATTGTCAATGCTCTTGAAGTTTGCACCTAACTTTAATTCTGCGGTACCTTGTGTCTTGATACGTACGCCACCGGGACCGAAGATCTTCTCAGCTGGTCCTAAGTCAAAGTGCATATCCGCGAAGTCAAACTTGTCTTTGCCCTTGGCAGCGAAGTTGGCGGCGTTCTTCTGTCGGAAGAATTTGCGGAGCTCCCGCTCACGGCTCCATTCCTGATATTCCTCAGGAGTCATCAGAATAGGGGTATTAAGATAGGTGCTGCCAATCTTGGAACCGATGAGGTAAACGCCTGTGGAGTCGTTGTATTCCGCCTGTTGCTTGATATTGTCAGGCATACGGAGGTCAACGACAGAGCTGTCAAGGTCTGCAACGTATAAAGGACTGGTCTTCTTGATCTTCCAACGGGGGTGGAGCAGGGAGTCGGGTATTTCCTCCTCTTCAGCGAGGACGGGTTGCTCCTTAGGCGGAGGAGCAGCATTCTTCTGCTTCTGCGTCTTGTCATCTTGCGGAACCATAGCGAACGTGCTGATGCTCAGCAAGAAAGCGGCGATATAGGCAACCCGTTTGCTCAAAGCTACTTGATTTGTTTGAGGGCGAGTTTGACGACTTGCTCGACGGGTGCGTCAGGCTGCTCTTTCAGAATGGCGACCACCACCTTCTGGGTGGGGGCAGGGGAGAATCCCAGCATCGTGAGGGCGGCTACAGCCTCGTCCTTGACGGCATTGTTGATGGGTGCCGCCATCGTTCCGCCTGCGGGTATCTCGTCGGCAATACCCAGGGCGACAATCTTGTCGCGAAGATCGACGATGATGCGCTGTGCGGTCATCTTGCCTATTCCCTTGATACCCTTCACGATACGCTCATTACCCGTGGAGATGGCGGTGCACAGCTCCTGTACACTCATCGACGAGAGCATCATACGTGCCGTGTTGGGACCTACACCGCTGACGGAGATGAGCAGTTCGAACATCTCTCGCTCTTTCTTGTTTACAAAACCGTAAAGCACGTAGGCATCCTCGCGGATTGACTCGTAGGCATAGAGCTTCACCTCCTTCTTTCCTTGGATGGCACTATAGGTGTTCAGTGAGATATTCAACGCATATCCCACACCTGCCGCCTCAACGGTTGCCAGTGCGGGAGTCAGTTCTGTCAACTCACCCTTGATATAATCTATCATACGTACATCTTTTGTATTAATACAATCTTATAAACGTATTTTGCTTCCGATTTATTGTATTTAGCCCCCAAATAGAAACAGATTGTAACAAAAGGAAACTTTTTTGGAAAATATTCTTGCTTTTCGTTATGTTTTTCATCGAAAAAGTGTAATTTTGCAAGCGATAAGAGCATAAAAACAACTTAGATAATATTAAAAAGATGAAAAAGATTCGCGCCGCCGTCGTTGGATACGGCAATATCGGCAAGTTTACCATTGAGGCCTTGGAGGCTTCCGCCGATTTTGAGATTGCAGGAGTAGTACGCAGAAACGGTGCTGCCGACAAGCCCGCAGAGCTGGCTCCCTATGAGGTTGTGAAGGATATCAAGGAACTGAAGGATGTCGATGTTGCCATCCTTGCCACACCTACCCGCTCTTGTGAGGAGTATGCCAAGCAGATCCTCCCATTGGGTATCAATACCGTTGACTCTTTCGATATCCACACCAATATCCGTGGCTATCGTGAGCGTCTGATGGAGATTAACAAGCAGACGAATACCGTCAGTGTGATTGCTGCTGGTTGGGACCCGGGTTCCGACTCTATCGTCCGCACACTGATGCAGAGTCTGGCTCCTAAGGGCTTGAGCTACACGAACTTCGGTCCCGGTATGTCGATGGGACACTCTGTCTGCGTCCGTTCGAAGGCTGGTGTGAAGAATGCGCTGTCAATGACGATCCCCCTCGGTGAGGGCATCCATCGCCGTATGGTATATGTCGAGCTGGAGGATGGTTACACCTTGGAGCAGGTGACGAAGGATATCAAGGCTGACCCCTATTTCGCTAATGACGAGACGCATGTCTTCGCCGTGGAGTCGGTGGATGCCGTGAAGGATATGGGTCATGGTGTCAACCTGGTCCGCAAGGGCGTGAGTGGTAAGACGCAGAACCAGCGTCTCGAGTTCAATATGAGTATCAACAACCCCGCTCTGACGGCTCAGGTCCTGGTCAATGTGGCTCGTGCCTCTATGCGTCAGCAGCCGGGTTGCTACACGATGATTGAGATTCCTGTCATCGACATGCTGCCTGGTGAGCGTGCCGATCTGATCGAACATCTGGTATAGGAATAGCTCCTGCTATTTGATAAGGATATAGTTTATCCCTCGTTCCGATATCAGTTATGGGGGTATTCCGATATCTCCCATGGGTCATGCAAGGCATCTTTTAGGGGGTAAAGGAACTATCCCCAAGGGGCTTAGGGATTATTGGTAAACACAGAGATACAGAGACACAGAGAAATAATAAAGACTCTGTATCTCTGTACCTTTGTGTTGAATAAAAAAAGAATTTCGCAAAAACATATAACCATATAACATGACATGGCGCAATCCCCGATAACCAGAGGCTTTAAAGCATGTTATATGTTCAGCAAACATATAACATGCTTCTCACCCCAAATGTTATTTTTCTTCAGACATTGCTTTAAATTTAATTATCTACTGCAAAATTAGCAAATCTTTTTGAAACCATAAAAGAAAAGAAGAAAATTGATTAACTTTGCAGGGTAATTCGTTGGAAGAGATGAAAGTAATAGTATCGAATGAGATAGAGACGGTATGCCCCGGGTTTGTAGGGGCTTGTGTGGAGGCTGAGGTGGTGAATACCGCCTATTCGGAGGCGTTGTGGCAGGAGATTCATGAGATGGGGGAACGCTATCGGCAGGAACTGACCACTGAGTCACTGAAAGAGTTAAGTGGTATCGCTGCCACCCGTAGGGTCTACAAGGCATGTGGCAAGGACCCCTCACGTTACCGCCCTGCGTCGGAGGCGCTGATCAGAAGGACGCTGCAAGGGAAGGAACTGTACCAGATCGACACGCTGGTAGACCTCATCAACCTTGCCTCTATCGCCTATGGCTACAGCATTGGCGGTTTTGATGCCGACAAGTTTGTGGGTGACACCCTGACATTAGGTGTCGGCAGGGAAGGTGAACCGTATGAGGGTATCGGCAGAGGGATGATCAATATCCATGGACTGCCCGTCTATCGCGATGCCGAGGGTGGGGTAGGAACACCCACCAGTGACCATGAGCGCACGAAAATCACCATGGATACACAACACCTGCTTGTACTTATCAATGGCTATGACGGTGACGAGCGGCGGGTAGAAGGGAACGCACGCTTCATCCAAGGGTTGTTGCGGAAATATGCTCAGAGTGATGGAGGACATTTTTTCATCTATCGATAAGGAGGGGCATCATTTCCATGAGTGGCTTGCTTTGTTACATTTTAGTTGCAAAGAAGTAAATAATTATTAATAATGTGTTTGTTTTTCAATTATTTCGTAACTTTGCGGGCAGAAGTTTAAACTACGATGCATTTAGATATCTCTGACGAACAAGTGCTTGACAATGCGGGTATCCGTGTGACAGCAGTGCGGTTGCTGGTGTGGCGGCAGATCAGGCATGGCTTTCACGACGCTTTCAGTCTGGGCGACTTGGAGGCTAAACTGCCTACTGTAGACCGTTCCACGCTGTTCCGTATTCTCACCTTGTTGACAGAGACACATCTGCTGCATCAGATAGACGATGGTTCCGGGTCGCAGAAATACTGTGTATGCCATCAGGACGATACCCGGCATTGTGAGGGGCATGTCCATCTGACCTGTAATAAATGCCATCGTACCTATTGCCTGACGAATGTGCGAATCCCTTCCGTACCTCTGCCTGCGGGCTTTGAGATGGAGGAGGCGGAGTATGTGGTCAAAGGGATCTGCCCCTCTTGTCAGAGAAAGGTGAAAGATTAGAGATCAAATTAATAACAAATAACAATGAACAAACTACTAAACTACGTGGCAGTGCTGTTGATGCTGCCAGTCGCCGTGGAGGCGCAAGACTACTCAAAGTATTATCAAAATCTCCCTGTTGAGGTCAAGCAGGTCAGCCGTCCTGTTATTCCCGCCAATGAGATCAACCTCAAGGACGTGGGGGGCATTGGTGATGGAGTGACCCTGAATACTGAGGCTTTCAGCAAGGGTATCAGCAAACTGAACAAGTTGGGAGGTGGACGACTGAATATCCCGGAGGGGGTATGGCTCACCGGTCCCATCTCGTTGAAGGACAATATCGAGCTACATCTCGATAAGAACGCCCTTATTCTCTTCTCTGCGGACAAGTCGCTGTATGTCAATCCCGAGGCAAAGGCAGGCAGTCGTGTTTATCCCTGCATCCGTGCCTCTAAGCGTAAGAATATCGCTATCACTGGTGAGGGAATCATCGACGGCAACGGTGAGCACTGGCGTCCCGTCAAGCGTGGTAAGGTGAGTGACGTGGAGTGGAATGTCTTCAAAAAGGTGATCGGTGGCGTGGAGCAATCCAACGGTACCCTCTTCTATCCTTGGAACACAAAGAACGCTGCGGCGAATATCGCAGAGACCCCCGAAGCACAGGAGAAGATGCGTAACGACATCATCCGCTTTACCGATTGTGAGAACGTGCTTATCCAAGGAGTCACCGTACAGAACTCCCCCCGTTTCCATGTTCATCCTTGCTATTCCAAGAATGTCATCGTGGATGGTGTCACCGTGCGCTGTCCATGGAATGCGCAGAATGGTGATGCCATCGACTTCAGTGATGTCAATATCGGACTGATCGTCAACAGTACGGTGGATGCCGGTGATGATGGTATCTGCATGAAGGGTGGTAATATAAAGCCGACCTCTCCCGCCAATGGCTGTGAGGATATCGTCATTCAGGACAATACCGTTTTCCATGCCCATGGTGGTTTCGTGCTGGGTAGTGAGACCATCAGCGGTATGCGCCGTATCATCGTCCGCCATAACCGTTTCGCAGGCACAGACACCGGTCTCCGTTTCAAGAGCGGTATGAGTCGCGGCGGCAAGACGGAGAAGCTGTTTATCTCCGATATCATGATGACTGATATCAAGGATGAGGCTATTATCTTCCAGTGTGACTATGTCGACCGTCCTGCCGGCAGTGACCCCAACAAGGTGCCTACCTTCACAGAGGAGCAAAAGAAGAAGGCTCCCTATTTCCAGGACATCCATATCTCGAATGTCATCTGTCATGGAGCCTCCACGGGTATCGAGGCAAGTGGCATCCTCGGTCTCGACAATGTGCGTGACATCGACATCGAGAACACCACCATTGTCTATACCAATACCGACAAGAAGATTGACGAGAAGACAGCAAAGCTCAATCTCAAGAATGTCAATCTGGTGAAGATGCCGTAACCGTTACTCCACCGCCGCTTTCAGTATCTCGCTGAGGGTGGGATGGATATGTATCATATCACGTAATTCTGAGAGTGTAGTGTCCTTGCACATGAGGGCACTACATTCTTGTATGAGGTCGGCGGCATGAGCACCGTAGGCATGACAGCCGATGATACGGTCGTTTTGGTCGGCGAAGAGTTTCAGCATTCCCTCCGTCTCATTCATCGCCTGTGCCTTTCCGTTGGCACGCCAGAACGCTTTCTTGCAGACATATGCCCTGCCATCTGCCTTCAGCTGGTCTTCTGACGGTCCCACACAGGCAGCCTCTGGCTCGGTGAAGATAGCGGCAGGCATGATGTCGAAGCGGATACCGTCTTTCTTTCCGATGATGTGGTTGACGGCACGTACCGCCTGCATCTCTGCGGCATGGGCAAGCATCTGCCAGCCATTCACGTCACCAATGGCGTAGATACCTTTGACTGTCGTCTCAAAGTTATCATTAACGGTAATTCCTGTCCGCCCGTCATACTCAAAACCAGCCTTCCGGAAATCATCACCGACATTCGGCTGACGACCTGTCGCCATCAGGATTACGTCAGCATCAATCTCCTTGAGCGACTGCACGGCAGTTTTCATCTGGAACTTGATACCCCGCTTCTCAAGAAGTTTACGCAGCCGCTTGGCAATGTCGCTGTCCACCATCGGCAAGCACTCCTTGAGATACTCGATAACCATAACCTCTGAACCGAAGCGGTTGAAGACGCTGGCAAACTCCATGCCGATAACACCGGCACCGATGATGGCAAGACGCTGTGGCAGGGTAGGGCGTTGAAGCAGTTCTGTGGAAGTGACAAGACGCGGGTCACCGATATCCGGCAAGGGCAGCAACTTGGCACTGCTTCCCGTGGCAATGATGAGGTGGGGAGCAGTGATGGTCTCAGTAGCAGCGATGGCATCGCTACATACTTCCACGGTCTGTGCGTCCAGAAAGGAGGCACGCCCCTTGATGAGTGTGATTCCTGGGGTACCGAGAATCTGCTCCACCCCACTGCGCAGCAGACTGACCACCTGCTGTTGACGCTCGAAGGCATCAGCAAAGGTGCTGGCATGCACATATGTCTTCGTGGGGATGCAGCCACGGTTGAGACAGGTACCCCCCACCTCGTCCTGTTCGATAATCACTACATGCAGTCCCTGTTTGGCGGCATACTCAGCGGCGCGGTAACCACCAGGTCCCGCGCCGATAATGATAAGGTCAGTTGTTGTCATTCATCATCTGTTTATAAGTAACAATCGGATGCTTGGCGGCGAGCACGTCATCCACCCTGCCGATAGGTGTGTTATGTGGAGCCGTCTTCACCACATCGGGCTCCCTCTTCGCCTCCTCAGCGATTTTCCGCATCACGTCAATGAATCCGTCGATAGTGTCTTTCGACTCATTCTCGGTCGGCTCTATCATGAGACTCTCATGGAAGAGTAAGGGGAAGTAGATGGTGGGCGCATGATAGCCATAGTCCAGCAGACGTTTGGCAACGTCCATCGTAGTGACTCCCGTCGACTTGTCCTTCAATCCGTCAAATACAAACTCATGTTTGCAGAGTCCGTCGATAGGCAGTTCATAGACATCCTTCAGACACTCCTTGATATAGTTGGCATTCAGAGTCGCCAGAGGTCCCACCTCCTTCATATGCTCTTTACCCAGGGAGAGGATATAAGCATAGGCACGCATCACCACGGCGAAGTTGCCACTCTCGTAAGGACTGACATAGGGAAGGAACGGCTCCAGACCCTTGCGTACTCCCACCGGACCACTGCCAGGACCGCCACCGCCATGTGGCGTGGAGAACGTCTTGTGCAGGTTGATGTGCATCACGTCAAAACCCATGTCACCAGGGCGGCATGCACCAAGCATGGGGTTCAGGTTGGCACCGTCGTAATACATCAGTCCACCGCAGTCGTGAATCATCTTGGCAATCGTGGGGATGTCACGCTCGAAAAGTCCGAGGGTATTAGGGTTGGTCATCATCATGGCAGCGATGTTGGGACCTTCTTGGGCAACCAGGCTTTCCAGGTCTTCCAGGTCTACCAGACCGTCCTTTGTTGACTTCACCTCTAAAATCTCCAGACCGCAGACGGCGGCAGAGGCAGGATTGGTGCCATGGGCAGAGTCGGGCACGATGACTTTCGTGCGAGCCTCGTCATGACGTGACTGGTGATAGCCACGGATGACCATCAGTCCTGTCAGTTCACCATGAGCCCCCGCATAAGGTTTCAGCGTGAAGTCGGCAAGTCCTGTCAGTTCACAGAGTGCCCTCTTTAATAAAGTACTGACGGCACGTGCGCCCTTAGTAGTCCCTTGGGGCTGCAGGGGGTGCAGGTTGGCAAACTGTGGCAGCGCCGCCATCTCCTCATTGACCTTGGGATTATACTTCATGGTGCAGGACCCCAACGGATAGAACCCGTTGTCCACCCCGAAGTTATTGGCGGAGAGGTTCGTATAATGACGCACTACCGTCATCTCGTCACACTCCGGCAACTCAGCAGGCTCCTTGCGTCGCATGCCTGCCGGTATCTCATAGTTACCGAACCGGTTCTTGGGAAGAGAATATCCTTTGCGCCCTTTCTTCGAGAGTTCGAAGATCAGGTTTCCATATAGTCTGTTGTTCATGGCATTATTTCATTTACATAGTTATCAATATCCTCTTTCGTCCTCTTCTCGGTAACGGCAATCATCAACTGGTTGTCGCCCAGTTTGACACCACCGAAGATGCCATGGGCTTGAAGTTGCCGCAACAGAGCGTCAAGGTCACCGTCGTAGCTGACGACAAACTCATTGAAGAAAGGTTTGTCGTACACCATTTTGAAGTGTCCCGTAGCCAGAAGCTTGTCGCAAAGGTAATGAGCACCGGCGTACGACAGCTCAGCAGCCTCACGCAGCCCCTCCTTACCCATCAGAGACATATATATCGTGACGAAGAGTGCCATCAGACTTTGGTTTGAGCAGATGTTCGAGGTCGCTTTCTGACGGCGGATATGTTGCTCACGTGCCTGTAGTGTCAATACGAAAGCACGCTGTCCACGGTTGTCCTTTGTCATGCCGACGATACGTCCGGGCATCTTGCGGATGAGTTTCTCCGTGCAGCACATATAGCCGACATACGGTCCTCCGAACTGCATGGGGATACCCAACGACTGCCCATCGCCCACAGCGATGTCTGCCCCCCATTCGCCGGGTGTCTTCAGAACGGCGAGATCGGCGGCAATGCTGCTCATGATAAAGAGTCCCTTCCCGGCATGGACAGCATCAGCGTAACCATTGTAATCCTCAACGATACCGTAGTAGTTCGGTTGTTGCACGAATACACCGGCAACCTTCCCCTGATGCAGGGACAACAGGGACTGCAGGTGTGGCAGATCGGTGATGCCCTCCTTCTGACGGATCATCTCTATCTGAATGCCGTGGAAGTGGGCATAGGTCTCTATCACTCTCAGTGTCTTCGGGTCGACGGTCTCACTGATGAGTACCGTGTCCTGCTTCTTGCCGGCAGCGACAGCCATCATCACAGCCTCGGCGGCAGCTGTCGTACCGTCGTACATGGAAGCATTGGAGATGTCCATTCCCGTCAGCTCTGCCATCATCGACTGGTATTCGAAGATGTAATGGAGCGTGCCTTGTGATATCTCCGCCTGATAGGGAGTATAGCTGGTGAGGAACTCTGAGCGGCTCAGCAGAGCAGGGATGACGGCAGGCGTGTAGTGGTCGTAGACACCAGCGCCACCGAAGCATGTCAACAGCTCATTCTGCCCGCCCAGTTTCTCAAACAACTGGCGCACCTCCACCTCGCTCATCTGCTCAGGCAACTGATAGTCGCCACGGAAGCGAATCTCATCAGGGACCTCGGCATAGAGGTCGTCAAGGCTCTTCACCCCGACTTTCTCCATCATAGCCTGAAGGTCCTCGTCTGTGTGGGGGAAATATTTGAACATGTTCGTAATATCGAAATCCAGAAAATTAATTACTTCTCACAAAAAGCAGCGTAAGCCTTGGCATCCATGAGGTTGTCAAGCTCACTCTTGTCACTCATCTCCACCTTGATAATCCAGTTGGCGAAGGCATCCTGGTTGACGAGCTCCGGCTGGTCGTTGAGAGCCTCATTCACCTCCACGATGGTGCCACTGACGGGTGACATCAGGTCGCTTGCTGCCTTCACACTCTCCACGGCACCAAACTCCTCACCTGCCGTTACCTCATCGTCTACGTCGGGAAGGTCGACATATACCACATTACCCAAGGCGTTCTGCGCATAGTCGGTGATACCGATAAACCCGAAGTTGCCTTCTACTCTCACATACTCATGTGACTCGCTGTAATAGAGTCCTTCAATTACTTTTGCCATATCTTTAAAATTTAATGTTCAATCTTTCTTATAGTGTTTGTCATAGAAACGTTTCTTGCATACCGTACCGGGGAAGGTCTTCTTGCGAATCTGTATCTCCACGTCAGTACCTAAAGCTGCATACTGGCTGTCGATGAGGGCGAGGCATACGCTCTTGTCGGTGGAGATGGTATGATAACCTGTGGTGACTTCGCCGATGACATTGCCGTCTTTCAATACGCTATAGCCATGGCGGGGTATTGCCTTGTCGTGCAGTTCGATGCCTACCAGTTTCTTGCTGACACCCTCCGCTTTCTGTTTTGCCAAGGCATCCTTTCCGATAAACTCCTCCTTGTCCAGTTTCACGAAAATGCCCAGTCCCGCCATGATGGGAGAGATGGTCTCTGATAACTCATCGCCGTAGAGGGGCAGTCCTACCTCAAAACGCAGGGTGTCGCGACAACCCAGTCCGCAGGGCTTCACGTCTGCTGCCATCAGCTTGTCCCAACACTCATTAATATAAGAAGATGAGGCATAGACTTCAAAACCATCCTCTCCAGTATAGCCTGTACGTGATACGATGATGTCACCGATAACCTTGAAAGTGTAGAAAGTCAGTTCCTTGCAGGGGATGCCCAGTGTCTGCTCCATCACTTGCTCCGCTTCCGGACCCTGGACGGCAATTTCACCATATTGTTCACTCTGGTTTTCCAATGTGACATCAAAGCCGGCTGCCTGCTGCTGTATCCATTCCCAGTCCTTGTCGATATTCGAGGCGTTGATGACGAGGAAGAAGCTACCGGCATCTTTTTTATACACCAGTAGGTCGTCCACCACACCGCCGTCCTCATAGCACATCATGCCATAGAGGATCTTCCCGTCAGCCATGCCCCGTATGTCATTGGTGAAGATATGGTTGACGAAGCGCTCGGCATCGGTGCCATACACCAACACCTCGCCCATGTGGCTGACATCAAAGACCCCACAGTGCTGGCGCACCGCCTGATGCTCGTCCACGATATTAGAATATTGTATCGGCATGTCGAAACCGCCGAAGGGGGAGATGAGCGCCCCCAGTGCTACGTGTTTGTCATATAGACAGGTTCTTTTGTTTTCCATATTTATAGGTTTGTTAGGTTTCTAGAAGGTTTGTTAGGTGTGTCAAGTGGTAAGGAGGTCGATGAAGTCTGTTTTCATCAGGTTCAGTATGATGTCGTCAATGCGGTCAGGTAGGATATGGTTTAATGCACCAGCCTCCAACGGTACGTTCCTCAGTTTCTTGAGCAGACCGTTATCGAGGTCCCCTACAAGGAAGAAGTCGCCCATGAGGTTCACACTCTTGATGATGCCGTTCTTCACCTCTATACGTGCCTCAAAATCACCCACGCCCTCCATGCGCCGTTTCTTGACGATGGTATAGCGGGGGTTCTTGCCATAGATAAACTCGTCGGAGAGGTATTCCTGTTCCAGCAGCTCTATCTGCCGGATATCATCCTGTGTCAATGTCAGCTCGTCGTGACAGAGTTCTTTGAGTACATACTTCTTGAACTCCTCCAGTTCCAGGTTGATATGATTCTTCAGCACGTCGATGCGCTGGTGGATGCTTTGTACCCCCTTTGAGAGCAACTTCTCCGTAGGTGGCGTGAGTGCCCCAGCCATATTGAGCATATCCGTGTCGTAGAGCATCGTTCCGTGAACGATACTATGTCCGGGAATCTTGTAAAAAGCGTTGCCCGACACCTTACGGTTGCCAATCATCACGTCGTTACGACCGGATGGTGAGGCATCGATACCCAGTTTCTGGAGCATCAGCACCATCATGCTGATATATCTGTTGAAGGTGAACCCCACCTGTTCCTCACTGGTGATACACGAGAACATCACATTGTTCATGTCTGCATAAACACACCCTCCACCGCTCTTCCGCCGGTACATCCCGATGTGGTGGCGGTGGCAGAAATCGAGGTTTACCTCATTCTCTATCAGTTGGTTGCGCCCGAAGATGACACTCGGCTCTACCTGCCACATGAAGAAACAGTCCTCCGCCTCCACATGTCTTGCCACGTATTCCTCCATGGCAAGGTAGAAAGAGAGTCGTCTCACTTGTTCGTCAGGCAGTGCGATATGCAACATGATAAATGACTTATTTTTTATCGTAAGCATGCAGGGGGTAGTCGGTCGTGAAGTGCAGCCCGCGGCACTCCTTACGCTCCAATGCCCAGCGGGTGATAAGATAGCCGACATTGATCATGTTACGGAGCTCGCAGATGTCACGGCTTGCCTTCACACGTTTGAAGAGACGCTCCGTCTCCTCGTAGAGCATGTCGAGACGGTCCCATGCACGGTGCAGTCGTAGGTCGCTGCGGACGATACCCACGTAGTTGGACATGATCTGTGTCACCTCCTTGACAGACTGTGTGATGAGCACCTTCTCCTCGTTGGTCATCGTACCCTCGTCATTCCACTTGGGCACGTCAAGATTGAAGTCGTACTCGTCCACATGCTGCAACGAGTGTTTGGCGGCGGCATCGGCATAGACCACCGCCTCGATGAGGGAGTTGGAGGCAAGGCGGTTACCACCATGCAGTCCCGTGCATGAGCACTCACCGAGGGCATAGAGCCGCTCGATGCTCGACTGTCCGTTCAAATCGACCTTGATACCGCCGCACATATAATGGGCGGCAGGGCGGACGGGGATATAGTCGGTTGTGATGTCAATACCCATCGACAGACATTTCTGGTAGATATTGGGGAAGTGGTGGCGAGTCTCCTCTGCGGGCTTGTGTGTCACGTCAAGGCAGACATGGTCGATACCATGAATCTTCATCTCCTTATCGATGGCACGTGCCACAATATCTCGGGGTGCCAATGACAGACGCTCGTCATATTTCTCCATGAAGGTCTCCCCATTGGGCAGTTTCAGGATACCACCATAGCCGCGCATCGCCTCCGTAATGAGATAGGCGGGATGTGTCTCGTTGGGGTTATGCAGTACGGTAGGATGGAACTGCACGAACTCCATATCGGCAACAGTACCCTTCGCACGGTATACCATAGCGATGCCGTCACCTGTTGCAATGACAGGATTCGAGGTGGTGAGATAGACGGCTCCACAGCCACCCGTACACATCACTGTCACCTTGGCAAGATAAGTGTCTACCTTCTCCGTCTTAGGATCCAGCACATAGGCACCATAGCACTGGATATGTGGTGAGCGGCGGGTCACACGGACACCCAGATGGTGCTGGGTGATAATCTCAACGGCGAAATGGTTCTCCTTGACATCAATATTGGGGTTGTTACGCACAGCCTCCATCAGTCCGCGCTGAATCTCCGCACCAGTGTCATCGGCATGGTGGAGGATGCGGAACTCAGAGTGACCGCCCTCCCGGTGCAGGTCGAACTGCCCGTCTTCCTTCTTGTCGAAGTTAACACCCCATTTCACCAACTCCTCTATCTGGCTGGGGGCATTGCGTACCACCTGCTCCACTGCCTTGCGGTCTGAGATATAATCGCCGGCGATGATGGTGTCAGCGATATGCTTATCGAAGGTGTCCAGCTTCAGATTCGTGACACTTGCCACACCACCCTGTGCGAAAGACGTGTTCGCCTCGTCCAGCGATGTCTTGCAGATCATACACACTTTGCCTTTGTTGGCACGGGCTATCTTCAGGGCGTAGCTCATTCCTGCCACACCAGCACCTATAACCAGAAAATCGTATTTGTAAACCATTGTCGTAGTAAATTATGTTGCAAAGTTACGAAATAATTCCTAATTCCTAATTCCTAATTCCTAATTTTTTGTATCTTTGCATGTAAATATGAAAAGACTGAAGATTTTTTCCCTTTTATTGTTGCTAATCCCTGTCTGTCTGAATGCTCAGACAGTGCAGCAGGTAACGGCTGACGGTGATACCATAGGCGTGGCATTGCCTTGGCCACAGAATATCCAGTATCGTCTTGACTCTCTGCTGCAGTCAAGGATTTTTGAGACCTCTATAGTCGGTATGATGGTTTATGACCTGACAGCAGATTCTGTATTATATAAGGTGAACGAACGACAGGCATTGCGCCCAGCCTCCACGATGAAGGTCGTCACCGCCGTTGCGGCTCTTGACCGTTTAGGGGGCTCCCATCAGTTCCTCACAAAACTTTACTATACCGGTGAGGTACAAGACAGTACCCTTTATGGCGACCTCTACTGTGTGGGTGGTTTTGACCCAGCCTTCAATAGTGATGATATGCGTGCTTTCATCGAGAGCGTCCAGCAGATGGGAATCGACACCATCCGGGGGCGTATCGTCGCCGACCGCACGATGAAGGACGGGGACCTGTTAGGTGAGGGATGGTGCTGGGATGATGACAACCCGAAGATATCACCGCTCTCCCTCGGCCGTGACATCAACTTCCTGGAGCGTTTCGTCACGGCACTCTCCGACGAGGGTATCGTCCTTGACATCCGGCTCTCCGAGGGAAGTCTCCCCAGTGAGGCGCGTATCCTTTGCAGCCGTTTCCACAGCATGGACCAGATCCTGCAACGGATGATGAAGATGAGCGACAACTTCTATGCCGAGGCGATGTTCTACCAGATAGCCCGCTCTACGGGTCGCCGTCCTGCCAAGGCGAAGGATGCCGCTGGTGTCATCAAACAGCTCATCCAGAAGGTGGGCAACGGCAAGAACCCCTACCGCATAGCCGACGGCAGCGGTCTCTCCTTATATAATTATGTGACTCCTGAGCTGGAGATGCGTCTGCTGCGCTATGCCTATCTCAACAAGAACATCTACGAGCATCTGCTGCCCTCGCTGCCCATAGCAGGATGGGACGGTACGCTGAAGACTCGTATGAAGGGTACTGCAGCCGAAGGAAATGTGAAGGCAAAGACAGGGACGGTGACGGGGGTCTCTGCACTGGCTGGCTACTGCACTGCGGCAAATGGTCACCAGCTTTGTTTCTCCATGATTAACCAGGGCATCATGAATTCGGAAACGGGAAGAAACTTCCAAGACCGTGTCTGCAATGCCCTTTGTGAACTATGATGATGAATGCTATCCAGTTATATGTAGAGCAGTTGCTCGCCCAGATAGGACTGTCTGCTGACAGCATTCCTGTTATATGTCATATCGTATTAGTGGTTGTCGCTATTCTTTTGGCAGCTTTTGCCGGCTGGTTGTCACGCCGTTTCATTCCCCTTGTCCTGAAAATTACCGCCAAGACAGAGTCGAAATGGGATGACGTGGTGTTCAACGAGCGGGTACTGCGGTCTGCCTCGCAGATTGTACCGGCTATTGTCATCTGGCTGGTACTGCCGTCAGTGTTCTATGATCATCCTACGGTTCACGAAGTGCTGGCACGGCTTACCGCCATCTATATCATCGTGATGGGTGTCCGTACCGTCTTTGCGATGATTGACTCACTGAAACAGTTGGATGACGGCAGGCGTACCTCCAAGAAACAATACCTCTATACCTTCTGTGGCGTGTTGAAAATCGTCATGGTATTCGTGGCACTGATCATCGTCGTTGCCATTGCGGTCAAAAAAGACCCATCGACACTGCTGGCAGGACTGGGTGCTGCCTCCGCTATTCTCATGCTCGCCTTTCAGGACACTATCAAAGGATTGGTGGCGGGCATCCGCCTGACCTCTAATGACATGGTGACCATCGGTGACCGTATCACTGTTCCCTCAGCAGGTGCTGACGGTATCGTGGAGGAGATCACGCTGACAACGGTGAAGGTACGTAACTTCGACAATACCATCATCACCGTCACTCCACAGACACTGGTTGACGGCTCGTTCCAGAACTGGAAAGGCATGACGGAAAACACGGGTCGCAAGGCGGCAAGGAAGGTGTTCTTTGATTTCCGGTCACTGACACTTGACGAGGAGGGTGTTCCCAACCTGACCCGTTACCGGGAGCACATGGAACAATGGCTTGCCCAGCAGGAAAAGGTACTCAGCGACAACCCCATCCTGGTGCATCAGCTGGATGCCACCCCGACAGGACTTCCCGTGGAGTTTGTCTTCTGGCTAAAGGACCAGGCGGCAATCCCATACGAGCATGCCATCTCCGAAATCATGGAGTATGCCTATGCCGAGGCACCCGTCTTCGGACTCCGTATCTATCAGCAGTTTCCCGAGCAGTAATTTTCAAAAGCCTCACGGTAGGCATCGGTGACACGGATAATCTCGTCACCGATATAGACGCAAAGGTTACGGTCAACCGTTCGTATCTTGTCCAGTCGTACAATATATGAGCGGTTGATGCGCATAAAGGTATCTGTGGGCAGGGTATCCTCCACTGCCTTCATGGTCATGTGGGTTGTCAGTGGCCGTGGCTCTCCCTCCACATGGAAGCGCACGTAGTCCTTCATGCCCTCCACATAAAGTAGATGGTCGAAGTTCACCTGCCTGAGCCCACCGTCCACACGGATGAACATCGTCTTCTTCTGAACAGTCTCCGCACTCCCTGCATTCTCTAAGTCCTCCACCCTACACTCTAAGCTGATCAGATGCTCCGCTTTCTCAACGGCAGCGATGAACTTATTGTACCGGATAGGTTTCAGCAGGAAGTCCACCGCACTCACTTCATAGCTCTCAAAGGCATACTCCTTAAAGGCGGTCGTGAAAATCACCTTCGTACCCTCCGGCATCATACGGGAGAGTTCCATACCATTGAGGTCGGGCATCTGGATATCCATGAAGGCGAGGTTGACAGGATGGTCCTTTAGCCATGCGAAAGCCTCTACGGAGTCAGTAAAGGAGTGCTCCAGCTGCAGTTGGGGCGTCTTCTGTACAAACGACTCCAGCAACCTGACGGCAAGGGGCTCGTCATCGACAATGATACAGGTAACAGGGTTCATAGTTGGATGGTGACTTTTACGTGATAGATGTTATTGTTGAGGGACTGCTCCCAGGTGTAGCGGTCTTTATAGATGAGTTCCAACCGGCGCTTGGTATTCTCGACACCGATGCCTGAGCCACTGCGGTTCTGGTCATCCTTGGGATAGTTGGTGTTCTCACAGACGAATGTCAACAGATGGTCTTCTGTCGTGAGTGTGATGTCAATACGTGAGTCGCGTCCACTGCTCACCCCATGCTTGAAAGCATTCTCTATCAAGGAGATAAAGAGCAAAGGGGCTATCTCTTGTTGAGAGTTGAGAGTTGAGAGTTGAGAGTTGACCACGGTCTTCTCATTGCAGCGCAGTTTCATCAGGTCGATATAGTTCTGCATGAATTCCACCTCTCCTTTCAACGGTACCTTGTCATGGCGTGTCTCATACATCGCATAGCGCAGCAGGTCACTCAGCTGGGCGATGGAGTCCTGTGCCTGGTCTGCGTCTATCTGTACCAATGATGAGATATTATTCAAGGTGTTGAAAAGGAAGTGGGGGTTCAACTGGTTCTTCAACCACTCCAGCTCGGCCTCTGTATGCTTCTGTTTCTCCTCTGCGAGTTGGCGTTTGATTTCCTTTGTCCTCACCAAGTGGTGAACCAACAGGGCAACACCTGCCAGGATGACATATACGAAAAGGAAGAATGCGGTAGAGGCATAATAGCCGATGAGCGTTGCTTTCTTAAACTCCTCGTTAGGCTGCATGTCCATGATGGACTGCGGGTCGACCGTGAAATAATGCCATGCGGTACCGCACAGGAACATCGCATTGACCAGGAAGAACAGCCAGCGTCTTCCACGATAGTAGCAGAGGGGTATCAGAATACAGAAATTCACGAAATAGACACCTGCAGGCATGGCGATAATGCGCATGGAGTAGGTCAGGGCATGATAGGTGTCCACCCAGCTGTGTGTACTGAAGAACGTCGTGATGGCAGGCACCAGCATCAGCACCAGCCATGCTTCGGCTTGTATGCCTAACAACTCAAGGTCCCGTTTCGTGATCTTTATCTTCATTTCGCAGGAGTCATTTTTATGACCATCATCGTCACGTCATCAGTCTGTGGCTCTGAACCCCGATAGTTTTCTAAGGTCTCTGACATCTTGGCGAGTAGTTTCTCTGTACCGCACCCTGTACGTAGCAGACTCTCAAGGCGTGTCAGCATGCGCTTCCGTCCATATGCCTCCTTTTTATTATTTATTGTCTCGTAGAGACCGTCGTTATAAAGAAACAAGGTGGAGCCTTCTTGTAGTGTGAATTGTTGTTCTTCGAATGCGAAATCGGCTATGACACCTACTGGTATGTTGGGAATCACATTCAGTAGACTGGTACTTGCCGAGGAGTCAATTACTACTGGTGCCGGATTACCTGCACAACAGTAGGTCATACGACCATCCTCGATATGGAGGACACCCACGAAGAGGGTGGCGAACATTTCATTATGACTGATGGAGTTCAGTGCTTTGTTCATTGCCGTCACGATGACAGCAGGTGAGATATCTTGCGACTTGCTGTTCATTGATACTGCCGTATGAAAGGCACTGCGTGTGACAGCCATCATCAGCGAAGCTTTCACATTGTTGCCTGGAACGTCACCAATACAGAATACCATCTGAGAACCCACATAAAGGTAATCATAGAAGTCTGCACTCACTTCAGGGGCTTGCATAATCTTCACCTGCATATCCAAATGATGACCGGCATTATCTTCTGACGATATGGTTGGCAGCATGGCATTCTGTATGTCACCTGCAATCTGGAGCTCTTTGTCTATCAGTTCCATCTCCATGACCAACTTGTTCATTTGACGGAGCTTGTCGAAATACCGCCATACAATCCATGCGATAAGTATCAACCCCAGCAACTGAAGGATAAAACCATAGATGTTGACACGGTCGACGGCATCGTATACAGGGGCTTTCTTGTCAGCCAATTGATCGAAGTGAACATCAGCGGTGAGGATACCTATCACGGTACCATTGCTGTTATGGATAGGTTGACTATAGGTGTGTACCACCAAGTCTGAACCTCCGACATCGGTATAAGGCTCACTCCACATGGCGGAGTCTTTCTTGAAGGGAATGGCATACCAGTCCAGCGTAGTGTAGTCGTAAGGTAACAATTTGGTAACGGGCTGACTACTTCCTGCTTCCGGATAAGCGAAAGGAGCGAAAAGACTGTCTTTCTGCGCATAGAAACAAGGAGTCATGGCAACGGTGCTACCCACTATATAGCGGTTCCGTGAGACGAGACGTGTTACAATACTATAGAAATTGTCTGGCTCGTTGATGTTTGCTAACACGTCGCCCATCGCATTCTGTACAGCGGTCTCCACCGTTGTCTTTAAGTTTGCGACACGCTGTATCTCCCGAAGGTCGTTGGTGGTCTTTCTCTCAGTTTGCTCTTTGACGGTTTTGCGAGTATAAACGTATTGTGCTATATTGAGCAACTGCGACAGGAGGGCAGCGGCAACAATCAGCACAATACCTTTTTTTGATTTGCCAATAAAGACTTTGATATTATCCTTGTTCATCCTATATTGTACATTTCTGTGCAAAATTAGTTTATTTCAGTAAAATATCAAAGAAAAAAGGACAAAATCTCAAGAATCCATCACATCAACTTTTACTGCTGTCCCATCTGGGCATTATTGATGCTCTCACTCTGAGACTGGTGCTCGATGTAGTCGTTCTCCACACGGCTCTGGTGCTGACGGAACTGCTTCTTGGTATTTCCGAAGTTGTAGGCGATGCTGACCGTGAAGCCCTGCATCGGCACCTTGATCTGCATGTGGTTGGTGAAGTCCTTGCCGTGGCTGTAGGTCTCGATATTCAGTTTGCCACCGTTACCCAGTCCCGTCATTGCCGACAAGGTGAGTGTCAGTTTGTCGTTGAGGAAGGTCTTTGAGAGGTTGGCGGTTAGGATATTGAAACCCGTGCTCCATCCCTGCAGGGTATACCGCTTGGTGGAAGTGATGAGATATGCACCGAGTTTGATATCGGCAGGCAGTGTCTGCTGGAGTCCCACCATCGCATTGGCATGCCATCCGTTATTCTTCAGGTCGAGTGCCTTGGAACGCATGTCGCTATAGTCTACGCCACCGTTAAGGAATAGTCTGGTATTCTTATGCAGCATCCACTGGGCATAGACATTCAGGCTGGTCACGTGATTCTTTGCTGTATTGTCGTAGGTTGTGTTCAACAGGTTGGCATCATCGTAGAAAGAATACTGCTCGATGGCATTGTCTGTAAAACTGTGACGTAGGTTGACATTCAGCATCAGTTTCGAAGTGAAGGTGTTGAACACCAGTCCCACACTGTGGGTCTTCTCGGTATTTAAGTCAGGATTACCATAGGTCAGTGCCGTGGGATTCGAACGATCCACGTAAGGATTCAGGTAACTGATACCTGGTCGTGAGATGCGCATGTTGTAGGTCAGTCCGAGGTTGGTGGCAGGAGCGAAACTGTAAGACAGACTTGCCGAGGGTACCAGGTTGCCGTACTTTGTCGTGAAGTCATCACCGTTACCAGTGTGGTAGTTCACGCTCTGCCAGGTTTGTTCATAACGGAGTCCTGCCTTTCCGCTCCATTTCCCAAACTTGCTGACGAACTCGGCATAGCCTGCGAGGATGCTGTTCTTATAGTCATACTCCGAACTGAGGTCCTCGCTATAGACATCGGCAAGATAGTATTTCGCGTCAGAGGTCGCCTTACGATGACTGAACTTGAGACCGGCATTCAGGGTGGTGCTCTTACTCAGTGGTGTGGTGTAGTCGGCTTGGAAGATATGATCGGTGGTACGCTCCTTATTGTCGGAGAAGCGGTCTGTAAGGTTCAGCCACGAGCTACCTGTCGTATTACTGAGGTCGAACTTATTGTCCATTTCATTATTGGTAGGAGCATATGTCAACTGGTAGGTCAATGCCAAACTGCTGGTACGCTCCTTGTTGAAGAACCGCTGGTAGTCGATGCTACCGTTGAAGGAGGTACGTCCCATCTTCATATCGGTAGTGGTACCATAGGAATTGTCGTTGCCATACAACCCTCCACCCATATTGGTGGTGCTATAGCCGTTGTTCTTCACACGGAAGGACGTGATACCTGCTGTCAGACCTAATGTACTCATTGAATCAACATCATAGCTCAAAGAGAGGTTGCCCATAGTGAACGGAGTCTTGGGTTTTGAAGTTGATTCCGTTATGATCTTCGATGATATTGTCCCAAATTGCTCTTGCTCCATGGTCGTGGTCGTCGTTCCCGGATTCGAATGGTTGAACATCACATTGGCACTATAGGTCAGTTTTCCTTGCTGTCCACTGACGAAGGCACTGCCACCCCAGCTTTTGTTTCCTGCCTGGGCACGGACGTTACCGTTATAGCCGTCCATCGTACCACCCATCGTGGCAGCCATCTCCTTATTCATAATGATGTTCAGCACGCCGGCACCACCCTCAGCGTCATATTTTGCACCAGGGTTGGTGACCACCTCGATACTCTTCACCATCGAGGCGGGCATCGCCTTGAATACCTGACTGGGGGCTGAAGACATCATCATATTGGGTTTCCCGTCCACATAGACCTTGAAAGAGCTTGATCCATTGACGGTGATGTTGTCCTCGCCGTCTACTGTCACCATAGGTACCTTACGCAACATATCCAATACTGTGGAAGCCTTGGCATCGGCATCGTTCTTCACGTCATAGCTGATTTTGTCGACATCAGCCTTCACGTTACGACGCATACGGGTCACGGTGACACCATCCAGTTGCTTATCCCATGTGATACTGTCATTGACGTTTTTGTTGTCCTGTGCCATCACCATTGTAGCGATGAGGCTCATCATGAAAGTGAGGATTGTTTTTTTCATATTCTGTTTCGTTTTGTTCTTTATTCTACTGCAAAGGTAGGTATAACTATTGTACATACCAAATGACTTTCGACGAAATACCCTCAGTCTTTCGACCAAATATAAGAAAAAAGTAGTACCTTTGCAGCCAAAAGTCAGTTAAATGAGTTTTACGACAACGATATTGCAGTGGTTTCAGGAGAATGGACGAGTGCTTCCCTGGCGGGAGATATGTGATCCGTATGCGATATGGTTGTCTGAGGTTATCCTACAACAGACACGCATCGAGCAGGGACGTCCCTATTGGGAGCGTTTTATGCGACGGTGGCATACAGTGGAGGAACTTGCTGCCGCTTCTGAGGATGAGGTTCTGCGTGAGTGGCAGGGACTGGGTTATTACAGTCGTGCCCGAAATCTGCATTATGCGGCAAAACAGATTGTGGCGATGGGGGGATTCCCTACCACATTGGAAGGAATCAAAAGTTTGAAGGGAGTAGGCGACTATACGGCTGCCGCTATAGGCTCCATCGCTTTCAATATACCTGCTGCTGTTGTTGATGGTAATGTGTATCGTGTGCTGGCACGTCATTATGGGATAGCCACTCCCATCAATACCACCGAGGGTAAAAAGGAGTTTACAGCTTTGGCGCAAGAACTGTTGCTCCCCGCCCTCAACAAGGATGGGATGGGGGCTGGTCTCTTTAATCAGGCGATGATGGACTTTGGCGCTATTCAATGTACTCCCTCCAGTCCGTTATGTGCCTCATGTCCATTGCAGGAAAGTTGTGTTGCGTTGCGAGAGGGTAGGATAGAGGAATTGCCCGTCAAGCGTAGAACATTGAAGGTCAAAGAACGGCATCTGACTTATATATATATAAGGTACAAGGGAATGACAGCCATCCATCGTCGCATGGGAGGAGATATCTGGCAAGGACTCTATGAACCTTGGCTGACAGACGCAGTTCCTTCTGAGGCTGTTTTGTTGTGTCATAATGTGAAGCATGTCCTTACCCATCGCATACTCTTTGCGGACTTCTTTTTATGGGAACCCAGGAACAAACCGGCATTGCCAGATGATTATATCTGGATACGTGAAAGCGACATTGACCAGTATGGCGTCCCCAGATTGATAGAAATACTATTAAAGAAACTAGACAGATAATATGGAAAAGATCAATATTGCCATTTTCGTTTCAGGTAGCGGCTCGAACTGTGAGAACTTAATCAAATATTTTGAACCATCATCACGGTATTGTTGTGCCTTGGTAGTGAGCAACAAACCAGAAGCCTATGCATTGACTCGTGCTGAGCGTTTGGGCGTGCCCACTGCTGTCGCCCCCAAACCGCAACTCAATGACGCGTCATTTATGATATCTTTGCTTCAGCAATATGACATCCAGTTCATTGTACTGGCAGGTTTCCTGCCTCTTATCCCCAATTTCCTGATTGACGCTTTTCCCCGTCGTATCATCAATATCCATCCAGCCCTCCTCCCTAAATATGGGGGCAAAGGCATGTGGGGACATCATGTGCATGAGGCAGTGAAAGCTGCCGGCGAGGAAGAGACAGGCATGACTGTCCATTGGGTGACCCCCGTTTGTGACTCAGGTGAGATGATAGCACAATATAAAGTTGCTCTTTCTCCGACAGATACCGTAGAAGATATCGCAGAGAAAGAGCATCAGTTGGAAATGCAGTATTTCCCGAAGGTCGTAGAGCAAGTGCTTAACGAGACATTCCCTATATCTTAGCCTGTGCCTCCGATAAAAAGTATTTTCATAAGTCTTCTGTTTTTAGTGCTTTGCAAAGATACTGTATTTTCTGGGAATTTTGTATCTTTGCAGTCGAAAAATATATGATTAATGGCAGAACATAATGACTTGGGCAAATGGGGAGAGCAGATGGCAGTGGATTATCTGCTTCACAAAGGATATCAGATTCTGGAGCGCGACTGGAAAAGCGGGCACCGCGACTTGGATATCATTGCTTTGGACGGTGACACCGTTGTCTTTGTGGAGGTGAAGACCCGCAGCAACCGTCTGTTCACCGATCCTGTTGATGCCGTAGGCTATCAGAAGATACGTCATCTGCAGTTGGCTGCTAATCATTATGTGAAATACCGTCATTTCGATGGCGAGATACGCTTTGATATTGTCAGTGTCATAGGCTCTGTCGGGATGGAGCCAGAGATAGAACATATTGTTGACGCATTCTGATAAGAATAAGAAGATGATGAAGAGAATTTGTGATTTCATCGCCCGTTGGATGGGTGCCTTGGTTTTGGTCATGGCACTATTGTCTTTACTGGTTCCTGCTCCGTTTGCCGCTGTAGGAACGTGGGTAGTCAATCCCATGCTCGGATTGATTATGTTCGGAATGGGACTGACACTTAATCCCAATGATTTCCGTATAGTGTTCAGTCGTCCGAAAGATGTGCTGACAGGTTGTCTGGCGCAGTTCACGATTATGCCTTTGCTCGCTTGGCTATTGACTAAGGCTTTCTCCCTGCCACCCGATCTGGCACTGGGTGTGATACTCGTAGGCTGTTGTCCTGGCGGTACTGCCTCTAATGTCATTACCTATCTTGCCAAGGGCGACTTGGCGTTGTCTGTAGGTATGACGGCAACCTCGACGGTGCTTGCTCCGTTGTTGACACCGTTGCTGACTTGGCTGATGGCAGGAACCTTCGTGGATGTGGATGCCGTAGGTATGCTGTTGTCTATTGTCTATGTGGTGATAGCCCCCATCCTTGTCGGTTTCCTGATTCAGCATTATATGCCAGAGTTGACACGCCGTATGGTTGCGTATCTTCCTGCGTTTTCCTCCGTGATGATTGCTTCACTGGTAGCGATCATTGTGGGACATAATGCCTCCAAACTTCTCACAGGCGGACTGATTGTCGTTGCCGTTGTAGTTCTGCATAACCTTTGCGGACTGGCTTTGGGTTATGGGGTAGGGAAGTTGTTACGGTTGACACATCCCAAGCGTACAGCCATCTCCATCGAGGTAGGTATGCAAAACAGTGGTCTTGCCTCTTCCTTGGCGACCATCCACTTTGCCGCATTCCCTATGGCGTCTATTCCTGGTGCCATCTTCAGCGTATGGCATAATATCAGTGGTGCCTTGGTGGCAAAGTTCTATAGCATGAAAGAAAAATCCGATGAGTCTGTGTGACCCATCGGATTCTTTTTTATGGAATAAACTGTTGTTTATGCTTCAACTTCTGCCTCGGGTTCTGCAGCCTTAAAGTTCTCCAGGTCTTCTACCTTGAAGTTCTTGATGTAGGCAGCCTTACCACAAACATCCTCCTCCGTCATGCGGACATAGACATTGGCAGACTTCTTGAACAACTCAGGTGCCTTGGCAGCATCACGGATAATCAAGAGTGACATCACGAGTTCTGCGGTCATGTCATAGAGACGACGAGCGAGGAAGTCGTGTGCATCCTGATTGTCGAGTGCCTTTACATAGTTGAGGGCATCCTCGTAGACGGGGATGAGTTTCTCCACCCGAGCCTTCAGAGCAGCATCGGCTTCGGCAGGCAGGGCAGCGAGCATGTCCTTGATGTTGCTGAGCATGGTACCGTTAGAAATATAGCGGATAGCAGCTACCACCTGCAACTGGGTGGTACCCTCGTAGATAGAGAAGATACGGGCATCACGGAACAGACGCTGACTCTTATACTCCATGATGAAACCGGATCCGCCGTGGATGCTGATGGCATCGTAGGCGTTCTGGTTGGCATACTCGGAGTTCATACCCTTGGCAAGTGGAGTGAAGGCATCAGCAAGACGCTGGTACTTCTTCAGTTCCTGTTTCTCCTCGGGTGTCAGTTTACGGTCGCGCTCGATATCCTCTAAGCACTTGTAGACATCCACGTAGCAGGCTGTCTCATAGAGCAGTGAACGACCAGCGTCCAACTTTGCCTTCATACGGGAGAGCATGTCATAGACAGCGGGGAAGTTGATGATCTTGTCACCAAACTGCTGACGCTCCTTGGCATAGGCAAGTCCCTCGTTGTAAGCCTCCTGCTCCACACCTACCGACTGTGCGGCGATACCCAGACGGGCACCGTTCATCAGTGCCATCACGTACTTAATCAGACCCAGACGGGTGCTTCCGCAGAGTTCTGCTTTGGCATTCTTATAGGTCAGCTCACAGGTAGGTGAACCATGGATACCCAGCTTGTGCTCGATGTGACGAACGTCAACACCACCCTGGCGCTTGTCGTAGATGAACATAGACAGACCACGTCCGTCCTTGGTACCCTCCTCAGAGCGGGCGAGTACGAGGTGGATGTCTGAGTCACCATTGGTGATGAAACGCTTCACACCGTTCAGTCGCCAGCAGTTCTCCTTCTCGTCGAAGGTAGCCTTCAGCATGACACGCTGCAGGTCAGAACCGGCATCAGGCTCTGTGAGGTCCATAGACATACCCTCACCGGCACAAACACGGGGGATATACTTCTGGCGCTGCTCCTCGCTGCCGAACTCATAGAGGGTGTCGATACAGCTCTGCAGACTCCAGATATTCTGGAAACCGGCATCGGCAGCAGAAATCATCTCACTCAGCATGGAGAACACTGCGTTAGGCAGGTTCAGACCACCGTAGCGACGGGGCATGGAGACACCCCACAGACCAGCCTTGCGGGTAGCGTCCAGATTCTCGTAAGTCTTAGAGGCGTAGATCATGCGACCGTTCTCGAGGTGCGGACCTTCCAGGTCAACAGCCTCAGAGTTTGGCTCGATGATGTTAGCGGCAACGTCGCCGGTGATGTCGAGAATCTGCTTGTAGTTCTCGATGGCATCGCCCAGGTCAACGGGAGCATAGTCATATTCTTTCGCATCAGCGAAACCCTTTTCTTTCAGCTCAACGATACGAGCCATAAGGGGGTGGTTCAAGTAGAACCCGATCTCAGGATGATCGCTATAATAGTTTGCCATGTTATTTCGAATTTTGCTTGTAATACTTAATGAGTTTCGGAACAACCTCTTCCACAGTACCAACAATCACATAGTCAGCAATCTTGTTGATGGGAGCATCGGGGTCGCTGTTGACGCTGATGATGATACCAGAATCCTGCATACCAGCGATGTGCTGAATCTGTCCAGAGATACCGCAGGCGATATACACCTTTGGATGAACGGTGACACCCGTCTGACCAATCTGACGGTCGTGGTCGAGCCAGCCTGCATCGACAGCGGCACGAGAACCACCTACCTCACCGTGCAATACTTTGGCGAGCTGGAACAGCATGTCGAAGTTCTCCTTCGAACCCATACCGTAACCACCGGCAACGACGATGGGCGCACCCTTCAGGTTGTGCTTGGCAGCCTCCACATGGTGGTCGAGTACCTTTACCACACCGGCAACAGCCATATCCACATATTTGGAAACCTCAGGATATACGACATCATTCTTAGCTTTACCCTCGTAGATAGCCTTCTGCATCACACCAGAGCGGACGGTAGCCATCTGGGGACGGTGCTCAGGATTCACAATTGTTGCCACGATGTTACCACCGAAGGCAGGACGAATCTGGTAGAGCAGGTTCTCATAAACCTTACCGGCTTTCTTGTCTTCATACGGACCAATCTCCAACTCTGTGCAGTCAGCAGTCAGACCGGAGGTCAGTGAGGAACTGACACGGGGACCGAGGTCACGACCAATCACCGTAGCACCCATCAGACAGATCTGTGGCTGCTCCTCCTTGAAGAGGTTGACGAGGATGTCGGTGTGGGGAGCTGAGGTATAGGGGAACAGTCCCTCGCCGTCGAAGACAAACAGCTTGTCGACACCATAGGGCAGTATCTGGTCCTCTACCTTACCCTTGATACCTGTACCGGCAACAACGGCATGGAGCTCTACTTTCAGTTCATTGGCGAGTTTGCGACCTTTGGTCAGCAACTCCTGAGATACTTCCTGTACCTGAGTACCTTCTATCTCGCAATATACAAATACGTTGTTCATAATCCTATATTAACCAATGATTTTCTCGTCCAACAATTCCTTAATCATTCCATCGATATCAGCATCTGAAGCCGTTAAGGTCTTCGACTCCTTTGCCTGGAACACGATGTTCTTGATGGCCTTCACCTTCGTGGGTGAGCCACTCAGACCGCACTGGTTAGCATCGCCATCCACATCAGCCACACTCCACTGGTTGAGTGTCAGATAAGGACGCTCCTCGTAGAGATAGTCGTAAGCGGTACCTTCGGCAGGACGCTCCATCGGACAGGTGGCACGCTTGTACTTCATCACCAGCTTGGCGTTTTGTGGGCGACAGGGAGCAGCACTTCCGTTGACGGTGATTACTACGGGCAGGGGAGCCTCTACGGTCTCCACACCACCGTCGATGACACGCTTGATAGTAGCCTTGCCGTCCTTCACGCTGATGACCTCCTCAGCGTATGTCACCTGGTTCAGGCCCAGTTTCTGGGCAACCTGTGGACCTACCTGTGCGGTATCACCGTCGATAGCCTGACGACCACCAATCACGATGTCTACGTCACCAATCTTCTTGATGGCAGTGGCAAGTGCGTAAGAGGTGGCAAGCGTATCGGCACCGGCGAACAGACGGTCGGTCAGCAACCAACCCGTATCGGCACCACGATACAGTCCTTGACGGATAATCTCACCTGCACGTGGAGGACCCATCGTGAGGATTCCTACTGTAGAGCCTGGATTCTGCTCCTTCAAACGGAGAGCCTGCTCCAAGGCATTCAAATCTTCTGGATTGAAGATAGCGGGTAGGGCAGCACGGTTTACCGTACCTTCTGCTGTCATTGCATCCTTACCCACATTACGGGTGTCTGGCACTTGCTTCGCCAGCACAACAATCTTTAAAGCCATATTATTATATTAATAATGTATAATATTGAAATTTCAAAAAAAGCGCTGCAAAGGTAAGGTTTTTTCCGCACACAGCCAAACAAAATGCACAAAAACGACCACTTTGTGCACAATTCCGTCGTTTTGTGCAATCTAATGACTTTAAACTCAGATTCCCTTGCGCACACGCGCGCATACATAAAGTTTTTTACCCTTGCAACCGTTGCCACCTTGCAACACTTATTGAAAATCAGTATGTTACGTGTGACAACGAGGTGACAAGGGTGACAAGGATTGGTGTTTTTGACCTTAAAATACGTATAAAAACGGGTAAAGTCCTCCTTACGGAGCCTTAGGCTCCATGGGTCGAAGCTTTAGGCGCCGAGGGTCGAAGGTACGGGCTTCGTGGGTTGAAGCCTTAGGCAGCGTAAATGAAAACTATATCATGTAGAATTGCAATCTACCTTAGTTTACACTGCAAATCAATTTGATTTACTTTGTAATTCAATTTGATTTACAATGAAAGGAGGCATCCTTTACAAAGGTTGCCGTTACGGATGTCAAAAGCAAACGGCACCTTCTGCTGATGTAGATGTCGTCACTTAATCGTACCTTTGACCTTTGGTCGAAGGTATTCACGTTCGAAAATGCTCAAATAAATTTGGCATTTTGCTCACTTAATCGTACCTTTGCACCAATGAAACAAGTACGACCGAAGAAAAATCTGGGTCAGCATTTTCTGACTGACCTGTCGATAGCCAAGCGTATCGCTGATACGGTGGATGAGCCATATAGTGACATCCCTGTATTGGAAGTGGGACCGGGTATGGGTGTGATGACGCAGTATCTGGTGGAGAAAGACCGTCCTTTCAAGGTGGTGGAGATTGACAGGGAGAGTGTGGCGTACCTGAACGAGCGTTTTCCTCGGTTGCGGGAGAATATCTTAGGTGAGGACTTTCTTCGCATGGACTTGCAGAAGGTGTTCGACGGACAGCAGTTTGTGCTGACGGGTAATTACCCTTATGATATCTCGTCGCAGATATTCTTCAAGATGCTTGATAACCGTGATCTGATACCCTGCTGTACGGGTATGATACAACGGGAGGTGGCACTGCGCATCGCCTCGCAACCCGGTACGAAGGCGTATGGCATCCTCTCTGTTCTGATACAGGCATGGTATGACGTGGAGTACCTCTTCACCGTAGAGCCATCGGTCTTCAATCCCCCTCCCAAGGTGCAGAGTGCCGTCATCCGCATGACCCGCAACAAGGTGCAGCATCTGGATTGCGACGAGAATTTGTTTAAGCGAGTGGTGAAAACAGTATTCAACCAACGTCGCAAAATGTTGCGTGTTTCCTTGCGACAACTGATACAAGGGTCTGATAATGCTCCTTTTGCTACGAAACGTCCTGAACAACTGACAGTTACGGACTTTGTGGAGCTGGCGAACTGGGTAGGTAGTCAGTTGTTGTGTGCGAACACAAAAAGTTGATGTAAGTCAAGAATAAACCCTTTTTTCGCTCAAAACAGGAAGATTTCATTGCAGGATGATGAAATCTGCTTACCTTTGCATCGTGATTCAGAGGAACACACAAAGGTAAATAAGATTAAGGATAACAGACAATAGGTTAGTAGTAAGGAAAAGATTGAGGATAACGAATAAGACATAAGTTTTGGTTTGTTAGTAGTTTTAGGTTAGTAGTAAGGTATTAGTTTTGTAGAGAAAGCAAGTTTTTAGTTATTAATAGGAAAAGGAAAGTAAGCATGCCGGAAGAGTGATCTCCCGGCTGCTTTGTTTTTTATCCCTGTTTAATCTAATCGTTCTTGATGCCTTTTGCCCAATTGCCAAAGAACAGGCGCAAAAGGAAGATGGTACCACGGAAAGTAAGTTCTACCGCCATTGCCGTCCATACACCGGGCAGTCCGTAGGTAGGTGCCAGATAGGCGGCAAAGGTCAGGCGGACCGCCCACATACTGGTGAGGTTCATGATAGACGGCTTCAGCGTGTCACCAGCACCCACGAAGACACCGTAGCAGACGATGGACGCTGCGAACATCGGTTCAGCGAAAGCCTCGATGCGCAACGACTGCGCACCAATGGCGATAATCTCGTCCACAGGGGTCAGTATAGACATCAGCTCTGGTGCGAATATCCACATCATGACACCCATGATGGTCATCACCACCATGCCCAGTCCTACGGACATGCGGGCAAAGGACTGTGTGAGCAATCGCTTGCCGGCACCAAAACTCTGTCCTACCAGTGTCGTGGCAGCATCGGCAATGCCGTAGCCAGGCATGTAGCACAGACTCTCGACAGTGATGGCAAGGGAGTGGGCGGCAATGGCGATGGTGCCAAGGGGTGCGACGATGATAGTACTCACAATCTGTGCACCGCCCATCAGCATGTGCTGTAGTCCCATCGGTGCCCCGATCTTGAAAGCGTTGTTGACGACATCAGCCTGTGGACGGAAAGAGCGGCGTGGGCGTCCTTTCAGTCGCAGGATGTCAGAACGGCAAAGCAGGAAGTAGAGCATCAGTGAAGCCGTCACGAACTCCGCAAGTCCGGTACCTATGGCTGCGCCAGCCACTCCCATGTCAGCGATATAGATAAAGAAGTAGTTGAAGACCACGTCCAGTGCACAAGCCATGATGTTCAGTATGGAGGGAATCTTCATGTCGCCGGAACATTTCAGCATCGAACTGCCCAGCCCGTTCATCTGGAAGAAGATGCCGCAGAACCCGATAATGGCGAAATAGACGGAAGCGTCATGGGCTATCTCCTCAGAGCCTCCCAGCCAATAGGGAAGTGGACCACTGATGAGGATACCGGTAGTTGAGATGACAAGACTGAAAATCAGGCAACAGACCAGTGCCTGTCGTAAGATGCGGCGTGCCCGTTTGAAGTCGTTGGCACCGATGGCATGTGCCACCTGCACCGAGAATCCCATATTGGCAGCGGAACCGAGTCCTCCCATCAGCCATCCTGTCGTCTCTACCAGTCCGATGGCGGCAGATGCCTTGGCACCCAGATGTCCTACCATCGATGCGTCGATGAAGAACATGACCGTGGCAGAGATCTGTGCCAATATACTAGGAATACTCAGGCTGATGATCAGCCTGAGTTTCTCTGCCTGCGTCATCTCGCGACCTTCGCGGATGCTTGCCAGAAGACTTTCGCTTTTTCCGATGCTCACTTTTTCTCGAAGTTATTCTGCCTCCAGCAGAAGGACACGACTTGACCAGTCGGTCTTCTTCGACCATTCGGGCTCATTGCGGTATGGCATGTCCAGACCATGGTTCATCAGGTAGGCACCGCTGAACGACTTACCCTCCACACTCATCGGCTTGAGGTCGATGCGGTTCAGCTCCTTCACCTTATACATACGGTTGGCATCGAGTCCTGCCATTCTGACACGGGGCAGGTGCTCATTCTGGAACGACTCCGTTTTCCACCAATAGAACACAGCCTTGTCCTGCTGGTCGGTGACATACATCAGGGAGGCAAGTCCCTTCTTGTCGTAAGGAGATACCAGACGGTAGATATTACCAAACTGCACGATAGGACGAATCTGCTTGTACTCTGCTATCGCCTTGCGACAGAGCTCCTTCTCGTCATCCGTCATGTTCTTGGGTTGGATCTCCATTCCCAGTCGTCCGCTCATTGCCACGTCGATACGATACTTCAATGCTGTCGTGCGGAACACAGTGTGGTTGGGGGTTGCGGAGATATGACTTGCCATGGCGATGGCAGGGAAGAAATAACTGGTGCCCCATTGCATATAGATACGCTGGAGGGCATCGGTATTGTCGCTGACCCAGAACTCGTCGAAGTAGGGGAGTACACCCCAGTTGGCACGTCCACCGCCAGAGGCACATGCCTGAATAGTGACATCAGGGAACTTGGCACGGATGCGCTGGCATACCTTCTCGAAACCGCGATGGTACTCGATATACATGTGGCTCTGGTCGTTCATCGTCAGGTATTGTGAGCCATGGTTCAGGATAGGCATGTTAGCATCCCATTTGATATAGTCTATCTCCGGATATTTCGTCATCAGGTTGTCAACGACACCGAAGACGAAGTCTTGCACCTTGGGATTGGCAAGGTCGAGGACCACCTGCGTACCGCCACGACCTAATACGGCATCACGCTTGGGAGCTTTGACAATCCAGTCAGGATGCTGCTCATAGAGTTCACTGGTGGTGTTCGACATCTCGGGCTCTATCCATATACCGAACTTGATACCGTGTTTCTTGGCATCACGGAGAAGTCCCTCGATACCCTCAGGCAACTTGTTCTTGTCGACGACCCAGTCACCCAGTGAGGAGTTGTCCGTCTTGCGGGGATACTTATCCCCGAACCAACCATCGTCCATCACGAAGAGCTCACCACCCATCGAGGCGATGTCAGCCATCATCTGGTCCATGCCTTTCTGGTTGATGTCGAAATAGACACCCTCCCACGAGTTCAGCAATATCTTACGCTCTTTGTCACCATGCATCAGCATGTACTTACGTCCCCACTTATGGAAGTTACGGGAAACACCAGAGAGTCCCTGTTGGGAGAAAGTCAGTGCCAGCTTGGGAGTGACGAACGTCTCACCCTTCTTCAGGTGATACTCAGAGTTGTCCTCATTGATACCAGCGAAGAAATAGTGGTATTCTGTATCGTCCGTATTTACCTTCAGCCGGTAGTTGCCTGAATAGCATAAGGCGGCACCAATCACCTGTCCGCTGTTCTCCTGCCCCTTGCCGTCGAGCGAGAACATCACCTCGGCATGGTCGGTATGGGAGTTGCGGGTACCATCCTTGTTGACAATCACTTTCTGCCCCGGAGTCAGCGGTTCCTCTACCAGTTGTGCCTCATTCGCCCATGAGCCATAGAAATGACTGAGCCATACGTTGCCACGACGGATAGGCAGCATGGCAGAGGCAAAAGTCGTCAGCGTGACGGTCTGCTTCTCGTTATTGACAATCTCTGTCCATGCCTCTATCATATCCTCGTTCTGATAGGTCTTGTATTTCAGGTTGACGAGGATAGGGTAGACAGGATCCTTCAACTGTATCGTCGTGATGTTACCATTCCGTTGTACCCCTTCTGCCACTAATGCCGTGGAGAGGTTTCCGTCCGAGTGGCGCATGGCAAGAGCTGCCTCGGCAGGGGTGTTCAACCCATAGGCAGGGTATGCGTCCATACGTCCGAACATCTCGGGTTTCTGCAGGTGCTGGAGTTCGTTGGCACTAAGTTTGGCACCGAAATAGACATACTGAGGTTGTGCCCCCTTAACGACATCAAGTACCATGGAGACATGCTGTGTCTCGATGATGACTTGTTCTGCCCATGCCATAGTGGTTGACAGACAAAGCAATAGCGTTGAAAAGATTGTTTTTCTCATTATATACATTATTAGTTATAAATACTTACTGGAATCCAGAACCAGAAGGTGGAACCATTACTTATCTCGCTGTTCACACCAATCTGTCCCTCACAGCGTTCTACAATATTCTTGCAGATAGAAAGTCCGAGACCCGTGCCCTGAACGAACTCATTGAGTTTGACGAAACGCTCGAAGACAGCATCCTTTTTCTCCTCCGGGATACCACTTCCGGTGTCCTCGCAATACACGTAGATACCAGTCCTCTTCTCTCCGTCTTTCTCTCTTGTTTCCTCCCGGTATCCTACACGGATATGTCCTTCTGTAGTGTATTTCACAGCGTTGGTGACGAAATTGGTGACAATCTGCTGGATACGCCCCATATCCAAGACAGTGATGAGTTTCTGGTATGGATTGTCCTTCTGGAATGCCACGTTGGGATTGTCCACACGCTGTTCCAGCGTTTGACACATCATGTCAAACGCTTGTGCGAAGTCTACCTCCTTCGGGATGATCTGCATCAGCGTGTCCGAGATATTGGAAGCCTCCAGGATGTCATTGATGAGTCGTAGCAGGATATCACAGTGGGTGCGGATGATATGGATGAATTCCTTCCGTTCCTCGGGGGCATCAATGGTGCGGAGCAGGTCAGAGAAACCGACGATGGAATTGAGGGGAGTACGTAACTCATGTGTCATGGAGGCAAGGAACATACTCTTCTGTTGTCCACTGCTCTCAGCACGCAGTGTCTCCTCTTTGAGCTTACGCTGGGCTTCCAGTTGCTGGGTGATGTCGCGCAGAATACCAAACGCGCCCTTGACTTGTCCTTGTTCATCCAAGATGGGTATGCTGGAGATATTATACCAGTGGTCAGCATCACCTTCACCTACCAGCGGTTTCTTGAAGTGACGGTCGAAGGACATCTGTTTCCTCCACACCTCTTTGTCCTCTAACCCTTTGACTGCTTGCTCCTTCTCTGCTTCGAAAACGCAGTCGTAATACTCCTCAAAGGTCTTGACATATTCTGGGGTGCTTAACTGTCGGGTATAGGATATCAGGCGTTGCTGGAAATCAATCTGGAACACATACATATTCGTGTTCTCAAGGATATACTGCAACTGTAACTCCAGATGGTTGGTCTGCTTGACGGCTTCCTGGATCTCCCTGTTCATCTTGTGCATATCCAAGTCACGGTCGCGTGCCTCTGTCACGTCAATGGCAGAGATGATATAGTTGAATATCTCACCATGCTCATCCTGCAGTGGTCGGATGTCATATTCTATATATGTACCCTTTGTGCTGTTGGGCTTCTCCATCTGGTGGCAGCCAGAACTCTCCTCCTTGTTTTCCCGTGAGTAGACATCACGGAGGATAGGTATCTCAAACATATTCGACAACCGGAAGAAACGCTCGTTCTCTGGTTTGTCGAACTCACAAAGTTCTTTCATGGATTCATTGACGGCAATCAGCTCTCCTTTCTTGTTATAGAACGACATGGAGAGCTGCGGGATATTGGTGAGCCGCTCGTACCTCCTGATCATCTCACGGGCATTCTTTGCTCCCTTCACGTCCTTGGTGATGTCGTTGATGGTATTGATGATGTAGACAGGGTGTCCATAGTCATCATACTCCACCATGGAGTGTCCTTTGAAGTTGAGCCATTGGGGATGCTCAGGTGTTCCGATGTTCCATCGTTTCTCAATAGCGGTCTTTTGTTCCAGTCCCTTTATCATCTGGTCCATCTTCTTCATGAATTCTTGCTGTTCCGTAGGATGGATATGATCGACGAAATCCTTTAAGGACATACCGTTCTTTGGGAGGAAAGAGCCGTAATGGTTTGTGAAATGCTGATGGGCGATGTCGTATTGCATCACATAGAAACGTCCCATGTGAAGAGCCTTCAGCATCATCTCGTTGAGCTCGGTGGAATGGCGGGCAGCCTTCCTGACATGTGATTGTGCAAGACGATTCAGCAGATAACAGAAGATGGTCAGTAAGATGATCCCTAAGATGATATATGCAGTTAGAGAGATGTTAGGCAGCCCATCATCTTCTTCATGGTGCTGCCATTTGTGATTGATGTTTTCTATCTCGCCACTCTGTTTCAGACGGGAGTAGATATCATCGATGTCATTGATAAGTTTCTCATCACGTCCGATGGCATGAATCTGGCTGGCAGGGATGGAGACTTCATTAAGAATGAGACCCTCGTCCTCCATGCTGAACTCTTTGAGTTTCCATTTTAGGGGTTCCTCTCCCCAAACAAAATACTTATAGTCTTTGTCCCGAAGTCCTAATAACGCCACCTTAGGAGACTGGAAATCTATACGTCGGATATATGAGGAGTCTACGGAGAGGAAATGTTTTAGGGTATAGTCGGAAGGTTTGAGCACCACACCTCCCTCTATTAATTGCTTGATGGAAAGTGGTGGAACTGTGTCACCCAGCATCAAGGCACGCATACGATAGTAGTTGATGATGTTACGACTATGGAAGTATGGGGCAGAAAGGTATCTTTGGGCATTGGCAAGGATCAGATCTGCCTCTCCGCGCTCAAATGCCTTCAGGGCATTGCCCCATTCCTTTAGGATGAATTTGCAAGGGTATCCCAGTTGCTTCATGATGGCACGCATCACATCGATATTCGAGCCGGCAGGCTCTCCCTGGTCATTCTGGTACTCGTAAGGAGGTTTGTCCCAGTCACCGGCTATGATGACGGGGTGTTGCTCATCGTATACCCTTGGCTGTGCCCATGCTGGCAGACAGAGGATGAGGGTCATCGCCATGATGATGTATCTTGTATAGCGTATGTGTCTCATATTAGATAAACTTCTTTCGTTTTATAACAGTTGCCTGACATGGTATCATGATCCATACAGTGGTGCCCAGACCTTCCTCGGAGTTGATCTCCAGAGTGCCTCCCATCTGCTCTACCAGTTCCTTGCAGATAGGGAGCCCCAGTCCGCTTCCTTTGTTGGAACCTGCGGCAAACCGTTCAAAGATACGTTTCTGAATGTCCTCACTGATTCCTTGTCCTGTATCCTCAATGGAGATCATCAGTCGGCGGCCGATATAGTCATAACGTGCTCGTACTGTTCCACTAAGGGTATATTGCGCTGCATTTGCCGCAACTTGCTCGATGACATGTCCGAGATTGGTAGCGTCGATGTCCACAACCAGTTGCTGGTATGGACTATCCACGATATAGTTTACTCCTTCGCGCTTGTAACGCTCCCACCCCTGTTGGCAGTTGCCATCAAAAATCATGGCGAAGTCGCATGGTTGATGTTGTATCTTAATCATATGTGCATCCAGTCGTGAGAGGAAAAGGATGTCGTTGATCAGTCGCAGCAGGTGGTCGGAGTTGTCCAGGATCTCCTGAACGAAAATCTCCTCGTCCTCAGGCGTGTGTTCTGTCTCAAAAAGCTCTGCGAAACCGACGACGGCATTCAGTGGCGTGCGGATCTCATGGCTCATATTCTTCAGGAAACTGTTCTTGGTATTCTCCACCTCTTGTGCCTTGAGGGTCTTCTGTTCCAGCTGCTGTTCATTATACATCTGCTCTGTCACGTCGCGACATAGTCCGAAGTAGTCTTCCACTTTACCGTTGGTGTCAAAGGTAGGTACGAGATTGAAGTGCAGATGCATCAGTTTCTTGCCCGAGACATGTATACTGGTCAGGATATCCGTGTCAATGTGCTTGGATATCCGGTTGTCCATGTTGTTCAGGAGATGCATCGCTTTTCTCCTGTATTTGTCGTCCACCAATGTCATGCAGCGTGTCTGTGTAATCTCATATTGTACCTTGTTGATGCCACTATAGATAATCAGCGTATGAGACTTGGGAGAGTAGGTGACCATGTGGATACCACCCGACTGGAGGACATAGTTCATATTGTTGATATGCTCCGTCAGGTCCTTGACAATCTTTCTGGTGCGGTTAGCCTGCTCTTGTTGCTGGTTGGTGGCATTCATACGGTCTGTCATATCTCTTCCGACGGCAAACATACCCATCAGTTGACCGTCTTCCTCATAAACAGTCATCAGATGTACTTCATGCAGGAGTCTTCCTTTCCGCTTGCAGGCTTTCAGTTTCCTCTCTTTCTCTGCTATCTTGTCGATGTCGATAACCTGTGTGAAATAGAAACCGTCTAATTCCTCCATGGGCAACTCGATATCGAACATGTCGTGATAGGATATTCTTTCGTCTATCAGTTCCTGACGGTCACACTCATAGGTCTGGCAAGCCTTTTCGTTGATGTTGGTCAGGATACCCTCCCTGTTGAAACACATGATACCTACCAGCGGGGTGTTGAAAATTGCCCAATACCGCATGGTGCGTTCCTCATCCAGTCTTTTCTGAATCTGTTCTTGGGTGATGTCTTTCTTAGTACCGAGGATGACGAGTGGTCGTCCTTCCTTGTCACGTTGCAGGACAGATAAGGAGATCATGAACTCATGCTCCTGCTTGTCACCGTCTTCTACGTCCTTCGCCTTGAGGTATAAATTGATTTCCTCTTCCTCTGCGGTGAGTCCCTTGCTGTTCGTCAGTTTATGGACGGCTTCGCGCAAGCGCTCAAAGTCACCGGCATGGTAGCGCTGGGCAAACTCTTCGACCGTATAGGTAAAGGACGCCTGTCCTTTCTCGTTACGCCACGTAAAGAGTTTGGTGCTGATGTCATAAGTCCACATACGTACATTGCTTGCTTCCAGAATGAGTGCCAGACGCTGGTTGTTCTTATTGTTGAGCTTGGTAATCCGGTGCTCCTTCGTCCGGTAGTTGATGGCATATACCAGAAAAAGCAGGATGATGATGGCGGCGACGGAAGTGACATACCATACCCATGGGGCTATCTTCTTCTCGCTGCGCTCAGGATAGAACCATTTATTCTGTATCTCAGTGAACTTATTGGCAGAATTGAGTACGGTATAGATACTGTCCAGACGGGCGAGCAGATGGGGGTTGTTCGACATGAACTTGTATTCCCCGTGTGGCATGTCAACGGGTGTGATCTGTATGTTGTCAATCTTGTATTTCTTCACTAACCATTGCAGGGAGAGTGTGTTCCACACAATCTGTCCGTCTTCTGTCAGACTCAGTTTCTCGATAGCGTCCCGCATGTACTTCGTCGGCATTGCCTTGTCTTCCCATCCGTAGTCCTTCATCAGGTGGTGACAGATACTGCCTTCCCATACGGTGACCTGGTATTCTCCTAAGTCACGGAAAGTCTTGATCTTAATGGGCTTGTTGATGGGTGTTGCCACACTTTGCGTGAACAGGGTGATGATATTGCTGCTGTATCGTCCGAACCCGTCATTGAATCCCGCCGCCAGCCCGAACATCAAGTCAGACTTCCCGTCTCTCAGGTCCTGGAAACATTCCTGTTTGGGCTTCATCCTGATGACATAGGGAATATCCAGTTCCTTGAGCATCATATGGACCAGCTCTACATTATAGCCGTCGGGCTCACCGTTCTCATTGAGGAAAGAGTAGGGCCACAAGTCGAACACATCCTCATATACCAAGGGATTCTCCTTTGTGTACACTCTGATGTTCTCATCTTGTGAGGCTGCCTGTACAATGATATTCGTACACCACAGCATCACGACTGTTAGTATAATGGCATAGGTTCTGTTAATCATCTTTACTCACCGATAGCTTCTATTTGATCAATGACACAAGGTATCCATATCCAGAAAGTGGAGCCTTGTCCTACTTCACTGTCTACTCCGATCTTGCCGTTGCAACGCTCAGCAATCGCCTTACAAATAGATAGTCCCAATCCTGTTCCCTGAACATAGTCATTCAACTTGACGAATCGTTCGAACACTTTAGCGCATTGCTCCTTGGGAATACCTGTGCCCGTATCCTCGCAATACATATATATGCCACTGTCTTGCAGACGGTATCCTACTTTGATATGTCCGTTCTGAGTATATTTGACGGCATTGGTAACGAAGTTCGTCATCACCTGCGTCATTCGTCCAACATCCAGATGTGTCTGCAGTGTCTGATAAGGATTCTCTTTGATAAATTGTACGTTCGGATTTTCCACCCTTTGTGCCAATGTCTGACACATCTCGTTGAAAGCTTTGGCGAAGTCTGTGTCTATTGGATTCATGGTGAGACCATTGGCATCCATTGCGGAGATCGCCATGATGTCATTGATGAGTCGGAGTAACATATCACAGTTGTTATGGATGACATGAATGAGTTCACGCTTCTCTTCCGTAGTTGTCATCATCTGCAGCAGATCAGAAAAACCTACGATGGCATTCAGTGGGGTACGGATCTCATGGGTCATATTGGCAAGGAATACACTCTTCAGTCGTCCCGACTCATTGGCACGCTGTGTCTCCATCTTAAGTCTCTCCTGTGCTTGGATGAACTTCGTCATGTTACGGATTAGTCCGAAGCCGCCGACCAGGTTGCCTTTCTCGTCATAGATAGGCACACTGTTGATCTGGTTCCACTGCACATCCTCGGTCTCGTGGAAGATAGGGCGCATCTTGCGAAGGACGGTTAATGGCTGGGTGAAGTATTTCTCCGGGTGCTTGAACTTCTCTTCGAGTTCTTTCTCATCGTCAATGAATTGCTTGACGTATTCTCCGAAAGGTATCTCCCGCTCAATACCGCTAAGTCCTTTCAGGAACTGGACGGTACCTTCTTTATAAGACATTCGCCAGGCACGCATGTCACAAGCCTCCATCATATACTGAAGCTCCATCTCATAGCGCTGGATCTCTTCGTTTGCTTTTTGTATCTGGATGTCATTGAGCTTCGATTGGAGATACATCTCACGCTCTTCTGTGATATCACGTACCGCCAAGGCGATATAAATTAGTTTGCCTTCTTCATTCCGGATAGGGTGAAGTCGTATTTCCAAATAGACGTGCATGTCCCGTTCAGGGATGTCACTGCGTGAACATGCCCAGAAATCCTCAACATTGTATTTGTCAATACAATCCCGGAAAGGATTCGTATCGAAAAGGTTGGTGTTCGAGAAGAAGGCATCGCTGTCCTCATTGTCGAAATGGCAGATGTCTCGCATCACTTTATTGGCATCCAGCAGCCATCCTTCAGGGCTATAGAACGACAAACCGATGATGGACTGTTCGAAAATCAATTTGTATTTCTCTGTGAGTTCTATCTCTTTTTCCTGCTGCTCCAGGATGGTAGTCTCGTCCACTAACGTACTAATGACTCCTACTGGGCGCTTGATACCTGGCAAGTACTCTCCCACACTGACATTGTGCATATATCCCCATCGAGGTTCTCCGCCATTATATTCAAAGTTCCAGCGGTAATGGAATTCCTGTGATTTCTCCTCGCCATTGATAATTTCTCTGATATAGTGAAGAGCCATTTCGACATCGTCAGGATGTACGTGTTGCTGCCACTCTTCTGCTGTTAATCCTTCATCAGGCATCATGTGACCATAAAGTTGTGTGACATAGCGTTTGGAAATGTCATAGTATACCACATTGCTCGAACTGATTTTCAGTGCTTGTTGCATGATGGCATGCTTGTCGCTGGTCATCTGTGACATGCGGCGTATCCTGCGCAAGATAATTCTGTTGATTAAGATAACTCCAGCCAGTAAAAATCCTGTCAGTATCGATATCGTCACCGGAATCAACAGAGAGGGTTCCGCTTGCAGCAGAGTAGTCATATATATAGTGTTCATGCTCGTTCTATTCGTTAATGATTATTTCACTCTTCTTCACCACTGTCTTTGCTTGGGAGGGGAGGAAAATCCATACTGTCGTACCTTTGTTAATCTCCGACTGTAGTTCTATGGATCCTCCCATCTTCTGGATTATAGCTTCAATGATAGGCAGGTTCAGACCTGTTCCACAGAGCTCCTCATCCTTGTTGCGATTGAAACGCTCCATGGCGTGTGGCAGATTGTCTGCATCAATACCGACACCTGTGTCTTCGATGCTGATAACTAACTCTCCTCTTCGATACTCATACTTGGCTCGGACACTTCCTTCCTTCGTGTAGAAAGCCGCATTCTGGCAAAGCATGTTGATAGCCTTTCCTAATTGCTCAATGTCACCTCCTAATACCAGATGCTCATAGGGGTTCTCTATGTATGTCTTCACATTCGGACGGACACTGCTCCAACCCATCTGGCAGTAGGCGTCAAAATATTCTGCAAAGTCAAATTCGTCGTGTTTGAACTCTACCATATCGGCATCCAGGCGTGAAAGGAACAGGATGTCGTTAATCAGCAGGAGCAGTGAATTGGTGTTCTTTTTAATCTCCTCGACAAATATAGCCTCATCACTCTCGTCATGCTCTTGCTCGAAGAGTTCAGCAAATCCGAGAACAGCTGTCAGCGGAGTCCTTATCTCATAGCTCATGTTCGTGAGGAATGATTCTTTCAACAACTCTGCCTCTTGTGCTTTCTTGGTTTCAATGGCAAGCCGGCGCTCGGTCTCTACGATGTCTGTTTGTTCCCGGCACATGCCAAAATAGCGTTCTACCTGTCCTTGGTGGTTGAAGATGGGGATGAGGTTGAACATCAGGAAAGTTTGTCGCCCTTGCTTGTCGTGAAACTCTGTTGCTATCGTCTGGGTGATAGTGTAGCGGGTCAGGTGATCCATGCGGTTCAGTACGCTGGATACATTCCTTCGGTCTTGTGGTGCGGCAAGGCGGATGCACCGTAGTTGAGAGAGGCGTATCTGTGGCTTGCCGACAATATTGGATATGTCCAGTGTATAGCGTTCTGGGTAGTAATTAACCAGTCGGACATTGCTGACGCGAAGTGCGTAGTTAATGTTGTCAATATATTCCTGGATGTGTTGTGTTGCTTTCTTTAATTGGATGGCACCTTGTTGCTGTTGGTGGAAAGATTCCACCATCTCGGTGATGTTACGTCCGATGATGTAGATGCCTTCCAGTTCTCCATGCTTGTCCTGAATGGTGTTGATGGATGCCTCGTAATAGAGCATCTTGTCCTTGAAGGCTTCGTTTAAGAATCGCGCACCTTTGTATTTGGCGAAGTCCACAAAGGCAGAGGTTACAGTATGTTTCGCCTGATGGTAGTCGATGTGGTTGAAAAGGGGATTCTCCTGATAGGTCATCCGTTGTCGTATCAGCTCTTCTGCATCTTGAACCTTTAAAGAGTGGCATGCCGTTTCATTAATCTCTTTTAATACGCCCTCTTTGTCAAAATAGAGCATGTCAATCAGGGAGGAGTTGAAGACGGTATGGTAGCGCATGAGAATCTCACTGGTGCTGTCTTTTTTTACTTGCTCGTCAGTGATATCATGTTGCACTCCTAATATCTGATGGATATTTCCGCGAAAATCTTTCTTGGCAATCGAAATGTGTGTTTCATAATAACTCAATTTTTTCCCGTCATCCTCGCTGCTGCGAAGATTCACGGTGGCTGTCAGTCTTCTCCCCTCGCAAACGTCGAAGATAGCAGAACGCAGCTTCTCGAAATCATCATAATGAAAGAAACGGGCAAACTCCACGGGGTTGTATTCCCGGGAGTAGTCTCCTTTTTCCGTAATGAACCTGTAATGCCGCGTGTCCGTATTGTATATCCACAGCTGGAGCCTGCCAGCCTGCATGACAAGTCCTAAGCGTGCATTCTGGCTCTTTAGCTCATTATCCCCCTCTTGCTCTTTGAATGCGTAGAGCCGGTTGTAAAACAAAAGGACGAAAATAGAGATGAACATCCCTGCTATGAGATAGGTAAGCAGATGGGTTGCGTCAAATGCTTTTTCAAAATGGAACTCCTGTGCTTGTGCCATGACTGGTATTAGGGCAGTAGCGGCAAGTGTCGTTAATCGGTAAGATCGGTTATGTAGATTTTGTAGGCTCATCGTTATTAGCTTATTTTTCTATCTGCCCACAAAGATAGGTTATTTCAGCCATTATTCCAAATTTTTTTGTCTGTTTTTATAAAAACAGCCACGAATGTCATGCATCCGTGGCTGTCAGTCAAAGGAAAAGAGGTATCAAAGGGGATATTCGTCAAAAGCGTAGAGCACAGTCGACAGGTAACGCTCACCAGTATCCGGCAACAGGGCGACGATGGTCTTGCCTGCATTCTCCGGGCGCTGGGCAATGAGGGTGGCGCCATAGGCGGCGGCTCCGGAGGAGATTCCTACCAGCAGCCCCTCCTTCTGAGCGAGCTCACGTCCAGTGCGGATGGCATCGTCGTTGTCGATATCCAATACCTCATCAATCACACTGGCGTCATAGGTCTTGGGTACGAAACCGGCACCGATGCCTTGTATCTTGTGTGGACCGCTTGGCTTTCCGTTCAGGACGGCGGAGGAGGCTGGCTCCACGGCGATGATCTTGATATTGGGATTCTGTTCTTTCAGGTATTTACCGATACCGGAAATGGTACCGCCTGTTCCGACACCTGCTACGAAGATGTCAATCTTACCATCGGTGTCCTTCCAAATCTCAGGTCCCGTGGTGGCATAGTGCTTGGCGGGGTTGGCTGGGTTCTCAAACTGCTGCAGGATGATGGAGCCAGGAATACTGTCACGCAGTTCCTCGGCGGCACGGATGGCACCTGCCATACCGTCCTTGCCACTGGTCAGTCGTACCTCTGCACCGTATGCCTTGACGAGGTTGCGACGCTCCACGCTCATCGTCTCGGGCATCGTCAGGATGAGTTTGTAGCCCTTGACGGCGGAGACGAGGGCGAGTCCCACACCGGTGTTGCCACTTGTCGGCTCGATAATCGTGGCACCGGGTTTCAGCAGTCCCTTCTGCTCCGCGTCCTCTATCATGGCGAGGGCAATACGGTCTTTCACACTACCGCCGGGGTTGAAAAACTCCACTTTGGCGATGATGGGGCTCTGCAGTCCTTTCGATGCAGAGTAGTTGTTCAGTTCGAGCAAGGGGGTTCTCCCAATAAGCTCAGTCAGTTGTTTTGCAATCTTTGTCATAATATTTCAATGCTTAAACTTCAGTTCTTCAATCCTTCAAATCTTCTCAAACGCTTGCTGGAGGTCATCAATGATGTCGTCGATATGCTCCGTGCCAATACTGAGACGGATAGTTGATGGCGTAATATGCTGCTGCTCCAGCTCTTCTGGGGTCATTTGCGAATGAGTGGTAGTGTACGGATGTATCACCAGACTCTTCACGTCAGCAACATTGGCAAGCAGGGAGAATATCTCCAGAGAGTCAATAAATTTCCAAGCCTCTTTCTCACCGCCCTTAATCTCGAAAGTGAAGATGCTGCCACCACCTTTCGGGAAGTATTTCTGGTAGAGGGCGTGATCCTCATGGTCGGGCAGTGACGGATGGTTGACTTTAGCTACCTTCGGATGGTTCTTCAGGAAATCTACCACCTTCAGGGCATTCTCCACGTGACGCTCTACACGCAGGCTCAGCGTCTCCAGTCCTTGTAATAGTATAAACGCATTGAAGGGGGAGATGGTGGCACCGGTGTCGCGTAGGATGACGGCACGGATGCGGGTCACGAAGGCGGCGGCACCTGCCACGTCAGCGAAGACGGCACCATGGTAGGAGGGGTCTGGTTTTGCCAGTGTGGGGAATTTGTCAGCATTCGCTTTCCAGTCGAAGGTACCTCCGTCCACGATGACACCACCGAGTGAGGAGCCGTGTCCGCCAATAAACTTTGTAGCGGAGTGTACCACAACATCTGCACCGTGCTCGATAGGGCGGATAAGGTAGGGGGTACCGAACGTGTTGTCGATAATCAGGGGGATGTGGTGCTTGTGGGCGACGGCGGCAACAGCCTCGATGTTCGTCACGTCGGAGTTGGGGTTGCCGAAGGTTTCCGCATACACCGCCTTGGTGTTGGGCTGGATGGCAGCCTCCAGTGCGGCGAGGTCGTTCACCTTCACGATGGTGTTGGAGATACCTAGGTTGGCTAAGGTGTGGGTAATGAGGTTGAAAGAGCCTCCATAGAGGTTGTCGGCGGCAACGATATGGTCACCGGTCCCTGCGATGTTCTGTAGGGCGTAGGTCACTGCAGCGGCGCCGCTGGCGACGGCAAGACCTGCCACGCCACCTTCTAATGCTGCCACACGATCCTCGAACACACCCTGTGTCGAGTTGGTCAGACGACCGTAGATGTTGCCGGCATCACGCAGTCCGAAACGGTCGGCGGCATGCTGTGAGTTACGGAACACGTAGGAGGTTGTCTGGTAAATGGGTACTGCACGTGCATCTGTTGCGGGGTCGGGCTGTTCTTGTCCCACATGCAGTTGTAAAGTCTCGAAGTGTAGTTTCTTGTTGCTCATAATCTTTTATTTTTTAATGTTAATACTTATGTCTTCTTTATCACGAGTGCAAAGTCAGTGCAAGTCGAACGCAGAGAGCTTGCTCTATGCTGAGGCGCAGCCTGATTTCGCAGTGTGAACGAATCACACTGCAAAGGTACGGCGAAATCCTCATACCCGAAATAGCACAAATGGGGCATTCCGCATACCACGATTGTGGTATTTAGCAGAAATTGTCACCCCTGGGGTGGTGATCAAAACCGAAAGTGAAAAAGATGTAAAAAACTTTGGGCATTGCGATACATTTCTTTGATTCTTTGTATATTTGCAGAAAATATATATGATTATGAAGAACGTGAGACGATTCTTATGTGTGGCATTGTTGCTGTGTGCCACTATTGTCAAGGCGCAGTTCGGACCAGAACCCGACTTCGACGCTAAGTATGCCACAGAACTGGTAAAGGCAGGGACGGTGGCTCCCGATTTTAAGATGAAGACCATCGATGGCAAGACGTTTAAGCTCTCGCAGTTGAAGGGAAAGACTATTGTCCTTGACTTCTGGGCATCATGGTGCCCAGACTGCCGAAAGGATGCTCCTGAGGTGGTGCGGATGTATAAGGAGTATGCACCGCAGGGTGTGGAGTTCGTCGGTGTCTCGATGGATACTGATGTCGCCGCATGGAAGAAGGCTTGTGAGCAGTATGGCATCACCTATACGCAGGTCAGCGAACTGAAGAAATTCAAGGAGACGGATATCGCCAAGGCGTATGGGGTGAAGTGGATTCCCTCCATGGTGGTCATCGGCAAGGACGGCAAGGTGGCTCTGTCGACCGTACTGACCTATAAGGTAGACAAATACCTGAAGGAGTTGCGTCCTACAGGGTACCAGCCTGTCAGGGAGCGTGTGACGATAGACGGTGACCATGGGAAACTGCAGGCTGTCATCCAGAAACCGGTCCTGAGACAGGGAGAGCAATGTCCGATGGTCGTGTTCTGTCATGGTTTCGGGGGAACGAAGGACGGTCCGCTCTTTGAGCTTATCACCGACTCCCTACAGAAGCATGGCATTGCCTCTGTCCGTTTCGACTTCAATGGACACGGTGAGAGCGAGGGTAAGTTTGAGGATATGACGGTACCCAACGAGATAGAAGATGCCAAGAAGGTCGTTGAGTATGTCCGTGACCTGCGTTATGTGTCGAAGGTCGCTTTGGTAGGTCACTCACAGGGTGGGGTGGTCGCTGCTATGACGGCAGGAGAACTGGCATCAGATATCGCTGCCGTGGCACTGATGGCTCCTGCTGCCGTGCTGCGTGACGATGCCATCCGTGGCTCTACATTCGGAAAGATGTATAACCCGCTCGACCCACCGGAGTATGTGGAGTTGTGGGGACCTCAGCGTTTAGGTCGCAAGTATATACAGACTGCTTTCTCACTGCCCATCTATGAGACGGCGGCAAAGTATCAGGGACCTGCCTTGATTATTCATGGTAATGGTGACCGTGTGGTACCTTATACTTATGGCGAGCGTTTCCACCAGTTGTGGAAGGGCAGTGAGTATGTGTTGCAGGAGTATTTCGATCACGGCTTCTCACAGAACATCTATCGCACGACAGACTATGTCAGTGAGTTCCTGATACGGACACTGAAATAAAAAAAGAAAGCGGTTGAGAGTTGTCAACCGCTTTTCTTTTGTACTTTATTTAATCAGGTTACCGAGGATGTCACGGGTGAGCTCCCTCGTCACGGAGCGGGTAGCAGCACTTGTGGCATTCTTGACCACTCTGCCTGTCGCCGATGTCCTTGACTTCGTCTTCTTACCCGTTATCTTGTCGCTGACATAGGTGCCGAGGATGGTGGCGAGGGTAGAGGTGATGGCGGTGAGCACCGCTTTCCATACCTTACTCATGATACCGGGTTTCTTCTTCTCTTCCTTCTGCTTCTCCACCTCAGCGGCTTCTGTCTCTTCTGTCTCGGCAAGAGCTGCCTGCTCAGCTTGCGCCAGCAATACCTCGAAAGCACTCTGACGGTCAACGGGGTTGTCGTATTTCCCATAGATACGGCTCTGCTTCATGATGTCCATGCGCTGTCCTTCTGTGATGGCACCGATCTGCGAGAGCGGGAAGAGTATCTTCGCACGCTCCACCATCGTGGGAGCACCTTTCTCGTCCAGGAAGCTGACGAGAGCCTCACCCGTCTCCAGGTTCATGATAGCCTCGTCGGTCTTGAAGGCAGGGTTGGCACGGAATGTGTCAGCAGCCGTCTTCACCGCTTTCTGGTCCTTCGGGGTATAGGCACGGAGGGCATGCTGCACACGGTTACCCAGCTGTCCGAGGATGTTCTCTGGGATATCGGCAGGACTCTGTGTGATGAAATAGATACCCACTCCCTTCGAGCGTACCAGACGGATGACCTGCTCTATCTTGTCGAGCAATGCCTTCGAGGTGTCGGTGAAGAGCATGTGTGCCTCGTCGAAGAAGAACACGAGTTTCGGCTGGGGCAGGTCGCCCACCTCCGGGAGGGTGGTGTATAACTCAGAGAGCAGCCATAGCAGGAAGGTGGAGTAGAGCTTGGGCTGCATCATCAACTTGTCAGCAGCCAGCACGCTCATCACACCCTTGCCGCCCTCTACTGCCAGCAGGTCCTGTATGTCGAAGGAGGGCAGTCCGAAGAACTTGTCCGCTCCTTGGTTCTCCAGCTGTAATATCGAACGCTGGATGGCACCGATACTCGTGGTGGTCACATTACCGTATTTCAAGGTAATCTCCTTCGCATGGTCTCCCATCCAGTTGAGCATCGAGCGCAGGTCCTTGAGGTCGTCAAGCAGTAGCCCTTGCTCATCGGCTACGCGAAACAGGATGTTGAGAATACCGGCTTGCGTCTCGTTCAGCTGCAGGATGCGGGAGAGCAACAGCGGTCCCATCTGCGATATGGTGGCACGCATGGGATGACCCTGCTCGCCGAATACGTCATAGAAGCAGACGGGACATGCCTGGAACTCCGGGTTCTCAACACCGAACTCCGGGAGACGTTTCTCGATGAATCCACTCATCTTACCTACCTGTGAGATACCGCTGAGGTCGCCCTTCATATCTGCCATGAAACAGGGAACACCTGCCTGACAGAAGGTTTCTGCCATCACCTGCAGGGAGACAGTCTTACCAGTACCTGTGGCACCGGCGATGAGTCCATGGCGGTTCGCCATCTTACCTTGAATCGAAAGCGCCCCATTGGCGCAATGGGCAATGTAAAGCCCGCGTTCTTTGTCGTACATAAGTTTATAGGTTTATTAATATTTTTGCAAAGATAATTTTTTTTTCTTATCTGACCAAATGATTGAACGGGAAAATAGATTAGGCTGTCCTACTCATCTTTCTCACTTAATCTAGAATCCTATAATTTGAGGATATTTGGTGAAACTGCTTATTCTTCCTATTATATTCCGGTCAATAGGTATTTCTTCCTGTATTTCAATCCGCCAGTATTCATTGCCATGGGGATGAAAGCCAAAAATCATTAAGTCTTTAGAAGTACAAGGAACAACACAATTCTTATCTAGTTTGAACATATACTTATTCCCACCATGATGTAATACTAACAAGTCTACTTGCTGTATTTGTCCATACTGCATTGCACCAGGGCGATTGCCTCCACGAATATAATAAACATGATGCTTCTTTATGATGCTCAGATCATATTCACTTTTCACATAACCTACTAACATGTATTTTTTCTTATCGGCTCCATTAGATACAAGACAATCTTTTACCGACAATGCCAAATAGTAAGCAAGCCGTGGAGGAACAGCATTACCAACCATTTTATAACCATCTTTTATATTAGAGTAGATAAAACGGAAATGATCTGGGAATGTTTGAATACGGGCACATTCTCTTACACTTAATCTGCGATACTCCTTTTCATGACCCATGGCAAATCTTCTTTCGTTTTGAGAAACATACTCCATCTTAGGTGCTTGAGGATGTAGAGGTTCGTTCTTTGCTTGCGCCTGTATGGTGAAAGATAATTCTTGCCATCCTCGGATACGGTTTCTTGCCATAAATTTTGAGTCATAACCGCCATTATAATAGTCGTGATTGAGTACACCTTTATAATTCTGATTGACTTTCTCATTTAAATAGGCTGTTGGTTGCTCTTTCAAATCACCAATAGCTTGAGAAAGTGTAATAGGTGTTTCACTTACTTTTGTTGGGAAGAAATACTCATTCTTTATATCTGCTCTTATACCGACTATAAACACACGTAATCTGTCTTGTGGTATACGATAATCTGCGGCATTCAATAATTCATACTTTACTTGATATCCTGCTTCGCGAAACAAATGTAGAAATTGCTCGAATGATTGAATATGGCGGGGAGTAACCATGCCAGGGACATTCTCCATGATAAAGAACTTTGGTTTCTTGTCTTTTACTATACGGATATAATCAAAAACCAATTTTCCTCGCTCATCATTAATTCCAAGACATTTGCCTCCTAAACTCCATGACTGGCAAGGAGGACCACCAATGATACCATCACTGTCAGGAATATCTGATTCGTTAATCTCCCGAATATCCCTCGTGTTTAACTCTGTCTGAGGATGATTATATCTATAGGTTTCATGAATCGTTTTGTCAAATTCATTAGCCCAAATAATCTCAAAACCAGCTTTCTCAAATCCCAAGTCAAGTCCTCCACATCCAGAGAATAACGATATTATTTTCATATGCCAGTTGAAAAACAAGTTAAATCATCTTATTTCATTCCAATACGCTCTTTATTGCCAATGCTACCTCATAAGCCAGATTTACCGGGACAGCGTTACCAATCATCTTGTAAGCATCATTCGTACTTTTGTAGATAAACTTGAAGTCATCGGGGAAGCCCTGGACTCTTGCTACCTCTCTGATGGTCATTCGTCTGTATAAGTCTTCCTTTCCTGCAACAAACCGACAATCATTCAGTCCATGTTTCACCATTTTGGGTGCTTGTGGATGAAGTTGACACTGCCTGCCGGAAGCCTGTACGGTAAACGCCTGTTCGTCCCATGCCTTCACCCTATTTCTGCTCATGAATATAGGAGAATACGCACCAGTGAAGTACTCATTATTATTCACAGCTTCTGGGTTGTGGTTGTTGTTCTGCCCAGATGGAACAGCAGTAAACTGCAAATCCCAAATGATATCGCGCAAAGTGAGTTTCTTGGCATCATCCTTTGTCGAGCCTTCAGGAAATTTAAAGTCAATCTTCAAATCTTTTCTGAAGCCTATATAAAACACACGTTTTCTTTCTTGTGCGACTCCATAGTCTTTAGCGTTCACCAAAGTAAGCGTAACGTCATAGTTGCTTTTATCAAATAAACTCAAGATGTTTTTTACAGCATCCGAATGTCTGTTGGCAAGCATGCCACTGACATTCTCTGCAAGGAAGAATTTGGGTTGTGTCTTCCTCAGTACTCTTATATAGTCAAAGAACAACTGTCCTCTTTGATCTTCAATACCACGCAAAGCACCAGCCTCTGACCATGACTGGCAAGGAGGACCGCCGATAATCCCATCCACATCATCAGGGAAGTCATCCTCAGATATTTTTCTGATATCACCCTCTATCAACCTCGTCTTAGGGTGATTCACCTTAAAGGTCTCATATATCGTTGGGTCAAATTCATTAGCAACAGGAATCTCAAACCCAGCTTTCTCGAAGCCTAAGTCCAAACCGCCACACCCGGAGAATAAACTAATTACCTTCATTATACCGTAAATGTTATTAGTTTAACTTTTCTCAATTTGGCAGGATTATTGGGGTCTTTAATCTCTTTATCTTCAATATGAAGGGAATCTACTTGCTGAGACAATTTTATAAGTTCTGTATAATTGCTAAAAGATTCTATCTTTTCCTCATTGATGATTACCATCAAAGTGAAATTCTTATCCTCATTCCTTTGGTAAATATAATTGAATGTGACAAAAGGATTCTCAATATGCCACATACCTCTCACACGAAGATATGTTATTCCAAGAGGGTCAACCCTATTCACTCTTCCAAGTTCATTCGTCTCTGCAAATTCTATCCTTTCAATACTTTCAACACCTTCTTTTATTGCCTGACGGATTTTCTCATAAACTGATTGTTCTGCGCAATATTCGCTACCATAAACAAGTGCTAAAGATTTCAGGTTGTTTTCTCTAAGTACTCCTACTGCATATATCATGTCTCGGACTGTCCACTTTTCACAATCTCGACATGCGTTGCTAATCATTTTACTATATGAAAACAATTTAGCCTTTGGGTAGCTGCTATTTAATGCCAATGCAGAATTGGCTGACTCAATCTTTTTCACTTCTATAGCATCACCTCCACCTTTTAGCATTGAGTCTGGTGGGTTATTTTGATTGCCAAGATATGAAAAAGTCTTACTCAATTCTCTGTTTCTTATTTCAGCATCAGATTCCCCAATAGTTCCAGCAAAAGCATCTTTTATATACTCTTCAAGTGCTTCCCCCATTGCATTTGCTCTATTGTGTGAGCTGGAATATTCTTTCAGTTTATATTGAGGAGATTTTACAATCTCAATAATAGCATCAATAATATTTCTGTTGGTCATAATCTGTTCTTTTCAAACTAATAAACTACTCTTTTACCAATTCTCCAATTTCCACACCTAACGCGTTAGCAATTTTCTGCATGTTAATCAGCGTAATGTTACGTTCAGCTCGTTCAACCATACCAATATAGGTACGGTGAAGATGGGCTTTTTCTGCTAATTTTTCTTGAGAGATATTTTGCTCAGTGCGAAACTTTTGAACGTTACGTCCGAAAAGTTCTAAGATGGGATGATGTTGCTGCATTTGGTTTGTTGTTTTAAGCCGTTGCAAAGATAATTATAGTATTCAAACCGTGCAACATACTATAGTTAGCAATGCTGTTTGTATGACTTAAAGTTCTCTAAATCAAAGTTCACAGATATTTATTTGATAGTCATAATTTCAAATTAGATAATTCTTTATGGTAATACGACTATCGGAAATTTTGTATGATATTGGAGTATCCCCCCATAACAAATATTGGGATACCCCAGAAGGGATATCCCAAACACCTATAGTTTCTTGGCTAAGGGGTATTTTAGAGTTTCGCCAGTTCGATGACCTTGTTGACAGCAGCGCTGAGTCCGTCGGCATTCTTACCACCAGCCTGTGCATAGTGGGGCTGACCGCCGCCACCACCCTGGATGAGCTTTGCCGCCTCGCGAACCATCTGTCCGGCATTCAGTCCATGGTCTTTCACCATGTCATCACTCATCATGATACTGAGCTGAGGCTTGTCCTGGAACTTCGAGCCGATGGCACAGAGGAAGGGAGGCTCCACGGCGGCACGCAACTGGAAGACGAGGTCCTTGACAGCGGCAGGCCGCATCTCCACGACACGTGAGATGACATTGACACCATTGATGGTGCGGATCTCTTTCATCAGGTAGTTCTTCGTGCGCTCCACAGACTGAGCCTGGAACGACTCTATCTCCTTCTTCATGGCATCATGCTCGTCGATGTATTTCTGGATGACACCCTCTAAGTCCTTGGCGTTATTGAACAAAGCCTTGATAGCCTTCATGTGGTCTTCCATCACGTACAGCAAGTCCTCACACTCCTTACCCGTCTTCGCCTCGATACGGCGGATGCCGGCAGCCACGCTGCTCTCCGAGATAATCTTGAAGAAACCGATACGGCCTGTTGAGCTGGCATGGATACCACCACAGAACTCACAGGACGGTCCGAAGCGTACGACACGCACCTTATCCCCGTATTTCTCACCGAAGAGGGCGATGGCACCGAGTTTCTTTGCCTCGTCGAACGGAACGTCACGATGCTCGTCGATATGAATGTCCTGACGGATCATGTCATTGACCATCCGCTCCACCTGACGCAACTCCTCGTCGGTCACCTTCTGGAAGTGGGAGAAGTCGAAGCGCAGGGTGTCAGGTGACACATACGAACCCTTCTGCTCCACATGGTCGCCCAGTACCTGCTTCAACGCATAGTCGAGCAGGTGCGTAGCGGTATGGTTGGCGGCAGAAGCGTCACGCTTGTCGGTATCCACACATGCCATGAACTCCGCAGTGGGGTCTTTAGGCAGCTGCTTGACGATATGTACGCTCTGGTTGTTCTCACGCTTGGTGTCGATAATCTCGATGGTCTCATTCTCGTTGCAGAGCACACCGCAGTCACCGACCTGTCCACCCATCTCGCCATAGAAAGGAGTGGCGTCGAGAACCAGCTCATAGAACTCGTTCTTCTTCTGGGTTACCTTGCGGTAGCGCAGGATATGACAGTTGTATTCGGTATAGTCGTAGCCCACGAACTGCTGTTCGCCAGCCTTCAGTTCCGTCCAGTCGCTGTTCTCCACGGCAGCGGCATTACGGGCGCGCTCTTTCTGTTTCTGCATCTCCACATTAAACTGCTCCTCGTCAACGGTGAAGTTGTTCTCACGGCAGATCAGCTCAGTGAGGTCGAGGGGGAATCCGTAGGTGTCGAACAGACGGAAAGCCTGTACGCCATCCAGCTGGTTCTTACCTTCAGCCTTCAACTTCTCCATTGCATCGTTCAGCATGGCGATACCCTTGTCGAGGGTACGCAGGAAAGACTCCTCCTCCTCTTTGATGACCTTGGTAATCAGTGTCTGCTGAGCCTTCAGCTCTGGGAAGGCATCACCCATCTCATGAACGAGGGTGGGAACGAGCTGATAGATGAACCCGTCCTTCTGACCGAGGAAGGTATAGGCATAGCGGACGGCACGACGCAGGATGCGGCGGATCACATAACCCGCCTTGGCATTTGAGGGCAGCTGTCCGTCAGCGATGGAGAAGGCAACGGCACGCAGGTGGTCGGCACATACTCGCATGGCGACATCCGTCTCTTCCTTCTCTCCATATTTCATGCCGCAGATCTGCTCCTCCGCCTTGATGATAGGCTGGAAGACATCCGTGTCGTAGTTGGAGTGCTTCCCCTGCATCATACGTACCAGACGCTCGAAGCCCATACCGGTGTCGATGACGTTCATGGAGAGCTTCTCCAGTGAGCCGTCAGCCTTGCGGTTATACTGCATGAACACGAGGTTCCATATCTCGATGACCTGCGGGTGGTCCTTGTTGACCAGTTCACGACCCGTAGGACCGTTCTTCTTCTCTTCCTCCGTACGGGAGTCGACATGAATCTCAGAGCAGGGACCACAGGGACCTGTGTCGCCCATCTCCCAGAAGTTGTCGTGCTTGTTGCCGTTGATGATATGGTCGGCAGGCACATGCTTCAGCCAGTAGCCGGCAGCCTCGTCGTCACGCTCCAGTCCCTCAGAGGCGTCACCCTCGAAGACGGTGACATACAGATCCTCAGGATTCAGTTTCAGCACGTCCACCAGGTATTCCCATGCCATATCAATGGCACCCTCCTTGAAATAGTCGCCGAACGACCAGTTGCCGAGCATCTCGAACATGGTGTGGTGATAGGTGTCATGACCCACCTCCTCCAAGTCGTTATGCTTACCGCTGACACGCAGGCACTTCTGGGTATCGGCACGACGGCGTGGCTCTGGGTCACGTGTGCCCAATATGATATCCTTCCACTGGTTCATTCCCGCATTGGTGAACATCAGGGTAGGGTCGTCCTTAATCACCATAGGAGCAGAGGGCACGATAGCATGCTGCTTCTGCTCGAAAAACTTCTTAAACGATTCACGAATCTCGTTAGCTGTCATCATCTTTCTTCTTAGTTTTTACAAATTTGGTGCAAAATTAAATAAAATCGGGCAAATAGCAAAGTATTTGCCCGACTTTTGTATATGTGTGCGTGTTCCTTATTGTGCAGACCAGATATTGACGGTACCGCTCTTCAGTCCGGTGGAGGTGCATTGCAACAGGATATTGCCGGCACTCTTCTCACTCTGGATGATGACTTGTGCGTAACCGTTGAAGGCAGGAATGCTGAACTCCTTGCAGTCCTTGTCTTTCGGGTGGTCGGCACCGGGATAGGAGGGGTCACCATTCCCTGCGCCGATGATGCGGCCGTTGCCTTCAATACGGAAGGTCAGGGGCTGGCAGGCATCAGGAACGACACGTCCTTTGGCATCCTGCAACTCGATGGTGACGATGGCGACATCCCGTCCGTCGGCAGTGATGCTGGGGCGGTTGCTCTTCACGATAATCCTGTCGGCAGGTTTGGTGGTCTCTATCGTCTCCGTGAGGATGCGCTTGCCGTTCTTATAGCCTACGGCAACCACCTTGCCAGGCTGGTAGACCGCCTTCCACTTCAAGTGTCCGTTCTTAGGCATCTTCTGACGACCCAGTTTCTTGCCGTTGACCGTCAGCTCCACCTCGTCGCAGTTGCTGTATGCCCATACCTCCACTTCCTCACCCTCATGGCCTTGCAGGTTCCAGTGGGGGAAGATATGCAGGGTGGGCTCGTCGGTCCACCATGACTTCAGATACCATGCCTCGTCTTTCCAGAAACCGCAGTAGTCGAGGATGCCGAACTCTGAGTCGTGGGCAGGGAATGACAGCGGGTTGGGCTCGCCGCGGTAGTCGAAACCGGTCCAGTAGAAGAGTCCCGCTGCCCATGGACGGTCAGCATAGAACTTCCAGCCACGCTCGATACGGTTGTAGGTACCGTCCTTGTCTGCGCTCCGGTTCATCGATACCATGCGTCCCGGGAATTCCGGATTGTCGTAATAGACACCACGGGTACCACAGCCCGTCGTCTCCTCCGTACCTACTATCTTCCATGTCGGGTTGTTCTTCTTGCGGTTGTCCACATCATTCTGCAGGATATAGTTGAAACCCACCACGTCAAGTCCCTTGATCATCTCTCCGCCACCGGCATTGGCGATGGTAGAGTGGCGGGTGGGGTCGAGCAGTTTGGTATACTCCCTCATGGCAGCGGCGATGCGTGTTCCCTGGATGGTATTCTCCATTCCCCATTCCTCATTACCGTCGCTCCACAGGATGACGGAAGGATGGTTACGGTCACGCTTGATCATATTCTCCAAGAGGCGCAGGTGCTCGGTGTTGATACCAGAGAGACGGTTCTCGTCGATGACGAGGATACCCTCGCGGTCGCAGATGTCGAGCAGGGCAGGAGTCATGGGGTTATGTGAGGCACGATAAGCGTTACACCCGAACTTCTTGAGTTGTTGGATGCGCCATGCCTGCAGGGCATCGGGGATGGCAGCCCCCACGCCCGCATGGTCCTGGTGCATATTGGCACCTTTCAGTTCGATGGACTTGCCGTTTAACAGGAAACCTTTGTCGGCATCGAAGACCACCTCACGGAAACCTGTTGTGGTGGTATAGACATCCGTCACCTTGCCATCCACCTTTACCGTGGTCTCCACCTGATAGAGGTAAGGGTCCGTAGTGCTCCACAGGTGTGGGTGACTGACCGTCATCTGTTGTTTGCAACTGCTGGTCTGCTTGCCTTTCAACTGCATTGTTGCTGCAGCCATCCTGCCAACCTCCTTTCCGTCGGCATCCAGCAGGCGTTGCTCCACCTGGCAGGACTGTGTGGCGAGGGTGCTGTTATGGATCTCTGTCTCTACAACCATCGTGGCAGTCGTGTAAGGTGCTTTCATGTCGGCATAGACGAAAGTACCGAAGGGAGCCACGCTCACCTTACCCGTCCTGACAAGCCATGCATCCCGGTAGATACCGGCACCCTCGTAGAACCAACCCTCCTCAAGGGTAGCGTCGGCACGTACACAGATGAGGTTGTCGCCTCCGTAGTTCACATATTCCGTCACGTCATACACCTGAGTGGCATAGCCACTGGGCTCCGTGCCCATATAAAACCCATTGAACCACACACGGGCATTGCGGAAGATACCGTCGAACTGCAGATAATACCTGCAGGGAAGGTCTTCGGAACTTCCACTTTTCAATTCTTCAATTTTCACGATTTTCCTGTACCATCCCACGCTGGTCTCCGGGTATTTATAGCCTACGGTCTTATAACCGTGAGAATGACTGGCTTTCTGTTCATACGACAGGGTGGTCACCCAGTCGTGGGGGATGCGCACCTCCTCCCATTTCGAGTCATCGAACTTCGGGGAATACGGTCCCTCGTTATGAATCGAGTTCGCCTTCGTCAGGTAGTTGAAATACTCCGTTCCGCATCCGAAGTCCTTGGCAGGGTCAGCGGCGTTGCCGAAAGCGAACTTCCACCCCTCGTCCAGTCGGATGGTCTCTCTCACATTCTGTGCGTTCATGGTGAGTACTGTCATCCAGACAGTTATCACCGTCATCAGTTTTCTTAGGTTCATATTGTTGGTTTAATTATTGATTAGAATTCTGCCCCCTCTGATATACATCCCTTTGCGTGGTATTTCAGAGAGGCGGTGACCTTGAAGGTCATAGATGGCAAGATTGGTATGCTTGCTGACTTTGGGTGACTGAATACCAGTGTATGCTTCCCAGCCGGCGGATAAGTCCTCAAGGGTGACGACACGGCTGTCGTTCATACATTTCGTCCATTCTTCCTTGCTGGTCTGGTCGACGAATTTGCCATTCCATGTGTGATACCAAGGCATCCACCACGACCATACAGCCTCCTCGTCAAACTCCTTGTCGATATCAGGGATGGGACCATTCTCTGATAAAGCGAGAATCTTCTTGCCTCCAGTGAGTACTTTGAGTTTGTCAAACAAGACATAATTACTGGAGTAGTCGAAACTTTTGTTATAGATATCCGCTGAGACGACATCATAATAGGCTTCGCCCGGGTTCCAGTCTTGGTCATACTCTCCAGCGTTCCATACCCAGATGACATTATGAACACCCTTGACATTCACCATCTCATCGTAAAGCAGATGGTAGAGTTTCTTGAAAGGTTCCGCTCCCTCTCGTCCCCACCAGAACCAACCGCCACTTGATTCATGGAGAGGGCGGAAGATACAGGCGACACCAGCATTCTGTAATTCCAGGAAATGATCGGCAATGGCATCGATGTCCTTGATGATGTACTGATAGAGAGAAGAAGAGGTGTTCCATGTGCCGTCATTCTTTAAGGCATTGGTAATCTTCATGTTACATTGATCAGAATAGAACTCGCCAGTGCTGCGGCTGGGGTCACGCCAGTGCCATGTGAAGGTTGGAACGCCTCCACGCTTGTAGGTGTCTTTTGCCAGCTCAATGACATTATTGGTATATGATTTAGTCCAATCGGCATTCTCGTAAGCACCAGTCGTATTCATGAAGTCGAAACCAACGAGGGCTGGGTATTTGCCGGAGGCTTCATAGACAGCCTTTATGTCGTCATGCTGTGTGACATTCCCATTGGCAGACGACATGTCACCAGTCATCATACCAGAAATGGTCTTCTTTCCAAAATTGTTATAGAGGAAGGAGTATACTTTCTTAGCATTGGCTGTTGCCTGAGGATCAACAGGGGCTGGCGATATATTAAAAGGCAAAGAGATACTATTATCCTTCTCGATGCGGATATAGTCAATGCGGAACCATGTCCAACCGGGAGTGATAATGATGGTGTTATTGCCTTTATTCATAAAGAAAGTACCAACGGCTGTCTCTGCTCTCCCCTTGGTCGTGAAAGTACCGTTACTGCCGTTCACGGCAAGGTTCACCACCTTGTCGCCATGAAGTCCGTCATAGCCCACATAGACGATATATTTCCCTTTTTCCGACTGATTGTAGGTAAAGGTGATTTTGGCATTTTCTTCTGTTATTTCCAGTGCTTTCCCACCAGAATACTTGCTATCTTGAATCAGTTTGCAATTCACGTAATTAGCATTTTCTGCCTCTAACTTCGTACTGGTTTGGCCAAGGATGCCGATAGTAGCGAAAAAAAGGAAGATAAGGGATAGTGTTGTTCTTTTCATGATTATTGTTTTATGATTAAACGATATGAGACAACGTCACGGGCTTTCACCGTCAGTTTACGTTCTGTCTTGTTTTTGATATTGGTCTTTCCTTCCATCTTATGTGTCCACAGATTGTATACCTGATAGACTTTCGTATCAAAAGAAGTGCTTAGACCACTCACCTCTTTGTCAGTCAGGTTAAAGTCTTGCCAGTTGAGCGCATAGGTGATATCTTGTTTTGTCGGGTTGAGGATCGTAAATGCCCAGTCTCCTCCCGCAAGAGGCTTGAACCAGAATTGCAGTCCATCATGGTCACAATAGTGTAACCCCTGAATACCTAATGTGTCCTGGTCAACAGCTATCATCTCCTTATTCATGATGATGTTGCGTGTTGCCTCACTCATGGAACGAAGGTCATTGCCTAGGATGAGAGGACTCGCCATCATACACCACATCGTGAAGTGAGCACGGTCCTCATTCTCAGTCATTCCATTGCCTACCTCCAGCATGTCGGGGTCGTTCCAGTGCCCCTTGCCGGCATACTGACGAAGGGAGTCGTTGAACTGGATACACTGCATCACACCAAATTGCGTGTACCCTGCCTCAAAGACCCGCAGAGAGTCGAAGTCGCACCAGATATCGGGGGTCGTTCGCCAAGAGTGACCAATCTCCTTTGCCCATTTCCAAGGGCGGCTGTTTCCCCACTCACACATACTGAGGAATATCGGGCGACCCGAAGCACGCAGTGCGTCACTGATGAGTTGGTAGGCACCCTGTGGGTTGACATTAGTCGTGTTACACCAGTCATATTTCAGATAATCCACTCCCCAATGGGCATATTGGATGGCATCCTGGTATTCATGTCCTAAAGAACCGGGCATTCCTGCGCAGGTACCTGTCCCGGCATCACTGTAGATACCCAGTTTCAGTCCCTTGCTGTGGACATAGTCCGCAACAGCCTTCATGCCATTAGGGAATTTCTTGCTGTCCACCTGTATGAAACCGTCCGCGTCACGCTTGCCGTGCCAGCAGTCATCAATATTGATATAGGTGTAGCCAGCATCACGCAGTCCGCTTTCCACCATGGCATCCGCTATACCCTTAATGATGTCTTCAGAGATATTTCCCTGAAATTTGTTCCATGTACTCCATCCCATCTGCGGGGTGTCTGCTAAATGTTCCCATTTCTGCGCCTTTCCCGGCATTACCATGAGGGCAAGGATAACGCCCATCATGAGTCTTTGTTTTAGATTCTTCATATTTGACGTGTTAATGATTTTGCTGCAAAGATAACTCTAAAAATTGAAAGATGCAATAGCACCCGGTTGTTATGGTACATTTTTGCAACATTTGTGACATATACTCTTATACGTTTTGATGTCGTAATTCGGAAAAAAGCACTATCTTTGCAGCAGAAATAAGAACCTGAGACTTATGCGGAAATACTATGCGTTTATTTTCTTTTTTGTAAGTTTTCTGTCAATCCACGCACAGAAGAACCTGCAATTCCGTCATATAAATACAAAAGGCTATAGCGTACGTGCCGTCTACCGTGACACAAATGGCATAGTATGGTTAGGTACTTCCTCAGGAATACTGAGCATGCCACAGTTGGAGAGCAGGAATCCTGGAAGTTACCAGCGGCTGTCTTCCGACATCAATATGAGCGTCAATAAGATTACTGGTGATTCAGAAGGTGGATTATGGATCAAAACGATAGATAATGATGTTTATTATTATCATCCACAGCGCAACGAGTTTGTGGAAGATGTTCCTGCTGTGTTTGCTAAAAAAAACATCAAAGTATGGAAAGAGTTTGATGTGAATGCCGATGAGGAAGGGCATACGCTTGCAACCAAAGACAACAAACTCTATTGGTTGGATCAGAAGACAGGAAAAGTGACAAGTCTTTCTATAGGAGCAGAAGAGTATATTATCGCTGTCTGCCGTAATGAAACCTGTTACGCTCTCATTTCCAACAAGAGCCTTTATGTTCTTTCCATCAAAGAAAAGCGAATCATTCGTCAGGTGACACTTCCTGAGGGGTACCATGCTCATAAACTTGTCAATATGGACGAGGCGGGTAATGTCTGGGTATGGTCTGATAATAAGGTGTGGAAATATGATCATTTGCATCATCAATGGGTGTTGGTCGTTCAGATCCCCTCAAATATTGCGGGATTTCAATTGGACGGTAAGCAGCAATTATGGATAGCAACGGACTCGGATGGTATCTATCTTTGTGATATGGACGGACACGTTCTTGCTCATTTACTACATTCCACGTGGGATGGCAATAGTCTTCAGAGTAACAAAATAGACATGCTCTATTATGACAAGAAACGGCAGGCGATATGGATATCCTATACCAAAGGCGGTTTGTCAATTTGTACCAGTCATCAGGAAAACTATTCTCTCAACAAAATTGTGGACATGGCGACACAAGAGTCCATTTCCGACATTCTCACTTTTGCACCAGCTCCACATAACGGAGGCATGTGGATTGGAATGGAAAATCGTGGTGTGTACCTTCATGATGGGGATACTGACAAGAACATCATGGGTAACGGTTCTGCTACTGCTCTTCATTCAGGTAAAGACGGCTCTCTTTGGATTGGGCTCTATCATCAAGGACTGTGGCACCGGCAACAGAATGGAAATACCACTCGCTATTTCAAGGACAGCTCACCCTATGATGTCGTTGAGAATGACAAAGGTGAATTCTTTGTTGCCTTATTAGGAAAAGGTGTGTGGTGGCTTAACCCTGTAACAGGTGATACCATGAACACGCATTTGAAACCATCATACGCATTAGATTTAGCGTATCATAAACATCAGCTCTACGCTGCAACCACCGAAGGACTTTATAAGTCAGGCAAAGACCTTGTCTGGGAGAAAGTGTGTGACGGACGTTTCCGTTACTTGTGTGTAGATAAAGACGATTATGTTTGGATGCTTGGTAATGAGGGCTGTGAGGGTTTGACCTTGTTGGATGCCAGCGGCAGGGAAGTGAAGGTGTTAGCCGATTTAAAGCATGCCCCATTAAAGAATATCTCTGTTGACAAGGATGGGAATGTATGGATAGTCACTCCCACGGAATTACTGATGCTGCGTCATCAATTGGAGGACAGGAGTAAGTTTGACCGCTATTCCTTCAATATCAATCCTGATGGCAAGCAGCTATACTATAATTTCCGTGCCAGTGAGATAGATGCCAATGGTATTCTCTGGCTGGGTACGACAACGGGCTACCAGCGGGTGAATACCCGTAAACTCTTGTCGCAGGTTAATCAGCCGGAGGAGTCACACCAGCTGTTACTGGGGGCGGTTAGTGTTAATGACAAGCTGTTAACTCCTCAGACTCTGGGAAAGGATATTGTTTTCATTCATGAGCTTTCCTTGAGCTACCATGAAAATAATCTCGTGATAGAGTGTTCCAATCCTGATAATGATGGTTTCTCTGCAGATGCCTATTATTATCAGTTGAAAGGATTCTCAGACACCTGGCATCCTATAGAGGGACGGACTATCGTCTTCTCTAACCTGCCATCAGGTGATTATCAGTTACTTACCCGTACACAATTCTCACAACCGAGTCTGTTGCTGGCAATACATATCGCTCCGCCGTTTTGGTTGTCTTGGTGGGCTTTCCTCTTATATATAGTTATTGTAGTCCTGACGGTATGGGGTGTTGCCCGTTACTGTCATCATCGTCGTGTTTACAAACAACGGATTCATGAGTTGCAGCTGCAACAGGAGCAGCAGGAACAGATGAATGAGATGAAACTCCGTTTCTTCACCAATATCAGTCATGATTTACGGACACCACTGTCCTTGATTATCAGTCCTGTAGAGGAACTGTCTAAACAAGTGAAGGACCCTCAGCAGTTGTCAACCCTTCAGATGATTCATCGCAGTGCGGACCATCTGCTTTCTTTGGTAAACCAGATTCTTGATTTCCGCCGTCTGGAGTCAGGACGTGAGAAACTGGTTTCTTCCTATGGCGATATTATCACTTTGCTGCGGGATGTCTGTAACTCTTTTCAGCTGAAAGCGGAAAAAGAACAGGTCAGTTTCTCCTTCCAGTCGTATGTGGAGCATGTGGATACTTTCTTCGATAAGGACAAGATGACAAAGGTTATGATGAACCTTTTGTCGAATGCTTTTAAGTTCACTGATGCAGGAGGGAGTGTTACCGTAGGGGTGGATATTGCCGACCGTCAGGTTGTTGTGACGGTGGCTGATACAGGAGTCGGTATTCCGGATGCAGACAAGGAGCGTATCTTCGACCGCTTCTACCAGTCAGAGTCAGGAAACCGTATGTCTATGGGTAGTGGCATCGGTCTTCATATCGTCCGTGAGTATGTTCGTCTGCAAGGTGGTGACATCACCGTGTCTGATCAGCCAGAGGGGACGGGCTCAGTATTCCGTTTCACCATTCCTTTAAAGAAGAATGGTGATCCGTCAAGACAGGCAGAAGAAATCTCCCCCATGGATGTCAAACAGGAAAATGCCGGTCGTCAGTCGTCAGAAAAGGAGGGATTGCCTACACTGTTACTTGTTGAGGATAACAAGGATTTCCTTGCTTATATGCGGCAGAGCCTGGAAGGTCATTACAATATATTGACTGCTGTCAATGGTGTTGAGGCTCTTGACCTGTTGAGCAAGAAGGATGTTGACATGATTACCAGTGATGTGATGATGCCTGAGATGGATGGATTAGAACTGTGCCGTCGTGTAAAGACGGATATTAACACTTCGCATATCCCCGTGATACTCCTGACGGCAAAGAGTATGGCTGGTGACGAGCTGCAAGGCTTGGAGGCTGGTGCGGATGACTATATCACGAAACCTTTCAGTATGGAAATACTCCGGCAGCGCATCCATAAATTAGTGGAGAGAAACCAGAAACAACATGAGCGCTTTGCACAGGAGGTGGATATAGAACCTTCCGAGATTACGGTGACATCCCTTGATGAGCAGTTTATCGCACATGCCATCAGTATCGTGGAGGCACATATCAGTGACCCGGATTTTGGTGTCGAGGAGTTAAGCAATGAGATGGGTGTTCATCGTTCTCAGTTATATAAGAAACTCTATCATCTGACAGGTAAGACTCCTGTGCTGTTTGTCCGTTTGATACGTCTCAAGCGTGGTAAGCAGTTGCTGGAGCAGAGTGGGATGTATGTCTCCGAAGTCGCCTACCAGGTAGGCTTCAACTCTCCCCGGCTATTCTCCAAGTATTTCAAGGAAGAGTTCGGGGTGACTCCTAAGGAAATAAAATAATTAATAAAGTATGGCACATAAGTTCTTATTTACTATTATGACTTTCATGCTATCATTCGTATCAGCCATGCAGGTCTCTGCTCAGCGGCAGTACCTGCACGAGGGATGGTCCTTTGGACAAGCTCGTCTGGCATGTCGACGTGCTGCCTGGTGTCCCTGTGCGTGTTATGCTCCACACCAGTCTGACCCCTGATGAGGTCAGACGCAGGCTGACATACCAGTGTCTTAACCAAATACATTAATTAAAAACTAAGAATATAGAAAGATATGAAAAGACTTTCTTTGTTACTGATAGGTTTCTTTGTCAGTATGACAATCTCTGCTGACGGCTTGAGTGCTGTACCACAAATTAAAGATACTGCTTTGGAGGGATATTTCCCTTTGGCTTCCGCAACCACTGCAGCTGATATCCATGTCGATGCGAATGATTACCGGGTGGTGGCAATCACTGCCGGGATGCTCGCCGACGATGTGAAGCGGGTGACGGGTAAGTCGGCGAAGGTGGTGAGGACGAAACGGTTGAAAGACCTCCCTGCGCATCCTGCCGTGGTAGCGGGTACCTTGGGACATAGTGCATTGATAGACCAGCTGGTGAACCAGTGTAAGATAAAGGTAGAGGACATTCAAGGAAAGTGGGAGTCGTATATGCTGGTGACGACGGAGCACCCGAAGACGCATCAGCCTTTATTGGTCGTCATCGGCAGTGACCGCCGTGGTACTGCCTTCGGACTGACTTCCTTGTGTGAGGCGATAGGTGTGTCGCCTTGGTACTGGTGGGCTGATGTCACTCCTCAGCAGAAAACGGCATTGTATGTGGAGCCCGATATGTTCTGCCAGGGGGAGCCACAGGTGCAGTACCGGGGTATCTTCATCAATGACGAGCGCTTCGGTGGATGGGCTCGATGGGCAGAGAAACGGCATGGCGTAGTGGGACCGGAGACCTACAGACAGGTCTTTGAGTTGTTGCTGCGACTGAAGGCAAACTACCTGTGGCCTGCCATGCACCCCGGTACACAGGCTTTCAATGCTGACCCGGAGAATGCCCGCCTCGCAGATGAATATGCTATCGTGATGGGTTCGTCGCATTGTGAGCAGATGTTACGTAATAATGAGGGGGAGTGGAAAGCGGTGAATGAGCGAGCACAGCGTCAAGCTCGCTTGAACGCTGTCGAGCGTAAACCGCTTCGACCGAAGGTCAAGGCGGTTGAACAGAAAAAGCCCGGCACCTTCGGTGACTTCAACTATATCACCAATCGCAAGACGATGCAGAAATACTGGGAGGACCGTGTGAAGACCAATGGGCGATACGAGAATACCTATACCCTCGGACTGCGTGGTATTCACGACTATCCGATGGAGGGTGCCAACAGCACTCAGGAGCGTGTCGCCCTGATGCAGCAGGCTATCAATGACCAGCGGGACATGCTGCGTCGGAATATCCATCAACCGGTGGAGGAGATACCGCAGGTGCTGTGTACCTACGAGGAGGTGCTGGATGCTTATCATAACGGGCTACAGGTTCCTGAGGACGTGACACTGCTGTGGTCGGACGACAAGCATGGCTATTGCCGTAACCTCTGTAACCCGGAGGAGATGAGACGCAAGGGTGGGGCAGGCATCTATTACCACCTGTCGTACCATGGCGACCCGGACAGTTGGATATGGCTGAGTCCTTTGTCTCCTGCCTTCCTCTCCGCAGAGCTGACGAAGGCTTATACCTATGGGGCTCGTAAGATATGGGTGTTCAATGTGGGGGATATCAAACCTGCTGAGAAGGAGATTTCCTTCGTGATGGATCTTGCATGGAACCTCGACCGTTGGAAACCCACGAAGGCGCATGACTATATCCGCTATTGGGCGACAAAGACGTTTGGAGAGTCTGTCGCTCAGGAGATTGCTGACATACAGAACGGCTACTATCAGTTGCAGGCTGGTGGAAAGGATGCGCATGTGTGGTTCGTCAATTATACCGAACCGCAGATAGCCCGGCGTATTCAGCAGTGGCGTGTCCTGGCGGACAGGGTACAGGCGTTGGAGACACAGATTCCTGCCTCGCTGAAGGATGCTTATTTCGAGTTAGTGGCATATCCTGTCCGTGGTGCCGCGATGCTGAACGAGTACCAGTTGCTGGCTCGTCGCAGTATGGTGGAGGCTACCCGTGGTGATGGTACTGCAGCACTGGCGGATGCGGACAGGGTGAAGCGGCTTTTCAGTGAGTTGAACGCATGGACGCATCATTATAATGAGGAGATACAGCAGGGTAAGTGGAGTGAGTATTTCAACTGGCAACCCTATCACTGGTTCCGCTCGGATAAGATAGACCCGCCGATTGCTACTGCGGAGTTAGTTCAACAGATCAGTCAGTCACCCCGTCCCCGCTTCTTGTGTGTCAAGGATGCGTTGTCGAAAGACGGGGTCGTCATCGAGAGTGATATCGAGGGGGACATCCCTCTCTGGATGGAGGCGCTGACTCCCATACAGAAATTCTCGAAGGAACCCAAAGACAACGAGTTCTGTACGGTAACCATGAACCACGAATCATTAACCTTGAACCGTTTCACCGCCTCTGCCACACCGATTAATAATGTATGGCATGCGACTCATGTGGGACCGATGTGGAGTAAGGTGGGAACACTGCATCTCCAGAAGGGTAAGAACCGTCTGACGGTCTCTGACGTGAAGACCGACGCACGTATCGACCGTATCTATATCGGTTCATGGGCACCTTTCGATGCGGAACCTCGTGTCCGTATTCCTGCCTACGCCTTTGACGACCGGCATGACAGTCGGGAGGGAAAGGTGATGCGTGTCACACAACTGGGATATACGGACGGGGTGATGGTACAACCTTTTGGCACCCCATCTTATGCTGTCAGTGATGCACCATATGTCGACTATGACATCGACTTGCAGGAGGGCGATCGTACTATCGAGGTCCGCACGCTCCCAACCCTGCATGTCTATGAGGGTCGTGACATCCGTTATGCCGTCCAGTTGGGTGATGGTGATCCGCATGTGTTCTCCATCCATGCCAACGACTTCACTGCCGAGTGGCGATGGAACGTATTGCGGGGCTATGCCTCCCGCACCGTCTCTATACCTGCCACGATGAAGGGCAGCCAACGGCTCCGCATCTACTTCCTCGACCCCGGTATCGTCTTACAGGAAGTTCTGGTGCATAAAATATACCCAAGTTTTTAAAATCAAGAAATATCTGTCAATCTATCAGCGAGAGAGTATAACGCTCTGACATACAATCGATTGCACGCTGATAGATAGGCTGATAGATTGATAGATTCAATGACGGCATCTCCTTCAGCAGGAGGTGCCGCTTACTTTTGCCATCCGTAACGCCAACCTTTGTAAAGGATGCCTCCTTTCATTGTAAATCAAATTGAATTACAAAGTAAATCAAATTGATTTGCTGAGTAAATCAAATTGAATTACATTGTAAACCATATTAGATTTCAATTCTGTACGATAGAGTTTTCATTTGCGTTGCCTAAGGCTTCAACCCTCGGAGCCTAAAGCTTCGACCCATGGCGCCTAAAGCTTCTACCTTCGTTGCATAAAGCTCCTGTCCCCGTAACCTAAGGCTTCGCAAGGAGGATGCACCTCGTTTTTTCACTCATTCTAAGGTCAAAAACGCCATTCGTTGTCACCCTTGTCACCTCGTTGTTACCGCAATTGCTTGATTATCAAATAGTCTTGCAAGGCGGCAACGGTTGCAAGGGTGAAAAACTTTATGTATGCGCGCGTGCGCGAGCGAAGAAATTACTGAAAAGGGCTAATGAGTTATGGGAAATAATGGGGCTCGACCAACAAAAGTTGGATGAAATGGCGAGTATTCACGAAAGGTTACCCTATAAATGAATATAGTGAAATCATTAAACGTTAATAACGAACCATAAAAATCGATAGTACCGAACTCGTTGAGGTGGGGTATGACATGCGATGGTGATTTGTGGAATAAAATTACGGGTGGAAATTTGCAAATGTCAGGAATAGTTCCTATCTTTGCATCATCGGTATTAAACGAAGACGATTATGGCATTGAATCTGAACAAGAACTTGAAGCTTTACTACTCCATCAAGGAGGTGGCTGAGATGTTTGGCGTCAACGAGAGTACGTTACGCTACTGGGAGACGGAGTTTCCTTATCTGAAACCTAAGACATCCGGACCGGCAAAGATACGACAGTATCAGCAGAAGGATATTGACCAGATTAAGTTGATTCATAACCTGGTGAAGGTACGTGGCTTTAAGCTTGCCGCCGCCAAGCGTATCATCAATGCCAATCGTGATGGTGCTGATAAAAGAATGCAAGTGCTCACGAGACTGATTGACGTTCGTGAGCAGCTGCAAGCCTTGAAAAAGCAGATGGACTACTTACAATAGGTTATCGGTTAGCGGTTAACGCTGGGGATTCCACGTGTCATTAACGCTGAACACTTCGTTGAGCGTTATTTTTTGTGCCTCTTGTTTGGTAAGCTGACGGCTCCATGTGGCACGTCCTTTGGTGTTGGCTCCCTCTCCGTGGTTGTTGTACTCCAGATAGCGTGCCGTCTTCTCACGCTCTTTCTGCCAGTGGTGCCATCCCTCTGGGCGAATCTGACGGGGCAGTTCACAATTCATGAAGAGCGTATAGCCATAATCACGCCATGGGCGTCCCAGATAAACCTTGCTGACGTTAGCGTCAGCTGTGATACGGCAGTTGTTGAAGATATAGCCGTAAGTAACATCCTGAGGGGTAGAGGCTGCCGTGATATAGGAGTCTGCCTTGCAGAAAATGTCACAGTTCTCAAACCATGCGGTAGAAGGACCGAAGATGAAGTCGGTCGTTCCTTCGATATAGCAGTCCTTGAAGTAATGACGTGAGCGGGCATTACCAGTATAGATGGTGTCCTGATGTCCCAGGAAGCGACAGTTCAGAAATACAATCTTATCACCAGTGGTAAACAGGGCGACTGCCTGTCCCAGACGTGCGGCATTATTCTCCACCGTGATGTTCTTGAGGGTGATGTCCGCACCCTCAATCTTCAAGGTGTAGGTACGGAAGGTGCCCATGGGCTTACCTGTCGGGGGATAGATGACGTTGGCATGGTCGTCCCATGTGATGATGGTGTTGTCCCTGTCCTCCCCACATATCTCGATGTTCGTCAATGACTGTGGAATGATGAGTTTCTCCTTGTAAGTACCTTTCTTGACAAAGATAACCTTATGGTAGTCCATAAAGGCACGACATACCTCAATCGCTTCTGCGATGTTGCGGAACTGTCCCGTACCGTCACGTGCAACGACAAGCGTGTCTGGATTATCGTATGGGTTTGCCGCCTTTACACCGGCTGTCGTCAGTAAGGCGAGGATGAGTGTTAGTAGTTTTTTCATATCGTTACATGATTTGTGTGGCTTCCTGCAGATCCTCGATGGTCTTGAGCTGGTCGATAATCGTCTTCACGTCCTCACGGTCATGGACGCGGATCTCTATATCGCCGTCAAAGACACCCTCTTCGCTGGTGATGGTCAGCTTATGGATATTGACATTCATCTGTGAGGAGATGACCTTGGAGATGTCCATCACCATACCCATGCGGTCAATGCCCTCGATATGAATCGTAGCATCGAAGAAGAGTCGCTTGTGCATGTCCCATTTCGCATCCAGGATGCGGTTGCCGTAGCTCGTCTTGAGTTTGTTGGCGACAGGACAGTCACGCTTGTGAATCTCAATGCGCTGTTTGTTGTCGATAAAACCAAGGATGTCATCTCCCGGGATGGGGTGGCAGCAATGGCGGAACCTGTACTGACTGATATTATCGTCGTTGATAAAGATGGGCTTCTTGCGATTGAATTTCTCAGGAACCACAAAGAACTCTTGTGTGGTATCCTCTTTCTTCGCTTTGTTCTTCCCCAGGAATGGAACTAAGCGTCTCCATCCTTTCTTCCCTTCATTATTATTCTTGCCTTGCAGTTCATCAAGGTCTTTCTCTCCCAGCAGGATAGACTTCTCACCCAGCGCCTGGAAGAAATCCTCCCGGTTTCGTTGTTCGTGGAATACAGCCAACTTATCTGCGATGGCAGTAGTGTTCTCAATATCATTCTTTTTAAGGAAATCGTCTAAGATGTCCTCACCCCGTTTCTGTATTTCGCGACCATTACGGCGCAGGATAGCCTGAATCTTTGCCCTTGCTTTCGCTGTCGATACGAAATTAATCCATGATGCCTGTACGTGCTGAGCCTTGGAGGTGATGATCTCCACCTGGTCACCACTCTGTAGCTTATGGCTCAGAGGCACGAGCTTGTGGTTTACCTTGGCACCGATACAATGCGACCCCAGGAAGGTATGGATGCTGAAGGCAAAGTCCAGCGCCGTGCATCCGGTGGGCATCGTCTTGATCTCACCCTTAGGTGTGAAGACGAAGATCTCAGAAGCGAAGAGGTTGAGTTTGATAGCGTCGAGGAAATCCATGGCATCGGGTTGTGGGTCGTCAAGAATCTCCTTGATGGTGCGCAGCCATTCGTTCAGTTCAGACTCGTCCTCCGTAAACTCTTTCTCCATACCGTCCTTGTATTTCCAATGGGCGGCAAACCCTTGTTCGGCAATCTCATCCATGCGGTCAGAACGGATCTGCACTTCTATCCATCGTCCTTGTTTCGACATCAGGGTGACATGCAGTGCCTGGTAGCCGTTAGCCTTTGGATGACTCAGCCAGTCACGCAAGCGGTCGGGGTGTGACTTGTAAATTTTAGAGATGGCAACATAGATATTGAAGCACTCGTTGATTTCCTCCTCCCGTTTGTTGGGTGTGAAGATGATGCGGACGGCAAGGATGTCATAGACCTCTTCGAAGGTGACATGCTTGTTCTGCATCTTGTTCCAGATGGAGTAAGGTGTCTTTACACGTTCCTTGATCTCATACTTGACACCCATCTGTCGGAGTGACTCCTCTATGGGGGCAGTAAACTGGTCGAAGAGCTCGTGACGGGAAGCCTCTGTGGAGGCAAGTTTTGCTTTGATGCTGTTATACTCGTCCGGGTGTTCGTATTGGAAACTGAGGTTCTCAAGTTCTGACTTGATCTTGTTCAGTCCCAGACGATTGGCGAGTGGTGCATAGATATAGAGCGTCTCGCCTGCAATCTTATATTGTTTGTTGGCAGGCTGCGACTGTAAGGTACGCATGTTATGCAGACGGTCGCAGATCTTGATGAGGATGACACGGATGTCCTCGCTCATCGTCAACAGCAGTTTCTTGAAGTTCTCTGCCTGGGCAGATGCCTGCTCTCCGAAGATACCACCACTGATCTTTGTCAGTCCGTCGACAATCTGCGCAATCTTCGGACCGAAGATATTCTCGATATCCTCTGTGGTGTAGTCGGTGTCCTCCACTACGTCATGGAGCAGGGCGGCACAGATACTGGTAGATCCCAGTCCTACCTCTTCACAGGCAATCTGTGCGACAGCGATAGGGTGCAGGATATAAGGTTCACCAGACAGGCGGCGCACTCCTTTGTGAGCCTGACGTGCAAAATTGAATGCCTTGGTGATGATGTCGACCTTCTTACGATGGCGTGATGCCAGATAACTATCCAGCAGGTGCTGGAAGGCACCGTTCACCAGCTGTTCATCATTCTCTTCGCGAATTTTATCTTTCTCGTCCTCCATATACCTTACTTATTTATAGGGACTATAGGAATTATAGTGACTATTATGATTTATCTGCGTCTTCTCCTGGACTTGCGTCCTTTGGATTTCTTACCTTTGCCTCCACGAGCCTTGTTGCGCACGGCACCTCTCTTGCCACCGCGGCGTGCCTTGCTATGACGACCGAAGCGTCCCTTCCTTCCTTTCTTGTAAGAACGCTTGCTCTTGTGATAGTAGGTCGGGGTGTAGTCATTCACTTCCACCTGTATGCGGTTGGTCAGCAGTTCACTGGCTCTGTAGTTGCAGATGGCATCCTGGTTCTCGATAAATCGGTTCACGTCAGCAAGGGGCAGTCTCAGGGCATAAGGCTCTGAATTACCGGGGATGATGTCATGACGGTACATCGGGTTCAGTGCACGCAACATCTCAATATCGATGTCCAGAACCTTGGCAATCTGTTCTAAGTGTATCTTCTTGGTGACCATCACCGTGTCTGTCTGTGCAGGCAGACGACTGGTCATCGGACAGATGTTGTGCAGCGAGTAATAGGTCATCATGTAGTTGGCGGCGATGAACGCAGGCACATAGCCACGAGTCTCTCTGGGCAAGTAAGGGTAGATATGCCAATAGTCCTTGGAACCGCCAGAGCGCTGGATAGCCTTGCTCACATTACCAGGTCCACAGTTATAGGCTGCGATGACCAGGTTCCAGTCGCCAAACACCTTATAAAGGTCGCTTAACAGGCGGGCAGCAGCATAGGATGACTTGATGGGGTCACGGCGCTCGTCCACCAGTGAGTTGATTTGCAGGTTATACTGTTTTCCTGTCGAAGGCATAAACTGCCACAGCCCTGCAGCCCCTACACGGGACACTGCCTTGGGGTTCAGTGCTGACTCAATGACGGGGAGGTACTTTAACTCCAAAGGAATCTGGTAGGCTTCCAATGCCTCCTCAAAGATGGGCATATAGAAATTGCCTGCTCCAAGGCAATAGGAGATGGTGCCACGCAGGCGGGAGGCATAACGGTCGATAAACTGCTGTACGACATTATTATGTGCCATCTCCATGATGGTCGGCATACGTGACAGGCGTTCGATATACACCTCCTCGGGAAAATAGGGGTTCTCATTCTTCATGTTACAGTCGTTGGAGGTGAGATAGGTCTTTGCCATATACTCATTCAGCAGACTGTCGAGGTCATAGGTCATCGCCTCAGGGAACTCAATGACTTCCTCCTTGCCACTCTGGTCAGTGACAACAATCTCGTCTTCTTCGTCCACTTCGTCCTCTGGGTCAGTCACAATCTGTGCCTGTACGGTGATCGACATGCCAAAAAGGATGGCGAGCAACATCAGTAATTTCTTGCTTATCATTCTTTATTTGGTTTTGTTTAAAAATTCAGTTTGCAATTAACTCCCAACGACTGTGCTTGTAAAGGATTGCCTCCGCCATGGTTGGGAATGACGGCAGGCTCCACCTTCAGACTCAAGTCTTTGGAGATGTCAAATTCTGACAATTCAGCATCCACATAGGCATCGATGACAGACAGTGCATAGACACCTAACATCACGAAGAAACTCATATCACGCCAACGACGGTATTTGTCCTTACGGTTCTTGAAGATCTCTTTATACCGTTCCTTGTTAGAATCGTCAATCGTCACCCCTAAGTGCAGGAATTTGTTATAGCTTGCCGTGTTAGGGTCTTTGTCCATGATGTCGAGATATGCCTGTGAATAGTCCTTGTACATCATATTATTCCATGTGAGGGCATAGATACACCCGATGAACCCTCCATAGATGATAGGAAGTTTCCAGTACTTACGGTTGTATATCTGTCCTGCACCGGGTAATACCAAGGCGAGCCACAAAGCTCGTTTGGGATTGGGTCGCCATGTGTTCCAGTCACGCTTCGGTTTGGCAATACGGGAGGAGTCTATCAACACCGACTGGACAGGCTCCTCTTCGAGGGTCACCACAGAGTCGGCACGGGTGAGAGAGTCGATACGTGCCATCATGATATCAATGCTGTCAGCGGATGTCGCCTGACGCTCTGTTTGCGCCATGGCAGACATTCCTGCCATCATCAGCAGTGCGATGGCAGATACTCGGAGCATATTTATGAAGTGATGCTGTTTCAACTCGTTAATTATTTGTTATTAACATTATCGAGAGAATTCATGATTCGCTCCAACTCCTCTTCATTGTTGAAGGCAATACTGATTTTCCCTTTCCCTTTAGGGGAACAAGTCATCTGTACCTTTGTCTGAAAGAATTGGGAGAGACGTTCTTTCAATATGCTGAACTCCTCGGGGAGTTGAGATTTCCCGGAGACCTTGCCCTTTGCCGTCTTGATGTCCTCCCCGTTCTTAAGAGCCTGTACCATCTCCTCCACCTTACGGACAGAGTATTGCTGTTTCTGAATCTCCTTAAACAGCTTGATCTGAGCGGAAGGACTGTCGATGGCAAGTAAGGCACGGGCATGTCCCATGTCTATCTCATGGTTTTTCAATGCCATCTGCACCTGTGCAGGGAGCTTCAGCAAACGCAGGAAATTAGTTACCGCTGCACGGCTTTTGCCTACACGCTTGGAGATCTTCTCCTGTGTCATACCAGTCGTCTCAGCAAGGTGCTGATAGGCGAGGGCTACCTCTATGGCGTTCAGATCCTCACGCTGGATGTTCTCCACAAGAGCCATTTCCATGACCCCCTCGTCCTCAACGGTACGGATATAGGCAGGAATGGTCGTGAGACCAGCCAGTTGAGAAGCACGCCAGCGGCGTTCTCCTGCGATAATCTGGTATTTCCCGTTCTCCATCTGACGGAGGGTGATGGGTTGGATGATGCCAACCTCGCTGATGCTGTTTGCCAGTTCCTGTAATGCTTCTTGATCGAACTCCCTACGCGGCTGGTTGGGGTTAGGCTCTATCATTGATATCTCTATCTCGTTGAGGTTGGAGCTGCCTTGTGTCCTTACCTCACTGCCTGTGTCTATCAAAGCGTCCAGTCCGCGTCCTCCTCCGATATCGTCCAGTCCGCGTCCCAGCACACTCCTGTCGTATTTCTTCCTTACTGCCATAACTTACCTCAACTATTCTTATTGATAATCTCCTTTGCCAGTGCAAGGTGGTTCTTTGAGCCGGTTGAGTCTGCGTCATAAAGGATGACGGGCAGTCCATGACTGGGACTCTCAGACAGTTTGACATTACGCTGGATAACGGTTTTGAAGACCAGTTCCTGGAAATGGCGTTTCACCTCATCGTAAATCTGGTTGGCGAGGCGAAGGCGGGAGTCGTACATCGTCAGCAGGAATCCCTCAATCTCCAGTTTCGGATTCAGCTTGCTTTTGATAATACGGATGGTATTGAGCAGTTTGCTGATACCCTCCAGTGCGAAGTATTCACACTGCACGGGGATGATGACGGAATTGGCGGCTGTCAGCGCATTCACCGTAATCAGTCCCAGGGACGGGGAGCAGTCAATGAGGATATAGTCATAGTCATTACGGATAGGAGCCAGAAGCTGACCGATGACATTCTCCCTGTTCTTCAGGTTGAGCATCTCTATCTCAGCACCTACCAAGTCGATATGGCTCGGGATGATGTCTAATCCCTCAATGTCCGTCGTATAGATGGCATCACGTACGTCCGCCTTGTCGATAATACATTCATATAATGAGCATTCCACTTCCTGGATGTTCACACCCAATCCACTGGAGGCATTAGCCTGCGGGTCAGCGTCGACCACCAAAACTGTCTTCTCCAAAGTGGCTAAAGAGGCGGCAAGGTTTATAGTGGTTGTAGTCTTGCCCACACCTCCTTTTTGGTTTGCTAAAGCAATAATCTTTCCCATAATCTATCTTATACCTTGATATAGTAGGGTGCAAAGTTACGAATTTCTTGTGAGAATCTGCCAAATCTCAACCTTTTTTAGTAATTTTGCAGGCAAATACTAATATTTTCATGGAAAATAAGAAACCTTTCATATTAATTTCCAATGATGACGGCTACCAGGCAAAGGGTATCAATAGCTTGGTGGATATGATTCGTGACATGGCTGATATACTGGTCTGTGCCCCGGAGAGTGGCAGGAGTGGAATGGCATGTGCCTTCTCTGCCAACGAACCGTTGGTACTTGTTCCGCAAAAGCAGGAAGAGGGACTGGAGGTCTGGTCATGTAATGGTACTCCCGTGGATTGTGTGAAACTCGCATTGGAGGAGCTTTGCAAAGAACGCCGTCCTCAGATGGTGATAGGTGGTATCAACCATGGTGACAATGCTTCTGTCAATGCGCATTATAGTGGTACGATGGGTGTCACTTTGGAGGGTTGTATGAAGTATATTCCCTCCCTGGCTTTCTCTCTTTGTACCCATGACTGGTTTGCTGATTTTGAGTCTCTGCGCCCTTATATCCGCAAAATAGTAAGGAAAGTGTTGGACGACGGACTGCCCAAGGGTGTCTGTCTGAATGTGAATTTCCCTGTCGTTGACCACTTCCAGGGTGTCAGGGTTTGCCGTATGGCACCGGGTACTTGGGATAACGAGGTGGTGAAATGCCGTCATCCCCGTGGTTATGACTACTGGTGGATGGTGGGACGATACAACAATGATGAGCCGGAGGCGGAGGATACTGATAACTGGGCACTCCGGCATGGTTATGTCGCCATTACTCCTACTAAGATTGACATTACTTCCTACGAGATGATAGAACAGATGAAAAACTGGGACTTATGAAGTATTATCTGATAGTAGGGGAGGCGAGTGGTGACCTGCATGCGTCGCATCTGATGCAGTCGCTGAAGAAACAGGATGCACATGCGGAGTTCCGCTTCTTCGGAGGCGATATGATGGCGGCAGTGGGTGGTACCCGTGTGAAGCATTACAAGGATTTGGCATATATGGGTTTCATTCCTGTTTTGCTCCATCTTCCTACCATCCTGCAGAATATGAAGATGTGTCAGCAGGATATCCTGCAGTGGCAGCCTGATGTGGTTATCTTAGTCGATTATCCGGGATTTAATCTGAAGATAGCGAAGTTTGTCAAGGCGAACACGAAGATACCTGTCTACTATTACATCTCTCCAAAGATATGGGCATGGAAGGAATACCGTATCAAGAATATCAAGCGGGATGTGGATGAGATGTTCTCCATCCTGCCTTTCGAGGTGGACTTCTACGAGAAGAAACATCATTATCCGATCCATTATGTCGGTAACCCAACAGCACAGGAAGTCAGGGAGTATATGGAGAGTTCCGGGAGCGCAAGGGACTCAGAGAGACCAGTCATCGCTTTGCTTGCGGGGTCCCGGAAACAGGAGATAAAAGATAATCTGCCTGCGATGATAGCGGCGACGCGTCATCTGACAGCTGATTACGATATCGTACTGGCTGGTGCTCCGAGCATTGAGCCCGTTTATTACCAGCAGTTCCTGCAAGACAGTGCTGTCCGCCTTGTGATTAACGAGACCTATAAGTTGCTTTCCCAAGCGACAGCGGCTTTGGTGACCAGTGGCACGGCAACTTTGGAGACAGCTATGTTCCGTGTTCCGCAGGTAGTATGTTATGAGACACCTATCCCCACGGTGATTGCTTTTCTGAAAAAACATATCATCAAGGTTAAATATATCTCTCTGGTGAATCTGATAGCCGACAGGGAGGTCGTTCCGGAACTGGTTGCCGACACCTTCAGCATAGAGAATATCCGACAGCATTTGGAATCCATTCTTCCTGGAGGAACAGAGCGGCAAGCCATGTTAGACGGTTACGAGGAGGTACACCGCCGATTGGGTGACAGTCATGCACCGGATGTGGCGGCACAACAAATCTATAAGTTGTTATCAAACAATCAAAATATCTAATATGAAAACATTATTAACTTGGTTGGGCTTCGATGCCCAGAAACACTCTGTCAAAGTGGAGATGATGGCAGGACTGACAACCTTCCTTACCATGTCTTACATTTTGGCAGTCAATCCCATTATCCTTGGTGACGCGGGAATGGAGAAAGGTGCCGTGTTCTCTGCGACCGTCATAGCGGCAGTCGTGGCTACAATGGTGATGGCGTTCTATGCGAAAATGCCTTTCGCTCTTGCATCGGGTATGGGACTGAACGCTTTCTTTGCCTATACCCTCGTTCTCGTGATGGGATACACGTGGCAGGAGGCTCTTGCCGCCGTACTGTTGGAGGGTATCTTTTTTATCATCCTGACGGTTCTGAAGATCCGCGAGGCGATTGTCAACTCCATCCCTTTGAACATCCGTTACTCCATCTCAGTGGGTATCGGCTTGTTTATCGCTTTCATCGGACTGAAGAATGGTGGTATCATCGTCGTCAATAATGCGACGGTTACAGGACTGGGTCCCTGGACCCCAGCCTCTGTCGTTGCCATTAGCGGTATCCTGCTGGGTGCTATTCTGTTGAAGCTGAATGTACGTGGTGCCTTGTTTTACACGATTCTCATCATGACGGTGGTGGGCATTCCTTTCGGTGTGACGCAGATTCCTGAGAACTTTACCATTCTCAGTATCCCGCACTCTATAGAGCCTATTGCCCTGAAGATGGACTTCTCTCGTTTTATCTCATTGGATGTGGAATACTATATTGTCGTGGCAACCCTGTTGTTCATGGATCTCTTCGATACCCTTGGTACACTGATCGGTGCTTCTGCAGGTGCAGGTATGGTGGATAAGGAAACTGGTAAGATACACAACCTCAACAAGTCGCTGATGGCAGATGCTATTGGTACTACTGTTGGTGCGCTCTGTGGAACATCTACCGTAACGACTTACGTGGAGAGTACCACAGGTATCGTCGAGGGTGGACGTACGGGTCTGACAGCCCTGACAGTAGCAGGACTGTTCTTCCTCGCCTTGTTCTTCTCACCCATCTTCCTCATCATCCCATCAGCGGCGACGACAAGTGCGCTGTTCCTGGTAGGTGTGATGATGTTGCGTCAGATCGTGTATATCGACTTTAATGACTTCTCCGAGGCAATGCCTTGTTTCATGACGATGCTGATGATGCCGTTCACAGCAAGTATCTCTGAGGGTATCGTTCTTGGTCTCCTCTCATACGTTATCGTGAAGGTATGTACAGGACGTTACCGTGATGTCACAGCAATGATGTATATCCTCTCGGTCTTCTTCATTCTGAAATATGTGGCTCCATTGTTGTAAACGAAACTTGAATCTTGAAACATTAATTATTTTATGATATGAAAAAACAGATTTTATCCTTTTTGCTTCTCGCATCATGTATGACCGTAGGAGCACAGAACATCCAGATTCACTATGATTTGGGACATTCTTTCTACAGTGATTTAACGGGACGTCCTAACGTGACTACCACATTTGAGATGTTCAAACCCGACAAATGGGGTTCTACTTTCATGTTCACTGATATCGACTATTTCAGCGACGGTGCCGCAGGTGCCTATTGGGAGATCTCCCGTGAGTTCAATCTGACTAAGAATAAGCAGTGGGCTTTCCACATAGAGTATGACGGTGGTGCGACGACCATTGAGCATACAGGTATTGGAAACCGTTTCCAGCATGCCTTCCTTGCCGGTGGTGCATGGAACTGGGCTTCCAAGGATTTCTCCAAGACCTTCTCCTTGCAGGCGATGTATAAATATTACTTCAAGGGACATGGACGTGGTGCTTTCAATGGTTTCCAGGCTACTGCCGTATGGGGTAACACCTTCGCCAAAGGACTTTGCACCTTCTCAGGATTCTTGGATGTATGGTATGACAAGGATGTCTGTGGTAAGTTGATCATGCTTTCGGAGCCTCAGTTCTGGTTTAACCTGAATACGCTGAGGGGTATGAAGGGTATTAATGTAAGTGTAGGTACAGAGGTGGAAATCAGTAATAACTTTGTCTTCAACAGCGATGGTAACAACCATAAGTTCTATGTGATTCCTACTCTTGCGGCTAAATGGACGTTCTGAGCATAGATATTAACAACCTGACACAGCAACCTTAAAAGGATGAGATATTGTCGGATATTTTTATTGATGAGCACTATACTGATGACGTGTATGGAAAGTTTCGCACAAGAGCCGGTGGCTCCAAAGGGAAAACTGATTTACTGCAGTTATGCCAGCGATCGCCATGCCGGACAGGGTAAGAGCTATTGTGAATTGATTGCTGATGTGGGTAAGCGTCCGCAGGTGGTGGTCAGCCTCTATAACAACTGTTTCTACAGGGAGGCTGTCCACAAAACCTTTGATGTCAAGGAGCAGGATGTCGAGCGGATGCAGCAACTATTGGCGGAACTCGAGGTCTACAAGTTGAACGGCTATAAGCATGATGAGGTGTTGGAAGGCGGTACCACCTATCGTATCTATATGGAATACGTCTCTGGTGAAAAGGTGAATGCCGTATGGAATGGGCATCATGTCAAGGCAGAGGCTGCCTCTGCCTATGCTGCCATCGAACGCTTTTTCACTCCATGGCGTGAGAAGGTTGATGTGGAAAAACAATAATCCGTCAGCGGGTCGTGTATTTCAACTGTGTTTCACAGTCTGGAAGGTGTTCTCCAACTTTGATGGTATTGATATATCGAAAGATTCTATTTAACTTTTTTGCGTAAATACGCATTTTTCGTCAATTCACACCTATCCAACTTGTGCAATATTTGCACAAGTTGGTTTCAACATACCCAAACGAATTCTAGACATAAGATCAAAGATTATGCCAGGAGCTTCTTTACAATCTCAGAGATGACTCGACCATCAGCCTTTCCTGCCAACTGCTTGCTGGCTGTGCCCATTACCTTTCCCATCTCCTTCATGCTTGTGGCTCCCACTTCAGAAATAATCTTCTTCACCTCTGCC
>Ga0310695_10000201_pt1 | contig 159102 bp, 156 predicted proteins | sample RumenRJG_04DNA_FD_203882 | JGI IMG/M metagenome (GOLD analysis project Ga0310695, IMG submission 203882) | Bovine rumen microbial communities from Lethbridge, Alberta, Canada - RJG_04 (v2) (version 2) | ecosystem: Host-associated > Mammals > Digestive system > Stomach > Rumen | place: Canada...
AAAACAGACTTCTAAGTCGTTCCATACTTCTGGCTCATATTTGATTTCTGAGATATTTTTGACATTTTCAATAAATTGTTGTCTTGTCTCTGAGTTAGTTTGCGTATCAATATGTAAATTGAAAAAATCAATATAAGCTGTTTCTATTTTATCTTCTTGTGGAAGAGATGAGAGAATTTCAAGGAAATTTACTTTTCCTTGTTGTGATTTTTTGTGAATAAGTTTTTTTGCAATAGATGTTTTAAATACTTTAGTTGCAAACTTTATAGCTTTATCTTTTTCTTGTGTTTCAAAATATAAATCTATTTTGAATTCGTCAATGTATTTTTCAATATAGTTTATACAGAAATCTGTATAATCTTCTTTGTCAAGGAACTTATACGCGAGGTGGTGTAGCATTTCTGGTGACTTGTCTATTAAGTCCTTTCCTATTCTTTCTTCAAGTTTTAACTCAAAAAAGTTGATTTTTATATGTTTGTTTCTTATGTCAAACTCAGGAATTGGACCTTCCCATTCTATATCTTTTCCATTAAGGATATCTACGATATTTTGTATAATATATTGATGTAATTCTTTGATATAAGGATGATTGATACTTTCCAATGATAATACAGGTCCGAATCGATCGTTGATTCCGCCTAATGAAAATCTGCCACTATTTGTACAATCTTTAAATGGTCCTTGATAGGCATCATATAGTAAGGGATATGAAGTGGTTTCTTCTATTGAAGTTTGTATAGCGTCTTCCTCTAATGTGTTGTCTTCATTATATTCTTCATCGACATCATGAATGTCAATGTCATTATCTTCGTATTTTGGTATAGCTTCCTTTAATATACTGTCCAGTTTTGGAAGTGGTTGTTCTGATTCGAATTCATCATGGTTTTCATCGACATCATGATTGTCGATGTCATTATTTTTATATTCCATATGTTCGAATACGAAATCATCTATTTGTTCTATACTTTCTAGTATTTCTTCAGCCAGTTGACAAGGATATGACATTAATAATGTTCTTTCCTGTTCGTTGGAGAGAATAAGTTCATTTTTTTGTTGATGTTGAAGGTAATTTATTAGGTGAGATGTTTTTCTTTTAAGTTCTCCAAGAGAAGCAAATATTGAAATTGGGTAAGACATAATTTAAATGTTTATTATTTTTTTGAATTGCCTTCAAAGTTCAGCCTTGCATTGGCATACCTGCGCCCGTCTTTTTCGCTCAATTCGAGTTTCAGCCAGGCGTTGAAGGGTTTCCCTGTCTTGGTAGAGATAAAGCCCTTGACAAGCCCCGTATAGCCTTTTTCGAGGAGGTGCTTGACGGTAGAGGTGGAGAGGTGCTTACGGAAGACTGTACGGTTGAAGTACAGCCCGCATTCCCTGTTGGAGCAGATGGCCTTATCGTCCCATACGCGGATGACCGAGTGGCACAGAGGGCACGTGATGGCGTCTGCCGCGGCAGCACGTACCATCTCGTTCCCGATAGAGAGGCCGAAGAGTTGCGAGGTGATCTTCGATGTGTAGGTGCGGATGTTCTTGTCGAAGTCGGCGGGGTTCATCTTGCCGTCCGCGATTGCGGACAGGGCAATCTCCCAGCGGCCGGTCATCTCCACATCGGAGATAGTCATGTCTTTGACGAGCATGTAGGTCTCCAGGCCCACTTCGGTAGGTACGATTTTCTTGCCTTCCTTCTTGAGGAAGTGGCGCTGGTTGACAAGGATGGAAAGGATGCTGGCGCGGGTGGCGACAGTGCCGATACCGCACTCCTGGAGCGTGCTCTTGATTTCCTCGTCGTCAACCTCCTTACCGGCGTACTTCATCGCATCGACAAGGGTGTCGTAGGTATAGAGGGGCTTGGGCTTGGTCTTGCCTTCCAGCGTTTCTACTTTCTTTGCGCTGAGTATGGCCCCTTCCTTGAGGTCCGGGAGTTTTTCTTCCGGAACCTTGTCAGGGTCGTTGTTGTCTTCATTTGTCTTTTTACCCGTGTCCTTCTCCCCTTCACCCTGCACGGCTTTCCAGCCGGGCTTTTCCACGAGAGTGGAAGAAGCGGAGAATTCTTCTCCGCCACAGGTGAAGCGGTAGGAGGACACGATGGTTTCGCACGACGGAGAGAAGGCTTCCATCATTCGTTCAGCGACGAGCATGTAGATGTTCGTTTCCCTTTGATTGAGTCCGTCCGCTCCTTTCCCTTCCAGGAGGAGGGCGTGGTGGTCGGTCACCTTGCCGTCATTGACACTACGGCGGTTGAGCCCACCGAAAGGGGTGGCTGCGAGGGACTGAGCGACGTCCTTGAGGTGACCCTGGGGAAGGGACGAAGCGAGCTGTGCGAGCCGCCTGGGGATGGTCTTCATCATGTCGTAGGGGATGAACTGCGACCCGGTACGCGGATAGGTTACGAGTTTCTTTTCGTAGAGGTCCTGGAGGATGGAAAGAGTCTCGTCCGGCGAGTAGTCGTAGCGGCGCGACGCTTCTTTTTGCAGGGAGGTCAGGTCGTGAAGGAGCGGGGCTTTGACCTCGCGCGGCTCGTGCTTGGCTTCCGTCACGGTAACGAGGGAGATACTGCACCGTTTGGCGACGGAAGACGCCTCTTCGTAGGTGTCGTATCTCTTGACGGACTGGATATGGAAGGGCTTACCCTGACTTTCGGTCAGGATCCGTACATTCCAGAACGGGGTCGGGACGAAGTTCTTATTCTCCAGGTAGCGCTTGCAAACGAGCGCGAGGGTGGGTGTCTGAACCCTGCCAAGGGAGAAGACACGGCGGTCGACGGGGTTGGCCTTGCGGATGGCGAGCGTGAGGGCCTCCGTGGCGTTCAAACCGACAAGCCAGTCGGCTTCGTTGCGGGCCTTACCCGCAAGGAAGAGCGAATCGTATTCGCTTGAAGGGCGGAGCGAAGCGAGCCCTTTGCGGATGGCTTCGTCGGTATTGGAGGACACCCACAGGCGGAGGACGGGTTTGCGACAGCGCGGGTTGAGGTTACAGACGTACTCGTAGATATAACGCTGGATAAGCTCTCCCTCGCGTCCGGCATCACCGCAGTTCACGATGGTGGATGCGTTGGCGAACAGCGTCTCGATAGTCTTGAGCTGTTTCTGTTTCCCAGCGTCGGGTTTGCCATCCTTGGTCGCCACCCTGAGACCGAACGATGAGGGCAGGACGGGAAGGTTCCCGGCCTGCCAGTGGAGGGAACGGTTGTGATCGCCTTCGTCTATCTCAAGGAGATGACCGAAGGCCCAGGTGACGGCAGCGGCTTCCCCGTTGACCGTCCCACCGTCGATATAACCGTCATGGCGCTGCTTAGCGCCGATGATACGTGCGAGGTCCGCACCGAATGAGGGTTTTTCCGCGATGAGTACTATCATGATAAATGCTCAAGGATACTCCCGTCTTTAGACGGGGGAGGAATTGAGCATTGATTCCTCTTTTTTGTGTCAATCAAAAAAGAACCGCTATGCCTTACCAGCCTCAGTGATTTGTATGAGGTGGAGTTGGACAGGGTGTGTCCTTCGAAGTCTTTGACGACGAAGTATCCGGAGTTACGTCTGCCGTGTATGTAGGCAGGAATGTTGTTATACAGGACTATATCAAAGAGTCTGTAGCCCTTAATTTCGCGTGGAGCCTGGTTCCGCTTCCAGTGTCCGCCCTTGAGCAGATTAGACTTCATTATCTTGCGGTTGTGCCGACGCAGTTGTTTGAAGCGGAACAGTTCGCCGGCAGGCCTTGCGTCCGCATTTCCGCTGATGCAGCGCGCGTCAACTGCATGTGATTTTTCCAGTCCGTGTCCAATGCGCGTGTATTTAGTCAGATAGTCATAGGTGAGATGAACCGGAACATCAAGCGTTTGCTTCAGTTCGTTGTACACTTTCCATCGCATGACGGACATAAACGCTGCGTCACGGAGCGATTGACCGGTCCGTTTGACTTTCAGTTCAATCTCTCCGCGATGATAAGCTTTGTGGCAAGTCTCGCACATCGTGACGAGGTTGTCCGGGCTGTCACCGCCAGTCTTCCGGGACTCAAGATGATGGACGTTCAGGATCCGGTCCTTGCTCTTGCCGTGGCAGTGCTGACACTCGTGATTGTCCCGGAACAGGACATATTCGCGTACGTTCCAGAAGCCGAGTTGTGGTCCTTGCTGATACTGTTCACCCGCGATACTGTGGTTCTTCAAAAGCTGTGTATCAAACTGCGCTACTTCAACGGTCACGGAGGTGACAGGAAGGAGACGACAGATGTCCTGCGCGGCTTTGACATGTGAATGCACTTTTTGTTGCACGGACGGTGCGAGCCAGCCTGCTCTTTTGGACGCCCTTCGGTTCAGGAACCGCGGAGCGTGGTAGCGGATGGAGCGTTTGCCGCGCCTTATGCGTCTGGCCTCTCTGCGTGTGGACAGGTTGTTGACGATGTCGGAGCGAAGTTCAATTTCCGCTGCATAGAGTTCCTTGTGCTCTGTGGTGGCCGAGAGCCCGATGTGCTTCGAGCCCGCGTCCACGCCGAGACTTACGGGCTGCGTGTGGTGCGTCGTGTCATACGTGAGTCGGATAGTGAACGGCGTATGTGAGACGATGACGGCTTTTCCGTCACGGAGCATGCGTCGCATCTTGCCGGCGCGTTGTGTCGGCATCAGCGGAGTTCCGTCTTGTGCTTGAACGTAGATGTACATACGTCGTTTTGTTTTGTCGTTTCCGCAGGTCCGCTGCGTTGCCGGATGGTGTCGTAACTCCTTACGGAGTAGTGCAGGCGTAAAGCCTGTGGGTCTCCCGCGCCGATGTTGAATGAGGTTTTGTATGGCAGTGACACTGAACCTACTCCACAGTTCTTTTAATCACTGTCCGCAGAGCAGAGGGCTGGAAGGAACACCCCCTGGTGCCTATGTATTCTCAATCAACGTAGTTCAAAGGCGTGAGCCTTATCACTGGGGCTGATCAGCCTGGAGCGTTGGCCTTACGGCATGCTCCCTGTCTTTAGACGGGAGTGGCTGACGGTTTACTTGTTTTCGTTAAGGGCCTTGTTTACGATATGCTGGGTGAAGTTGCTCTCGATATCAAAAGCATTTTCGATATTTGGGAGTTCTTCAATCAAGTCGTTTTTCTTGATGACGGTTATTTCGCCGCTCTTGTCGTTGAATATGTCGTTTTTGTAGAGATACTTGATCTGGTTGACAGGGATTTCTATGTTCTTGGCATTGATGCCGGACTGCATGTACACGAACCGCTGGTCGGTGAGTATGACGCGGGTAGTTGCCGTCTTGATGATATCGTTCAGATAAAGACAGAAGAGCGTTACGGCGATAGCTTCGCCTATTGCAACGAAGATTTTGCTGACGTTGGAGGATACGTTCGAGAGGAGGAAATCGTCGCTGTGTGTCCCGCACATCAGCACGATGGCGAGTGCTGCTGTGGCGATGATGCCGATGGACTGCTTCACGAGTTTCTGCTTGGAACCTTTCTGGAAGGAAAGAATGTTTTCGTCTTTGTTGATGTCGAACTGTTTCATATGTGTAATGTATTTAGTTGTTATTTACTTCTTTCGCGTTTTCCATCATTTTTTTGATGGCGTCGTTATTGTTATCGTCGTCTTCTTCTTCCTCGTCGTCTTCCTCGTTTTCTTCGTCAAGAGGGAGTTCTTCGCGGATGAGTTCGCGGATATCTCTTTTGATTCCGTCGTAGTTCTGCTGGACGACTTCCTTTACGTTTTCTTCAATCCTCGCTTCGGCCTCTTTCATGAGGATGTCTTCAATCTGGTCGTCATCGAGCATCAGGATAAGGTCCTTCTTTCTCATTTCCATTTCTTCCGGGTCGGCGATGATGCCTTCGGACATCAGGGACTGGGTGGCCCAGTCATCAAGGATAATCGCCTTCTCGTCCTCTTCGTGTACCTGGGCAATGATTTCATCGTCATTGAAGGAGGTGATACGCGGGAGTTTTTTGAAGTTTTTTTCCTTTTCGAGCCAGCCTTTCACGTCGATTTTGATTTCGCCGCAGAAGAATTTTCTCTTGATACGTTCACTTTTCTTGTTGTTGTCGGCCACCTTCCCGAAGAAGATACCCTGTGAGAGGGTTTCAATCTTTGAGGCCGGCATGATTTCCTCCTGGTGGTAGGAAATCTGTACGGAGTCGTGGTCGAGGTTCTGCGTCAGGGACTGCGATTCGCGGTACTCTTTACCCATCGAGTGGGAGAGGTCTTGTGCCGTCTTGCCGTTGACCTGTCCGGCGATGATGGTGCCGACGGTGTTGAAGATAACGTCCGCTTCTTTCTGCGTGTAGTCACGGATGAGCTGTGTCTTATCCTGGGCGCCGAAGACGATGGCTACCTTATTGGAACGCGCTGTGGCGATAAGGTTGTCGAGGCCTTTGAGGAAGATGGTCGGAAGCTCGTCGAGGAGGATACCGCATTTGAGCTTATGCTTACGGTTAGCGAGTTTGAACAGGCGGCTCGTGTAGAGCGCGAGCACCGTACCGTAGATAGCCTGGCGGTTGGGGTCGTTACCGAGACACAGAATCTTCGGAGCGTCGGGCTCGTTGATGTCAAGCGTGAAGTCGTCACCGGAAAGCACCCAATAGAGTGCGGGCGAGGACATTTTGTTGAGGACGATTTTCGCCGAGGCAAGCTGGCCCTGAAGCTGATCCTGTGCGCCACCTTCGAGAGCATCGATGAAGGGACCGATTTTTGTCTCCAGTTCACGGTACTGCGAGACGATGGCGAACACTTTCTTATAGTCCTGTCCGAGCAGTTCGATAAGGTGCGGGAAGGTGCAGTAGATACCTCCCTTATAGATAGAGAGGAAGTAAATCAGGATATCTACGAACAGGGTTGCCGAGCGTGAGAAGAAGTCGGGCTTCTCCAGGGACTCAGGTGACACGTTGGACCAGATGACTTCCGCGATTTCAGCGGTATCGGCGGGGTCGGTGATGTAACTGCGGTGGATAGGGTTACACCTGTGGGAGTAACGGGGGTTGTTGAAGTTGAGGACGAAGAATTCCGGCGACTTGGGGTCACGGATATATTTCGGAAGTTCAGAACCTCTCCTGTAGGCGGGGTTCTTTATCGGAGGGTATTTCTCCAGGTACTCGTTGTAAAGTATCGTAGACAGGTCCGGGAACTTATAATCGTACACGCACATGGTGTAGTTCTTCTGCATCATCTGGTGTATGAACGGATTGTACACGGAGAATGATTTACCGGAACCGGGGGTTCCGAGAATCATGACGGCACGGAACGGATTGACTACGTTAATCCATCCGTTGTGCATCTTCTGTTTGTACTGGAACTGTGTCGGGAGGTTGATGCTGTCAGGCGTGTCGATGAGGTATTCGGTCTGCTCGAAGGTTTCATCCACATCGTTGAGGGGTCTGGTGAAACCCCTCATATTACGGCTGATAGCCGCAATAGCCCAGCTGCAGAGGATGTATCCCAGGACCGTGGTCATGAAATACATGTAAGGGTTCTGCGGCCAGACAAAGAAGAGGCCGAGGCCAGCAGCCAGTCCTACGATGATTGCCGCCCAGGGAGTCTCCTTACCTGTTCCGTTCCGTACGATATGCGTCATGATGACGAGAAGGAGGATGATTGATTTCGATTTGAACGGAGTGGAGAAGACGCCGCTCTTATGCAGCCTGAGCATAATCGAGTCCCCTATGGGATGACTTATCCCGTAGGCCGCGAAGACCGGGTGGCAATAATAATAAATATTGAACAACAGTATCACCATCGCGAAGACAATGATATAGTTGAACGTCTTTTCGTATTCCTGTTTGCTGGCCATGGCTAATTGTTATTTTTCTTCTTTGTTCCTCGGGCAGATGAAGATGTCAAGCTGCTCGTTGCCGTTCTGGGCCTTTCCTTCTTCGTTCCAGCAGCACGGCATATTGTCGGGGTCGAGGCCGACGATGGGATAATCGCCTGCTGCTCCCGCCGTGTAAATCTTCACGCTGCGATTGTCACGGGTGACGATTTTCATATCGGAGGAGATGGGCTGCTTCCTGGCGAGGATCTGCTTTGCCTTGTTGATGTCGAAGTCAGGTTCGGCTTTGCCGTCATCGGCAAGGATGAGGCACATGAGCTGTTCGCCTTCGGAGAGGGCGTACTTTTGGGCGAGGTACTTCTTGATAGGAAGCTCTTTCCCCTCTTTGTCGAGGAGGATGGATTTTTTATCCTTTATGGTAAGGATGGCTTGGATTTTTACTTTCATATGCTTTCAATAATTTTGGTTAATTCTCTTGTGTCGAGATGTTCGGTAGAGTACCCATGTCCGATATCGAAGTCCATAGAGTTTTCGTTATCGGTCTGGTAGCGCTTGACGATACGGACTATCACGGGGATTTCACCGAAGAGATCATCTGCAAAGACCGTGACGGGTTTTTTGAGACATACACTGCCGTCGTTATCCTTGATGGCTCCGGATAGGATGTTGAGCATTTCATAACGGGGACAGGTGCACAGAAGGCGTTGGCGCCTCCTGTGCTTCCTGCTATTGATTATCTTTGAAATGAAAGACATACGCTTATATTATTTATGGACTACACGGTCATGCAGCTCGGCTTTCTTGCCGCTGTTCCAGCGCTCGGTAGTGCCGACGAGGTAGCCGGTGATGCGCTGCAGCAGGTCGAGTCTGGTGCTGCCACAGCGCGGGCATTCTTTGAGTCCGCTCTGGCCGGTTTCGTAACCGCAATCCAGGCAACGTATGCGGTTGTGGTTAACGCTGCCGTAGCCGATGTTGTATTTATCCATGAGGTCTACGACACGCATGATTGCTTCCGGGTTATGGGTGGCATCGCCGTCCATTTCAATATAGAAGATATGTCCGGCACGGGTGAGCTCGTGGTACGGGCCTTCAATGGCGGCTTTTTCTTCCGGCGTGCAGTGGTAGTAGACCGGGACGTGATTGGAGTTGGTGTAGTAATCCTTGTCGGTAACGCCTTTGATGATGCCGAATTTCTTCTTGTCAATTTTTGTAAAGCGACCGGCGAGGCCCTCTGCGGGCGTGGCGAGGACGGAATACTGGTGTTGATAGAGGTCGCAGTACTTACTGGACTGGTCACGGAAGAATGTGATTATCTTGAGACCGAGGGCCTGTGCTTCCTTACTTTCGGCATGGTGTTTCCCGATGAGGGCGATGAGGCATTCGGCGAGCCCGATGAAGCCGATGCCGAGCGTCCCCTGTTTGAGGACCGGGGCGACGGTATCGTTCGGGCCGAGTTTTTCACTGCCTATCCACATTCCGCTCATCAGCAGCGGGAACTGCTTGGCAAGGGCGGTAGCCTGGAACTCGTAACGCTGATGGAGCTGCAGCGCCGTAGTATCGAGGAGATTCTCAAGGTTGGTAAAGAAACGTTCGATGGTTTTCTCGTCAGCGTTGCCGTATTCCAATCCGGCTTCTTTCATGGTCTTCATGGCGAGGCCGGGGAGATTCAGCGTCGAGAAACTGAGGTTCCCGCGGCCAATAGAGGTCTTCGGACCGAAGCGGTTCTCATAGACACGGGTACGGCAACCCATGGTCGCTACCTCGTGCTCGAAGCGACGGGGATCGTCCGCCTTCCAGGCTTCGTCCTGGTTATAGGTTGCATCGAGATTGAGGTAGTTCGGGAAGAAACGCTTGGCCGTAACCTTGCAGGCGAAGCAGTAAAGGTCGTAGTTGGGGTCACCGGGGAGGTACGACACGCCGCGTTTTTTCTTCCAAATCTGGATGGGGAAGATAGCTGTCTCGCCGTTGCCCACCCCTTCGTAGGTGGTGTTCAGTATTTCCCGGATGATGCAGCGGCCTTCCGGGGAGGTATCGGTCCCGTAGTTGATGGAGGAGAAGACCACCTGGTTACCACCGCGGCTGTGGATGGTATTCATATTGTGCACGAACGACTCCATCGCCTGATGGACACGCCTGACAGTCCGATTGATGGCAATCTGTTGAATCCGGACAAGGGGTTCATTGGCGTGTTCATCAAAGAATTTTGACAACTCATATCCTTTAATTTCGATGTAATCCTTGATATTCTCATTACCCATTGTAATCACGTCACCGTAATCACAACCGATAATATCATCCTTCCCTAGTTCAATAGCGAAAGCACGCATATCATCAGCAAGTTTCATAAGTTCTTCCTGATAAGCCATTCTTACATACGGTGCTAAGTAAAAATCAAAGGCCGGGATGGCCTGTCCGCCATGCATCTCGTTCTGCACAGCCTCCATAGTGATACAGGCGACGGTAGCCGCCGTCTCGATACGCTTGGCGGGACGTACGGAAGCATGGCCGTCCACGAAGCCGTTTTTAAGCAGCTTGTCTGTCGGATGCTGGATACAGGTGAGGCTCTTTGTCGGGTAGTAATCCTTGTCGTGGATATGAAGGAGGTTATCCTTGACAGCCTCCCGAACTTGTTCTGAAAGGAGGTTTTCGTCCACGTAGGTCTTGGTAGTCTCGGATGCGAATTTCATCATCATGCCGGCGGGCGTATCGGCGTTCATGTTCGCGTTCTCGCGGGTGATGTCGTTGGCCTGGGCTTGGATGATTGAGTCGAAGATCTCTTTGGTGTCCGCTTTACGGGCGATATTGCGTTTCTCGCGGTAGCGGATATACTGCTTGGCGACAGCGGGACGGGAGGACCGCATGAGCACCGTTTCCACCATCTCGTGGATACGGTTCACGGGAAGGGTTTCGATGTTCTCGGAGATGCAGATTTCCTCCAGGCAGTCAACTACTGTCTGGGTGAGCTCGTGGGCGGTGGCGGTATTGGCGCCTATTTCGTCGTCAGCGCTGGCCATAGCCTTGAGGATGGCCGTTTCTATGCGCTGTGGGTCGAAGGCCCGGATTCTGCCGTCACGCTTGCGGACGGACTGGATGGTAAACTGTTTCATAGTGCACTATTTATTAATGAATTTTCTTTTGTATTTCCTTGGTTTTCTGGTGAGATCTCTCCAGATTTCCTTGCCGATATTTTGGAACTCGTTTATTTCATCCCTCTTGAGTTGACGTTCTATCGTATCGAGGAACATGTCACGTTTCTTCTGGACGTAATCCTGGTGCCTCTTTTCGTATTCTTCTTTCTTTTCCTGTGATGTCTGCCAAATCTCAGCCCTTTCCTTGATGTCTTCGACGCGGAGGGCCGGGAGGAGGTCGGATGCCTTGTAGGCCGCTTTCGTCCGCTGGTCCACGATTGTGACACCGAAGAGTTCTCCGTTCACGTTGAAGGAGAAACAGGCATGGAGTCCTTTCTTTTGCAGCATCTTCTCGAAGTGGCGCTGCGATTTGGAAATCCCCAGGAAGTAGGAAGCCGTGCGCCCTATTCTTGCGCGGTCGGGCCGCGTTGATGATTTGATGGCGGATGCTTCTTCGGAGTATTTCTTTATGGACTCTTCCATTATCTGATGGGAGTCCATTTTCAATTCCGTTTCCTTGATAGGCGTCGTGACGTTCTCTTCGTTTTCGTTGAGTCCCTGAAAAGACAGATGGATTCCTTTCTTATTGGTATACTCCGTGACTCTAAGGCCCATCATTTCACATACGGCGGCGAACTGGTTAAAGGTCGTGAAGCGGTATTTCAGTGCTTCATTGAAGATATCTTTAACCTGCTGTTTTACCTTTCCTTTATCCCTTTCGAAACGAACAGGTATATTCGTTTTTTCGGTGAAAACCTCTTCCCTTTCGGGTTTTTCCGTTTGGCTGTAATCGTATACAGGTTCGGGGTCCGGGAGCATGCTCCCTACTGAGGACATTCCGTCAAAGTCCAGAATGGGTTCCATGATAGGTTCGTAGATTGGTCCGGTAGGAACCGTTTCAATATTTCTGTTATTTAACGAAGTCTGTTCTACTGTTTTCTTTTTGTTCGAGGGACTGCCAAGTGTATAATGGTATTTGGTTTCAAGACGCTTGGTGATTTTCTCCAGGCGTCTTTTTTCGAACTTGTCGCTAATCTTCTTCCCTTTTGCGTCGACACGGCACGAAACGACATGGTAGTGGGTGCGTTCAATATCGTGGTGCTTATAGACTACGAAGGGCTGTTTGCCGTAGCCCATTTTTTCCATGATTTCCGTGGCAAGAGCGAAAGCCTCCTGGTCGGAGAGCGCTTCCGCTTCTATCTCCGGATTCGGATTGATAGAGAGCTGGAACGTCAGGTTATCTGTACGGATATTCGCTCTTTCAAGTCTTCCGAAGACAAGGCGGGTAAAAGGAGGGTCAGCCTTCGGCATGCCGCTGAATCCAATGACGGAAGCAACGCCCTTCTTTACTTTGCTTTCGTTGTAAACAAGGGTGCCGTTCATTGCCGGGCGGCTTTTATGTATTTTTACTACCATATTTAACTATACTGGTCGGAAAGTTTGCGGAAGGCGAAGGAGATTTCTTTGAGTGGCAGTCACCACTCGCCCGGCTGGGTAGGACTATCTCCTTTCTTGGGCGGGAGTTCGACCTTCCAGGCGGAGACGCTGTTATGCAGGTATTCCTTCCCGTCTTGGCTGCGGCTGGTTGTCTGGCGGAAGTTACCGAAAACGGAGACGTATTGTCCTTTCTTAAGGAAAGGGAATACGCCGGACTTGGAACAGGTTACCTCGTAGTAGGTGGTAATACGGCCCGTCTTGGTCTGTTCGTTACAGGCCATATTGAAACTGATGAATTCAGCGGTTACTCCGTTCTCGTTCGAGGTGCGGATTACTGCATCTCTTGTAAGGTTGCCTGTTAAAAAGATAATCTGCATATCTCTATTCGTTGTTAATCGTACTCATTTCATCAATGTTGTCTATGATCTGCGTCTGGAGGTCATAGACCTTTTCCGTGAGGAGTTCCAGGCGGTGGATGTGTTCATCCACGATGGGAATGGTCAGGGCCCTTGCCTGGTGGAGCCGGTTGTAACTGGCGACGACCTGGTTGTAGTTACGTCCGATTTCCTGAATCCGGCGGGAAAGGATGTCTACCCTGTTAAGGACCTCGCGGTCCTTTACCTTGCCACGTGATTTGTACTTCGTCTTACGGAGTACGGTATCACGGATATAACGGGCAAATGACATGTAACCGAAAGCAGCCATTTCGGATAATATTTGTTCGTTTTCATCCACTGTGAGTTTTATGGTGTGACATATAACTCTTGGATTTTTGCTTTTCGGTCTTCCCATTTTTTCGTTGTCTACCTTTTATTCAAAGCATTCAATTGTCCCATATAGAAGAACGCGACTCCGGAGCGGTCTTCCCCCTCCCCTGTAGTGGGAGGGCCAGTGAGCACCACTGTGGGGTGCGTTGTTTTCAGGAACCTGAAAACACATCTGGCAGTTACATGAACACCTGCCAGAAGGGGGCCCACATTACAAAGGTAGTGGTTTTTATTTAAATCGCAATATTTTTTGCGGAAAAAGAAATGTTTTTCTATATTTGTGGTGTGTAAGAAACTATAAGGGGTTATAAATCGCTTTATAAAAACAGAAACTTATACATGGTTGTAAAAGACATTATAACCTTATAAGCGTCTATAAAGTGTTTTATAGAGTTATACGTAGTTATAAGGCTCCTTATAATTAAGGTGAAAGAGGAATAGTTTTGCGGCCGCCGTGTGCGGACGATTTTAAAAGGATTTTTATGGCGAAAAGAGAACCTTTAAAGGAAGGCATGTTTAAGAACGGGTTTAATTTTTCGGAGCCCGTTGCGGCTCCTGTTGAGGAGTCGGTCAAGGTCGAAGTTGAGGAGACGGTTTCTGATTCTTCTGCCGGTGAGGTTTCCCCTCCCCCGGAGGAGGTTTCCGTTTCGGAACCCGTACCTGCGAAGATTGTAAGGAAAGGGCGTCGTGCTTCTGGTCGTAACGCGGAGAAGGTTGATAAGGTCACTTCGAAGGAAGGGGGCAAGACGCACTTTATAATCCAGACGCGGGTTGTGAAGAGGGTCCGTTTGCTTCATATGGTATGGAATAACTGCCAGGGGCTTAATATGAGTATAGATGATTTTGTTGAGCTTCTGGTGGACAGTTTTTCTGATATTCACAAGTCTGAGATTCGTATTTGATAATTTGATAGAATAAGAAGTTATGGAAAGTAAAGAGTGCAAGAAAAATCAAAAGAGTGCATCTAAGGAAGATAGTCGTACTCATCTTTTTGTTCGTACCAGGAGTATTAAGAGAATACGTCTGTTACGTCTGTTATGGAATAACTGTCAGGGAACGGATATGAGTCTGGATGATTTTTTTGAGGTTTTAGCAGATGATTTCTGCGTTAAGCATAAGTCTGATTTACAAGGTTTATTAAATATTTGATATTATGGCTGTTTTTTCATTCTTTAACGAGAAGGGAGGTTCTGGTAAGAGCCTTCACAGTGTGCTTTTCGGTAGTTACCTGGCGTACGCCCGTGGCGCGAGGGTCTGCCTGTTGGATTTCGAGTTTGTTCCCCGCCTCGAGAAGACACGGAAGAACGAGGACAATTTTCTTTCGGATGAGAAATCCGTTCTTTCGCGTTACCTCGCTTCGCACCCCCAGGAGGACGGCGTACTGGATATTGTGAACGTCCCGAAGGAGATTCTTACGGAGCGCGTCAACCAGCGTGAGAAGATTAGTGATTATGTCAGCGACATGTCGACGAAGTACGATTATGTCATCATGGACCTCCCGGCGGAGTTCAGTACGGCACAGTCCCTTTCGTTTATCGCCTTGCAGTGTATCGTGGATATGGTTGCGGTTCCTTTTGATTATACTCCGACGGTCTTTACCTGTGCGGCCAATACTGCTGAGGTCCTGCGGAATATCAGTGTTCCGACGGTGATGTTTTGGAATAAAGTCTCTGCCCGCTACTTGAAGCGTGACGATTTCCTGGATCGCCTTGAGGTTCGTCTTATTGATATGGGGTTCGACGTTCTTCCGCACCGTATCAAGTACTTCCAGAAGGCGATGCGTGAGTCCAAGGAGCAGTTCTTTGTGGTTTCCACTTATTGCTGGCCGCGTCGTTATGTGGAGATGTCCTGTCCGGCGCTTGAGCTGCTTTACAGCTGCTTGAAGGAACGGTTGGATGCTATTGTTGCGGAGTAGTATATGTATTATTTGGATAAGGACGGGTTTTATGACGAGCTCTTGGAACTGAATGGCCGCCGGCTTTCTTGTATCAGCGGTTATTGTAGTTCCATGAGTGTCCGTTGGGTTAACATCGACGGGCGCAGGGTGTATGGTCATGAGTTGAGGATGTTCAATATGAAGGGGCATGCCTTTACGGTTTTTCTTCCCCCTGAAAAGGACGTTATTCGTGATGCGATGGGTTTCCTTTGGAATTTTATAAGCACGAAGCCTCATTCGTCCTTGTTTAGTTTTATCTACCGTGCTGGGCCGGATAAGCGTTGTACTTTCATTATCATGTATGATGGCAATGTGGTTTTTCCGGTTTATCATCGGTTGAATTTTAATAAGGAGGATTCTCATGGCAAGAAGTAAGAAAGTCGTAAGTGAGGAACAGCGTTCCGAGGCTTCTGTTTGTGGTGATTGTGAGGAGGCGTACGGTTACTGTTGGCCGGTGCTTGATGGCGCTCCGTATTTCTGTCGTTGTCCGCTTCACCCGTATGGTCTCCTATGCGTGTCTAAGGCTGCATGCGGGGTTTTCAGGAAACGTATATCTCCACGTCCGAAGGTGGTGACCGAACGCGTGTCGCCAGGGATGGAGACTTCCCCTGCTCCGGAGAAGGTTGTTCCGTTGTTCCGCATCGGTGAGCGCCGTCCCTGGAAGACCGTTCCTGTTTCGGAAATCCCCGTAGGTGGCATCAGTTGGGACGGCACTCCCTCCGTGAAACCGCAAGAGGACACAGAGTGGTAATTAGATAATTGACATAATAGAGTTAATAGACATGGCAAAGAGTATTATTGGCAATGGTGGTTTCAGTTCCACTTTCAAGTTATGGAATGCGTGCGACGGTGATAGTGGGAACGAAGCTTTGGCATACGTTCATTTTTCTGGCGGGTACGCCTATGCTTCCAATGCGCATATTCTTGTGCGTATTCCCTTGGACAGGTGTACGGGTTTCGACGAAGAGGAGCGTTCGCGTCTTGCAGGGAAGTCCATACACATGGACCTTTTGAAGTACCTCTCGAAGTACGACAATCTTTCGGTCGTGGACCACGAGTACGTGGATGAGGACGGGGAGGAAGTGAAGACGGCATGTATAGAGGGTTGGATAGAGAAGTGTCGCGTAAGTGTAGACCTTGCGACGCAGGATATGGTCCGCCGTCCGGACTTTGAGAAAGTGTTGTCGGTGGGCAGCGGTACACGGAAGCGTATTGAGGACATTGGTGTCAATGCGGGTTTGCTGTCGAAGTTTGTCTCCGCGATGGGTGCGGAGAATATCAAGATGCAGTTCACGAAGGCGGATGGCAAGATTTTCATTGAGCCTGTGAGTGATGTTGAGGCTTCGGGCGGTGTCCTGGGTCTTATTATGCCGATAGCGGTGACGGGTACGCTTGATGGGTTTGATGAGGTTGAATGATTTAGGGACCATCCTTGAGGGTGGTCTTTTTTGTTGAATGTCCGTTTGTTGGTTGTTGAGGGTGGTTAGGGGTGTTGTTTTTGTCCGCGAAAGATTCGATGTCCGTTCCTCCTTCCGTGCCAATGGGTTAGCACGGAAGAAAAGAACTGACTGTAGTCCGCGAATGTTTCATAGTCCGTTTCCCGATAGAGTCCGCGACGTTGATAAGGCGGGTTGGGACGTGCGGCCCGCGGGCCCCTTTTGTGGGTGGGATATATTGAACTCCTGGAGACGGAGGCCTGAAGTGGCCGGAGTCCCCAGGAGTTTGCGGAAAAAAGGGAAGCGGGCTTTGATTCGGTGTCCCTTGAGCCCTTGGGCTTTCAAGTGCGTTGGGAGGGCTCACGCGGGGCCCCGTGCAACGCCTCCGGCATCTCTGATGGCGAAGGCGTACGGGGAGGCGTGAGCCCGTGCGGGGAGGGAAAAGCGCGTGGAGGAATTGGGTCAAGGTTGTGGGTAGGATGAGGAAAACTGTGTGCGTGTGTGGGGAGGCGAAAAGGGCCCCGTATGTGGGTATATCCATATGCGGTGTAAGGCGGGAGCCGAAAGGCGCAAAGCCTGGAACAGGTATATGGATATGGGTTTGTGCAGGAGTGGATAGACCCCGTAACCCTTGTGGTGAGGGGTCGGTCCTGGCATTTTTGAGCACCGGAGTTATGAAAAATATGCCCTTGGGCGTATTTTTTTACGGAGGGCGCAGGAACATGACAGGAATCCACTCCAGGTATACGGGAAAATGCGGGAGGAAAGGTTGCCGTAAAGGTGTATTGGGGGTTCATTGTTTTTGGTGGTGTTGGGCTTTGGGCGTGTCCGCGAAGGAATCGGTGTCCGTTAAACCTGCTGGTTCCTGCGAGTGTGTAGGCTATAGAGTGGAGAGAATTGCTGGAGCGGAGCCGGGCGTAGCCCAGCATATCTCCAAGGATAGCAGGATGCAGGTTTTGAATGTGCGTTTGCGTTTTATATTTTTTTTTGTTTCGGTGCAGGCCGGCCGGCAGGCCGGACTGTTGTGCGGTAGGAAGGGAAGAAAAAACGGTAGGCGAAAATAGAAAGTTGGGTTCTGTTCTTTAATGGATGCTGTTATTTTTTTCGAAGGGTGGCTGTTTGCGTTGCGTCGAAGGGGTGGAAAAAAGGCGGATGGAAATCGTATGCCTGAGCATACGAGACACATCCGCCGTAAAGAAGGGATGCAAACGCAAAGGGCTTTTATGAAATTCGCCCGGGAAAACCCACGATTTCAATCGTGGGATGAAAGGGCGCAAAATTCTTGGAATTTCGGGAAATAATCGTTACATTTGTATGTAACGAAATGAAGAAACTGGCACATCATATCACTTCAGTAGTGAACATCAGTTACCATATCATCTGGTGTCCAAAGTACCGTCGTAAAGTACTTGTTGATGATGTGGAGCAAAGATTAAAAGAAATACTTCCGCAAATTGCGGAAGAGATGGGCTGCAGGATTGAGACGATGGAAGTGATGCCAGATCACGTGCGTATATTCATGCGCGGGACGCCAACACTTCCTGTGCATTTGATTGTCAAGAATCTTAAAGCGGTCAGTGCGAGGATACTACGCTCAGAATTTCCTGAATTGAAACGTCGGATGAATACGATGTGGACCAGGAGTTACTATTGTGAGACCGTCGGCAGCATTTCCGAGCAAACCATACAGAAGTACATCGAGAACCAGAAGAATGCTTAGGGCAATCAAATACGAACTCCGCCCGAACGCCACACAGCGCTCGCTCATCAACCGTACCTGCGGATGCTGCCGGTTCGTATACAACAGAGCCCTTGCATTTGCGAAAGAGAACCGTGTCAGCAATTACGACCTTGTGAAGCGGCTACCCGGTCTTAAGTCCGAGTTCGACTGGCTGAAAGAAGTGCCGTCTCAAGCCTTGCAACAAGCGGTGATAGATCTCGGTAAGGCGTTCAAGAACAAGTGGAACGGACACAACGACTGGCCGGTGTTCCACAAAAAAGGTCGGAAGGATTCGTACCGCATCCCGGCCGGTTGCGAGATTGACTACACGCACTATAAGGTCAAGCTTGCCAAACTGGGGTGGGTCAAGTTTTACAAGGACAAACCTATAGACCAGGCGAAAATACATTCATATACTGTCAGCAGGTCGTCAACCGGACGATACTACATATCGCTATTGTACGAAGCGCCTGACCGTTTACCTCTTGCCAACGGGAAGTCCGTCGGTATAGACGTGGGCGTCAAGGAGTTCGCCGTCTGTTCGGACGGGGTGGTGTTTGAAAACCAAAAGCACTACCGGCGTCAGATGCGGCGTCTTCGCGTCCTACAGAGGACGATGGCTCGGCGTTACGACAAAGGCAGGGATATTTACGATGCAAACGGGCGGAAAATCGGCGAGAACGGTCCTCAGTCAAGGAACTGGTACAAAGCCAAGGCGGCCGTTGCCAAATGCCATGAGAAAATCAGGAACCAGCGGAACGACTATCTCAACAAGGTAAGTTCCCTGATTGCTTCTCAATATAGCATCGTCTGTGTCGAAGACCTGAACGTCAAGGGCATGGTGAAGAACCGCCATTTGTCAAAAGCAATATCCGACTGCGGCTGGACCGCATTCAAGACGATGCTGAAATACAAGTGCGACACGCTCATCGAGGTGGACAGGTTCTTCGCGTCCAGCCAGACGTGCCATTGCTGCGGCTATAAGAACGTTCGTGTCAAAAACCTGTCCGTACGTGACTGGGTCTGTCCCGAATGCGGGACACACCACGACAGGGACGAAAACGCCGCACAGAACATACTCCGGGAAGGACTGTCTCGGTATTCCATAAGCGCTTCAGTGGAAGCGCTGGGATAGAACCCCACGAATTCATTCGTGGGAGCAGTCAGGATGCGGTGTTTTTACTGCGCCGGGCCCCGTGAAAGGGATTCTCAGAGCGTCTCTGAGTACCGAACGGGAAGCGCAGATATGAGAAAGCGTCGGGTCCCGGGGAGCGTGCGGCGGAGTGTTCCTCCGCCGCAAGTCTCAACGGGTGACGCGAATTGGGGAAAAGTCGGGCCCCGTGAAAGCAAGCGATGAAAATCTGATACGAATAGTATCAGAGGGTCATCGCAAAATTGAACGGGTGACGAGTGGGATGGGTGAAGGAAGTGGGTGTTTGTTTTATGGCTGAGAGGGAGGTCGGGGGCACTGAAAAGAAATGGGGAAGGAACCGTAGTCCCCTCCCCCGTATAAGGATACTTGGATGTTGTCTGTTTAGGATTTAACCACTTTTTGCGTTTACCCGGTAAGGGGCTGACTGCAATTTGAGGTTGAAAACCGTTATTTGTCAGCGTTTTTCCGGTAGGGCGATGAGGTGCCGGATTCGAAGTGTATCTCATGCTTGCCGTCCAGGGTTTCACGGACGGATGTGAAGTGGAAGGTGCTCCGCTGGATGCCGGACAGGAACTGTTCGCGTCCAAGGAGTTCAAGGGCCTCTTCGAGCGTGATGGCTGTTTCGTAGTCCAGGAGATAGACGGACTGGTTGGCACAGGTCTCGATGTATTTTAGGTCTTCTTCCCTTTCGCCCCAGTTCATCAGAAGGGTCTTGTCTTCTTCTGTGAGGATAAAGGGGGTCTTTGGTTTGAAGTACTTGCACTTCGCCTTGTAGGCTTTATTAAGGCGGGCGGCAAGGACGGCGTTGCTGTAGCGTGGACCGTCTATGTCGTTTACAAGGACGGCGGGGTCTTTGAACGAGTCGCCGTAATGAGGTTTGGAGAGCATTGAATCGACTACCTCCATTGCGGACTTGATGGTGAAGTGCTCCTGGCCAAGGATATGTCGGAGTATTTTTCCTTGGTACTGCAGTTGGAGGTTGCCTTCTTTGTTGTTGAGGCCGCGTGTTGTCACTGCGAGCATGAGGTTGCGGCCGTTCGTGGGATGTTTGAAGACTGCAACGATTTCGTTGAAATAGTTTTTGTAGAATTCCGGCTGTGTTTCGTATCTGGCCGGTATGAAATTGGGTCTGTTCTTAATCATGGGTTTCAGGATTTTTGGATTAATCTTGATAGATGCGGATGAAGTGGCACGTCGGTACCGGGCGATAAGCGGATTTAGAAGGCTGCTGCCTTGATTCTCTCATCTGTTATAAGGCCTTCGGCTTCTTCCTCCATGGTGAGCCAGAAGTCCTTTTCGTTCCAGTCGGTGTTCCAGTATTTCTTGGTCAGTTTCCATGCACATTTTTGGATGGTGGTGCTAACCCAGACTCCGTCGTTGTTGATGGCATAGAGCTCTTTGTAGGCGAGCATGGTAAGTTCCACGAGGATTTCCGGGTCAACGCTTTCCGGTTCGAGTGGTTTCGGTTTATTGACCGGTTTACCGTTGATACTGTAAGGTGTGACGGATTGCAGGTTCTCTTCATTGATGTAATCGTCAGGATTGGCCATGATTTTCTCTATGGCTTGGCTGATGATGGTTTCCATCTCGGCTTCAGTCGGCTTGGCAGGGTTGGCCACCTCAATCTCAACGTTAGTCATTGGACAGAAGGCTACGTCATAGGTGGCCTTGATCAGCTCGTTTGATTTCTTCTGGCCCTGGTTTTTCTGATACTTCTCACCTCCGTTCTGCAGCAGGGCGAGCATTTCATCTGTGGAGCGTTTGTAGTTGCGGGCCATGTCTTTGATGTTCCAGTTCCACTCGTTGATGAGTTCCTGGCGGATCTCCTCCGGAGAGCGGAGGGAGATGCCTTTGAGTTTGGTTTCGTTCATAGTTTTTTGGAGTAGGAAAGGGAGTGTCTCTCCGTTGAAGGAGAGGCACTCCCGGAGGATAATTATTGTTTTTGAATATTGATGAATGGCATGGCGCCGCTGCCATTGTAGGTCGGCATTTGGCCGTTCCATTTTTCGATGGCGTATTGCTGTACGAGGAGGCTGTTGAGTGAGGCGGCCACGACGCGGTTATAGTAGGCTTCGCCGTCGCCCTGGATTTTCTGGGCTTCTGCTTCACCCCTTGCTTTTGCAATTGCTATCTTGGCTTCCGCTTCGGCTTCCTTGACCTTGTTCTCGGCCTTGAGTGCATTTTGTACGGCTTCATTCTTGGCGTTGATTGCTGCTGTCAATGACTCCGGCGGGTCAATCTTGGTGGTGAATTCCCTGACGATGAATCCTTCCTGGTTCATTGATTCGTCGAGACGTTGTCGTACTTCGCTTTCGAATTTGGCCCTGTTTGCCATGAGTTCGTCGGAGGTGTAGTTGTTGGCGCAGGTGCGGTAGGCTTCGAAGATACATGTACTGATATAGCCTTGTTCTAACTCCTTGACTGGCTTTCTGTATTTGACGAAGATGTCGACGGCTTTCTTTTCGTCAATCTGGTATGCCAGCGTCGGTTTCATTGAGAAGATGGCAGCATCCTTCGGATTGACGGTGAAGGCGTCGTAGGTGACGCGCTGGATGTAGGTTGGATACTCGAACACGTTCTCGGTGATCATGTTGTACCAGACCCAGCCTCGGCAGGTGCCTTCGACACCGCCTTTCAGGTTCTCGTCAGATGACCATTTCTTGAACTTGATTCCGACCGATGCGGAGTCAATGGTTGTGCATGCGCAGGAGGAGGCGAAGGCCGTGATGGCCAGGAGAGCTGCCAGAAGCAGCAGGATGGATTTTGCTTTTTTCATAGAAATTGTTTTTGAGTGTTTATTTATGGGTGTTTTTATTTCTTATTTGATGATTGTGTTATTTTCGTTCCAAGAGATAGAGATATTGCCGGAAACAAGGCACTTGAACGTGTTAATCCGGCGGTTCTCAATGTCGTTTTCGCAGACTTGCTCCGCCACTTTTGAACCGATATTCCAGTTGACGATAACCGGTAATTTCGCCGGAATGAGCACATACCGTACAAATCCGAGCGTAAGAGGGTTTTCAATGCAGGTAATCTGGCCGCCCAGGTATTCAATCAAGTTCTCGAAAAAGCTATTGTACTCTGCGTCCGAAAGAATCATTTTCGCCGCCTCGTCGTTGTTTTGAGGGTTTACGGAAAAAGAGTCTTTCGGAATGATATTGGAAACGCGCACCTCGTCGCAAGCTCCTTTCAGCGTTTCGTAGAACCGCATAAAAGAATCCAGGTTATCGTGATTCTCACGCCAGATATTCGTGTTTACACGGACCTTTATGCCGTTATCGTGCGCAATATCGTAGATTTCTTTCAGCCTTGAACGTAAGATAAAGTCCTCGTTATGATAGGAAATGTTCAGCCCGTAAAGACCGGCACGAATCATGTCGATTAAAAGCTGGTTAGTAAGCGCTATTCCGTTGGTGGTTAAGCGCACCTTTTGAATGCCGGCGTCGTAGAGCCCGGTTATCATTTCGCAAATATCCGGGTGGAGAGTAGGCTCGCCGCCAAGAATGATTGCTTCCTTGATGCCGTATTTTTCAACCGCCTCTTTAACTGTCCTGCGCATCTTTTTTACGGACAGTTGAAGCGTATGGTCGGTTTCGCTATTGATGCAATAAGGGCAAGCCCTATTACATTTATTTGTTGCCACTACCGATAAATAGGCGTTGTTCGATACAAGACCTATTTCGGTAGGATAATAAACGTTTTGCTTGAAGATTTCAAGCGAGTCTTTTTGAATGATCATTTTAAGTTTCGCAAGTGGTAAAGTGGATATGGATTATTGTCTGGAAAAGACATAGTCCGGATTCTTGTCGAATCCAGAAATGGAAATCTTGTAATCGTCGAAATCTTGTCTGTTAGCAATCCGGAATCTTCCCTTGGGGGCTAAGATGATTTTATCAAGCAATGTCGGTTCGCCTCCTTTTATGTGCTGGATTGCCAGCACAACGAGTTTACAGAAAGGCTCCGAGATGTCATCGTCGGTATAGCCGAAGGTGTTTTCGTCTAAAACGATGAAGGTCGTTTTACTCGTTTTATGCATATTCGTCAAATTGATGTTTATTGGCATTTTGAAAATGCTCCGGCCGGTAGCATCCATTGTTTTTCGTCAGGGACAATGACAGGAGCGGTATATCCGAAGGAGGTTGCAAGGGTGGCCAGTTCTGGGGTTATGGCCTCATAAGGTTTCCCTTTTGCGATGAGAGAAGTAAGGTCGGTGTCCCGTTTGAGCGTGACGCCGAAATCCTTTTCAAAGGCAACGAGCTTGTCGAACTTGTGTCTGGAGATGCAGGCTGCGCTGGCGAACTGATGCTGGTTGCCGAAGACACAGAATTTGCAGGAACATCGTCCGAAGCCCATGAAGTAACAGGGGTGTGGCCGGATGCGGTATTTCTCCAGGAGGTCCCAGACCTGTTGTTCCTTCCAGTCTCGGATGGGACGGAACCGGTCGATGTGGCGGAAGGAGTGTTTGCCGCTGCGGAGGTCGGCCTTGTCGGGTTCCAGGATGGCATAGCCTGCCCGTTGCTTGCTCTCTTCTCCGCGTTCGCCGGAGAGGACCAGCGTGCGGATATTCTGGAATCTCGGGTCATGACGGAGTGCCGTGGTACAGACGTCGATTTTCAGGTAAGCCGAGCACCAGCGCACACGGAGGTCCGGGGATGGCTGAGGGAAGCGGCGTCTGGTGGAAGGTTTGCCACGTTCTCCGCCAACGCTTTCTGTGGTTCCGTCAGGAAGTTCAAAGTGGACGGGTGCCGTGAGGCTGTTGTCGCGGAGCATTTCTCTTGTAAATCCGCCTTCTTTCCACTGAAAGAGGACGGAAATACCGAGGGCTTCGCCAAGCTTGCGGCAGTAGTCCGGGGTTACTTCCCAGTCGAAGAGGCTGGGGCCGCGTCCGTCTATCTCCTGATGCCAGAGCTCGATTTTCTCTTTCGGAACGCCGTTGTCAAGGAGGTACAACAGGCAGGCTGTGGAGTCTTTTCCGCCAGAAAAGGAGACAATGTATTTGTCGTACGAAAGAAGGTCAAATTCCATTTTCTTGAGAGCGTTTATAGATGGAATATGAACTGCAGTAATTTCTTGTACATCACTATTTTTGCATTATGGTAGTGGATTAAGGCCCTCCGCTATTTCGATTATTTTGTTGATGTCTCCCGGCCCTGTCTGCCAGATGGTGGAATTACCATGTTCTTTGATTGCGGAGTTTTCCGCATTGTTGAGTTTGTCGAATTCTTTGATATCGCCGTTGAATGGATCCATGTACCAGAACTTCGCCTTGGGCCGGAAAATCATCTTTGCTTTTTTCTGGCAGGTTTCGCAGAGGCCTTCGTATGGAGTCTCATAATGGAGATTGTCCCAAGTGACTTCTATTCCTTCTTTTACAGGTTTTTTGTAAGCGCAAAGGGGCACTCCATTGGGGGTTCCGATATGTGTCCTTGTTTTTGCTCCAATCTGGTGGGAACTTTGTGGGAGGTATATCAGTTTTTCCATAAGGTTTTGTGATTCGAAAAGTCCTAAAACTCAAGAAAAATACGGGGTTTTACTCAAGATTTAGGACTTTTTATCTGAAATGTTTTATGCTCCTGGGACGCAGATGAAATCTACGGTAGCGGTGTATCCTTTTCCGCTGTCGGTGAATGATGCGTCGATGGTAATGTCGCATCGGGAGTTGGCGTCGAACCGTATCTGTCCGGTCGTCTCAACCCGTGCGCTTTCACCGTTTTCATCGGGCACATCGAAGCAGCACCAGAAGACGGTATTCTCTTCGTCTATCCAGTGCCACTCGCCGACGTAGGGGTCAATCTTTTCAAAAGAGATGATGAAAGTGCCAAGCTTTGTAAAGGTGAGGCTCGTGACCCGCATGTTCTCTGCCCGTTCGCAGTAGTTGTCATGGATTTCTACGGCCCTTCGTGCGAGGTTGGCGAACTTGGTTTTGCTGAGCTTCTGGAGGTCTGCACCGTACCAGACGATTCGGTCGAGGATTTCTGCAAGGTCGCATCCCGTGAAGGATTCTCCTATCCGTGTAGCTTGTCCTGTTCGCAGTATGATGATGGTCTTTTCCGGTATCCAACTGTGGCAGAGGCTTTCGGTGAAGGGAGAGAGGGGTGCCGGTTCGGCGACATAGTCGTTCAGCTGTGCGGTCTGTTCTTTATTGAGCACGGGTGTACTGTTGAGCACGGGTGTGCGGAGCGTATCTCCGGGTGTCACGATGATATCGGGCATGGTTATGGAATCACTCTCGGCGCGGTAATCACCGAAGGTGTATTTCCTGTTTCCTTTCTCCGTCACCTTGTATATGAGGTAGCGGCCGTCTTCCGTCAGTTCGACGAACAGGGAGTCTCCGTCGTGCAGGAACGAGTATCTTTCGTTGACGTATGCGGCGGCCGAAGGGATGGCCGGTATGCCTTCTTCGGCCTTGAAGTCGATTTCCGGAGCGCAAGACATGCAGGACATGATTGCGGCTGCAATGAGCCACAGGGCGGTTTTGATATTCTTCTGGTGCATAAGTATTGGTTTAAATGTTATTGTTTTCGGAGGTTAGCGCTTCCCAGCGTGGGAACGCATGGGCTATCCCTTCTTCGATGAGGTTGTTGCAGCCTTCGCGAAGAGGGTCGTCCGCTTCACCCGGAACGGCGTAGAGCGGGATGTCTACCGCCTGGGTGAACATCGCCACCTGATGTGCTCTGCTGTCTTTTTTCGCTGTGACGACATTGACCACATCGCTTACGAGGGCAATCACGGCATCGCGGTCGTAGTAGTTGTTTCGCGTCACGGTGACGGAGTCCTCGAACTGGGTGAGAAGGCCGCAGCCGGGTGTCTGGATTATCCTTTCTGCGAGTTCTTTGTATCGCTTGGGGTAATTGCCTTCAAGGCCTTCCGAAAGGACGGCGACTACCGGAATGCCGTTGTCCAGTGCCGCCTGCAGTGCGGTGATATCCACACCGGCTGAGAAGCTGGATACAAGGATGACGTTCCGGTGATTGAGTTGGCTTGCTTCCTTCATCCTTTCGATTATGGAAGAAATCTGTTCCTTTGCCTTGCAGTCAATGCTGCGGTCACCGATGACGGCGAAGCGGACGGTTTGTTCGTTAAGGAAGACCGACAGGTCGCCGGAGAAGCGGAGGGAGTCGATGGGACTGACGTAGAACCGTATCTTCTCTGCGATGTCTTTCGTTTTCCTGAAGACGCGGCTCCAGATGGGATGCTGTTTCTTGATGTAGTAGAGCATTTCTTTGATAAGTATGTTGATTTCCGGTCGGGTGGAATTAGACTTAGATGTTGGCAGATTCCTCGGGCCAGTAGCCGTAGTCGCTTCCGTCCCCAGGATGAGAGCCGAAGTAGTAGCCTTCAGGGGCGTAGGATTCCATGATTTCCCATAATTCTTCATTAAAGAAGTAGGAAATATCCTCGGAATCCCAGCGTTCGTCCTTGTCGCTTGCGCCGGCATCCGTAATCACGCACATGTTCCAATTCGTTCCGTTGATACTTTGCATTATTTGGGCGTACTCCGCAGTGTCGCGGATTGCGTTGAGAAATGCGGGGATAAGGTCGCAAGGACGCATCGTGGCGTGGATAAGGGTTGCGCCAAGCGGAGCGTAAATCACGCATCCGGTGCGCTCGTCTTTAAATTGTCTTTCCATAATGATTGTTGATTGGTTTGTAGCGGTTAGAGGGGAGGTGTTGCCTCCCCGTCAATCAAATGCCAGAAGCGACCGCTTTGGCCACGGCCCGTGCATCCTCTGCAAATCGCTCGAAGTCTGCCTTCATCTGCGGTATATCCTTCACCTCGTTCTCGGAAATCGCTTTCATTTTATTCGCCTCTGCATACATTGCACTTTTGATGCGGAACATCTGGTCGAAGGTCAAACCGTAGATTGCATAGCGGGGTCCGTCGTTGGTGGCCCGCTTTGTTACTTTGATACCTTTTCTCTCTTTTTTGGATTTTGCCTTGGCCAAGGCATGCACATAGGCTTCGTTGATTACTTCACCCAGTTCATCCTCGTAGTACCCTTCGGCAAAGCACTCGGATTGCCCGTTCTTGCTTTTGATAATCACGGAGTAAGCATCGCAATCGTCCTTTTGGAGTTCGATTTGCATTCCGTACTTTTTGAGGCCCGCATTGGCAAGTTTCCAAATATCGGTGTAATCGTTTCTTTTGTTCATGGTGTTTTGCGAAAAGTCTAAGTCGGTTTGATGTCGGTTATTTTTATTTGTTCCGGGTTGAAGACGATGAAATCGTCAACGCAGAGAAGGGTGTCTCCTTCGTCTATATCCTTGATGATTACTCCGTCGTATCCCATGTTGAGGTTCATGACCAATTGGGGAATTTCGTCCGTACAGTACTCTTGATCGTCGTAGTAGACATGTTCCCAGAATGCGAACGGACAGCCCATGTAACCGTCGTATTTGTCTTTGGTAAACTCCGTTTCCGGGATAAGGAAACCTTTGCTGTCTGCGAGGTAACGCCACAGCGGGTATCCCCAGGAGAAGGACTGGCCGAAGACAAATGGTTTTCCGATGGTCAGCTCGCAGGTGTACAGGTACCTCGTTCCGGACAGCTTGATGGGTTTGCTTGAGAAGAAAACGTACGGGAACCTGATGTCGGTTCGGAACCGGTCGAAGAGGTCCGGTGAGATATGAAAGGCTTTCATCAAGCTACTGCGCTTTTCGTGTTTTTGCTCAGGGTTGGAACAATAGCCTCGCACCAGACCTTGGCCATGATGGTCACGACGGCGTTGCCGAGGTATTTCTTCTGCTCTTCCTGGGTTCCCACGAGGATGTAGTCCTTCGGGAAGCCCTGGATAAGCTTCAGTTCGTCGATGCGGAGCATCCGCATGGAGATGTCCACGATGCCGAAGACGAACATGAAGCGCTTGATTTCCTTCATGATTTCGCTGTCGCTCTCATAGAAGAGGTAGATGAGGGTATCACCCTCTCTTCTGATGAACGACGGCAGATGACCATCCATGGTGACGGAGGCCATTTGGAGCGGCAGCTTGTCCTGCCGGGCGATGACGGTTGGACAGGGAGCGTCTACGCTGTTTCCCGGGCAGGAAAATTGCGGATTGACAAGGTACTGCCACTTACGGTTGGCTGTGACCACTCGTGCAGGCTCGTTCACGGAGGCACCGACGTTGTTGAAGTTCGTGTCAAGCACCCAGGGTTTCTTGATATGGACAAGCTTCTGCTTGGGATTGTTCAGGACCGTCCCGCAGGGTTTCTCGACGGAAGAAGGGCCACTGGCCCCATACTGGTTGTCAAGGAAGACCATCGCAAGGCGGTCACGGGTCGTTACCGTCGGTGCCGGAGCATCGATGGACTGGGCTCCGCCCTTGCCATAGTAGGCCGTGATGAACTGGTGATGATCCCTTGTGGTGATGGTCCCGGCCGGGAAATCGATACTTGTCTGCTTCCCTTCCGGATCGCCGCTGTAAGCTTTGGACAGGAACCGGGCACTGCCGACGCCTATACGGTTCTGCGTCGTGACCGTCGGGCAGGGGTCCTCCATGTCGGGTGCGATATAGGTCCCGTCCTTCATTCCGTTCCACTTAATGAGGAAGTTTTCCTTTCCTCCGGCGACGAATTTTACGAGTCCAGCATGGATGCGCTTGAGCGTTGCATCAACGAGGGGTTTTTTCCGGTCGAAGATGGACTGTCCTTCGTCGTTGAGGTCCAGGACGTCGCGTACCGGGAGCCAGGGTTTGAGGTGGCCGCCGAAGAGGTCATCCCCGCCCTCTCTGGCGTGCGTAGGCTGCGGGAAGACGATGTCTATTCCTCGTTTGGCGAACATGCCAAAGAAACGTCTGCGGGACGTATAGGCCCCGTAATCGGCGCTGTTGAGGATGCGGCTCTCGAAACGATAGCCGTAGGAGCACATTTCCTCAACCCAACGGTGATAGTACTCTCCCTTGTGTTCTGGATCCGGAAGCATGGCCGGTTCCGTCCACGTCTTGCGGTCCTTTCCCTTGCCGGAGGATTTCTTTATCATCACGACGGTCCCGTCGGCCTTGCGTTTTTCCACGAGCGGGCCCCAGGTTTGGAACTCGTCCACGTTCTCAATTTGGACGATGTCCGGGTTGAGGGCTTCCACATAACGGAAGAGATGCTCGGCGAGTGTCCTGGAGTCTGCGTCGCGGGACATGCCGCCCTTGGCGCGGCTGAAATTGGTGCATTCCAGGGATGCCCAGAGGACGACCTTCGCCTGGGGGTAGGTTCTCCGGGCCAGTTCGATGTGCCTGACCATCGGGCCCAGTTCCAGCGTGCGAATGTCCTCCGTGTAGTGGATAGCCTCCGGATGGTTGGCCTTATGGGAGGCGATAGCGTTCTTGTCGTGGTTGACGCATGCGATGACCTTGGCAATCTTCTTGCCGTTGATGACAGCGTTCTCAACGCCGGTTGAGGTCCCTCCGGCTCCGCAGAAGAGGTCAATGTAAAGGAGTCGGATATCTTCGTTAGGCTTCATGATTTTTGATGAAAAAACCCACTACCGAAGCAGCGGGTCTAAATGTCTTTGGACAAGCATTTTTTCTACTGCAAAGGTAGTGATTTTTTTGTTTAAAAGCAATATTATTTGTTTAAAAACAATATTTTTCAGTTTTTGGCGGCTTCTGTGCAGATGTCGCTTGTGATTTTATTCATGTATTTTGTCAGTTGGATGAAGGTTTCTTTTGCGTCTTCCTGGGAAATCCTCGTATTTTTTGCGTCGTATATCGTTGATACAGGATAGTTGGTGGCTGGATTGTACGAATACTTGATGTCGGTTAAAGGAAAGTAGATATCAATCTGGTTGCATTTTGCAGTTATCTTGTTGACTCCGTTTTCGTATCTGACGTCAAGGGTGATGCGGGCTCCCATCTGGCTGTATTTGCCTTCGTTGATATTGGGAACGTCGATGTCGGCGGAAGCGTGAGAGCTCTTGCAGGAAAGCGTTCCGCTTACTAGTCCGTTTTTCTTGATGAATTCCAGGAAGGCCGAAATGACGTTTTCCGTCTGCACGAAGGCAGACGTGTTTTTCGTCACGATGACGGTTTCGTTGTCAACGACATAGGGTGAGGCCTGTGCATGGAGGGTGGCGGTGCTGAGCACCAGCATGGCGATGATGGTGATGAGGGTTTTAATGGTGTTTTTCATGGGTGTGGGGTTTTGATGTTTGACTTTTCAGGGTTGTGTCGGTTCACTGTTGTTTATATGAATTTTTCCAGGTTTTTGGCTTCTTCCATGTTTTCTTTTGAAAGTGGTCTAATCTGGAAAGCTGCATCTTGAAGGAGTACGTAGGCAATTATTCTTGGTAGTGCGTAATCGTCCTCCCACTGTTTAAGGTCGATAGCGCCACTGTTAATAGCACTTTCAATTTTCTTTGTGGCGGTTTTGCATGCCAGGGAAATCATCTCCCGGGTTTTCTTCTTGCATTGGGCTTTAGTTATTGGCATATGATGATTTTTATGATATTTATTGAGCTGGAACGGTTATCACTCGTACGTTGCTGAACTGCGGGAAGCGCTTGATGATGCGTTCCCGGGCGTTTTCTGCAAGTTTACGGGAGTCGTATCTGTATGCAGAGTCTTTGAACGGACTGAAGAAAATCTTCCGTGACTTGAGGTTGGTCATGTACCGTTCACATGATTGATAGGTGAAGGAGATGATATGCTGCTCCGTGGGGGCCTTGCGTTCGGGGCGTGCTTTTGTGGTCCGCGCCTTCATGGCCTGCCAGGCGATTTCGCCGGAATACTCCGAAAAGCCAATCCAGGGAGTCCGTCCTTGACTGAGGTGTTCGGCCCATTTGTCGGCGAGTTCCTTTTCGTCGCGGGCGTGGTCGGTATGGTATTTCGAAGATTCTCCGTCTTCGCTCACTTCGTACCAGGACAGGCGGACTCCGCCGGCCTCTTCCATGGTGACGGCATGGCGGAACCCGGATTTGAAGAAGCTGAGGTACTGCGCAGCGCTCGTGACAGAGTGACCGTAGACGGTCATGGCTGTGAAGTAACTGAGTTCCTTGAGGATGAGTTCCTCTGTGTATGGCTCTTTCGCGTAGGAGGGCTGCTGCCCGGCGTACTGGGTAATGACGTCCTGGATCTGCTGCTGGACGGAGCAGATGATTTCCTGTTGCGTGAGCGCGTAGCGTCTTTTCTGCTCGTCGGTGCGATGGAGCCACCGCTCGTTGCTCCAGTTGCGGGAACGGCGGTTCCGGCCGACGTCCCAGACGTTGTTGTCGCCGCTTTCGGTGATGGGGATGAACGTGCCGTCGCTGAGCTTGACGAACATGGCACGGTAGAAGATTGCGTAACTCATTATCGTTGGCTGTTTGATTTGATTGTGAAGGTTGTGTTGGTTCGCTATCTTGCGTGGATTTTACAGCCTGGGAGGCATGCCGACCAATTGGGCTGTAAAATCTTCGCAAAGAAAAGCGGACCAACTTCTTCCGAGCAAGGGTTCCTGGCGGAACACGACCACAAGGCCCCCTTGTGGGGCCGAAGCCCGTAGCCCGTAGGGCAAGGGGGCTGCTGCCTGGTGGAGGTTCCGTCAGGAAGCGGAAGCTTGCCCTTGCGAGGAAGAACCGTTGCTTGTTGTATCATACTGAGATTGTCTCATTTAGAGAAGCTTCACTCTTATTTTTTTAGCCTTTAGGATTTCTTTGGAAGACAAAAACCCGCCGTATACTTCTCCGGACGAGTAGCCGTTGGCGTCTTTGAATTTCTCATCAACATAGATGGACGGCTTGTCGTATTGTGTTCTTGCTTTTCTCTTGAGTTCTTTGATGGTCACATCACGGAGGGTTTCGGTGAAATCACAAGAGCCGCCGCCAACCCAGCTGTTGAAGATGGTACAGGTTGTACCTGCAGGAATAACGAGATTGTCGAATTGCTCTTTTTGAGGAGTATCGTATAATCCGGTATTCCAGAGAGCATCCATGTCGAATAGACCGAAGAAAGTGAAGAGGCCGTAATTGGGGCATTCTATGAGACAGTCGAGAAATCCTTTATAGGAGATAATTTCTTTACCTTCTCTGTTTTTGTAGTTCGGGAAAGAGCCGAAGCATGCGACTCCCCTTTTGATGGCTTCTTTTTTTACCTTGGCCGGATTAAGGCAGAGCGCTGTCATCATCCCCTCCAGTGCGTCTTCTTTACCATAGAGTCCTTTGCTGGCATAGAGGGGTTTCCAGGCGTCGTAGTTGGAGTGTAGAGTCACCCTTGCATGGATTCTGCTGCGGCAGAAGATTTCTTTCTCGGCTTCGGAGTCATCCCTGTTTTTGATTTCGAGGATGAGCTGGTCGTACTCGTCTGTGTTTTTAAACAGTTCTTTTTCGTCGTCACTAAGCTCTTCCAGCTCATCGAGAAGGTTGTTAAGCTCTTGTACGGCGTAGTAATGCGCCTGTTCAGAGAAAATCTCCCAGAGGTTATCCTCTAAGCCTTCTTTCAGGATTTTCTTAAGGGTGGCCGGTTGGATCTGGTCGTCATAGCCGACATGAGTCAGCGTGTAGGAGTCATCAAGGCGGGAGTACAACTCGTTATAAATTTTGTTTTCGTCAATGACGGTATGCTTTTCGGTCATGGCTAATTTTTTTCGTGTTGGTAATGTTGAGGATTAAGATTTTGTTTCCCAGTAATTGCCGAGCCACACGTCATGCATGCTGAGGAGTTCGATGCAATTATCTCTGTCTTTTTCAGTGGAGAACTCGTATGAGGCATAGCTGCCATCAATCTCTCCCTTCTTGATGGCGTTGATGGTTTTCTTGATTCCTTCGTCTACAGCCATTCTGGATGCAGTCTCACCGAAAATCACATCGAGGCGGAATTTCTTTTTCACGGGAGAGAAGACGTTACCGTCGTAATCGAGGTAGTCTTCTTTCTTCGCTTTCTTTTTGAGTGGTTTCCTCGTGTAAAGAGTGTCGGATTCCGGTAAGAATTCTGCATAGGGTTCAATGTCGCCGCAGTGGTGGTATACCTTGAAGGTATCTTCGTTGGTCGTTACCCATTGGGTCGTGGAGTCCTTGTAGTTGAGTACGCCGAGGATGTAATCTTCGACGTTGTTCTCGTAGGATTCGGGGATGGTGGTAGTCACCAGTTTCCCGCTTTCGTGGTCAATGATGAGGGCTTTCATTTTTTAAAAAATTAAAGAACCATTCAAGAGCTTCGTCCAGCGGTGAGTATTCATCACCCCAGTCTTCTTCGTCAAGGTGGCTTTCCGGAACGAGAAGGGCTTTCGTCCAGTCGCCGTCTGTGTCGTAGTGGACTACGATTCCGTCTTCGATGTGTGTCGCGTAGAGCGGTTCGCAGATGCTGTTAATCTCATTCAGTTCGTCTTCTGTGAGATATTGTTTGGTTTCTCCTACTTTGGTTTGTTTGCAGAGGTTGGTGAGTTTGGCGCCGAGGGGCCGTAATTCGTTGAGTGTAAGTTCTTGCATGATAATGAGTATCAATGATATTTTCTCAATATTCGCATTCAGTTTCGTTCTGAAAAGAGAAGTACCGGTTGGTGTCCGTTATAATAACGGAGTCGAGCAGTTTGATATCCAGGCATGCGAGAGCCTTGCGGAGCTTACTCATCTGTTCTATGTCCTGCTGTGAAGGAAGAGGGTTCCCAGATGGGTGGTTATGGACGGCGACTACGCTGTCGGCCATCATCTGGACGGCTGTGCGACAGACCATTTTCGGTTCGAAACTGCAGGTATTCGGTCCTCCGATGGATAAAACCTCGTAACCGAGGATTTTGTTCGATTTTGATAGATAGATGGCAATAGCCTTCTCTCTCCACATCTCGTCCTCGTCGTAGATGGTCTCGTGGCAGAAGCGGGCCACTTGGGCCCCGTTGCGTAGGGTGTCCTCATTAGCTGTGACTCGCTTCCGGTGAACGATAAATTCGTACACTGAGACGATGTTTTTTTCTTTGTTTTTGTTCATGATAACTTAAAAGTTTTTCCAGGCACCGGTATCGCCAAGGGCAAGGACGGACACTTTGTCGATGTTAAGTGCTGCAATGGCTGCTCTGGCTGTCGTACCGGTGTCTACTACGTTGTCAATCAAGATTACTTCCCACCCTAATTCAACAAGAGCCTTTACTCTTTTATCGGCTCTGTCCCGGTAGACGAAGCCGAATTCGATGTCGTCGAAGGGTTCCCCCTTCGCCTTGCGTCCGCAGACGCTGTCGTGGACGTAGCCGCAGAGGCCGTCAAGGACGACTGCGGTTTTGTCAGTTCCCAGATTGTTACAGTGTTCGGCGATGGCAAATGCCAGTTTCTTGGTGTATTCGGCTTTTCCCGACGACTGTGGCATCGGAATAAGCAGACTCTTGGTCGGGAGCGCATCGGCGATTTTGTTAAGGAACGGGTTGATTACAGAGGTGTCCCCGCGTTTTATTTCATAACAGAGGTCGCGGACTTCCGTGTACTTCTTTGCGAAAACGATATTTAGTTCCATTGTACTCAAAAGCTTGGATTAAATTTTATGGCAAGCACCCGGATAATGTTCATGTTCCGGAACACTGTCCGGGCCGGTGAATTCTGCACATTCTTCGCATCGGATTTCCGGGAACATGTATGTTTTTATTTCTGTTGCTTTCCTGGCGCATTCCCATTTTCCTTTTTCATGATCCAGTTCCGGTTTTTCATAAAACAGATGGATTTTCCCATATTGGATTTCTGTTTCAGGGTGGCGCCTTACCCAGTTTTCTGCCGCCTCGTCATCGAAGACGGCTCGGTCACGAGCAATATAGATTTTCATATCTTTTTTAGGAAAAAACACTTCTTTTTCGGTGATTTCCCACGTCACAAGGTTATAGCTGCAGCCGGAGCCGATTTCACCCTGCTGGTAGCTGGCGCTCTTTTCTTCGATTTTCGTTGAGAAGTTGTCGTAACCGCCGGCTTTGGCTTCTTCCTTTTCGGTTTGAAGCTCGTTTTTCATCTGCACTTGTGCTTTTTGGAGCGAAGGGTGCACACTCACGCTTACGCTCGGGTTATCGAGCGAGTCAAGGTCGCCGTACTCTGCGAAGAGGGCGACTGAGGTAAGGATGTAGATTTTCATGGTGTGAGTTTATTCTTCAGGAATGGTGAGGGTGTCTTCGTCGATGATGTGGATTTCGTTTGCGATAGCTTCGACTACCGAGCGACGGTTTCCTTCGGCGTCAGTGTAGTTCAGGTTTCTGAGTCGTCCGACGATTTCGATTTTGGTTCCTTTTTTGACATTGAGGATGTCTTCTTCGGAAATCTTTTTCCCTTCGTAGGCGATGACGTTGATCCAGAAAGTCTCGAGGATGTTTTCATTGTTCCGGTTTATGTAAGCGTATTCGGTTACGACCGAACAGCGGATGTATTTTTTCCCTTGGAAATCTTTTACGTCGGATGTTCCGACGATGCCACGGAGGTGGACTTTGTTTAAGAATTCAAGCATTGCTTTCTATTTTATAATTAAGGTTGTTATTTCTGTTTTTAGATTTTTTTTGTTGTAGCTTCGCGTGATTTCCCCACGCGGACGCTTGCGTCCATAAGTGGGTGAAATCTAAGCAAGAAGGCACAACAAAAAATTCCCTTTCTGCAAGGGTTTTCCATAAAACACGACCACGAGGCTCCTTGGGGGCCGAAGCCCGCAGCCCGCAGGGCAAGGGGGCTGCTGCCTGGTGGAGGTTTTTGGAAAACGAGCGTAGCGAGCTCGCCACTTGCGGAAAGGGAATACGTTTCAGCGATGAACTCCTGATGGGTTCTGTTTCAGTTAACAGGAAACAGTGGATAGGATGGCGTTGATTTTCGCCAGTTGGTTGAATGAAAATTCGTTGATGGAGGTACTGGTTCCGAAATGGAAGAAATCAAGGAAGCACTTGATATATTCGTTTCCGTTGATGTCGGTGGAGCGGGTGATTGCTTCCAGTTGGAATTTTCCGACATCGTTCCAGAAGAAGTCGGTCCTTTTCCTTTTGGGTATTATGACGGTATTGCCCCTTGGGGGCAGTTTTGCCGTGATTTGCCGGATGAGTGTCTGCTTTGTCATAGGATAATAATGAAAAGGGAACGGGAAAACCCAGAAGCGGGCTATACACACATGCGAAGAATTCGCAAGTCCCGTTCCCTTGGATAGGTATTGAACGACGTTTTTCCCCTTCACCATATTTCTACGAGTTCCTTATCATATTCTTTAAGAAACTCATCAAGGTTGAGGTATTTTCTGACGGGCATCATCTTGCGGTCGTCAGGGGTGAAGAAGGAGGGATAGAGGGCGAACCCCCTGCGCAGGTATTCCCTTGTCAGGGCCTCCTCCGGGACAGGCGAATTGTCCGGTTCGATGATGAGGTGTCTTCCGTGTGAACCCGGGGTCGCGTTGCAGATGGCGACATTGAACCCCGGCCGGAACTCGTTCACCTGGATATAGGCGACGTTCTTCTCGTCGGAGTAGTAGCCGTAGGCGTTTTCCTTGTTGCTGGAGAGGAAGACGCGGAAGTCCATGTTGCGGAGTGTTTCCGCAATCCTCTCAAGGGTTTGTCTGGGTGTTTCCATTTCTTTTCTGAAGGGAGGGCAGCCGTGAGGGCAAGGAGCCCGAAAATAATGAGTAAAAGTGTTGTCATGGTTGATGGTGGCTTACAGATAAACCTTAGCATGGAGGTGGATCTTGTCGCCACGGGGATCGACACGTGTGGTGTCGATATAGAAGGTGGCACGGGCGAGGGCGTCGAGCCAGCCTTCGCGGCCGAGGCGTTCTTCGGTCTCCTGGCGGGTGATGGTGAGCTTTTCGCCGCTCTTGCCGATGAGGTGGTATTCGGTCTTGGAGGCGGCGTAGTCCACCTCATGGATGTCGTTGAGCGAGTAGCCTCGGCTTGCGAGGTATTCGCGATCTTTCTTGCTGAGTTTGAATTTAGCCATGGTATTGTCTGATTTTGATTTTCTGTTTTTTCGGGCCGGCCGGGCCTTGTGCCCGGCCGGCTTATTCTTAAAAGTGTGATTATGCTGTGTAAGAGCGTCGTACGGTTTTCATTACGATATTTTTCACGACAGTCGAGATTCCTTTGACAAGGTTCTGGATGCTTGCCATATCAATCCATGTATCATACATGGCTGCAAGGTGGTCCTTGGTCAAGTTGCTGTCGACTGAGATTCCGATTACTTCCATTCCCTGTTGTTTTGCTTCATCCACGGCTTTCCGTACATTCGATAACGGACCGTTAGGATAACCGTCGGAGATAACGAGAAGGACTGCCTTGCTTTTGCTTTTCTGCCGGACACGGCTGACAACTTCCTGGATAGCTTCGGCTGTCGGAGTGCCTGATATGGCCTCGATGCTTCCAAGGGTGTACTTATCGTAAGGTTTGCCCCATTCGCGGTAAGCGAAAAGCGCATTCAGGTTATAGTCCGTGTATCCGTAGATATTCAGTTCCACATTGGGGATATTACCGACAGCCTCGTTGATGAGGATTGCGGCCTGGCGTGCGAGCACGAATTTGCGACCATTCATTGACCCGCTTTCATCAATGAGAATGCTGAGGTTCACCCTGTCAGGGCGTGTCACTTCCTTGCGGCAATAGACGTTCTTGTTTCCCTGTACGGCTTCGGCAATCTTGTTGCCGTCAAGCATACCTCGTTTGAGGCCTGTTTGAACGGAAGTGATTTCCGCTCCGTGGGTAATAAGGGACCTTTGTACGGTGGGAATGAATTTCTTGACTGCCCGCAGGTCGGACATGTAAATAGCCTTGTTGGGCTCTTTCTTGAGGATAATGGCATTTTTGCCTATTTCCAGTTGACCGTCCATTTCTTTTGCAAGAAGGTGGTCGTTTTCTTTCAGGTCTTTGGACATGTCATCCTCGGAGATTGTGGTATCTGCGGACTTGATATTCTTTTCGATTGCATCAAGAATCTTTTCAAGGATTTCTTCCAACTCTTCATCACTGAGTTTGCGGCTGCTGCTTCCTTTTCCGTTGCCGGAACCGGCTTGCTTACCACTGCCTTGGTCGTCGCCTTCTTCGCCTTCGCCTTCGCCTTGGCCCTGACCCTCGTCGTCTTCGTCCATGTTGTCTTCCGCGTACTGCTTGAGCAGTTCGTAGATTTTCTTGGCCGTTTCGTAGGTCTCTTCGGTGTTCTCCGGATACGGGGTGAGGATTTCCCGTGTTTCGAGAAGGAGGTCCGCAAAGTCGTGGACTTCTTCCTGGGTGAGGGTTGCCGGATAACGAACGAGTTTCAGGATGGCGTTGAACGCCTTGGTGAGGTCGTTCTGGTTTTGAGGCATGTCGTCCTGTACCTTACCGAAATAGAAGTATTTCGTTGCCTTCAGGAAGTTTGCAAGTCCGGGGTTCTCTTCGCCGGTATGGCGTTCAATCATTTCGTCTTCCACTACATTGTGAATGGCGTGCAAAATCCGTGACTTATCATTTTGTCCGATAGTGAAGTCGGTGTACAAGAGGTGTGAACCTTCGTGCACGGCAGCCCCTATGAAAACATCGAGTCTCTTGCCAAGTGGAAGCGACTCGTCGTCGAACACCTTGGTTGCCACCCAGAGGGTGTGGCTGTCGGTTGCGTTCCGTTCGGCGTCCACCTTCACGGTTACCTTGTACGGGTGTCCCATGGAAATGACCATATTACGGGCAATGCTGAGCGCATTCTTGTAAAGGTCCCTGGTGGTGGCGGGGTTCAGGATTATCGACGAATAGGCGGAATCTTCCGGAAGGGTGTCTTCCCAGCCAAGGCGGTCGGTGGTGCGGATACGCACGTAGGTCTCACCGTCCCTTTCAAGCCAGTCCTTTTCGAGAAGGGCAACCTTCTCTTCAATGGTCATATTTTTGTAGTTCTGTTTCATGGTTTATCGTGCTAAAATCATATTGTGAACGATAGCGCGTTCGCCTTCGATGTCCGTCCCTTCGAAGAGTTCGAGGTAGATTGTCTCCATTGCGTATCTTGCGGTGCGTCCGCATTCTACATATCTTGCGCAGCGCATCGTCTCACGCGTGGTTACCGTATTGGAAATGTTCCCGTCGGTGTAATTCTTGCGAATCTTGTTCGCAACGCTGACGATATTCACTGCGTCCGAGTTCATCAGGTGCGGGTACTTGCTCATTAGCAGGTTTATTTCTTCCTGTTCCGGAAGATACTCGAGTGTCCTTTCAAGGAACCTGTCCCGAAGGGCCTTGTCGAGCGGGTTGGTGAGGTACTCGGGTCCTTCGTTGATTGTCGCTATGAAGCGGCATTTGGGGTGGACCTTGATTTCTCTCTGACCCTTGCTGGTTGCCAGTTCGCAGAACATCGTCTTTCGCCAGTCCAGAATGGACATGAGGCTTGTTGCAGCGTCCTTGGACGCTCTGTTGAGTTCGTCGAGGACGATAATGCATTCGGTCTGGATTTGTTTTGCGAAGCGTGCCTGGTCGTAGACTGACTCTCCGTTCTCGATACGGTGTACACCCTGCATCTGAGCCACGGCGTCGAACATAGTCGCCATGTCGTAGATATAGACTGGTACATTGAAGACGGTGCCAAGTAAAGTAGCCAGTGTCGTCTTACCTGTTCCGGCGGGGCCTTTAAGGAGAATGTTTTCTCCACAGGTAAGGTCCATTATCGTGTCTAACCACTTGTCGTGGTTGATGTAGAACCCGTCCTTGTCGATTGTCGGCGTTGCGAAGTTTGGATTTGCCTGAATTTTGTCAATCAGGCGGTTTCCTGTTGACTTTACTTTCGTCTGCTGGCCGTCGGCGTTGAAGTTGTTGTCCACTTTGTATTTGAGCCACTCATTTTTCATTTCGTCGGATGGGCTATTATTCAGAGGTACCTGCTGGGTGGTTTCAACCACCTTTACGTCGTCCCCGATTGCGTAGAACGGCTGGGTGCCTGTTGTGGCTCTTAACTCACAGACGTCAGAGACGAATATCGTTCCGAGGGGGAAATTCTTCCGAATATCGGAAGGTCCCTGGCAGTTGAGGTCAGGGTTGATGGGCTGTCCGGCGCTTGTTTTCTGATTCGGAAGAGGACGGAAGCGGACTTTCTTGGTTTCGTCTTGGACGGATTTGAAAAAGTAGAACATAGTGTCTTTTTATTTATTTGTCGTTTGTTTCTTGGGTTGGGGCGTTAACTTTGTGTAGGAATTTTCCCACCATGTAGAGAGCTCCGCGAACGGAGTGGTGGGGAAATTTCGGAACAATAGTAACACCCTAACCCTCCAATGCGGCAAGCACGAAGGGGAAAAAAAATGACCACAAGGACCACTCGTGGTCCGCAGCCCGCAAGGGGCGCCTTCCACTCGTGGAAGGCGATGGTCCGTTATTTTTTCCACGAGTGCGCGTGCATTGGAAGGGAAAAGAAATTGCCGTCAGGCTTTTTGTAGGCGTGCTGTTTTGTATCGGTGGTCACGGTTTATGCGGTACGGGCGGTATGGGCGTGGTTCAGTGGTTAGGATAGGGAATATAGTTTGGTGTGAAATTGGGATTGGCGGATATTTGTCCGAATTTGGTTGAATTGTCCGTTTACAGGTTGCTCTGGGTGGTTTGGGGCTAATCCGGGGCGCTCTCTCCAGGCTCTGAGCGCCCCAGGTCCGGGAATGAATCGGGGTCGTGTCGTGATTTTGGATTCTTCCAAAATCACGATGTTGTTCGAACCCTTCCGGGGGAGGGGCCCTGGAAGGGAAGGACTGTGGCAGGGTGCTTTTTAGTTCTGTTGCAGGTGTTTTAATGAGCCTGTCCGTTTTACTGCGCATGACGGAATCCGCTGGGCCCCTTGGAAACCGTCTTGAGGCTCATAGCGTCAAGACGGCAAGGGAAAGCGGATAAGTGGGTGGAAGGGCGTTCAGGGCCCCCCGCGTAGCATTTCCTGAATAGGGCCTGTTCAGGAAATGTGGGAGCAAGGGGAAGGAACGCCGTGGGTCTCGTGCGTTGGCAAGGCACCCCGCAGGGCCCCTGTTCCCGATAGGGTAGGGGCCGCCAGTTGTATCCTGTAAGGTAAACTGGCTGCTCCGTTCAGGGAAAGGCGGGGTGCCGTGTGGGGGTTTCTTCTCTTTCTGGGCCCCATGTGCGAAAAGACGATCACGGACGCCTGAAGGGGCGGACGGGATCGTGGATTTGTGGGTGGATTGGGGAATGAAAGAGAGGAATGGAAGAATGTCCTTTTCTTGGGAAAAAGGGTGGGTGTGGGGTGGTGGTACCGTACCACTCGCATGAGTGGTGCGGTACCACCGCTTAGGTGTCCAATAAAAAAGGGAGGTCCTGTATGGAACTTCCCTTATAAATTTTTTTTACTTTTTGATTTTTTCCGTGTGCTGGTGGACTTGAAAGAATTATATATTTCAAGGCTTGCTTTTTGTTTTGTATACAATTCAACTTGATGAATAATATCTAACTTGATAACATCCCAATCTTTTCCAAGTAGACATTTGGGGTTTGGCTCTAAATCAGCTTTTGAAAAATCAACAAGAGCATCTAAAATCTTATCTTCCTCGTGTACCCATGGCTGCCATTTTTTGTGAAGAGACATTAATTTTTCAAACGGATAAATTTCCAATAGTTTATCAATATCCCACCAATCTTTTTTACGTCCACCGTTATTGATAGCTTCCATTTTCATGGCTGCTATCTGATTGACTGATTCAAATCTTATTCCCTCTATGAGCTCTGGACCAGAAATAAATTGGTCAGTATACATAAGGTCAAGTTTGACAGCATTTTCTTTATTCAGGCCGACATAGTACATTCTACCAAAACCGACAATCCCGGATTTATCCGGACTATCAAAATATGGAAACATTCTTTGCAATTCATTTTCCAATTTTACAAAGTCTATGCTTCCGTATTCAGCATCCGTAAATAAATCAATATCATCTGAACAACGATGACCAAATCTTAAGCTAAGATTGGTACCTCCAACAAGGTTAAAGTTATTAAAAACCGGATTTTTCATCAAGGCATTAAGTGTATTGATAAGAACCGGTTTTACAGTTTCATAATGAAGAAGTTCGTCCTTAATATTTGTCATAAAATTTGTTTATAGAATTGATTTCTTCAGCGTTTCCTCTTTCTCTAACCCTGTTTATAATAAAATCCTTATTTAAAGTCCAATCCAAAGAATTAATATCAATGTCCCAAAATACAACTTTCCTAATATTGGGATATGTTTGGGAAGGAACTTTAATCTGTTTTTTTTGTTGGAGAAGATAATAAGTTTGTATTATCGCGAAGAAACCATGCTCAAAATGTAATGCATTATCAAGTTTTAATGAAAGAGGAATTGAAATTAGTCTTTTTCCCTTGATAATTGCATTTAAAGTTTGGTAATGCTCTCCAATATTGGCTGCAAGTTCCCGTTGTGTCATATTGCCATTTTTTAGGCAAGACACAATAATTTTTCCTGGAGCAATACCTTTATATGCATTTATCTTATTCACGTTGTAAAGGTACAAAAAAACATAGAAATAAACAAATTTGTTTATTATACAGTTTCCAGAAGGGTGGTCCCGTTTTCGGGTCCGCCCTTCTGGAAACTGTAAATTGGAAATATAGCTGTTTTTAGCTGTTCACGAGTTCATAGACATCAACGAACCAGGGGCAGTCGCCCTGGGTGATGGTTTCTTCGTCTTTAGGATATTTCCCGAAGACGGAAATTTTTACGACATAGCGGCCACCTTCAAGGAAGGTGACGTTTTTCTCGTTTTCGAGGTCTTCGAAGAGTTCGTCATTGTCCGGATCGTAGAAGGCATAGTTGTTTTTGCCTACGGCTTTCTTTTTCCAGTCATTGAGGACGGTTTCCGGTCCGCGCATCGAGGCGTCGTAGCAGTCGCTGTAGTTGTTGATATAGGCGACATGCTTATACTGGGCTTTGATTGCCTTGACTTCTTTGATAGTATGAAGTCCCCAGTAGGGTGTTCGTTCCGGGACCATGCTGCGGGTGACCATCTGTCCTTTCTTGCCGATGGCATAGAAGATGGGATAGAGGGCGTACTCCATGCACGAATGGCTTCCTTCGAAGCACTTGTATCCTCCGAAGTATCCTTCGTAGGTGCGTTCCCCAAGAGTGACCTGTACTCTCTGGCCGTATTGCAGATTGAGGTTGATGAATTCTAATGCGTCCATGTGCGTTGTGTTTCAGTTAGGTTTGACATTCTGTCGAGGAAGCGGTAGCTGGCCGCCTCTGCCAGGTGATGTGTCCGTATATTGTCGGAACCGTCCAGGTCGGCGATGGTCCTTGCGATCTTGAGGATGCGGCTGTAACTCCGTGCGGAGAGGCCGAGCTGGTTGATGAGTTTTTCCATGAGGTCCTTGCAGTCCTCGTCAAGGTTGGCGTAGCGTTCGAGGTCCTTGGCGGTCATCTGGTCGTTGACCTTGAAAGCCTCGTTTTCAAAGCGTTTCTTCTGGATTTCTCGTGCGGCGACAACCCGCTTGGCGACGGTTGCTGCGTTGTCATAGGTGACGGCATTCTTTTCTATGACCGTATCGGGTACGGGGTGAACCCATATCTGGACGGCGATGGAATCGAAGACCGGTCCGCTGATGCGGCTGAGGTAAGCCGCCCTCTGGCCGGGCGTACAGGTGCACCGGTCGCCTTCACCGTAGTATCCGCACGGGCACGGGTTGCTGGAAGCGACGAGCTGGAAATTGGCCGGGAATTCAACTACTCCCTTGAGGCGGCTGATGACTACTTTCTTGTCTTCCATGGGACCCCGAAGGGCATCTAGCTTGTTTTTTGGAATGTCACAGAATTCGTCAAGATAGAGTACTCCGTTGTTTGCAAGTGACACCTCCCCGGGAAGGATATGGGTTGAGGAACCGCCCCCGAGAAGGGCTGCAAAGGAGCACGAAATGTGCGGAGAGCGGAACGGTCTGCGATAGGCGCCGTAACAGGCGTTGTAACCCCGTCCGGATGCGGAGTAGATTGCAGCGTTCACGAGCGCCTCTTCCCTGGTCATCGGCGGAAGGATTTCCGTGAATGCTTTTGCGAGCGAGGTTTTGCCGCTTCCGGGTACGCCCATGATGAGGACATGGTGTCCGCCTGCAGCAGCGATTTCGAGGGCCCGCTTGGCGCTTTCCTGACCGATGATGGAATCCCAGACGGAGTCGTCGTTTGCCTTGTTTTCTTTGAATTCCATCTCTGCAATGGTCGGAAGGCTGGACTGGTCCTTGATGACCTGAACGGCTTCGGCAAGGGCCGCTGGGGCATAGACGGGCGCATCTCCCACGAAGGCTTTGACCTCTTCGGCATCGGCGAATGGAATGATGCACTTATAGCCGTTTCCAACGGCTGTCATGGCGGCCTGCAGGCTGCCGGGGACGCTCCTGATGCTACCGTCAAGAGCCAGCTCGCCGAAGATGAGCCACTGGTCGAGGTCGGATACCTGAAGGTCTCCTTGTTCTGCAAGGAGCGAAATGGCGAAGGGGAGGTCGTATCCGCTGCCACTCTTGTTGAGGTCTGCCGGAGCCAGGTTGATGATGATTTTCTTACCGGTGATATGGTGTCCGGTTGCCATTAAGGCTGTTATGGTACGCAGCAGGCTTTCTTTCACGGCTTCATCGGCGAGGCCGACTATATGAATTCCGATGCCGTTTGATATTTGACATTCGATCGTGACGGGAATGGCGTCGATTCCGATGAGCTTAATTGTGTTGGTGGTAATCATGATGGCTGGTTTAAAATGTGTCGTTGAGTTTAATTTTGTTTTTGAGGACTTCTTTTGCTTTCTCTATGTCAGCATCCTGCAGGCCGACGGATTCGAAGGTCTTGACGAGGTGTTCTTTCTGGTGTACGAAGAAGTCGTCTTCGTCGTCGAGGATGACATAGCCCACTTCTTTGAAGGTGGCGGTTTTCGCATGGGTCCTGAACCATTCTTCGATTTCCTGCCCCCGCATCCATGCACGGCAGCGCGGCGTGACGCCGATGATTCTGTCGGTGAAGGGGAAGGGAGAATTGCCGAGTCTCGGATTGAACCTGTCTGTGATGTTCGCTATAGTTGACTGTAAGTCGCTTCCTCTCCAGGATGAACTGATGACGATGTATGCGTCGGTTTCTTTCAGGAGGCGGCCCAGTCTTTCGATGAGCGTTTTAGACAGTTTGTATCCTGATTCGGTGCTGGTGATGACCCCGTCGAAGTCGAGGAAGATGATGTTTGCTGTTTTCATAGCGCTTTCCCGTTTAACCATTTGACGTATTTCCATGCGATACCGACAGTGACCTCGGATTCGGCCTTGGTGCATCCTGTCTGCTGGAAGCCTCCGTAACAGGGAAGGATTGTTACGACGGTCCCGTTCGAGAGTTTTACTCTCACTTGACGTTTGTCGGCGGTATCGTATCCGGAAAGGGTGATTTCCTGGATGACCGGCACGTCGGGTTTCTGCACTTCGTCAAAGAGGTGTGCCTCTTTTGCGATTGCTTCGTAGTAGGTGTCGGCCTGGTTGGCGTTGATGGGCTGGGAAGCCGCTACGGCGATGCTGTCCACGAAGTTGTTCCTTGGGTCGTCGGCGTGGCCCTTGACCTTGACGAACTCGATGCTGAAGTTCCACTTGGGGTCCTTTTTCATGCTTTCGAGGGCATCATCCAGTTCTTTCCAGAGGTCGCTGTTGGTTTTCTTGGACCAGCCCTGGTTCATGGTGTTGATAACCAGCTGCGAGTCGGAGTAAACAGTGACCTTGATGTCGGTGTCTTTACTTTCCAGGTTGATGATTGCTTGTGCGAGGTCCTTGAGGCCGTTGGCGACGGCAAGGATTTCCATGCGGTTGTTGGTAGTGACGCGGTATCCGCCGCTGTGCTGCATGATGTTGTCTCCTTCTTCGTTGAAGGCTACTGCCGCCCAGCCGCCGCGGCCTGGATTGCCGGAGCATGCTCCGTCGGTGTAGAGTGAATAGTGTTTCATGATTGTTTTTTTGTTGATTTTGAGTTTCACAATGCGGAAAGTTTTTCTTCTGAGATACTTGATACAAGGTAGAAGGCTTCGTACAACCCGCTCGGACATTGTGATGTGCAGAGGGCGTAGTTCCCTTTGGTTGCTATGATGTGGTCGCAGGTGGATTTATTGTCGAGGATGGTGTCTCGCATGGTACCGAGCGCCATTGCCGTGTCGATGTTTTCGTTTCCGTAGTCCCAGTCGGAGAGGAAATCGATTGCTTTGCGTGTCCAGCCGCGTCGGACCATCTTCTTGATGGTTTCGAATTCTTCGTAGGCCGGTTGATTGTCTATACGGATGATTTCGTAGAAGAGCATGGTCAGATTTCTTGTGGTTGTTTTTCGAGGATACTCAGTTCGGTTGCGAGCACGTCGTAGATTTGAACGACGTTTTCGTCTTCGTCGATGGCGCGGCATTGGCGGAGCCTTCCTTTGGCGTGGATCCAGTCGTCTTTTTGAGGGATGACAAGTTTGTCTTTATTTTCTTTGGTCCACACGACGATGAGGAACCATGTCGTGTCGATGCAGATGGTTTTGTCGGAACGGAGGTGTGTGTAATTGGTTGCGACGCTCAGGGTGATTTTGATTGCGCCGTTCACTTTTTGGACATTCGCTTGTCCGACGATACCCTGGATTTCGACGATGTTGATGAATTCGTACATGTTATATGTGTTATGTTGATTATGTCTGTTATTGACCAGGGTCTTTTTTCCTGGCGATATGGTATTTGGCCTTGGGGATTTTCTCAATGGCTTTTGTCAGGACGCGGTATGCGTCGCTTTCGTGAAAGAATGCTCCGAACTGGTGCATCTCCTGTTGTTTTTCATTTTCAATGATCCACATGTTGATAAGAATTGTTTTTGTGTTGTACCTTCGCGTGATTTCACCACGTGGACGCTCGCGTCCATAAGTGGATGAAATCTAAGCAAGAAGGCACTACACAAAATCCCTTTCTGCAAGGGTTTTTCAGGTAATTACGACCACGAGGCCCCCTTGTGGGGCCGAAGCCCTCGCCAGGGGCGAGGGGGCTACTGCCTGGTGGAGAATTCCTGAAAAAAGAGCTCAACGAGCTCACCACTTGCGGAAAGGGAACCGGTACAAAGTTGACAGAAAGGGGATAGAAGGGTTGTTATTGGAATGAAGAAGCCCGTTCCCACCGGAAGGCGGGGACGGGCTATAGAGGAAAAGAATTCTCCGATGAGGTTTCAAAAAGGAGGCCCGGTGAGGGGTCTCCTGAAGGTGATTATTTCTTTTTGATTGTCATTTCCTTAATGGCTTTTTTCCATTTCAGGAAGAGTCTTTGGGCTTTTGATTTTCTTTTCTTTCTTTCGAAGTTTAGCGGTAATTCTGGAAAGATAAGGTCAGGATTGAGCACCATGTCCTTGAGCCTTTGTTGGATTAAACTCCATTCAAACTTGCCATGTAGCATGTTTATCGATTCGAAGTTATCGATAGACTTAAAATAGAGCAATTTCTTTGTTGCGAACATCGCGCTGTCTGTGTTTTGACGTACTCCCGCCGGCTAAAGCCGGGGGATTCTTAGATGCTAACGCATCAGCCTGCAGTCGCTACGCTCGTGCAGGTCTTACAAATGCTCTCTAACTCGGCGACGCCCCGTCGATAGATATTCATGGCTGCATGTGCATCACGGAGATGATGCTGTCCACAGACCGGACAGGTCCAGTCCCTGTCACTTAACTGCAGCCCGGTGTTCTTGTATCCGCAGTCACAGAGTTTCGAGGAAGGGTACCACCGGTCAATCTTGTGGACGGTGGTGCCATACTTCGAAGCGATGTATCCCAGCACTTTGACAAAGCCTGTCCAGCCGAGGTCGTTGACTTTCCGTCCCCAATGTTTCATCTTGGCCATGCCGGAGATACCGAGGTCCTCGATAAACAGATAATCATACTCCCTGCAGAGCATATGCGCTGTCTTATAGAACCAGTCCGTCCGCTTATTAGCCAGTTCGGCATAGACATGGTTTAGTTGTCGGCGATACGCCCAATAATGTGCAGAACCCTTTTCGGACTTAGACAGCAAGCGCTGCCACTTCTGCACCTTGCGAAGAAGTTTCTTATAGAACTGCGGCGCTTCTATTTCCCGTCCGTCCGAGAAGGTCATGAAGGTCTTGAGTCCGAAGTCTATACCCGCGGATGCACCTGTGTGTGACTTTCCGCAGGGCTTGGGTTTCGCATCCGTTACGACGAGGATAAACCAGTCGCCGTGTGAACGGAATACCCGGACAATCTTGACCTTGCCCTCCCAGTCCCGTGACTTGAAGAATTTGAAGCGTTTGGATATCTTGTTGATGATGAATTCGTTGCCGTATAGCTTATACCCGTCTTGTTTGAAGACGAACGAGGTGAAATCCTTTGCTTTTCTGAACTTCGGCGGACGTTTGTTCGTATGGTTGAAAAACAGATGGAAAGCATTGTCCTGTCGCTGCAAAATTTCCTGTACGGTCTGTGCGCCAAGTCTTGTTCTTGCAACATGCATTTTAAAGTGGTGTTGTATTCTTTTGCAGCTGATGTATTTTACTTCCCACCCAAAAGTCTTTGCCAGGGAGTAATAGCGTTTTTGCAGGGCGAGAGCATGATTCCAAACAAACGCAGCCTCAGACATCATGTGTTCAAGGGCGATGAGTTTCTTGCTATGGCAGAGTTTGTACTTGTTTGAAATCATACGTTATTCATCTGACACAAAGTCAAGGTCAATGCTTTTTCTGTGTCCTATCTGGAGGGACAGGGCGGTTCCCCCGACCAGAAGGTAGTCTTTTAGTGCTGGTTCGGAGCTCAGGCGTTTCAGCAGTTCCAACGTGTAGGGTTCTACTGTGGTATAATGGAGCATTTCAGGTCTTTGTCTTTTAGATTGAAAGCAAATTTCACGAAGTTTTTATCTACATCGGACATTTGTGGGATTTGTCGGATGAGTTTGATAATCTTTCTTGGTCCTCCATAGAGCTGCAGCAGGGCGTATCAGTCGTTCCTGTTTCCGAGTTCAATGACCCTTCGGGTGACAGTTATGGAAATGTTGTTCCATTGGTTTTCAGTGAATCCGTCAGTGTCGTATTCCCAGAGGAGTTTCTTTGGGATGACTTGATGTGGATATGTTTTCCAATCGTTGAAGAGCATGACAGATTGTCGTATTATTTGTTGCAAATATAGTGTTTCTTGTCCAATTCAAAAAATGTGCTGGTTGTTCCTACTGTCATATCAGTAATAAAAAGTGCGACCTTTTTGCACTTTATCTTCAAAAATTTCCGAGATAAAGTACGTTTAGCTCGCACTTTTTTAGGATAATAAGTGGGAATCCTCCCTGGTTTTAACCGGGAGATGAAAGCGTCTTTGATTTTTGAGAGGTGATATATTTCACCACGGTCTTTTCCGATACGGATGCTCCCTGTCTTTAGACGGGAGTATATCACGTCTGTGTAGTTCACAAATCCTTGAACCAGACTGTAATCACCTGCGGAATATCGTTCATCTTGACGCATCCTCCGCAGGTGATTCCCGCGACGCTCAGCGGCGTTTCTTTTGGGTTTTCTACGATTCCTCCGTCTTTGTCGATGTGACGGAATCCCCAGTCGTACAGGACGTCGGATGGATAATAGTTTGCCCCGCCGTATTGGTATTTGTATTTCTCTGGACATCCAAGTAGTACTGCCGTGAAGTATGAAAGTGCGAGATGGACTTTGCATTCCATTTCGTTTACCTGTTTCTGCAGTTTTTTCATGGCATGATGAATTCTAATTATTTCCGGTTGAAGGCTTCTTCCAGGAAAGAGGCGAGCGTCTCGGTTGCGAAGGCTTTAGCCTCATCTTCGGGCAGTTCGGGAAGCTCGATGTCGCAGTATTCACTGTTTAGGATGTCGCCGTTCCGGTCGTAGATGAAGACCTCATACCAGTTGTTGTTGATGATATCGGTGTTTTCCGGCCAGGAGGACTGGTCATTCATCTTGCCGGAGCGGATGAATTCGGTCAGTTCGTCCGGGTACTGGGAAGCGTCTTTGTAGATTTGGTCTTTCCAAAGGATACGGACGTCACCTATGACGCGGACGATGACCGTCCATAGACCGTTGTCGAACTTGGCTTCGATGACTTTCTGATTCTTGGAGAGGAGGAGTGAGTCCGTGATGGTCTTTCGGATGTTTTCAGGGAGCATCCAGAAGGAGTCGATGGTGTGTTTCATGGCTAAAGTTCTTCTGTGATTTCGGCAATGCCGTGTGCGGTTTCGTATTCCATATCATCTTTGGGAGATTCTTCATAGACGGAAGCGAGTTCCCGGAGAAAGTCCGCGACGTGTCCTTTGTCGCAGGTGATTTCGATTCTCATTTGTTCCATAGGCGTGTGGTGATTTTGTGTTTATACCTGCACTCTATGAATGAGCGCAGGCGGTTGTCAATGGTGTCAATGTGATTCTTTGCAAGGACGCACGGAGAAGCTATAGGAGCGGTAGACTTTGTACAGGGGGTACACGTCGCCCGAGTCGAAGGCCAGGTAGTGCGCGCTGGACTGGCCGTGTGGCATCCGTGTCCAGTAGTTTCCCTCGTCATCCTTAGCTGTTGCTTCCGGAGAGTGCAAGGTGTAACCTGCAGCTGGGAGGAAGATGTTGTTACCGTTGGGCCCAGTAATGTCTAGGCCCTTCTTCTCGTCGTTCCAGGCGCATTTGCATTCTTCGATGAGCTCCGCCATGGCTAAGCCCTTGGGAAGCAGCTCGCCGAAGGTGTCTACGGCCTCGTCGAAAGTATAGTAGCCAGGGGCGTTATCTGTGGCCCAGATGCGGCCGGAAGGGAGACCGAGGTCGATGAAGGTGAACGCTTCGGGATCAAAGGTGCTCTTTGTGAGTTTCACCGGGTTCAAAACAGCGGAGTCGTCATTGAGTTTCTTTTCGGCCTCATCATAGATGAGCTTGAGAAGGGCGAGGTTCTGGAATGCCCACGAATGGTCAATAGGCTCAAGCCGCATGGTTTCGGTTTTGTCAAGAAGGAAACAGGTGTTTGTGTTTTCGTCGATCTCCGTTACATCGTGGATGGTCTGGTCAAGGTGGTCGTAATCGACTCTCTGGATGGTGGCTTCCACGTAGTGGCCGTCTTCGGTCAACGTGACGCTTTTCACGAGGAACCCGTCAGGAAGGTCCGAATCGGGATTGAGGAAATAGTGCATCTTGTTGATGACTATGGTCCTGTTTTCCCAAGGGATGAGACGGAGGAGACCGCAGATGATTTCTCTCTGGGCGCGGTTAAGGACTTCCGTTGTGGAAATGATTTGTTTGGATTTTGCCATGGTGTTGTTTATAGGTGGGTTTTACACTGATTCTCCGCAGTCGGTGACGTCCGTGATTTCGATGCCGTCTTCGATGGTGTGACGGTGTGCCAGGGCGTCGTTGATGACTTTGTTGACGGCCGCCTCGACGGCATCATCAACACTGTCGTTCTTGGAGGTGTCGAATTGACCGTCGATACGGATGACACGGTAAATGGTGAAAGATTGTTTCTTGTCTTCTTTCCAGGCGGAAAGAAGTTCCTGCATCATGTGCTTGCACTCTTCCATGTCCTTGATGACATCCATGGGGTCGTTCGGTGCTCCTTTCTGGCCATGTCCGTTTCGAATCCAGAGCTGGGCTTCTTCGAACGGGCTGTATCCTTCGATGTAGTTTTCAAGGGACTCGATGAGTGTTTCTGCTTTTTCTTCTCCTTCTTTTCCACTTTCCAGAGAAGGGCAGAAATCCTGTCCGGCGGAAGAAAACTTTGCGATTTGATAACCTGTCTGGTTGCCCCCGAAGTCTTCTTTGGTTACTTCCCAGCCAAGGTCTTCTGCGATCTTGATGAGGTCTTTGATGGTGAATTTCTTTTTCATGGGTGATAGTGGTTATTTTTCAAGGGAGAATCTGTAACATTTTTCCTGGTAGGAATGACTGTTGCACCAGGGATTGCGTTTGAAACGGTTCTTGCACCGTGCGCAGCAAGGTCCGGAGTGATATACTCTTTTTTCGTTGTCGAATACAGGATATGGGTTTGTGAATAGTTGCGGAGGCGGATTGTTGGTGCCGAGCATTACCTGGCGGAGCTGTGCATCATCGGGCTTTTCGCATTCTTCGTATTCATATCCGGCTTTGGAGAGCGCCTGTTGAGCTTTTTCAACCTGGTCGTCTTCGACGGCGATAACGACGTTGATGTTCTTTCCGTTCTGTGTAAGTCTGTAGTATTTCATACGAGTTGTGGTTAGTCCTCATCCAGGCAATTCCCGACATTGCCATAGATGCAGTCCATGAAGTCATTGAGGGTGATGAGGTCCTGGGACATGCTTTCCCAGTCGAGGACATGAGTGTTGTCGTTCGGGTCGTTGGTCTCTCCGGCTTCGACTCTCAGTTTTCCATCTTCTCCGAGCATGGCTTTGTGGCAATAAAGCATTGCTTCCGGACCGATGAAGAAATAAGGGTTCTTGCCGAAATCGTACTCCGTGAGGTCGATAGGAGATTCTTTAAGGCGTTTTAAGGTATCCTGATGTGCCGTAGTCTCTTGGAAATCGAGCCACGTCTTCAGGGCTTTTTGGAAGCGTTGGTAACGGGCTTTCGGCGTAGCTTCTTCCGGGGTAAGGATGTCTTTGAATTCCGGCCACTCGATGTCGGCTTCTATGGTTTCGCGTTTATCACCGCAGAAGCGGGCGACCCAGTTATCGTCTCGGTTTTCGCCTTCCCCAATGAGTTCGATGACTACTCCAGGGTGTTTTTTAGCAACGAATGCAACATCTTCGACAGCGTTGCTCCATTTACACTCATCAAGCCGGGCTTCATCATCGTTGATAGAATCGAAAGTATAGCCGGACTTGGTTTCAATCTCATCGAAGATACGTTTGTTTTCGTTAAGTGTTTCTGCAGATTCGATTTCCCTGCAGATGTTTATTACAAAGTTTGTAAGGTATCCCATGATGTTTGTTTTTTTTTAGATAGAGGCCCAATAGGGTTGAAGTTCTTTGTAGAGTTCCTTGTAGGTTTTGCCGTAGAGGTGGTCCCACAAGGTTCTGAAGGCTTTGCCGGTTTTTGCGGCAAGGAATGCGGTGATGTCCTGAACGCACTGGAAAGTGGCTTTACTGTCGAACTGGTGTCTCAGCCGGTCAACGGTGTACTGTGTGAGCCTCTTTGTCGGGTCGTAGGCGGAACCGTCGAAGAAGGTTAGGCAGGAAAGGATTTCCTGTTCTTCGAGGTAGTCTCCGTTTTCGTCGATGAAATTGTCAACGGCCTCTTCTTTGATGGAATTATCGAAGATGATGTTTGCGTCGGGGTCGTTTCGTTTTGCCGTTTTTATTGCCGTGTTGAGACGGCGATGCGTTGACAGAAGGAGGAAAGGGCGTCCGAGTCTCCGGTCGGTGATGAGAAGCTCGTAGTAGCCCGCATAGAGGTAAAACTTACGTTTCATTTTCGGCTTTTTTTGAGTTGTTTTTCGAGGGCGTAACCTTTTTTCTTGGGAAGGGTGATGGTTTCTCCAGTCACAAGCGTCAGTTTGTAGTCGTACACGAGTTGGTTCTTTTCTTTGCGTACGTTCTGAAACGCTTCAAGTGTCTTGATGTTTTCGGGTTCGATGTTACGGTTGCCGATTTTTAATGGTTTTGTCATGGAGCTAATTTATTTCGTTTATGAAACAGTTTCCACTTCGTGAACCCAGATATAAGATTCGTTCTCGGAGACCTCCTGCAGTTCGTTGCGTTCCTTGCAGAGTTTCATCGCCTGTTCCCAGGTGGTTGTCTCCGGGTCGAGGTCGAGCTTGTCGCAGAGGACGTGGAGGGCCTCTTCGTAGGTATAGTATTCCGTCCCTTCGTCCTCAGTGTCGATGATGACGCGCTCGGGGAAAATCTCGCCCGTGGCGTCGTTCGTTTCGAAGATTCCGTTACCGATTTCTTCAGAAATGAAAACGATTTCCAGGTCGGGGTACTTGTTCCTGATAAGGTCTTCGACTTCGTTGCACCGGCTCCAGGCGGTCGAGGTGTTGAAGTGGAGGTCACCGCCTTTTATCCTGAGGTTCGACCATTCGCCCCGGCAGTAGACGGTGTGCCAGTCGACACCCAGGCGGCTGACGAGGTTTCCGAGCCAGGTTTCGCCGAAGCCGTTCGGAAGGAGGGATTCTTTTCTGTTCTGGAGGCGTTTCATGCGGTCGTAGAGGCTGCGGACGTCGTTTTTAGGACCAGAGATTACATACGAGGTTGTACACCAGTTGGGCATAATTGTTAGGATTTGATGTTACATCTCCATCCAGCGGTACTTCCGGAAGGTGACGGTTTCAATTTCCGGGTGGTCTTTCAGGATATTGGAAATGGTGTTGGAGATGTAGGCTGTTTCTTTTTTTGATTCTGCATTGAAACCGTCAGTTTTCAGTGATTCGACGTTTTCGTGGTTGATGACGGGATAGTTGATAAATCGGCCGGGCATTTCATGGTAGCATTTTTCCATTTCCTCGTTTGTGGTGAAGGAAAAATCTATTGTATTACCCCTGCGGCGGAATCCGACGAAGACGAAGTCACGTTCATCGACGTCATTCAGTGTGTATCCTGGATAGGGTTCGTTATTGTCGCAGCACAGTTCCGAGCCGTACATGTATCCTGTCTGTCCGTCAGGGAGTTTTACTTCCGAGAGGAGTTTCGTTCCGTCTGTACGGCAAGAGTGCCAGAGACAGGTTGCGTCATTTTTTTCGATTGCGGGGTCCCAGCCAAAGTTCCATGTCAGGTGTTCAAAAAAGTCCTGAATCATTTCATCGTCCAGAACTTTTTTGCCTGGGTATTTCTGCTGGCAAAATTTGTCCAGTATTGTCTGTTCTCCTTCTTTGGTGTTCGTGTTGGCGTATGCCAGGATGGGTATAATCGTTCCAGCCATGATTAAATGTTTTTTGTTGTACCTTCGCGTGATTTCCCCACGCGTGGAAGCTTGCTTCCCAAAGTGGGTGAAATCTAAGCAAGAAGGCACTACAAAAAATCCCTTTCTGCAAGGGTTTTTCAGGTAATTACGACCACGAGGCCCCCTTTGGGGCCGAAGCCCTCGCCACCTTGGGGCGAGGGGGCTACTGCCTGGTGGAGAATTCCTGAAAAAAGAGCTCAACGAGCTCACCACTTGCGGAAAGGGATACCGATGCAGCGATAGCCCTTGTCAGGCTTCGTTGTGACAGAAGAGCATGTACTCGTTGATGGCATCGACAAGGACTTTGAGCTCACGTGTCTTGAGGTCCTTGAGCCAGAACCAGTGGGGTTCTCTTTTGTCGTCCGGGGTGTATGTCTGGACTTCTTTTGGGGTGATCTGTATGACCACCTCGTTGTTCTGCAGTCTCGGCCGGGGGAACCCGTGTTCGAAGGCGAAGTTGCCGTCTTTCCCGATGAAGTTCCTGATGGCCGCCTGAAGCGTAGCTGAGGAATAATCGGAACAGGTTATCTGGTTGTTTTTCTGGAAGCGTTCGACGTAATCCGTCACTTTGCAGAGGAGGATGTCCGGGCTCGACAGCGTGTAGTTGTCCTGGCCGTTTTCATCCTTTCCCAGGAAGAATTCCGTCCCGGAATCATCGTAGGCCGTCAGGGCGCCGGACTCTTTGTCAAGGGATACCTTGACGATGAGGAAGGCGCCGTATTCGCCGGAGATATTGTTGACGTTGTAACAGCGGGGTTCCAGGATGTCATAGGTGAGGTCGATGAAATCCAGGCGGGATTTCTTCATCAGGTCGATGATGGCCTTGATGCAGGCCCCATAGGCTTTGAGGAAGTCCTTACGGGCGTTCTTTGCGGTTTGGATAGGAAGGTTCGGCATGTCGTGAGTGATATTTGGTTGGTTTTCTAATTGCTTGCCCAGATTTTGGGCTTGTCTATAAGCTCGCTTAAAAGAATTCTTTAGTTGGTTTAATTGCAAATTACACGTTATTCGCTGATAATCAGTATATTAACGCGTTGTTTCATTTAATTAAACTACAATTTCGCTTAAAAGTTATTCGCTTGCGCCGACAAGGTTTTTCTCTTTGTTCGCGACCTGGTTGAATTTAGCCCAGAGGGCTTCATCCTTGAATTCCAAGTGTACCGTGCCTTTCTTGAAGGTCTTGATGCGGAAGAAGGCGCTGTCGTGCCATCCCTGGTCGCCAACGCGGATGGTCGTAATGGCTGCATTGATGGTGTGGTTGGGTCCGGACTCTGCACGGAAATCATTTCCGTAGTGTCCCATGTTGTCGAGACTGTCAAAGTTCTTTCCAGAGAGCCAGCACATTGCTTTGTCGATGTCTTCGAGGCTGTTTCTTCGATAAGAAGATACAGAGAAATAAGAGTTATAACCATATTTCTGCGGCATAAAGCCAGCGTCTACGCAGTTCGGAACGATAATCTTCCTGTTCGCCTTGTAACGTTTGTTGGTCTTCCAGCCTTCTTCGCAGTTGGTGTTACCTTCGTAGAATTTCGTGAAGAGGTCATATACGTCGGAGATGTTGTGGTCCATGATGTCTGAGAGGTTGAGCATGATGAACTCGAAGAGTTTCATGATGTTCTCTTTCGTCAGGGCCATGGAGGATTGGGCGTCACGAAATTTGAAGAGGTTGTCACGGAGCGACGACGTCATGTATTTTCCAAGGTTGATTTCTTGGAAAATCATGTTCCATGCCTGTCGTTTTCCTTCCTCAACGAAAAAGTTGTAGGAATCCTCGATCGGTTCCCGGTCGTTCAGATGCAGGTGTTTCTCCAGCTCGGCCACGATGTCCGTCGACCTCTTATTCTTGTCGGCCTGCAGGAAAGACGACATGTAGAGTTTCAGCATCGTCCGCGCCTTGAGGTAATTGATGGCGGCTGCTTTCGCGAGGTCCCAGGAACGGATGAAGGCGTCCAGCCGGCTGGATTGCATGAGTGCGCCCTGCTCGCTGGCCATGGCACCGAAATCCGGCATAGCCTCTTTCGTGAATCCGTCAAGGTCAATCTTGAATGGATCCTCCTTGGCTTCCTTGTGAAGGCGTATCATGGCGACGTCCACGTCGGTAGGGTTGTCCGCATTATGGAACACAGGACCGAGGAATTCGACGGAGCCGTTGGCTTCGATGAGGGAATGGAGGCGCTCACGTTCGCCGGTGCAAGTGTTGCGGACGGTCTCTGCGTTGAGAAGACAGACGATATCTCCGTTTTGAAGGATATCCCACGCATGGAGAAGATGTCTTGCGCCGGTCTTGAATGGCGGGTTCATTACCGCCAGGTCAAAGTGCGTATCCGGGTGAAAGGACAGGAAGTCCTCCGCCACCAGGCGATAGCCTTTACCGATGAGTAGGCTCTGCAGCTCCGGGTTGTGTTCGCAGGTGTAGATTTTCTCCCTGCGGGCTTTCATTTCCAGTTGCAGTGTTTCTCCGCGTTTGTTGGTGAACGGCTTCTTGACGCCTTCCTCTGTCAGGAAATCGACGATGGCTCCGCTCCCGGCGGATGGCTCGAGGATGGTCGCTTTTGGAAGGATGTCTGCATAGGGTTCCACCATCTTGGCGATGACGTCTTTCGGGGTGGGATAGAATTCGGGGTCAAATACGTTCATGGTCGTGTGATTTTTTATTGTTCGTCGGGGCCTTCGTTCGCTTCCCTTCGTGCGCGGGCTTCTTCGAAAGCGGCCTTCATCGTAGGGTTCCCACGGGTGAGCCGTTTGATGGTGAGGTCCTCGGCCTTGTTGTTGGCAAGGCGGAGGTTGTTTTCTGATTTCATGAGGTTCTCCTTGATGGCCTCCAGGTGTTTGATGGACACGTCGATCTCTTCGATGGCTTTCTTGAACTGGCGGCTTGCAAGGTCGTAGTTCCTGCCAAACCCGTCCCGGAAGGCGAGGAGCTGCTCTTCGAAGTTGGTCACGTCGACGGACTGCTGCCGTGCGGCGAAGAGCTGCTTCTTTGCGTCGGCGGCGTTCTTGGAGGTCTGCACGAGGAGGGTGATGATGGAGATGAAGTTATCAGGACGGATGACGTACATCTTCTGATACCCGGGAGCGACGACGATGCCGTTGTTGTACAGGTCGTTGTCGGGTTCCAGCATGGAAACGAGGATGGCGTATTCACACTTCTTCTTTTTCCTGTCACGGTCCAGCTTCTCGAAGAAATCCGCGTTGTGGTGCCTGGTGGAGGAGGTTTCGCTTTCATTCTTCATCTCGAACATGATGGAGAGATATTCCACTTCTCCGTCTTTAGCTCGGAAGATGAAGTCACCCTTGGTTCCTTTCGCTTCACCTTCTTCCCGGATGGCGTCGTTGTCTTTTTCGAATGTCGCATCCGGCATGACGGGAAGGAGTGTCTGGTTGTACAGGGTGAAGCAGTGCTGCTCCAGGTCTTCGCCCAGAAGCTTGACGGTCCGTTTGGCCTTGAACTCACGGTAGAACGCCACTTCCTTGTCTTTGGCTTCCAGTTCGAGCCGGTGCTGCTCGATGAGGGCGTTTTCCTTGTTCTGGGCCTCTTTCTTGAAAAGCTCGATGTCGGCGTTCAGGCGGAAAATCGTCTCTGCCTTTTTCTGAATCTCGTTATCCTTGATCTGGAGAGCCTGGACGGTTTTTTGACGTTCATCCAGGCGTGCGAGTTCGATTTCGTTTTGCTTTGCCTTTTCGAGGCCGGCGAGTTTCTCGCGTAACTGGATATTCTCGGAGGCTTTCTGTGTAAGGACTCTTTCATGTTCGGACCTCAGGGCTGTGAGCTGCTGGGCCTCTTCGGATTCGTAAAGCCGTTTGGCGTCGGCGACGCGCCGGGAGAGCTCGGCATTGAATTCTTCGTTCCTTACTTGGGTGACGATGGCGGCGTAGTCGGACTCATCGACGGAGATGGAGCAGCCGCACTTGGGACATTTGATTTCTTTCATGGTGTCAATTCTACGATGCGTTGAGTTGCCGGTGCCAGCGTTCGATGAATTCGGTCATGGCGCGGTTGCGGATGACCTGGTTATGGGCAAGGTACTTCTGCCGGATGGTCTTGCAGTCGGGCGACAGCTCGATGGTGACAAGGCTTCTTTCTGGATGGGCCGTCTCGCGCATGGTGAAGATACGGCTCTGGCCGGAGGCGATGCGGTCGGCGTAGGACGCTACGCAGTTATCTTGCTGGATAGCTTCGTCCAGGAGGTCGTTGTACTCGGTGATAGGCCGCACGAAATAGATGTTCTCGTGGTACTCGGCACGGGCGAGCTTGGAGTTGCCCTCCTCGATTTCACGCTGTTCCTGCTCCTTGCGTTTGCGCATCTTTTCTTCTGCTTCGCGGTTGCGCTGCTCCCGGATGAGCCGGGCTGCGATGTCGTGCTCCCGTTTGAGGGAGTCGCCGTCGATACGGGGCGGCATGTTGAGGGAGTGGCACATGTGCAGGTAGTCGTTCAGCAGTTGCAGCGCTTCGGTGGTGGAGATGGCTTCGTACATGTCCAGCCGGTTGAGGTAATTGACAAGTGAAGCGACGGTGAAGATGGGCTTGTCGTTCCTCTTCTGGCCAAGGATACTGTTGAGCGTATCGAGGTCCTTGGGACTGAGGCCCATCTGATAGACCATCAGGATGGAGTCGCCGGTAATTTGGTCCTTCTTGTCCAGACGGCGGATGGTATCCCATATCTGCAGGTCCTTCTCGTCCTTGAGAACGGTATAGACCGTCTTGGAGCATTTGAAGATGTCCTTCGGCTTGGTGCCGGGACCGCACAGACGGTTGAAGTTGTCAATGGCTTTTTCGTCAATGAACTGGGTGGGGTTGAGGAACCTTTCCGCCACGGCAGTGAAGCCTGCCTTGTAAAGCGTTTCCAGCCAGGGGGCGGCAAGGTATCGTTTGAGGTTGAAGGAGGGGTTCTGCAGAAGCCAGTCTTTAATCCACGGGCGCACGGAAAGGACAATCTGGTGGAGCTTGCCTTCCGGCTGGATGAATTGAAGGTCTTTGATGAACTTGGCGGGAATGAAGGCTTTTCCGCTGGAGATTTCATCCACTATGCCTACACCCTGGTCGTTGCTACTCTTGATAACGGACAGTTTGATATTGACCGGAGTGATTAGCAGCTCAGCATTCTGTTCGGAGATGTAAGCGAAGTTGATGTCGATTTTCTGTGAATAATTGGTGTCGTAGTACCGTTGATAATCTTGTTTGCTGTATAGGGTTTTCGCTTCGTCCCTTGTCTCCCAGTCATGGGTAGTGAACTGGATCCTGTCTTTGGTGGCGCAGGACCAGGCGGCGTAGTTTGTTCGGTTTCCGTATGGGCTGTATGGATGTTCTTCTCGGTTGATGTTGAATACATTTACACCGATGCATTCGAGAAGGGACCGGAAGTCCTTGTTTTCGATGGCGTCGTTGAGCGTTCTGCGGAATGCTGCGTAGGCGGGTTCCGCAGTGATTGCGGCGATACGCTCCTTGGGGGTAAGCTGTTTCGGTTTCGGCTTGGCGGTATTGATTACCACCGGTTTCGCCTGAACCGCAGCGGGGACGTTTACCGGAATAGTGATTGTGATTGGGGCTTCAGCCGTTTCAGGGCTGGCCGTGGGTTCGAACAAATCGAAAAGCGAGAGCTGTTCAGGCTCTCTTGTTGCGATTGTAGGCATGTTGTTTTGGATTTGGATTGTTTGATGTGAAGACTCTATTCTGATTTTACATCGTCGAAGTCCTGGTTCTCGGCGAGGACGGGGATACCTTCTCCTTTGGAGTATTCGATAACTCCGGTGAGCATTTCCAGGACATAGACACACTCGTTAGTCGATAGTTCGTCAAGAGAGCTTTGTCCATAATAGCCGGCTTCGTTCTCGGACATACTGAGCATGACTTTCTCGTTTTCAAAGGTCAGACTATCCAGTTCCAACGCTATTCCGTAACCGTTTTTGTCGCAGTTGTAGAATAGGTAATTGTCGACATACCCCTCGCCAGTATACGGCAGAAAGTTCACCGACGTAAGGTTGTTTTCTTTCAGGAGGTTGATGATGGATTCACGGGTTTTCTTTGCCAATTGGTTGAGTTGGTCATAATAGTTTTCAATAAGGGAGTCCGTTTCATCAGGTGCTGGTTCTGCTGCATTTTGTGGTTTGTTGTTCATGCGATGGATGAAAATCAACATCGGAGTGAATAACACGGCTTCGATTATCAGGAGTATCACTCCCACGATGATGGGCTTGTCAAGGAAAAGACTGAAAACGGTTGCGAACGCTGTCAGCATGAACAGTCCTAAAAGGAGGAAGAGGTTCCCCATAAAACGGATTTTGTTTTTCAGGAACGTAATCCCGGATGTGATTCCGTCGTAAGAGAGAGCGAACAGGATGAGGAGTGTAATAAACTGGATGGGTGTGAATGAAAGAATCATGGTTTTGTGAAGTTGGAGTTGGTTGTTTTACATGAGACATTTTTCTGCGCATTCCTGCAGGATGGATTTGTTCTTGTGCTCGAAACCTCTTGCAAAATCTTCCACGAGTGTTTAATATTCGATTTGCGGGAGCTTGTACAGGACAAGTTCCGCTGTGACGGATTCCATATCGGGAAGGAGTTCGTGGAGAACGAGACCAAGGTACTCCTTGAGTTCCGGGAGGCCCTGTTTCTTTCCAATCTTGAAATAATGTCGTTCACGGGGCTTGCTGTCAAAGATGCCGTAAGTCACTTTGTCGTGGAACTTGAATTTCTCCGCTCCTGATGGGATGTATGCGACATCGAAGTTATGCCCTTTGCTTTCTTCTTCCGGGCAGCTGATTTCAATGGAGACCGACGTCTTGGTTTGATGGCGAACAACGAAGCTGACCGTCCCGGTTCGCCGGATGCCTTCTTTCAGTTTTCCTACGTTGGCAAAGACGTAGGAAGAGACGCAGAGGCTGTTTTCTCTTCGGGTGTTCCAGGTGATATTCATTTCTTGTCAGTTTGTTTAGTTGATGATTGGTATATTGTTTTTCTTTGCGAAACTGCAAAGTTTTTGGATTAGTTCGCCGTCAGCGATGTCGTAGCAGAAGGCACACGAGTACTTGTCGAGATTGCCGTGGAAACGGCCCTGACCGTCTTCGTTAAGGATGATTTCCGTCATGTCATTAAAGGCGTAGCCTTTTGATTTGACCCAGTCGATGAATTCCAGTGGGCTCAGGCCGTGTACTTCTTTTGACTGCCAGAACCATGTGTGGTTTCTGTCAAACCATTTACCGTCATGCGCCTTGAGCTGTTCAACAAAATTTTCGATTTCTTTGGATTGTTCTTCGATGTCTCTGACGATGTAATGGTCGTTCTTTTTGTGGGTTTCCATCACGTCGGAAATCTTGCCGAGAAGGAAGACCTCTTTCCCGTTAGGAAGAAGGCAGTAGACAGGTGTCCGTATGATTGTTGCTCCGTACCATCCGGAGTAATCAGGAGCGCAAGGGGCTTTTTCGATGATTTTATACATAGAAATCAATGAGTTTCAGGTTGTTAACGCGTTCCATGTTGAACTGCATTTCGTCTTTGTCTTTCGTGCAGGTGATGCGGTAGTTGAACCGGTTGCCCCAGAGGTTTTTTGCTGAGTCCAGCCCTTTGTCACGGAGTTCGTTTCCAGAGTAGATGTAGGAATGCATTCCGCTGACCATCCAGTAGAGGGTGTCGCCTTTGTGCATTTTTCCGACAATCGTGCAGTCTAAGAAAAGGTCGCTTTCCATGCTCTCCATGTATTTAGCACCGTAACGGATGATGAACATGCGGAGCTGAGACAAGGTGATGTCGTTGTGGTTTTCCATTTTAAATGATGTCTTTTAGGAATATTTCAATATCGAAGTAGTCTTTTTCATTGGCGAGTTGAAAGAAGATTTTCCTTATCTTTTTCAAGGCTTTATCCATTATTTGTCTCGTCCTTTCTTTTGTCAGTCCGAAATAAAATCCTATATCTTCGAAGCATTCCGGCATGATGTGTCTTTCTTCGTTTCCGAAATAGTACCATTCGATGATAGCTGCTTCCCGGTCAGAAAGGAAATAGTGAATGTATCGGAGAAGTTGTTCTTTGTCTACGGATTGTTCCGTCTCTTGCGGAAACATTTCTTCATCAAACTGTATGAAAGAGCATTTGTTCTCGATGATACTGAGTTTGCTTGCAGCTCCTACTTGTCCCAGCATCTTGAAATACATACCGTTTTGAAAATTCGCCTGACGGTAATCGTCTTCATCTTGAAGGGAGAGGATGTGCTTCGCGAGAGCCGAAAGACAAATCTGATAGTACTCTTCCTTTCTATTGCCAAGGCCGTAGTAGTCACAATAGATTTCGGAAATATACTTTGCATACGGAAGGTTGTTCTCCGCAAGGAGGTTCTGCAACCTTTTTCTTTCTTCCCCTTGGGCACTTTGAAGACGCTTGAGGAGTTTGCGGTTCCTGGACCGCATTCCCCTCAGTCCGTATTTTTCTTTGTAGCCCGGTACAAGGGATGAGTAATAAACCCAATCGGTTTTGACAACAGTTGTAGGCATAGATGCAGTAACTTTGTAAAGAAATTTACCCCTGCGCAGTGAGCTTGCGAACGAAGTCTGGGGGAAATTTCGGAACAAAATGTACTGCATCGGACTTCCAATGCAGTAAGCACGACGGAAAGAAAAAATGACCGCAAGGCCCCTTGTGGGGCCGCAGCCCGTCAGGGGCGCAGGACACGGCTCTGCCGTGGACGGCGACGGCCCGTTATTTTGTTTCCGAGTGCGCAGCGCGTTGGAAGGGGGAAGACATTGCCGTTAGGCATAGGCTCAAAGGGGTTCAAGCTTGCTCATCGTCCAGGTTTTCGTGTTCGATGTCACCCCATTCTTCTTCGTTGAGCTCGGCGATGGTTTTGTTTACTTCGTCCAGTTGCGCGTATTGGCGGGCAATCTGGTTTTCTTTCTTGGTGATCTGGTCATTGAGGACCTTAATCTCGTTTTCAAGTGTCCGAATGGCTTTCCTGATGACGGCGGCAGCGTTTTCTTGCTTGTTGATTTTCTTGCGGAGCTTCTTGTTCTTCCCTTCTACCACTTTGCGACGGTATTCGTCAAAAGCGTCGGCACGCTGCTGGATTTCCTTGACAAGGGTACGGGCACGGCATTCGGAGTTTTCGCCGGCGTAGCCTTGCGGAGTCTCGACGACGATGTTTCGGCCGCTTTCGTTGTAGTGAAGGTAGATACAGAGTTCGGCAAGGATTTCGCGGTCCTTCTGGTTGAGGAGCATGAGCGTGACGAACGTCTTTGTCGATGGGCTGACCGGCCCGAAGCGGCGCATCTGGTCAGTGATGAAGGCCGAAGGGTCTTCGCAGGTTTTCTCGATATGCTGGAGGTAGGCGGCCTTAAGCTGTTCGAACTTTTCTTTTGAGTACTTAATCATGGTACGTGTTGTTCTATTTGATGACGGAGCGGCCGCATTCCATCGGGTTCCGTCCCGTCTTGCCGAACATGTCCTCATGGTAGGAGAGGGCAAGCGAGAGGTTGTCGATGGCTTGGTCAAAGTTCTTTTTGATGTTCACCTCGGTTGAGCAGGGCGCCGGCGAACGGTACGGCCAGTATCCGCTCGTGGTGATGCTTTTGAGGGTTTCAAGGCACTCGGACATCTTGGTCCCGATGTCTTTCTTGTCTTCGCCGGAGAGTTGCTGTCTGATCATCCAGACATTGTAGTGCTCGCCGGCGGGGTTATCAGGATTGACGGAGCTGAAAGAGAGGTCTCCGACAGATTCAGAAATGTTATAGTTCATTTCTTTTGCGAGTTGTCTTGCCTTCTCTACATTCTCCTTATGTGTGGCAAGGGCGTCGTTGAAGTCGGTAGATATTTTGAGTACCTCGACCTGGTTTTCGAAGTTGCTCGCGGTGTCCCTGAGGACGATGAAAATTTCTTTTGCCATGGTCTAATCTTGTTCTATGCGGGTTCAAGGTCTTTTGCTTTGACGGTGATTACCGACTCTTCCTCATCGGTCTTGATGCGAATAGGGGTGTTCTCGTCAACCGGGCCGCCCTCTTCGTCGAATTCGTGAATGCCGATGACTTGGACAAGGGGGCCGGGCTTTTTCATGCGTGTAATGTATTCCGGCACGTCGTTCCAGCGTACTTCGGCGCCACGTTTGATGAAGTCAAAGAAACCCTCGTCTTCCGGATAGTAAGGAGCCTCAACGGTATTGAGAATGGTCTTGAGAAGTATCGTTTCGTTTTCGACGAAGATTCCGCAGCGGCTGACATCACGATAGTCGGGGACGTCTTTCTCCAGGTCCGTGTCCGTCTGGATGTCGTAATGAAGGCCTCCGTCGATAAAAGAGACGGCAATGATGCGGCCCGTGTAGGAACAGTACTTGTCGTCCAGTGTGGCGGAGACTCCGTCATCAGGTTCAAGGTAGATTTTCGGCCGTCCGGGATGACAGATTGCGTAGTCCTTCATAAAGTTTACAAGGTATGTATGTGCCTCCTTGTCAATCATCTCTTTGAGATTGCAAACGGCTCTGACGGCATCCGGCGTGAGTTGCATCGGAGACAGGCGCTTGACTGATTGGAGGGCGCTAAGAGACCAACTGCTCACGCCGCGAAGAAGCCTCCGGGTTGACAGCCCGTTGTGGGCATGCACTTCATAAAAAACTGGAAAGATGTCAAGGAAGTCGCGGATGAGCCCGCTCTCGTAACGACGGAACCCGCCGAAATAGGCGTCACATTCGTTATCTTCGCCGGAGTTATTGAATCGGATGTGGACCTTGTCTCCTGTTTGGAGTGCAAGGGAAAGGAAATCTAAAATAGTCATGGTAATCAAATATGAATGAACGATTCGATGAATTCGATGAACTTGGTTTCCGGAGGGCACATTGTTGCAATCCTTTCACGGATGAGTTCGTTGCAGCCTTGGGAGCGGATGTCATCAACGCGTCCGGGGACGGCGATGATTGGAATATTGTATTCAGAGGCGTAGCGTGCGGTCACTATAGCGCCGCCTTTCACCCTGCTTTCCACTACGATGACAAGGTCCGACAGGGCGGCCATGACGTAGTTCCTTACAAGGAAGTTGATAGCCATGGGAGCGGTTTTCTCTGGGAACTGGGTGAGAAGGGCGCTGCCCGGGTCTTCCTGTATCTTTTCTGCCAGCTTCCTGTTTTGTAGAGGATAGACGGAGTCAATCCCGATAGGAAGCACTGCGACTGTCTGCAGGCCGTTGCTGAGTGCCGAACGGTGTGCTATCGTATCTACGCCCATCGCGAGCCCGGAGATGATGACAGGGTTAAGCGATGACTGCGCAAGCAGGGAAACGATTTTCATCGTGTACTCCCTTCCGTACGGTGAGGGGTCCCTTGTACCGATGACGGCGATGCGTGGACGCCATGGCTGCGTGAGCAGCGCACAGTCGTTGCTGCTGATGTGGATTTCGTTGATAGACTCACCGCTGTTGTCCAGTCTTTTGATGTTGGCGGTGTTGCGGGAACGGAAGAGTGTGTTCCAGTCTTGGGTTTGAGAGTTTTTGTGAATTGTTTCCATAAGTTTGTGTCGTTATTCGTTACCGTTCAGGTCGAAGTTGATGTCTTCCGGAATGTCATCCCCGTTTGCGGGGATGTAGGTTTCACCGACGGGGGTGAATCCACCGTGTTTTATCGCGCTGACCAGGGCTTTTTTGTCTCCTTTGAGAAGACTTTCTTTCTGCTGTTCAGTGACAGTGATAAAGCCGCCGATGCGAAGCCAGATTTTTGCCATAATTGTCTGTTTTGAAGGTTAGTGGAGTCTTGCCCTGAGGAGGTCGTAGAGGTTCCGCAAGGTCATGTTGAGTGTGCGGATTTCCTTGGTAAGGTCGTTTTCCGGCATATTCAGGAGCATTTTCTTGATTTTCTGTCCTTCTTCGGCGGAAACAAGGATATCGTCATGATAATCGTCGCTGAACTTGAGACGGGTAAGAGAGTTCGTACTATCTCCGGCAGGACTGGGAGAGAGTCGTTTGATGTCTTCGAGCTTGATGACTATCGGCTCGCCTTTCTTGTAGTAATCGTTGTTGACTTTGGTGTTGCCGGAGGGAACGTCATTCAGGCAAGTCACGGCGTCGAACCAGTATGGGGTGATTTCGATGTGCATAGTGTTTTTAATTTTGATATTCGTCAATTTGGACTTCATCGTAACCTTTGTTACGCCATACCTCAGCGAGTTCTTCCGCTTTCTCTTTGGTTAGCAAGTGGTCGTTGACTTCGCTACCGCCGACCCAGACGGAAAAGCGTGCCTTTTTCGGAAAACCCAGGTGTTCTGCGATGATGTCCATAGAAGTCCAGAAAAGCTGTTCACAGTAGTCGTCTGCCATCTTGGATGCGAGTTTCAGTATTTGTTCGTCGGTGATTTCCGACGTATCGTACCCCTTCGCTTCAAGGTCAGCCCTGCTGACGGAGGTAATCGGGAACGATTCTTTCGGGGAGCGGTTCTCTCCGAATCGCTGACTGATGACCGCCTCACTGAGTGCCAGGGCAAGGGCTCTTCTCTGTTCAGGCGTTACATTGTCTTGCATTTTGTAAGCATAGTCAACTCCACCGGAAATCAGGTTACGGATCTCCTCCTCGGTGTTGCAGTCGTGTTCACGTGTCATTTCGATGGCACTTTCGATTACTTTGTTGATGATAGCTTCTTTGTTCATGATGCTTTTGTTGATTTGTTGTTAAATTTCAAAGTATTCATACCCCCAGGCCTTGTTGACCTGTTCTTTGGTCAGGTGGTAGCGTTCAAGATCGCATCCGCCAATTTCAATCTCATTGAAATAGGTTTCCGGAGTCTGCCAGTCTACGGCTTTCAAGACATCAAGGGCGAGTTCCTCGAATCCGGGGCCGCCGGCGAGGTTAATGAGTTTTTCCCTGGTCCAGCCGACGCTTTCGAGGATATGGTTTGCGTCTTCGAGGTATTCAGGAATCTGCAGGTAGTCTTCTCCGTAAATTTGACGTAAATACTGGAGTTCTTCTTCTAAATCTTCAAACTCGTGTTCGCTGATGTAGCAGATGCCTTTTCCGGTTTTGAACGCTTCATAGTCTTTAAAGACGAAACCTTCGCCTGTATTTTCTGTTTCGTATCCGATGATTTTTCCGTCTTGCATTAGGACGGCACCGTAGTCTTTTTTGATTCTTTCCATGATGATGAGGTGAAGAAGGAGGGTGGTCCGTCAAAGGATGGTGTATTCGTCTGCGGAGGTGACGCCGAGTCCGCCCCAGGTACCCCAGAGGGTTCCAATGGAGTCGATGCGTTCGACAGTTCCTGATTTGCCAATCATCTCCAGTGCCTGATGGTCGATACCGTCAGGGAACATGGCGGATTTGTATTGCACCTGAGTGATGACGATCTTGTCGCCGATTTTGGCTTTGGGTTGTTTCTGTGGCATGGTTCTAAGCGTAATAGTTGTATTTTTCTCTCTTGTACGCCTGCATTTTTGTGTGGCGCGGGGTGGAACGTTTGGCGTCGGTTTCGTTTTCGAAGGAGCTTTTTTTGCCGGTGTCCTGTTTGCGATAATTGAGGTGGCTCATGGTATTTTGTTTTTAGTGTTTTTCGGAAGAAAGGGAACAGCCTCACCATCATCGGCCGTTCCCGGATACACGCGCACGAAGGTGCAGAAAGGAAGAAGAAGTGATGGGTTGTAAGTGTGTTAGTCGAACATTTTCGTGTTCGCCCATTCTTCGGAAATCACGATATTGTCCGGTATCGGGCCGGCATCGATGAACATGCGTATCATCTCGATGCCGGTGTATCCGTTGAGCGAACGGGTATAGGTGTTCCGGTAGGCGATCAGGAAGTCCTTGTTCGGGTGTTGCCGGGCGCATTCGTACAGTCTCCTGATGTTTTCGGTGATGGTCTCCGGTGGAATAGAACGGAAGCCGTTGTTCTCCTTGACGCGGAGGTCCTTGGTGGGGAGCGCATAAGCGTTTCCTTGGAGGCCTTCGCCTTGTCCGTAGATGGCCCCGAATTGGAGTCTTGCGACTTTGGCGGCTCCGGCGCCGTGACGGCCTTCCGGGTTCGAGCCGAAGACGAAGATGACGTTTTTGGAGGGGGTGATATTACCTGAGTAGGTTTTCATATGTCGGGTGTTATTTGGCGTAGCAGTATGCGCAGTTATGTTTACAGGTGTGGTATGCACCGATGTCGGTGTTTATGGCGCAGAGGCAGCGCCGGAAGGAGTTCGGTTTCTTTACCTGGTCGGGGAGGGTAATGCCGAAGGTCTTTTCAATGAACTCGGCGTCCACGCAGGGTGCTTCCTTGATGCCGTAGGCGGTAAGGTCGTACTGGCCTTCGCTGCAGGTCTGGATGGTGATGCCGTGGAGCGCAGCTTCCTTGGCCATATCTTCTGCCAGGTCGTGGATTTCGTCGAGGGTGGGAGCCCTCATCACACCGGCTTTCACGAGTGGGGCAATCTTGCCGTATTCATCCAGGAAGGAGATGGTGCAGCGTTCAGTGTACCCATGGAGTTGGGCACACAGATTTGCAAACATCTTCTTGTGCCAGTTTACAGTATACTTGTCGGAGATGAAGATAGGGTCGTATCTCCACATGGTCCGCTCGGGGCCAATAAGACTGGCTACATAACGGAAGTTCTGCAGGACAATATGTTTTGCAGGCACGTTCGGTTCCACGTCGTTTTCGTATCCCGTGATGGTCCACTGGATGTACCAGGGACTTTGGATAGTGCGCATGTTTTTCAGGAAGTGGTCGGAGGTGTTTTTCGTCCAGAAGACTATGCAATATACGTCCTCGGGCAGCAGGCTGATACGTGAGGTACCGAACTTCGTTCTGGTTTCTACGTAACCTTTTTTAAGGTTGTAGAAGAATTCCTCGCTTCTGAAGGCGGGGATGTCGTTCTTGTAGGATGCAGAGATTATACGTTGCATTGCTTTGTGTGTTTTTAAAACAGTTGTAGTTGCGTTTGTCCCAGTTCTTTGATTTCTGGAACTGGATTGATTTCTGTCTCGAGTGTAGCTTGAATTGTTTTCATGTTGTCTTCAAGCCACTTTGCAAGGATATGCCTGTGGCAGAAGCTGCCAGGCTTTTCATAGCATAGAAGAACGATGTCTTTTTCCTTTGCTTGTTTAATGAGTGTGTCGATAGACAGGATGATATTGAATTGCGTTGCATCCAGCTGTTTTCTATATCGTGAGATATATGTCATCTCATCGATGGTTCCGTCTTTGTAAGGCTTGACGGTCGTGTTCCAGTCTGGAATCACTTCTTTAAAGGTTGCGTCAACAAGGAATCCGTTTGGTGCGGAGTTGGAAATCTTCACCAGAAAATGTTTGTTTCTGTCAAGATTTTTTGATGCGTAATAGGATGTAAAAATCATCTCTGTTTCTTCGTTTTGTTGTGGTGTGTTGTAACTTTGCCGTGGATTTCACACCAAGCGGGATACCATCCCGTAATTGGTGGAAATCCAGGCAAATCATTCAACACACGAACCGCAGCCGCGTAGTGAGCACCGGAGGGAAAATACTACCCGTTAGGGTGGAGATTTTCCCGGAGGGCGCAGCACGCGGCAAGGCGGGGAATACTTCCCCCGTTAAAGGGTGTGTAAGTGTCATGATAATAAATGGGAATATTGCGGTGTTTTAACCTGCAGATAAATGTGTAAAGTATTTCATATTTTCAAGTATTTTTGCTATATTTGTAATAGGCCAAAGGACTTGAGAATATGATGACATACACATACAAGCTCTATCGAAGCAAGCGGACGGCGAAGCTGGACGCGATGCTGCGCGAGGCTTGTTTCGTATGGAACCATGCCCTTGCTTTGCAGAAGCGGTACTATACTCTTTTCGGGAAGTACATCTCTTGTCCGAAGATGAAGGCGCATTTTGCCAAGCGAATATCTCGGAGACTGCTTCATAGTCAGACGGCACAGGAGGTGTTGGAGCGGCTTGATGCCGCGTACAGGCGCTTCTTTGACCATTTGAGTCGCCGTCCGCCGAAGTTCCGCAAGGCGCGGGATTTCTCCAGCATTGTTTATAAGCAGGGCGGGTTTAAGCTCAACGGCAATGTGCTTGTCGTCAATTCTATCAAACAGCATTTTCAGTTTTCGTTTTCCCGTCCGTACGAGGGAAAGGTACATCAGATTCGCATCAGGCGCAGCCGTCTGGGCGAGTACTATCTTAACGTCGTCACTGACGCTGTTGCCAGGTCCTGTTCCCACGGAAAGTCACTCGAAGGTGCATCCGTGGGCATGGACTTCGGCCTGAAGACGTATCTCACGCTCTCCGACGGAACAAAGATTGAGAACCCGTTGTTCCTGAAGTCTGGTCTGAATGAGCTCCGTCGCAAGTCTAGGGCGCTGTCCCGATGCGAGAAAGGTTCCAATCACCGCAAGGCGTGCAGGATGGACCTGGAGCGTTGCCATGAGCGCATCCGTAACCGTCGTGACGACTGGCAATGGAAGACTTGTCATGAGCTGTGCCGTTGGTACTCGACTATTTGCATTGAGGACCTGAACCTTCGCGGTATGACGCGGATCTGGGGACGGAAGGTCAACGACCTTGCGTTTGGTCTGTTCATCCGGAAGCTCAAGCATGTGGCTTCAAAGTACGGGACGAAAGTGGTCAAGGTTGACCGTTTCTACCCGAGTTCGAAGACATGCAGTGTATGTCAGTATGTCAATGAGCATTTGTCGCTTCGTGACAGACGTTGGACCTGTCCTTCGTGCGGAACAAATCTCGACAGGGACTTGAACGCAAGTGTAAATATATTGAGGCAGGGCATTGCCTCATCCGGGAGCATCCGTAAGACGCAGCTTGCTGCGCAGGGTGCGTTAGTCACCGGAGAATCCCCTGTGCTTTAGCCAGGGGAGTATGTCAAGAGGCCGTATTGTTCCATCAGTTCGGTTTTTTGGTGTAGAATGGATTCTTACCAGCCTTTGTTCGTCATTGACGATTGTCTTAATTTCATCGGTTTTCATTTTGAAGAATCCTTGCTTGCTTGGTAATAGGCTTGTCAGTAGTCCTTTTTCTGTTCTGTGTCCTTTGTTGTGATACTGGGTGGGTGAGGGGTCCGCCGGCTGCCCGCGAAGAGGTCTGCATGTCCCGTTCCCCGTGTCGGAAGAAAAAAAAGGAAGGGCGCACATCTCTGCGGGCCCTTCCAAACCATTCAAATAATTTAGAAAAAACCTTTTTTTGCTGGCTCCCCGAGGGGGAGGTCCCCGCCTTATTCGGCGGGAACTTGCTCGGGAGCTTCGCTCTCCTCTTCCGTCGGCTCTTCGGCCTTAGGGGCGGGGAACTCGATTTCCAGGACGTGGAGGTCCACCTGGCTGAACTTCTTGCCGTCGGGGGCGGTCCAGTTGTTCGGTTTGTCGAAGCCGGAGACGCGGACGAGGGCGCCCTTGGTCAGCTTGTCGAGCGGAAGCTCGCGTTCGTTCTTGCGGCCCAGGTTGGCGCTCATCACGCAGTTGACGAACAGGGGGGTCTTGCCGATGTGGCGGATGATGGTGAACCGGACGATGGCGGTCTTACCGTCCTTGTTGAAGGTCTTGGGGTCAGCGATGAGGCGGCCGGTCTTGATGTTGCGATTGTTGGTCTGTTCCATGATTTTTTTATTTTAGGGTTTAACTTAATTTCCGGGTGCAATAAAGAGGACGAACACCAGACCGTCAAGGATTCACGACGGAAAATTACCGCAGCTGCAGGGAACCGAAGCGAGGATGAATTTTACCGTGAACCCAAGGTCGTGAGGCAAAAGGACCGCCTTGGCGGGGCGTTGCCGAGCAGTCCTTGACGGGCGTTGGTGGAGGGAACTAAATTCGCAACCGAAATTCAAGTGTGTTAACCCGCCCAAAAGAAAAAAAGGACAGACCTTATCGCGGAAACACTCATCCGGTCGCCTGCTGACCTCAGGCATGCCAAACGAGGGAAAACAGAAAGACCGCAGTCCGTGGATACCTTGGTATATCCGCCAGGCAAGATGAATCATACTGTTCTTGCGTGGTTGAGCACAGCCTGTCGCATAAGAACCCGCCGATTTTATCGGATAAGCCCAAGGGTGTCTGGTTGCGGTTTATCTACGGCTGACGCCGGGCAACGGGCGTTGCAGGCGGGAGAGACGGGTTCAAGGTGGGCCTCTGACTGCTCCCACGGTTAAAGCCGTGGGGTTCCGCAGGAAGGCGGAGCCTTCCTTTTGGTGTCGGCTTGATTCCGTGTGGTGTTGCGGGTGTCGGGAGCGTCATTGCATTCCCTGTGTCCGCGGGTGACCGCCCGGGTATCTTCGCCTGTTGGATTTGGCGCGTCTACATCATCGCCGGCAGCGTCCGGTTCTGATTTCCCCGCACCCAGGAGTGCAGTCCATGCTCCTACCCCTATTGCAGACGGGATGGTCTGTTTGGATGATTTCTGATGCATTCGCTGCATCTCCTCCCCCATGGCCGGAATGAACCAGGCAAGACTGTCGAGCAGAAGTTCACGGTCTGGTACGTCTGCAATGACAGTTTTGCCTTTCTTTTCATCCCTGCGTTTTTCCTTTTTCGAGCAGAGGATGTTCAGTGCGGCCATTAGGTCCCGCTGGACCGGCGTTCCGTCCGACAGGCGGAACACGCGCTGCTGGAGCTTGTGCTTGGTATAGCTGTTGTCTGTCGGGTCGTATTGACTTGCCTTGAGTGTCCAGGGGTTGATTTCTACGTACTGTCCTCCGGAGGCTTCACATTTCTGTTTGAGCGTCGAGAGGAACAGGGACGGCGCGAAGCGGCGGATTGTATCGCCAAAGCGTTTCTTTGAGGCAATTGCTCCACCTTGTCGGATTCTTATTCGTTTGCTCCGCACGGACAGGGCGAGATAGTTCGTACCTTCGGTCTTAATGTTTGGATACGTACTGACAAGATTGTTGCACAGTTCGTTCCGTCTTGTCCGGAGCGTCCATCCCTGCTTCTGTATCATGAGTCTCCGGCGACGGTGGAGCGTCTCATAGTTCGGAGTGGTGTTCCAGTCATTTTTCTTTCCTGTTCCGGCATTGACAGAGCCTTTGCGATAGGTTCCGTCCGGATTGTACCGTTCGGGGTTGGATGCGCGGCGGGACTGGTTCAGGCGGACGGAGACCTCACGCGAGGACATGTCCGCTTTCGGATTTTTCCCGTCCAGAAGTAGGAAGAAGGCATTGCCGTCGCTTGTGCAGCAGGACATCATCGTCTGGGACGGGTCGATGGCAAGGGTCTGGTTGGAACGGGATGCGCTCGTAGTGTGTTTCCTTGAGAAGTTGCTCTTTGGCGCCGGGCCGTCGGCTGTCACCTGAAGCCAATAGCCCCACTTGATGCGGCCGTGGTCGTTGGCGAGCCTGCGGACTATCTTGTTGAACCGGATACACCCGGGGAGCGGGCCGTATCCGTTCTTTTCCGATAGGAACGACGCTCTTATCTTCGCAAGGTCTGTCTTCTGGTACTCGTCCAGTCCGCCGGATACGGGGATGAAGTGTTTGCCGATACGGACAGACATTTGTACGGGGTTAAAGACGATGGCCGTCTCGTTGCTCTTGCCACGAATGCTCAGGAATTCATGTTCTCCTTTGCTAGAAAGGTCTTTGCCGTTGGAATACAGTATCTTCTCCACGCCGGCCCAGACGTCCGCTGCGAGGGTTTGTGCGACATGGGACTGGAGGAGTGATGTATTATAATGGCTGTTTCTTACAGGAGAGATGATCTTCTCAAACTGGCCCATGCTCGAAAGGCCATGGATGGTGCGGATTGCGGACAGGCGATTCTTGATTTCTTTCAGTTGTGAAGATGCATCCGTGCCGCTTTTCTTGAGCGTTGAAAGTGTCTTCAGCAGGTTACGGTATTCCACGTCCTGGCGTAGTCGCATGATGCGGTGCATGGCGTTCCCGGCGAGGTCGTTTCGGAAACGACGGCATTCGGAGAAGACGCGTCCGAGGAAATGTTCCTGGTACGCGTTTGTCCACAATGCCAGTTCCAGTACATGGCAATTATCCGATATGACCTTACTTCCGGACATCTTATTCAAAGATAATAATAAATTATTGATTTTCAAAAAGATTTCTTCAAAATCTTGTCCGCTCTACCCACGGCTGAAGCGGTGGGCTTGCCGTAGACGTTTTGTCGTCACGGCGCTTGCCGTCATTTTCTCTCTTCACCCATATCCCGGATGGGAGCATGGGTGATTTGTCCGCTATGCGGCACGGCGGGGTCCGGCGCTTCGGTGTGTGCCTGTTACCCGGACCCCCGGAGATACTTGGTGAATTTCCTATGGGAACCGTCAGGTTCCCCGGAGGTACTTGGTGAATTTTTAAAGGAATGGAGTTCCTTTCAGGTGATGGTTCTGATGAACTGATGAGGTCTCCTCGGAGGAACGGATTTTAGCCGTCGCGCTGATTTTCTCGCGTGCGCGTGCGTGTGTATATGCGCCCATGCGCGTATATACTACGCATGAAGCGTGCTACTATTTATTTTCTGTTTTATCTATTTATATATGGTGACCACTTACTACTGACCGCTATTTTGTCGATTTCTTTGTTTGATAGTGTTGTATGGCACATTTGGCATTTTTGGCCGGTGACCACTTAGTACTGACCGATTTTGCAAAGTGACCACTTAGTACTGACCGATTTTGCCAAAGTGACCACTTAGTACTGACCGATTTTGCCAAAGTGATCACTTAGTACTGACCGATTTTGCCAAAGTGACCACTTAGTACTGACCGATTTCGCCAAAGTGACCACTTAGTACTGACCGTTCAGGGGGTAAAGTGACTACTTACTACTGACCGTTTGTTTTCGGGCGTTGATTTTAATACCAGAAAAGGGGGCGTTTTGTAATAAAAAGGAAGGGCTCCTATTCGGAGTCCTTTTTAAAATGTTCCCAGAATTTGAATTTGTCGGAAAGCAGTGTTGTTTGTATCCAGCGGTCGTAGTCTTTCTTGTCTTTGTATTTAGCACAGAAGATAAGGTATTCGACTCTCTTGTCAATATCGTCGGGTATGGTAGTGGCCGCGATGTTAACGAAGGTGTTGATTAAGGTGGAAGTGAGAATCTTCCTGAGCTTGTCATTGTCGTTAGCAAGCCATTCGAAGAAATACTTGTCGGCATTCTTCATTTCTTCGTAGGAACGGTAGGGGCAGGCGATAGTGAGGCCGATCTTTAGTTCAGTGACGGCGACGTCGAGTTTTTCTTCGCGTTTAACGGCCTGGATGGCGTATCCGTCTGCGCCGATTACTTCACCGACCTTAGGATTGAAGTGGAAGAGGGGAGTGTATTTTTCTTTTTCGCCGTTAGCAATCCACTCCACTTCGAAGTCCAGTTCGGTTTCTTTGAGAATTGTATTGAATTTTGATTTGAGTTTCCTTTTGAGATATTTCGGTTCCAGGTTACCCCCCACCTTGGCGATGGAACAGAGGTAGGCGAAGGTAGGGGTGTCTTCCGGAGTGGTGCTTGTCATGTTCTTTGCAAAGAGCGCTTCCCTGAGACGGAGAAGATGATGGTACAGGGGGCCGAGGCCGCTCTTGCGGAGGTTGATAAGGCTTTGGGTGCTTGTCGTCAGGTAGTAGGTTGCGAGGTTGCGCCGGAAGTCTTCATCGAGCTGGTATGCGTATATGGTTTTTCCCGTGATGCGGTCCTGTTCGATGTAGAAGTTCTTGAGTATGCGCAGGGGTTGGATTTTACGCACGAGTTTCCTCGTGTTTTTCTCAACGATGGTGTTCATGACCATGAGGGGCATGTACGAGAGTGTGAACAGCGCGTTTTCTATGTTGTTGGTATAGACTGGTTTGTATTCATCCTCCCTTTTGCGCCGGTTGGTTTTTTCGTTCGTGTTTACCCCCAGCACCTTTTGCTGGTAGGGTTTCTCGTTCTGTTTCTGGAGGAGGTCGAGGCGGAAGCCGTATTTCTTGCCAAACTCTTCCGGGTCGATAATCCCGAAGCCGAAGACATTATACTGGTGTTCGTAGCAGATGTCATAGACGATGGATTCGGCAATGTGGTTGCCGGTCATCTTGAAAAGATTGTCTATGTTTTCTTTGGTGATGATGCTCCGGTCCATCCGGAAGAGGTCGTTGTTAGAAAATCTTAATTCCATACTTTCTTTTTGTTTCTCCTGCAAAGATAGTTGTTTTTGATAAAGTTGCAATTTTTTTCACAAAAAATGCTTGCGTTTAACAAAATTGTGTTACCTTTGTGGTGCCGTGTTAGCCCAGGGAGACATGAAGGGGTGGATGTTAAATTTTAGTCCTTCGTATTATGGAAGAAAACAAACAGGAACTCTCGAAACGTAATTTCACGAAGTGGAATCTCGTCTTCGTGTTTTTTATCGTGCTTCTTTTGGGTCTTACGGTCTGTTTCATTACGCGTGAGTTCGTGTATGTTCAGGAAAGGGAGGAGCTGAGGGAAGAAGTGGATTCCTTTGTTCGTTCAGTGAGAAAGGAACTGTTGTTGGACGAAGCCCCCGTTTCCGCCGTACAGGAAGACAGCGTAATGGTCGACAGTCTTAAAGCAAATTCATAAAGCGAGAGTTGTTCATCTCTTTTTTCATGTAATGCGGTTATTTTATTAGGTTAGGACGCCGGAGAAACGCAGTGATGCATTTTGAAGGGATATTCCGGAGAGGCTGACCCCTTTCCGGGGTACAAGACAAAAATTAGTTATGAGTCGTTTTTTGAAAATATTTCTTCTGACCGCGCTCCTGGCGCTGTCTTCGACACTGGCAAGCGCCCAGCGTTTTTCCGTGGGTACGAATGGTATTGACTGGCTTACCCTTGGCACCATCAACGCCGAGGCGTCCATCGCCGTTGCACAGAACGTATCCATCCATGTGGGTGGGGAACTTAACCCCTGGACGTTCCGTACCGGTAGTCAGGAAAAGCAGTTCCAGCTTCGCCAGTACTCCTTCTGGGGCGGCGCCCGCTGGTGGCCCTGGCACGTTTACTCCGGTTGGTGGGTTGGTGCCGACGCAAGGTACAGCCTGTATAACCTCGGTGGTGTCATCAAGAGGGACACCGAAGAGGGAGATGCTGCCGGCGGCGGTATCTATGGCGGGTATTCTATCATGATTAACTCATGGTTGAACCTTGACCTTGGCGTGGGCGTCTGGGGTGGTTGGAAAAAGTACACCCGTTACGCCTGTCCCGTGTGCGGCGTCATCACGGAGCAGGGGCAGAAGGGTTTCATCATGCCTGATGCGAGGGTGGCGGTTCAGTTCATTTTCTAAGGAGGAGTAGAACAATCATGCGACAGATAAACGGAGACGTTTTATTGAAGGGTGCGATTCTCGCTTTTATGGCGGGTTCGCTTGTGATAGGTTGTGGTACGCCTAAGAAAATTGACATTATCCGTAACGAGAAGCTTGCTGCTACGCTCGCCCTCTCGAGGAACGAGATTGAAGAGGAACGTAAGGTGATTCAGGTTGCGAAGCGCGATACCATTACCGTGAAGGATGACAAGGGCAACGACGTGCTTATCATGAAGGCTGTCAAGGACGAAGCCTCAGGCGAGATGGTTGCTACCGAGGTGCTGGACGCGGCTGTTATTACCGCTCGCTTCCGTAACGTGGCCGAACGTCATGGTAAGATTGACCTGCGTTTCGAAGTCATAGTCCCGCAATCGATGTACGACACGAAGTGGCAGCTCCGTTTCTATCCGGACATGTTCATCCTTGGAGATTCTGTGCGTTTGGAACCCGTTATCATCACTGGACAGGAGTACAGGAAAGGACAGCTCCGCGGATATGAATTATACGAGAAATTCCTGGCGTCCATTATCACCGATTCGACGAAGTTCATCGATCTTCGTAACCTGGAAATCTTCATCAAGAGGAATATCCCGGAATTGTACCGCTTCAAGACGGATACCAGCTTCGTTGCGGAGGAGGACTTCCATTCCCTTTATGGCGTCACCGAGCAGCAGGCCATCGAGCATTACACCAACACCTTTGCGAAGATTCACAATGAAAAGAAGAAGGGACGGAAAGGTGAGATGTATCAGAAGTACGTCAAATCGCCCATCATTAGTACGGGCATTCGTCTCGATACCGTCATCAAGGACCTGAACGGTGATTTCGTATATCACTATACGCAGACCATTAAGACCCGTCCGAAGCTGCGCAAGGTGGATATCGTTCTCTCCGGCGACATCTACGAGGCTGAAAACAGGCTCTACGTGATGGAGCGCTCCGCCCCGCTGACGTTCTATATCAGTTCCCTGTCTGCCTTCGTCGACGGAACCGAACGTTACCTCTCGAAGGTCATTGAAAGAAGGGCGGCGGCCAATACGGCCTGCTATGTGGATTTTGCGCAGGGTAAGTATGACGTGGACCCGGCGCTGGGACACAATGCGGAAGAGCTCGGGCGTATCCAGGGTAATATCCTCGAGCTGCTCCACAACACGACCTTCGACCTGGATTCCATCGTCATCTCGGCGTCGGCGTCCCCGGAAGGCGGCCTGCAGGCCAACAGCGCCCTCGCGGGCAAGCGTGCGGAGTCGGTGGCATCTTACTATGACAGGTATATCAAGCATTACCGTGATTCCGTGCAGCGGGTCCTGAATGCGGAAGCAGCCAGTTCGTTCACGATGACCGTGGATGAGCATGGTAACGAGAAGATTGGCCGTGCGAAGGCTGAGAAGGCCAATATCCCGGACATCCGCTTCACGTCTCGTTCCAACGGGGAGAACTGGGATATGCTTTCCTTGCTTGTCGACCAGGATACGGTGATGACCAAGAGCGATAAGCAGGCTTACATGAAGCATCTGGAGACCAAGGACCTTGATGCCCGCGAGCATGCGCTCTCGTCAGAGTCCTATTATACATACATGCGTGAGAATCTTTATCCGCGTCTGAGGACGGTGCGCTTCGACTTCCACCTTCATCGAAAAGGAATGGTCAAAGATACCGTTCACACTACAGAATTGGATACGGTTTACATGGCCGGCGTGGCTGCCCTGAAGGACCGTGATTACGAACGGGCGCTGACTTATCTGCGTGATTACAAGGATTATAACACTGCTATTGCTTATGTGTCGTTGGATTACAACGCATCAGCTATGGCCATCCTACAGGACCTTCCTCGTACCCCGCAGGTGAACTACATGCTTGCCCTGCTGTATGCCCGAAACGAGGACGACCAGAATGCTGTCCAGTGCTATATGGATGCTTGCCGTGGTGACCGTTCATATGTGTTCCGTGGCAACCTCGATCCGGAGATCTATGTGCTCATCCAGAGGTATGGCCTGAACAAGCAGGACGATGACGACCTGTCGGATATTTATTGATAATCAAGACTTAAGAATAACATATACAACAATTTCAAACCCTAAAACAAATTTTATCATGAAAAAGTTTTTCAGCATTTCTTTCGCAGCTCTTGCTGCTATGCTCGTAGGCTTCACTGCCTGCAACAAGTCCACCCAGCCGGCAGAGGCCGAGGAGCTCGAACAGAACAAAGGCGTACTGTTCGTCAACCTGGCTCCCGTTGTCGGTGACGAGACCAAGGCGACCACTACCACCATGTCGGGTATCGAGTCCGTTATCCGTTCTATCCAGGTGTTCGTCTTCTCCGCTGAGGACAACGCAAGCCTTGGTCTGGTAACCGACCAGATTGAGACTTCCAAGTTCGTCTCTGGTTCTTCTATCAGCAGCACTTCCGGTGGCAAAACCCTGGGTAATCCTATTCCTATTACGACTTATCTCGGCAAGAAGAAGATTATCGCCCTGGTGAATGCTCCTCGTCAGGAAGGCATCACGACCATTAACCAACTGCTGGGCCGCGTATCCAACCTGAGTGAGAACTATATTACCGAAACCAGTGTCGGTACTCCTTCTATCGCCCGTGAGGGTATGGTGATGGCTGGTGCTTATGGTTACAGCTACACCGTTGCTCCTGTCGCCAGTGTTGGTAACGGCATTAACATTACTCCTGGTGAGCTGAATGTCACCCGTAAGTACGACCGTAAGGACGACACGTCTATCTATGGCATCATCATTCCCGTCTATCGTCTCGGCGCCCGTATCGAGCTGGGAACCGTGACCGTGAACTTCGACGATACTGACCTTAAGGGTAGGACCCTTACCATTAAGGACATCAAGTTGAAGAACGTGATGACCGCTGTCACTTTCGGTGGCGGTAATTCCGGTCTGGTTAATACTGCTTCGAACTGGGATATGCAGCTGGCAACGACCGGTGCCAATGCTGGTACCTATCGTGCAGGTGTGGCTGACAAGCTGCAGGATACCGGTCTCTCTATCCAGTGCAAAGGCAGTGGTGAAGCTACGGCCGTTAACAAGAGCTATATCGTTTATCCGAACCCTTCTGAGGACCCCGATGGTCTGCAGTCCGCAGGTGGCGCCAGCGTTACTACCTGGAGTCCTCGTCGTACTCGCGTTGTCATTCACGGTGAACTCACCGGTGGTTCCGCTGCGGCTGAGAATACCTACTATGTCTTCACTATCGCCGATCCTGCCACTATCAAGGAAGGCCAGGCCAATGAAGGCACTTTCAGCCAGATTGTAGGTAACCGTCGTTATGTCATCGAGAATATCAATATCACGATGAAGGGTAAACCCAACGACGACGACGACATGATGCCTGCTACCGGTCGCGTGAGCGCTACCATCGAAGTGAAGGACTGGTCCGGCGAAACACTGTCCGTGTACGAGTTCTAATCCTCTGTTTTTTCGGTCCCCGGCATCCGTGTCGGGGTCCGTTCCTGGGGAACGGGTAACTGGCCTTTGACGGGTTCGAATCCCGCGTTCCCCGCAAGTTAGAAATGATATGAAACATGAGATACTACAGTAAAAGACTCATCCACGGCATCCTTTACTTGCTGCTTGTCCTGACTTCCGTGTCGGTCCTGTTCTCGTGCAGGAGTCTTGTTCTGGAAGACCGTTCTGAATGTCCGGCGTTCCTGTTCTTTGACATTACGAATGCGGAGGTTTTCGACATATCCGAGTACGCGCATATCACTGCTTACAAGTACCCTGATGGGAACTTGCTGGCGGTTGATACGACGACGGTCCGTGCGGTGCAGGACAAGGAGTTTTACCTCCAGGTGAAGCGTTCCGACTCGTCGCGGGGCTATGGCGTACTTCGTTTTATCGGGGCGCATAACGATGGCTCCCAGTGGACGGCGGAGCTAGGTGAGGAATTTCCGCCATTATGGCGTTTCGATTACGAGTCCCCGGCTTCTACGGAATCGTATCTTATCCGCGTGGAAGCGGTTAAGGACCATTCGGTCATTAACATCCATTTCCTTGATGCGGATCAGTATGAGGGGAGCGGTGGCGAGTTCCCGTATTATATTGTTATCCGTTCCAATACCTGTGGTATTGACGGCATGGACGGAAGCCCTGTTAAGGGTCCTTTCCTTTTCGAGCCTGTCGAATATGCTTGCGGACGTTTCCGTTTCACGGTGCCCCGTCAGTTCGACCGTTCGTTGCACATGGAGGTCTGGGGCCGGGAAGGTTTTTCCGAGGAAGGGTTCATGGTGACGGACCTGAATCTGTGGAACCTCTTGCAGGATACGGGCGGTTTCTCCTGGGAGGAGAAGAATCTTGCTGACGCAGAGATTGAAATCAGCCTTGCCGAGAACAAGTATATTATCACCGTCGCGGAGTGGGCCGGAGAAACCCATTCGACTTACGAGAATTAAAAATCAGCAGATATGAGAATAATACTGAAAAATAGCTTCTTTTCCGTTGTCTGTTTTTTGACGGTACTCTTTTTCGGAGTCTTGTCTTGCCAGCGGGAGAACGGTCCCGTCGAGCAGGAGCCCGGTTCGCCTGTTGCTCTTGAGTCCGGGGAGGCGGCTCTTTCGTTCCGTGTCAGTACCCCGGTAGTGGGGGATGACACGAAGAGTGTCATTACGGACACTTATTTCGAGACGGGTATCCGTTCCATCCTTATCCTGGTTCTGGGCGAGGATGGCAGTTGGAAGAGCACATACAAGGAGGCTTCCTCCGGTTATCTTTCCACCGGTACCGGTGTGGTTGCTTTGGACCTTGACGCCGTGAAGGTCAGGGCGTGTTATCAGGATTACACCGTGTATGCGTTCGTGAATATGGGTAATGTGATGGATAACATGCCTGTTGATGCTTCCGGAAAACACACCCCGGATGCTTATGTGTATTCTATGCCCGTCGCGTATTCCGACTTGGGTACGCGGGGAATGCCGATGTGTGCGAAGGTGACTGTGGATACTGACGACCTTCCCGCCGGAGGCCAGGCAAACGTCGTGTTGACACTCAGGCGTCTGATGGCGAAGGTGGTGATTTCGGTAAACAAGACCGGTATGACCGGTGAGAATGCGGGTGTCCTGAACAGCAGCATTATCCGCGTGCGTCAGGTTCCTCGTGTCATTCGTCCTTTTGCCGCCGGTGGTTCCGGTGCATTGGAGGTAGTGGAGCTTTATGGCGGTGTCGGTGCATCTTCTACGGATACTGATTATTATTCTTTTAGTGCCGGTGCAGCCGCCGGTGCAGCTTATCATACTAACGTGACCACTCTTTATGTGCCGGAGAACTACCAGGGCGTAGGTTCGGAGACGAGCCAGGAGAAGAAGGCGACCGCTCCCGGGGAGACACCCACGGGGAGACAGGCTCTTGCTACTTTCCTGGAGTATAAGGCTTCCAAGAGTGGTACTAATGACGGCGTAAGCGGCAACCTCACTTACAAGGCTTATCTTGGAGAGAATGTAGTCAACGATTACAATGTTATCGGGGATAAGGTGTATCGTGCCACTTTGAATTTGAGCTGGAACGGGTTGTTCTTTGATGGGGACTGGAGGGTGGATAATAGCGACATCACGGACAGCCGGAGGCTTTATTTGTCGACGACGGCGAATGCTTCCTCCGCGTCGTTTGACTGGGGAAGACTGCGGCGGAACGTGGCGTCACAGCTGTATGTGAACTTCTCCCGTGACGGCGGGGCGTCGTGGGTCCATTCCGCGAAGGACATTGACGGCTGGCCGTACGGCTGGGACCTGTATATCGACGGTGTGAAGCAGGCTGCCGGGGCTTCCGCGACGGCTGCGGGTGACCTCGGGTGGTCGTATGTCGGCGACCCTTCGAGGGACCAGCTGTTCATTACCCCGGGGCCCTCGTCGGTTGCCAGCTCGGTGCATACCCTGCAGGTGAAGTCCGCCGATGGAAGGGTGGCGTCGAACGAGGTGACGTTTGAGGTGTCGCAGCCGCTGAATCTCTTTTGGCCTTACGGTAGCGGCTCGTATTACGTAGCCCAGCGGCCGGTTCTTGTTCAGAACACAGGGCTCGAAGACAGCAGCGCAACGATTACTTTCTCGGAAAAGGACGGCAAGACCGGTATCGAATTCGTATCCTTATCGAAGACATCCATGTATATTAACCTCCTTGCTGCGGGTGAATACACCATTGTCGCAACGGCCTCCAACGGTCAGACGGGAGAAACGACCCTTACCGTGAAGGATCCTGTCGTGGAGCAGCTCTGGACGTCACAGGCGCTCTGGGTGGATGGAACTGACAGTGATAGGATGCTTCGTTACAAGAATACCGAGGGCACGGAAATGACGGTTGCAGATAACGACAATCAGGGTTACGGCACCAAGTTCGCTCCGTCGCTTTATGAGACGCTGCTGAAACCCCGGATTACGGGCGTGAGTCAGTTTAACAGCGTTCCGTTCAATACCGGCGTTGTGAACCTTATTTCCCTTTCGGAAGAGAATAAACTGTATGTCAATACGCTGGAATGTACGACCCCCGGCAAGGAAATAAAAGTCAAGGATAATCTGTCGACACCTTTCAAGGTCGATATTCAGGCAGGTGTGGAGACATTTTGGTATATGACTTCCTTCAAGGACCCGTTCCTGGATGTCGTCATTACGAATAATGACAAGACTTTCCATGATTTCACAACGATGTACAGTCACATGACTTCATCGCAGATTGCTACATACAGTGCGTCCGAGACATACTCTTTCGCATCAGGTAGCAACAAGAGAATCTATGCACAGCCGGCCTATGTACTGACACAGACTTCATCTGAGATTCAAACTACACGCGATGCGCTCGTCGGTACTTACAGCGGAGGTAATTCTGTTTCCATAGGGCTTACGGCTGGAACGGGAGGAACCAGTTTATACCACCCTTCGGGAAAGAAGTCTGTATTCATCCACGTGCAGAACCGTCATGATGTTGCCGCCGGTGGCGAAAGGGCCCTGTATAGTCTGTCCAAGCAAATCGGTAAAGCGAAAATCTATATGCATGCTGTTTTTGCAACCGTCATGAAGCCGCAGAGCAATTCGTATCAATATGTTGCAGATATCCTTAACAGTCCCAGGAATTATAAGAAACAGACCGTTTCGGATGTCTGGGATATCCGGTATCTGTACGGCGGGTTCCTGAACAACCAGGATGCAACATCGAATAGTGAAGTAAGGAGGCTCTTTGTCAATGTTGCTTCCGGTAATCCTGCGTTTGTACGCCTTGCCCTTACTGACGAACAAGGATTTGAATATCGTTCGGGGGGCCGGGTCCTTACAGCCCCGTATGGATTTGTTCAACGTCGCGACCTCAATATCTTAGACGCTGACTGTTGCCTAGGCATAGGTTACGCCATCTTGAAGACGACTGACGGCAGCGGTAACGGAATAACCTGGAACTGGAGCACCTGGAAGAATTCATCCATAACCTCTCCTTTCTGCACTTTTGATCCAAGCTATGATTATACGAAAGTCTCCTGGTCCGAAAACGGGCTGACGGGACGGTATTTTACGGATATTTATAGTGAAAGGGATGGAAATCTAAACGGATATCTGATTATCCATCTTCTGCAGGATATGCCGGTCAATCCGAACAACGGATATATCGAATAGCCTAAAGGGCGGTTCCCGATAACGGGGCCGCCCTTTACGGTAAATTGCCGGAGTCCTATGGATTTTTCTGCTACTGGCGCACGTGAGAAGCGGTTAATACAAAAATCCAAACAGCCAAAGGGGAATCTTATTTCCACGTCCGAATTCTACGCCGTCAATAGCTAAAAAACTATTATCTATATCCTTTATTTGTTCAAAGCTCTTTCCGGGACCTCCTACTTCAAACAGGTACTTTTCGTCCACCAGAAAATCGCCTTTGGGTGGATAATATACATTGCAGACTCTGCTCAGCTGATTGTAGAAGAAGGACTCCCGGATGGTTCCAATCTCCGGGTTGCCGGATAGGGCATACATGAGATTGGGATTATCCAGGAAGAGTTTGTCAGGTGAGGACAGTTTCTTCACGGATTTGGGTTTGGTTTTGAGTTGACCAATAAGGGCAGCCCGCTCGAGAAGGTCCATCAGTTTAAGCCCTTGCTCCCGATTGGTCTCCAACTGATTATAAATCTCTTCCATATTGGGGATAAAAGGAACCTGGGCTGCTATGATATAGAGCAACTTCTTAAGTTTTTGTATAGTAGCATACTCCACTTCGGTAACAGCCGGGATATCCTGCTCAATCACCTGACGACAGACCTCGGCCAGGCGGTCGTTGAATCCTTCCGGATCTTCCTTATAGAAGGGGTAATAACCATGTTTGAGGTAATCGTTGAAGTAGTTCAGGACATGGATTTTGCCAGTGATTTCCGTAGCTATTTCCACGTGACGGGTTAGGATATCCTCCAAACTGACCTTTTCCCATGACATGATGCCTTCAAAGGCAAGGTATTCGCGGAAAGACATTCCGTGGACCGTGTTCATGGAAGTTCTTCTGGAGAGATCCACATTGCCCTCGCCAATCTGGAGCATAGAACTTCCCGTGAATACAACATTCATCGTAGGATAGTTGTCATAGATATTCTTGATACCCCACTCCCAATTCTTGTATTTATGCACTTCGTCCAGGAAGAGATGGGTACCACCGTGGATATAGTGGTACTCAACCAGGTCGTCCAGGCTGTTTCCGTTGAACCAGATATGGTCCAGCGAAGCATAAAGAATCTTGCTATCATCAGTGAACGACTCCTTGATATGCTGCTTGAGGAGCGTGGATTTTCCCACACCTTTCGGGCCTTTGATGCCGATTATCCTGGGCTTCCAGTTGATATGGTCATATATCTCCCGTTTGAAGTCAAGGCTGACTTGTGACACCAGTCTGTGCGAGTTTCTGTAAAGTACGTCCGGATTCAGTTCCATATCTTTGTGCTTTAAATCAATGCAAATATACAAAACAATCTTGGAAGATTGAAATTCTTAAAAAAAACAATCTTGGAAGATTGAACGAAAGGGAAGTTAGTCTCCAGATGAGAACTTACTTCCCTATGCTAATTTCCCATTTGATTATTTATAAAAGGTTAAATAATGGAAAAACAAAATGCCACAAAAAAGGGACGGGCCTCTGCAATGAGTTCCGTCCCTCTTTCAGTGACAACAGTTCTTCTATGGAATAATCTTGACGCTGTTGGAAATCGCCCACAGCTTCCCGGCGGAATCAGCCCTGGTCCCGTCAGCCACCTTCGTCTGCATGAGAAAATAATGTCCGGGAGGGCAATAGTAATCTATGACTAAATTAGGATTACCACCCGCTATAGAACAGAAGAAAATCGATTTTCCGTGTAGGATACTCACGTCCGTTCCGTTCGGAATTGTATATTCACGTCCGCCGTTTACATTGTCAAACCACTGGAACTCTCCCTTGCAGAATATGTTCGAGACGACGCCGGGATGCCCGTAAGCGATACTGCTGAAGTTCAGCCGCCTGACGGTCGTGTTTTCCGGCTGGATGTGAAGGATTTCCAGTTTGTGAAGATTGAGGTCTTCCCTATCATAGAAACTGTACATCTCTTCAATGGTTTCGTACGAATCCGTCACTTTGTCATCTGACAAGTACTTCACGTTGTAGAAAGGGAACTCTTTTTGCTTGTCATGTAGTTCGGCGCTGTATTGCCCTCCAATTACCTTAATCAGCACCTCTTCTTTATCGTCAATCCTCACGAGGAGCCCTTCCACCGGGATGCTCTTTCTGGCCTGGACCTTGAAGGTAACGGAGGTGTTTCCGTCTTTGTTCCCATTCCAGACCGTGACGGTGGCATCGCCGTCGGAGACGTAGGAGATGGAGAAGCTGCTTTGGTCCTTGCGCTCGAGCTTGATGCAGGCGTTGTCGGTCCTGGCGTTGATGCCGGGGAAACCGCTCGCATTATCCGGCACGGCCTCGAGGGTAAAGGTGTTGAAGGGCGTTATGGCAAGCTCGTCGAGCTCCTCCAGTTCGGAGTCCATGACGCCGCCTTTGGAAATGGTCCAGGGGAGGACGTAGGTTCCGTCGCTTCTTGTTTCCTTTCCTTTCAGGGAGAACGGGGCTTCCGTGATTGTCTCCGTCTTGGGGTTGACCTCATCCAGGGGGTCCTTCTGGCAGGCCACGACGACGGCCCCTGCCAGCATCATTACAAGGCCCATCAGGGCGCTGGTATGAAGAATGTGTTTCATAGTGTGAAATTTTTATTGTTAATTTTTAAAATTGTTCTTGTTTTTTAATGCAAAGGTAAGAAATATCACAACAGATATCCTTGGAATGCAATACCTTTTTCTTTGAGCCAGGAGGAAGCCTTCTCAAAGTCAAACGACCAGTAGACGTAATCAAGGTTGTTTCCGTCGTGGTTTTCTGCTTTGACGTACGCTGCCACTTGGAGGTAAGGAGTAGGAGTGTAGTATTCCTTAACCATTGTTCCGTTTCGGTTAACCCACTTGCTTGCGCCGTTGGTTCTTGCGCTGACTCCGGACATTTTCGCTTTGGTCCAGGAGAGGGCGGCGTTTATCCATCCTTTATGGAGTGTGAACGTTCCGTATCCCGTTCCGTTCCACTGCGTGAAATCCGTCCCTACCCATTGGAAGTTCACATATTCGTAATTTTCTTCCTCGTAGTAGTAATCACCTGTTGAAGTTGCATTCGTGTAGGGGATTACCGCTCTTGCGACGGCGTGGAATGTGAAGTCTGTCGTGAAGTCTGCTGTGTTCCCGTTGGGGCTCGTTAGTGTTGCGTAGATCGAACTGCCGTCAATCGAAATAGAACAGACGTATTCGTCTTTCACCTTTTTGACATCTATTACGGACGTTTTGAATTCTTCAAGTTCGTATTTAATCAGGAAGGAGTGTTCTCCTCTTGAGGGACGTTCCAGGATAAAGACATTACCAGGATTTTTCTTGAGGTCTTTTCCATCCGTCAGGTCTACGACTGAAACGGTCGGCTCAGCATTGTCTATTCCTTCAAGTTTTGCAAGAAGCCAGGAGGATTTGTTTTCCACGGTGTTGTATATATCATGGAAGTAATACATTTCCGAAGTCATCTTGCTGTCTCGGAACCAGCGTTGTTCCGGCTGGACTATATGGAAGACAGACACTGTTTCAAGGGTCGCATCCTGTTTCTTCTCATTTGTCGGCGTTGCGATAATCTTTATATCGTGCTTTCCGGTTTCCTGAGGAAGAGCGGAACATTTAAAGACAAGTTTTTCGTTCTTGGCATTGAGCTTGTGTTCTGCTTCTTTGTCGTCGATAAGCACGGAGAAAGAATATCTTTCATGCAGTTGATCTATCTCCTGGTTACAGGTAAGGTCGATATTGAGTGGCGTTTCTTTGAGGATATACTTACTGTTTTTTATTGTAAGGTGAAGGGAAGGGGTGTCCTCCTGTTCTTCTTCCTCGGGCTCGTTCTCATCTTCGTCTTCCTGTCCTTTCTTGTCGTCAGGGGTTTCTTCGCTTGATTCATCCTTTCCCCTTGTGTCGAAAAGGTAGGTGAACTTCACCAGCGCATTTGTGTAGACGTCCCTGAGGTTGTAAGTGACGAATCCTTCGGAGTATTTCGTGAAGTAAATGTTCACGAAGGTTTTTTCTCCTTTTCGTATCACGTCAGGAGGCGTCACCACGGTACTCTCTTCAAAGGCGGGTGTTACGCTGTCGAATTCGATCCTTCTCTGGTCATTATTGAAAGAGAGGCTGATTTTCCCCGATTCCCCTTCGATGAGTGTGATTGTCTCATTTGCATTTTCGAAGGAGACGGTTCCGTTTCTGGTTGTGACGGTAAGAAGTATCTCTTCCACTTTCGGGGTGGGCAGGGCTTCCTCGTGTTTTTCGCACGAGGGGAGTCCAAGTACAATTGCAAGGGCCCAGACCGGTATGCGGTTTTGCCGGAGCATTTTAGATGCCTCTGGAGGCGGATTCAAGGATAGCGATAACGACTCTGATCGGGACAGTCACGAGTTTCCACGCGACTTTGATGATTATGTAAAGAGTGATTAACATAGCTGTATGTATTTAATCGGTTGCAATTTAATATTTTTTTGTTAAAAACAATAATTTTTTGTTGAAGAAACGTTTCTTTTTCTCTTTTTGGTAGGGTTTTCCTTCCGCTGTAGGCGTTCCTTCCGGACACATAGCGCAAAACCCGAATGTGCAAATGCGTGGCGGATTTTTTTATAAGGCACCATCGGTGCCGATAAAAAAATCCGCAAACGTGCGTGGAATAGGGGAGGCGGCCTCAAGCCGTCTCCCCGTACATTTGCACGGCGCCACCCTGAAGTGGCGCAAGCGATGACACACCTTGGTGTGCATCGCGGCAAGGGTTTCGCAAAATTTGTGTCCAGCGAAGGAACCCGCAGGCGGATGGAATTAACACACCACTTTCTTTCCGTGCGGAGCCGGAGTGTGGGAGTCGTGGTGATATAGAACGAGACTGGACTTATTTTTGAAAAAAATGTAGGCCGAAAAGAAGTCGGATTTTAGGAAAAAGTGTAAAATATATTTGTAAAAGGTGAAGCCTCACATGACTAAAGTCACGTGCTTCCTAATGCCACAACGCACAGCGTTGTGCGTTGATGGTTCCGCTTGAGGCGGATCGGACTCCCTCGTCGTCCCCGACGTTATACGCTCAGCAGACTGCCGGCTTACGCCACCAGCGCCGCACGCAAATCTTTAAGGTCGGACAGGGTGCATGTGCTTCTATGCGACACCGATGGAACTTTTGCCTCCAGTGCCGACCTCGTCTTCGCAGACTGGCTACGCAGGATTTCGCGGATGAAGTATCTTGCCCCGATATTATATGAGGCGTTTAGGTCGCAGTTGTAGATCTTTCCGGTAGTGAAACGACAAATAGAATAACTGACCTTGGCTTTGTGTGCCCGTTTACAGGATTGAAGTGGACTGTCATTTGCCTGATGTTCAGACCTGATAATCTCCGCCAGTTCCCGGCCACGCAGGACCTTTCCGCTGCCATCGAATGCCAGGCGTGACGTGTTCCATGCGCAGACACGGGATATACGGATTCCGGCCCGATGTGCCTTGTTCCCAACCACGGACTGCACATACTGCGCACGCCAATGATGAAGACGCTGCCGCTTCGAACCGCATTTCCTGCCCTGCAATTCCAACGCCTCCATTACAATGACATCGACGCTATATTCCATCGCAACATCAACGATGAACTGCGCCGTCTTAACGGCAATGCCATCATTGACGCCCCTGGCCCTTGCCCAGAGCTTCGGCATCCGTCTGGCGCCAACTCTCTGCGCACGCTTGATTTTGTCCAGCGCATGCTTCAGACGGTCGTATTCTGCCGGAAGACGAAGAAAGCGTCTCCCGACGACCGCGCCGTCGGATTGCATCACTGAACAGGTACATGCGTTATTGATGCCAAGGTCAACGGATAATATCCGCGTATTCTCTATGTCGTTTTGCTCTGATAATGATATTTTCTCTTCAAAAGTGAAGTCCAGGCTCCATACTTTGCCACGCCTGCGGAGAACAGGAACGCATTCCTTGCGAGTCGAACAACGCCTCAGAATATAATCTACGTCCGTTTTCCGCAACTTCACATCTATCCAGTCCCACGTGTTTCGTATCCAGACCTTGATTCTTGCAGAATAAGTCCCTGTGCGGACAAAACAGTTGTCGCGGTACATGGCCGGGCATACGTATCCCGCTTTCGGAGGAGAAGGACGTTTCTTTCTGTCGCAGGAAGAAAGCCGCTGCCAGTTGTTGAGATTCGAACGGTATGACGACACCAGCCCGAACGCCTCCGCAATGGCTGCGCGCCGAAGATAACACGGGAACTTGTAGAAATCGACAGAAAAATCATATCGAGGCGAAGGATTGCGCACCGAACGCACACAGAGGCGTTCTGTGACATTGACGGCCATCTGGTTGTTCGTGCAGTCCACGTATGCGTTCCATTCGGCGTCAATGACAGCAATGAACCAGTCAACAACGCGCCGATATTTTCCGACAGTATCCAAGAACACACCGGACATGTTACAGTCAGGAGACAGTCTTACGCTATATGATGTCAGAATCTTCACCGTATCTTCTGTCCGTTGATATAGCCTGCAGTTTACAGCTGCAATTTTTGTGCCGTCTAACTCACGACTGAAGTCACGAGAATGCGACTGCACGGTTTCTTCAAGAAAAGGTGTAAATTTAGGCGTTAAAACATAAAGAAAAAGTGTATTGTCAGCCACCCACGAATGAATTCGTGGGCTTGTCACAAGCCAACACACCTGTGAAACAAGCCCAGGCTGATCAGCTCCAGTGATAAGGCTCATGCCTTTGGATATGTGGCCGGGAGAGGGTGTGTGTCATTTGTTTTGCTTATCACCCTTTCCGCCCGGAAGGTGTTCCTTTCGGGGCCCCATCGGAGCGTTCAAGCGTGCTGTGCGAAGGGCGCTTTGGGCCCGAAATCACATCACGCTCAGGCTTGTAGCGAAAAAAGCCCTTCCAGAACCATGGCTCTGGAAGGGATTGGGGATAATGGGGAGGAAAGGAACGGGAAGCCGGGGCCCCGTTTCACGGGGAAGGCATGGGGAGGAAAGGGCGGGACGGGCGAAAAGGGGACGTTATAGTACGTTCAATTTAATCCGAAATAGTTATTTCCGAAACCACCGTTTCGCAACTGCAAATATATATCGAGAAAATGACATTTACAACTCCAAGGCTATAGTAATTTGTGTGGAAGGGAGGGGCGGAGGAGGTCAAGGGTGTCCGATTCCGTTTCTTTTCTTGAATTCCAGTGAGTAGACCCTGTCGTTGGAATAGGTTGCGGGCCTGCCGTCGATTGTTTTCCAGTTTTTCAAGTAAAAGCCGCCCTTCTTTGCAAGGCCGCTGCACCGGCAGATTTCTTTCGCTTCAAAGTCAAGAACGAAGGAAACGGATTTTCCGTCGATGCTTCCGTGAAGGAGGAGGCCGGTTTCCTTTCCGATGGTCTTCAGCGGGAAGCGTTCCGTGAGCTGAATTCCGGGATACTGCTTCTTGATTCTTTCCGTCGCCGTCTCCTCGAAGGTTTTACCGACGGGCTCTTCATCAACGGCAGGGACGGGAATGTTCACCGTCGCCTTTTTGGGGAAAACAGACCTGGTTTGCGCCAGAGCCCATTCGAAACGTTCCGAGAATCTCTCCTGTTCGGCAGGTGGTATCCTTACGTTCTTTGCGACCTGGCGCCACTGCTCGACAGCCCCGGTAACCTCTTCGACGATCTCCTCCGCTTCTTTCTTTGACAGCAGGTAGTAATCGGAAGAGTCGTAGAGTTCCTTGACGGAGGATTGGTTCGAATACGGGGATATGGCAAGAACCTGCGTCCTTTCGAGGGAGGGATTCAGGTCGTATGCCGGCGAGAGCTCCCAGCCGTCCGGACGCAGAAGGAAGCCATGGTTGCGGAAGTGGTCGTCGTGATTCCCGATAAGGATGTTATATACGATTCTCCGGAAGAGTTCGCTCGTGTTGCGGGAAAGGTTGTTGATGCCGAAGTCTCCCGCCATTGCGTCTGCGATATCGATATATCCTTTCCCGTCGGTTGCGCCTGCTCCGTCCCTGAACCCTGTAAGGGTAAGCGAGGAGGCGAAGTGAATCCGCTTGTCAGCATCCCTGTCGAAGCGTTTTGACAGCAGGGTATGATAGGGGGTGGGCCCGGCCCTTAGAACGCGCGACTCGGCAGTCTTTATCCCGGCCTTCTTTGCGAGGGTGCATGCAAAATGTTCCCAGAGTCCGATATTATATGTGTCTTTCACCGAAGGTATTTTGGCTATCAGGAGGCTTCCGTCCGTGTCGATGATGTTCAGTTTGGGCCGGGCTCCTCCGAGCGATGAACCGTGCTTCCATAGGTTCTTGAGCCATGTTTCCTGGATTGGCTGGTTCTTTCTCTCTGCTTTCTCGATCAGATGTGCTTCCCGGATGAAGGTCTCCAGCTCGGCGATAGGTGGGACGTTCTCCTGGCCGTTGTCCTGGCCGAGGTATTTCCCGTTATGTTTTAGGCGGAGAGCGCCCATGCGGGAAAAGTCGTCAATGCGGACAAGGTACCCGAAATCGTCGAAGGTCCGCGGCAGCCTCCGGTCCTTCTTCGCGTCCATGTGTTCCTTCTTGTCGATAAGGGCGCGTCCCCACCTGTCGGGAAGGGCGTCTCCGAGGAAGGAAAAAAGGTTTCCGGATGCGGCCTGCACGCCAAGGAAGCGTCCGATGTCTGTAGAGAGGTTTACCTTGGGAAATGCACTGAGAAAAGCCTTCTCGTAGGAAAAGCGGTAGGAAGCGTTCCCTTTTACTCTTTCATACTCCAGGGTTCCCACCTTGGTTTCTTTGCAGAGAAAGTCGAATGCTGCGAGTATTTCAATCGAATACATCATATTCTTCGTCGTTTTTCTCGTTTTTCCTCATCAGTTTCGCGTTCACGAGTGCTTGTCCCGCTTCATCTTTTTGTGCGAGAAGGAGTATATCCTCGTCGAGTCCGAGAGCATACAGCACCCGTGCGTATATTCCTATTGATACAGTCGGGGTGCCTTTCTCGACACGCATAAGCGTAAGCTTGGTGCATTGTGCGCGTTCGGCAACCGCTTCCAGCGACAGAGAGCGCCTCTTGCGGGCGAGCTTGATTTGCTCTCCAGCTGTTTCGAGATTCCGCTGAACTTTCCTTGGAAGGACCATTGCCTTTGAGTGTTTAGTCATCTTGTTTCATTTTGATTTTACAAATATAGTAATTTGTTTCATTATAATGAAATAAGTGGATATATTATTCCAACCACATTTTGCAATGTGGGACCTTGACACGACAGAGGAGAGGCAAGGTCGTTTCCAACCACCCCCCTCCTTTCAGAGATAATGGACAATTCGGTTTTGGATATGTTTTCCAACCTTATTTTGCGGATTGTCGGAAAAATTAAAAGGGGCAATCCCGGATGGAACTGCCCCTTTGCGTAGTTTGGATGCCCTAATGGAGTTCTACTTATCGGCCTCGATAGAGGCTTTGCGGAATTCTTTCAGGTCCTTCATGAGGGCCAGGGCTGTCTTGCGGGCGCGTGCGCCTGCGGCTTTGTTACCTTTGGTTAGCTGTGCTTCGGCGTCTTTGGCGAAGTCCTGGTACTCGGCGTTGATTTTTTCGATGAGTTCTTTCATTTTTTTGATGTATTAAGATGTTAAACAAAAAGGTGTTAGATGGAATTCTTCTTTTCGATTTTTTCGGCAAACCAGTCATGGATCAGTTTGTCATCGATGACCGTTGACCACTGGTCGGGGTATTTCTTGCAGGTTCTTTGCCAGGGGGTTCCTCCTGAGCGGTGTTTTTCCGATGTCTTGGTGATACCCTTCTCCGCTATGGCGGCGAGGATGCCTTTCATCATCTCCGCGAGGGTGGGGTGTTCCTTCTCGAGGTGGGAGGCGCAAGCCTGCCCGTTGGATTCCCACTCGGTCATTTTATTATATGCCCTTGCGAAGGCGACGCCGTACCGCCACATCTGCGGATGCTCGGCGGTGAGCCGGGTGTTGCGCTGGGCGAGGAGATGGCCGTAAGCGAGGTAGAGGGCGAGCATGACAAGGTTCACGGACCATTTCTTGTTCCGGTTGAGTTCCTTATCCAGTCCCGTCCACCACCAGGTGAGGGCTGCGGCGATGTTCACGGAGTCCATTCCGAGCTCGATGAAGCCGTCTTCGCTCCTGGGAAGCATTCGTGCTTTCTCGCGTTCGCTGAGCACGGGTTCGTCCCCTGCAGGAGGGAGGTCATCGATATCGTTCCCGTCCGTCGTATCAGCATGACCCGCCTTTTCATCCTTCACCTCCTCTTTTGAACTACCGTCAGGTATAGTAGAAGAGGAGGAAGGTTCATTCATGCTGGACACCGTCTGCAGATGGGAGACGACCTTGTTCTCTTCGGAGATTTTATTAAGGTAGTCTTCCGCCACTATGCTGGAGAGGGCGAGCTTGCTTCGACGGGGCCTCTGCTCACTGTTGCCAGTTTCCGCGTCAGCCCCGTTGAGCTTGCGGGTGATAAATTTTTCGTTAAGCCTTGATACGAACATCCCGGCCACTGCGGGCTCGGATTCGGTCTCACCGTTTATCCATGCCAGCACGGTTTCGAAGTTCGCAACGGTCAGGATGTCGTTTTGCATATTGTCAGTTGTTTTTTAATTTTTAGGGGACAGGACCAGGCTTACTTTCCCGGTGTATGTCTTGCCGGATTTGGACGTTACCTCCGTATTGAGTGTAAGCATAATCTGATTGCTTCCGAGTCCGGGACTGAGGTTGACCTGACCATCGGCCTTGCCGGAGAAGATTGCAACTCCGCTTGACCCGTCAAGTGTATAAGACAGTGCTCCGTCTTCGGAAAGGGTGATTGGTCCTGCGATAGGTGTTCGTCCCATAAAGACCACCGCGATGGTTTTGGACAGCGTGACGTTGATTTCGCTTACCACATACCCTTCGAATTCTTCATGCCTCAGGTTGACGTTCGCTTTCTCCTCGAGTTCTTTCAGTAGGGAAGGGATGTCACAGCCGTCCTTGACGACACCTACGGCTTTCCCGTCGTCGAACCTGACGGACACGTCGGTCTTGTCTACTTTCCATGCCCTGGCGATTGTTGTGTAGAAGTCGTTTGCAGGGTATTTTTCAGCTTCTGTATAGTTGACGACGATCGTGTCTTCGGTTGTCTGGATATTGATTTGGTTTCCTGTTACCGTAATGGTGCCAAAGCCATTCAGTGTATAGATGTTATTGTTCACCGTATAGGTCCCATGGATGTACTGGACATGAACGTTGTCGGCTTTCACTGCGAGGGGACCCGTTTCGAACACCTGCTGACATACGATGTAACGTCCGCTTTCGGTGAACTCGACGGATTTGAGGCCGGGGTTCTGGTCGGAATCCATGATGACCAGTTTCTTGGCCTGGTCCGTGTATTCGGCTGCCGGGATGTTGACTGTTGCTGCAGGTTGGGTTGTTTTGTTGCAGGAGTTAAGCAGCACGAGTGTTATGATAGCAGCGAGGAAAAGGATAATTTTTTTCATGCTTGTTTTCTGTTTTTGCGTTAAAAGGAAGTGGGGACCGCTGTGCGGCCCCCACGGTTGATGTGGCTCTTACCAGTCTTCGGTCTGGGCCTGTGCGCCGCCCTGGGGCTGTCCACCGTTCTGGAACTCGCGCGGGGCCTCGCCTGCGGGGGCGTTCTGGTCGCGGACCTCGAACTCGAACTCCTTGAGGTTGCCGAGGATGGGGGTCTTCTCGTTCAGGGCTTCGCCGCTGAGACCATAGGTCTGGCGGTTGACCTTGCCGACATTGGCCTTGACCATGAAGGCGTTGCCGTACTGGTTGTTCGGCGTGGGCTTCACTTCGATGTCGAGGTTGATGACTTTGGTTCCGTCCTCCTTTTTGGAGAAGTAGATGGCGGGGTTGTCCGCACCGACGGGGATGAAGATGCCCTTCATTCCTTCGTGGACGATGGTCTTGTGGACGAGGGCGGTCAGGCTCACAGAGCCGAGGTAAGTTTTACGTTTTGCCATAATTTTAAAGCTTTAAAATGGTTATGAATTTTTGTTAAAAGATTGAATATTCGTTACAAAGGTAATGAATTTTAATAAAAACACAAATCTTTTTGTGCTTTTAGAGTACTTTGAAGACCCGTGGCCCCTTGGTGACGTTGTTGTATTTGTCCCAGGTCTGGCGGTCAAAGGTCTTCAGCTCGTCGGTATCGAGTACTTCGGTGGTGTATTTTTTGTACAGTTTCGGTTGCTCGTTCTGGAACCGCTGTGTGTCAAAGACATTCTTGCGGTTGTGTTTGTAGGTAATGAGCGTATGACGCGTACCGTCGGGAGCATACTTGACGAAGTATTCTCCGTCCTGTATCTTGGCTTTCAGCGTGGCTGCAAGCTGCGATTGCTCCTTCTGTTTTTCGTTGATGCTTTCGGTGAGCTCCTTGTATTGTTCCACGAGGAGTTCGTCCTGGTCGCTGGCGGCAATGTACTTGTCTTTCTGGGCTTCCGGCCAGAGGAGCGACGTGTCTTGCTCGTCGGTGGCTTCCGGTTCGATACGTTTGAGGATGTTTGTGTTCCAGAACTCGTCGAGTTTCGCTTCAAGGGTCTTGTAGAAGGCCTCGTTGAAGGTCACCCATGTGTGTCCGAAACCCAGTTTCGGAAGGGCGGTCACCCAGGCTACGGCTGCCATCTTGACGCCCATCACGCCCATTTGGTATTGTACCTGACAGTACCAGTAGAGTGGGATGTTGTCCGGGTCCACGACTTTGTTCGTGGATTTCAGTTCGAGGATGAGCGCGTTTTCCGGTTTGTGCTCAACGTTGGGGAGCCAGAACAGACGGTCGGGACTTACCCTCAGCCAGGGTTTCTGGTCGGATACGGCCAGCCAGTCGTTAGCCGTGGTGGGGTCGACGTAGCTTCCTGTCACTGCGGCGAAGTACTCCGCCGTGGATGCTTCGAAGTAATGTCCGTTGCGCATGGCATCGGTCTCTTCGACGGGCGGGTCGATTCCCATCTTGAGTCTCCAGAGCCTGAGGGGCGTGGAGAAGGGGCTGACACCCATGATCGTTCCCGCGTCGGAGGAGCCGAGTCCTTTCTTGCGTTCAACGAGCCAGGCGTCGCGGTCCTTGGGTTTGACGATAGTGTATGACATAGACTGTGATGGCTTTAAGCTGCGATGCGGCCTGCTGCCTTCAGGAGGGACATGAAGTCAGCATCAGAGATGTTGTACACTTTGCTGATGCGCTCCTTGATTTTCTCGTTGGAGTCGGAGCTGCCGGCTACCTTGGCGACGTTCGCGGCCCAGTTGCTGCTCTGCGGCGTGAGGGTTCGTTTGCTCTTCGGAGCCTCCTGTGCCGCTTCCTGCTGGTCGTACTTGGACTTGTCGCTGTTCCAGTAGACGTCCGCACCGATGCCGAGGGCCTTGCAGGCGACGCTGAGCGCGTCCGTGGTGGCTTTCTTGTAGCAGTCGTCATCGACGTACAGCTTGCCGGAGTTTTCCATGCGCTTGAAGGTACTGCCGCCGGTACCCGGGATGGCTTCGGACCACTGGCCGGTCTTCTCGTCCTTGATGAAGAGGTCGATGTCGACGAATGCTGCAGCGTCCTTCTCGCCGACGGTCTCGATCCACTTCTTGGTGATGACGTACTTCCAGCCGAACCCGCACGGGCCGAACAGCTCCGTGAGCATTTTGATACGCCACATGGGGTTGATGTCCGTCTTGCCGCGAAGGCGTCCTTCCTGGATGGTCTTGCATGCCGTCTCAGGGACGGCGCGGGTCTTTTCGTAAATCCTCATGTTCTCGGGGATTACGGTTGCATTGGTGTTTTCTTTTTCCATAAGCTAGTTATAGTTAAGGGTTACCTGTTTTCCGGAGAAGTCTTTCCAGTCGTTTCTTTCGTTGACGATCAGCCACATCCCCTTGCGCGTGAATACGCGGTCGTTGACCATGAGGGAGAGGATGGTGTTCAGGAGACGTACCGTCTTGCGGCTCTTGTGTGCGTTGCCGTTGATGGTGATGGTCTTCTTTTCGTAGTCGGTTTCGATGCACGGCTGCCCGTGCAGCAGGACAGTGGCGAGTCCGTCCTTGATGACGCACTGCCGGTCGCGGGTGTCAACGTTCTTTTTGTTCTTGACGCCGTCCGCGATGAGTTCATTGAGTTTGTTATTCATGATTGTGCTTTTTTTGTTTGATTCCGTAGTATTCCATCATTGTGGTGACGGTGTTGTCATCGGGTTCGCCGTCAGGACAGTTTTCTATGATTGCGGCAACGCAGATGTCTTCTGCGTCGTTGATGACGCTTCCTATGGCTGTTCCTCCTCCCGTTTCCTTTTCGTAGGCCTGGATGACCTTGTACAGGGCTACGCTCTGGTGGAGTATGGATTCGGCGAGTTGTTGTGTCAGGCTGTCCATAGGCGTCCTTTCTTAATCTGGTCAGGGATATTCGTCTTGGATTCAATCTCCTGTCGGGTGACCACCACTCCGGACGAGAACGAGGTGATGAGATATTTGTCGTTAGACAGCTTCAAAATCTTTTTGGTATAGGAGATACCGGGCACCAGTTTGACTCGGAAGACGCCTTTTCCGGCGTTCACGATTTCAAGGAGCTCGCTTACGGAGCTTACTTTCTTTTCTTTATTCATTTTGTATTCTTTTTTACTGTTAATGTGGGTTGGCGGCTTTGAGCTAACTTGCAAATTTTTTTCCCCTGCGGGAATTCTATTCCCACAGGAGTGGGAAAAAGTTTGCAAATAAATAAGCTCAAGCCAAACGGAGGGTGACGACGCAGAAAAATCGACGCGACGCGGGAGCGGCGTGTACTATTTTTACTGCGGCGGAGCCCTCGCGGAGGGGCACGCGCCACGCGTGCGAAGTGTTTGTAAATAACAAAAAACATTTTGTTTTTTGTAAAAAAAGTGTAACTTTGCAAAAAATAAGTTGCGTTTTTAGTTGCGTTTTTATGGAGAAAAATAAAGTGGTCCAGTCAAAGGACGAGAAGGTTAAGAATTCGATGTTTACGAACTTTATGAGTCTTGGAAAAGATCGTGGGAAAAAGCGGAAGCGCGTATATTTTGATGCGGAATTCATTTTTGAGTGCGTCAACGCGATTGCCGAACGTGAAGGGCGTACCAAGCGGTTTGTGATGCTTTCCCTGCTTGAGAGCGGATTGAAGAATAATGAACAGTTCCGGGAAACTTATGAGATGTTTTCTAAGGAATGGAAGACTCAGCATGCTGTCGACTAATTTAACTTCATTTTTATGAATAACATTCTTTTAGTATCGGTTATTGTCCTTATTGTCATCCTGGTCGGATTGATGATATGGATTGTCTTTTTCTCCAAGCCGAAGAAGGCGGAGAAAGAGGAAGTGCCCCAGTCGTATTCGGTAGTGCGCGTACGTAGCGCCGTATCGGGTAAGACGGTTATGGAGATTTATTCTGACGACCTTCTTGTTGACGGCCCGGTTCCGTTCTACAGCGACCTCGAACAGGAGGAAGTGAAGGAGGAGACGCTTATCGAGCGCTGGCGCCGGAAGGACCTCTCCCGCGAGGAACGTGAGGAGCTGGCCCGCGAGATGCGTGCCGTGGGTTACCAGGTAACGCTGGAAGGCGAGGGCGTGGCTCCTGCCGGTGAAGCCGCACCTTCCGTGCCGGCTGGCGGTTCCGGTACTCAGGCTCTTCCCGACTCGATGGACGAGCTTTTCGCTATCGTGAAGAATCCCATGTACTCAGAGGCGTATAAGAGTGAAGCGAAGCGGAAGCTTGCGGTGCTGCTCGGAACGGAGCCCGCTTCCGAAGAGGAGAGTGAAGGCGGGGAGGACGACGACACGCACGGTGAGGGAAACGGACAGGGAACCGACGATGATTTCGCCGAAGGCGGATTCGAGGTTGATCCCGTTACCGGCGCACCCGTTTCCCGCGAGACTCAGTCCGCGCCGGAGGGGACGGCTGATGTGCGGGAGGGTGACGACACTTACCTCGTGACGTTGGATTTCCCTCACGACGAGAAGCTGGAGGTCGACGATGACAGGGACTCGCGCCTGGCCATCGAGCTGATGCGTTTCATTGCGCATAGCTTTCGTAACGGCCTCATCGACCCCGAACTGGTGGCTTTCGCTGAGCGGCGCCTGCATCTTGATGTCAATCACGTCTGGACCGAGGAAGAGAAGGTCCGCGTCGCGATGCGCTCCGACAAGTACAACGGCCTGGAAGAGAAGTCGGTCGAGGAGCTTGATTCGTTCGTCCGTTCCGTGGTGGAGGAGAAGACGAAAGCCCACACCGTAACGAAGAAAGAGAAGAAGGTTACCCTTGGTTTCGACCCCAAGGGCGGCAAGAACGACCTGGTGTGGAAGCGTCTCGAGGATTGGGGTAACGAGGAGTTCGCGAGAAATTAAAATGCTAATTATATCTGTTAATCTGTTATGAAAAAGTTTTTCAGTTCAATGAAGAATCGTCTGATTCTGTTGGTCTACGGGATGATGGCCCCGGTTATCAGTTTTGCACAGTCCGGCAAGAGCGCGGATGCGCAGCAAGTTCTGGACAAGACTTACCAGGAGATAAATAAGCTCACAAATAATATCATTAATATTGTGAGTATTGTCGGTGCGCTTGTCGGTGTCATCATGCTTGCCCCCAACCTGTTGAAGTACCTCAAGGGTGACCCGTCTTCGAACGACGCCCTGATGAAGGTCGGAGCCGGTATCATCATCTTCGTGATTCTGCTTCAGGTCATCAGGGTTGCACTCCTTAACGGGTAAATTCTGTTTTTATGAAGTGTACCCTCTATCGTTCGCTTGACCGTCCCTCGGCATTCTTTGGAATCCGGGGGCGGTTCATAACGTGGTACGGCTTCATTCTTGGCGGTATCCTGTTCGTCGCTGCGTTTGTTGGTTCGTTCACGGGCAGCTTCTTCGGTTTCCTGACTTTCTTCGGCGGAGCGGCGGCAGGGTATGGTTTTATCCTTTCGCTCCAGTCAAGGTACTCCGACAGGATGTTGTCGATGAAGTTCAATTCAAAGCGCTATGCGCATTTTTTCAGGGTCCCTCCGTATGCTTTCCGGCATATCTGGCGCAGGGACCGTTTTGACAAGAATTTTTAATTCAGTATGATAGTAAAGGGAACGTTCAAGGATTTGTATGATGTCCTGCCGGTGCTGGCCGTCAAGGACGGCTGCATCATCTCCAGGAGGGGCGATGTGACGTTCTGCTGGGAGGTCAGCGTCCCTCCGGCCTATTCCGTCACGGAGGCCGGGTACGACGAGATGGTGTCGTCCTTCGAGACGGCGTTCAAGCTGCTCCCGCCATGGACCGTCATTCACCGCCAGGACTGTTACTCGAAGAATACCTGGCGGGGCAGTTTCGGGAAGAGTTATCTTTCCGACTGCTATAACGCCCATTTCGACGGGCGTGAGTACCTTACGCATCATCAGTACCTCTATCTGACCTTCTCCGGCAAGATGTCCGTCCTGCGTTCCAATTCCGCCACGGCGGCCTTCGGCTTCCGTGGCGGCACCGGCCTGCTCCCCGACGAGGGGACGGTGGCCCTGATGGCCTCGAAGGCTTCGGAGTTCGCTGCCGTGTTGGAAGGCTGCGGTTACGTGCGCATGCGCCGTCTGACGGACGAGGAGCTGGAGGGGAGCGGTACGGATGCGGGTCTTATCGAGCGTTATCTTGGCCTTGGGCGTAACGACTGTATCCGTGACGATGTGGAGGTCGGTCCCGGACGTTTGAAAATCGGTGACCAGAACATTCTTGGCTTCAAGATCTCCGGTTCGGAACAGTTCCAAGGGAACACGATTTCCAATGTGGTCAAGGTCACGGAACTCTCCGGTGAGGTGTCGACGGTCTATCTGTCCTTCGGTTCCGGTATCGGTTCCCGTCTGGACTGTGAGCATGTGGTGAACAACTACATCGTTGTCCCGGAGCAGCAGGAGCTGCTTCGTGAGCTGGATAAGCGTCGTCGTAAGATGGTTTCCATGTCGAAGGATGCGGGTAACGCCGTCTATTCCGAGCAGCTTGACCATTTCCTCAAGATGGTCAAGGAACAGACCCTGCTTCTCTGCATGTCCCATATGAACCTCCTTGCGTGGTGCCCGGAGGGCGGCGAGGAGGAGCTGCGGGGAACGGTGTCGAAGTCGTTCGGCGGCATGGACATCGTGGCCGAGAAGGCCGTTTATGACCTGCCGTCCCTTTATCTTGCCGGTTGTCCCGGAGGGGGCGCCGAGCTTGGGAAGGACAACTTGATGACACAGGAGCTCTGTTCGATGCTGTGCATGGGTATCAACGAGTCGTTTGACGACGGCATGCCCGGCGGCACGTTCCTCGTCTCCGACAGGGTACGGCATATCCCCATTGCCATCGACCTCCAGCTGAGGGCCCAGCAGCTGCATCATATTGACAATTTCAATATCTTCCTTCTTGGCCCGTCCGGTTCGGGTAAGTCGTTCTTCATGAACTACTTCCTCCGCCAGTCCTACGACAACGGCGAGTCTATCTTCATGATTGACAAGGGCGGTTCGTATCGTGGCCTGACGGATGTCATCCACGAGCTCTCGGATGGCCGTGACGGTACTTACATGACCTGGGATATGGATAATCCTCCTTCTTTCAATCCGTTTGTCGGCTGGAAGGAGTGGGTGGACGGCAAGGGTCACCTGCGCCAGGATGCGCATGGTATCCAGGCGTTCCTCTCCGCCGTGAAGTTCCTCTGGCAGCCGCAGGGCGGCTGGATGTCTGCATCGCTCTCTATCCTGGAGAGGATCGTGACGGACTTCATCGTGAAGATGCTCGCCGATGGTGTGGAGATTCCCGTCTTTGACGATTTCTACCGCTACCTCGGTGAGGAGGTGATGCCCCGCATCGTTCCTGAGTATAATAAGAAAGGTGAGGTCGTCGCCTTGCCTTCCAATCCGCTTGTCGTGGCGTATAACCCCGTCACGCCGCAGCAGTTCGACATCGTTGAGCTGATGCGTGCGCTCTCGTCGTTCTCGGCTGACGGTACATACGGCTTCTTCCTTAATGACAAGCACCCGAAAGACCTTATCTCCGACCGTTTCACGGTGATTGAGGTGGATAAGATTGCGGCCGGTGACAAGGTGTTCTACAGCCTCTGTATCCTCTTCATCATGAACACGTTCGAGATGAAGATGAGCTCACTGGGCGGGTTCAAGCGTTTCGGGTTGGATGAAGCGTGGGCCGCTATCATGAACCCCGTCTTCGAGCCGTTCATCCTCTCCCTGTGGAAGACCGCCCGTAAGTTCCAGACCTCCGCGATGGTTATTACCCAGGAGGCGGACGACATACTCAAGTCGAAGATTATCGGTAGCACTATCATCGCCAATTCCGATATCAAGATCCTCCTTAACCAGAAGAAGAACGAGCGGAGGTTCGATGAGCTTGCGAACCTGATGGCCTTGAGTGACCATCAGCGCGATAATATTCTTTCGATGGGTAAGGCCCATGACCCGAAGCTCCCGTATTATACGGATGTCTATGTCGGGATGCTTGACTGTGATGGCGTCTATTCTATCGAGGAGAGTCCCCAGGGGGCGCTTGCCTATGAGTCGGATGTCGTCAAGAAGGAGGAGCTCTTCGTGCTTAAGCGTAAGCTCGGCAGCATGCGCGATGCTTTGGAAGAACTCGCCAAAAAGAAATCCGCGAAATAGTAATTATAAAGATATGAAAAACTTTTTTAAAACACTCAGTGTCCTTGTCTTGATGCTTTCCCTGTGTCAGGTGAGCCGGGCACAGTATGCCGTTTTCGATGCCGAAGGCTTGGCGAACGACATTTACCAGGGTGGCATGCAGGCTGAGCAGTGGCTGCGTGAGAACACGAACGCGATAGAGTCGCTTCATAACATTGAAGTCATGAATTCGTGGATTGACCAGCATTTCGGCGAAGGTTCCACCTGGCAGAAGATTATGGGTAAGGTCAAGGAGAGCCGTGACATGGTTTCCCTGCTTGGAAGTGTCAACCGTGCTACCAAGGATTATATTGATTATACGAAGTATATTTCGACGCATTTTGAAGATTTGGATCCGTCCGTTACCGCAAGGATGATAAGGATGACTTCCGATTTATTGAAAAAGACCGAGAGCTGTTATGAAGCAGCGTACGAGCTTATCGCCGACGACCAGATGAGTTATGACCAGAAGAGAATTTTTCTTCGCAGGTCTGCGAAGGAAGCTGAGAGTGCGGCTGATGAGATGGAAGAAACCGTCGAGAGTATGATTAACGGCACTTCTGCCGCCAAGGGCGCCACCGTTGCATTGGGTATTCTTGACGGCATGGACCAGGCTGGTATCGAAGATTTGTTGAAAGGCGTAGGCGGTAACAGCATATGGGCGAAGGCCTATGGCGGTACTGACCGCAGTGCCGTAGACGAGACGCTTAAGGACCCGGAGCCTGTCGAGAAGGGGGACGTCACCACAAGAGAGGTGCTTGGTCAAGACTCGCATGTCTTTGGTGACGGGATGAGGACCGCTTTCAAGATTCTTTCTGTCCTGTTGGGACTTCTTATGGTCGGTATGCTGGTTATTGTCTATATCAAGTGGAACCGTGGCGAGTACGGTGCCGGTGACTATGGCGAGCGTGGTTTTATGTCTATTTATATTGCTATCGCTGTCGGTTCGTTTATTCTGTCGATACTGGCGGCATATGCCGGGTTTGGTTTATGATTGGATATATTCTTGTAGGTACGGGTATACTGAATACCCTCGATGGCATCCGTGGAGCCGTCGTTAATTCCAAGCTGGCGGCGTTTTCGGCGTTGGCTGCGACGCTGGCTGCGCTTTTTGCGGGTATCATCCTGCTTCGTATGGCGCATGATTACGTTTCCGGTCAGGGTCTCACTTTCTGGGAGCTGGTACGTCCGTTTGTCATCGTCTTTCTTGTGGCGAATTTCAACACGATGGTTGCGAGTCCGCTTCATCGTATCGTGAATATCGGTACCATGGGTCTGACGAGGGTCGCCGAAACGGAGTCCGATAAGTACTATCGGGTCCTTGGCGAGGTAGTGAAGAACACGTACACGAATGCCAAGCCGGAGGACAACCCGTTTTCAAGCGATAACGCTCAGAACGGGGAGGGTAAGGGAAAGTGGTTCAAGAACCTCTTCAAGGAAATGGGTTCTACGATATGGGACGCCATCTCGAAGCTCTTCAAGAAGATTATGGATTTCATTCTGTCGGGCGCGGTAGCGGTCGCGAAGAAATGCGGCATGGGTATAGACAATACGGACGAGTTGGCGACGGATTATCCGTTCATATCCTTGCTTTGTCTGTTGTTTACGTTCTATCTCCGTCTGGTTATCTTTATGGAGCAGTGTGCATGCTATATCAACCTGGCGCTGCTTACGCTCCTTGGGCCTTACGCCTTCGCGCTTTCTATTTTCCAACCGTGGCGTAGCCGGGCGAGTTCGTGGATTGCGGCTTATATCTCCACGGCGATGTGGATTCCGATCCAGCAGATTGTCTTGACGATTTCCTATTTCCTGCTTGGCAGGATTGGGGCCTTGGAGTTGAATTTCGAATCATCCGCCCCTTGGCTGACGCTCTGTTGTATCTGGGTGAGCATTACCATGCTGCACAAGGTCCCGGCTCTTGCTGGGAATGTCATTGATGCCGCTGCTTCCGGTTTGGATTCCGGCCCGAGTGCTATGGGTGCGGCGAAGGGTGCTCTTGGAGCGGCCGCCAACGGTGCGAGAGCTGCTATGGGTGGTAGATAAATATTGAATTGATATGAGCAAGTTTAATAACATAGTCGGGTATTTCAATACCATTGAGCAGTCTTTTGCGAAGCTGCGTTTCTTCACGGTCCTTGCTTACAGCCTGTCGGCGGTCATCGCTATCGGCTCGCTTGTATACGCGTCACTGTATGTTGCGTCCCACAATGATAATATCTTCGTTGTGGATAACTCCAGCGGTGTGGCGCTGGCCGCTTCGAAGGGTGGCGAGATTGACCGTTCGCACGAGATTGAACTTCACGTGAAGGAGTTCCATCGTCTGATGTTCAACCTTCCTCCGTCCCGTGAGGCTATTGACGCCCAGATGGACGAGGCGTTCAAGCTCTGTGACCGTTCGGCGTACGAGTACTACAATGACCAGGACGAGACAGGCTTTTACCAGCGTCTGGAGGATGCCAATGTCGTGCAGTGGCTGGAACTTGATTCCTTGAAGATCGACATGTCATCCTATCCTTACCGTGAGGCTTACTTCGGGAAGGTCTATCTGCAGAGGCAGAGCCGTATCACGAAGTATGACTTCGTTTCCACGGGTCAGCTCGTCGATGTCGGTCGTTCGTCCAGTAACCCCCATGGCTTGCTCCTTGAGCGGTTCCGTGTCGTGAAGAACGAGCGTATAGAGACGCGTTCAAGATAGGGGAGGACTGGATATGTTCGATTGGTTTACTAAGGTTGCCGACAGGGTGAACGCCAACTGGGACGCTATCGTCCCGAGGGCTGCCCGTGTGATGGGGTGGATTTGTATTGTGGTTGCGATAATTTTCGCAGTTATTACTTATCGTAGGTTCATTTCAATGTGATTTGTATATGGCACTTAATCTTGATGACAGTAAGAAAAAGACCGTTCTGGTCATTGCGCTTGGAATAGGTGTCTCCCTCCTTCTCTTGATTCTGCTTCTTATCTTCTCCGGCAAGGGGAAGGAAGAGAAGAAAGGTGAAGGGGAGGAGGTTGCTACGGAGAATGCGATTTCGGAGGTCCCGGATGCGGAGGAGTCGTCCAAGCGCGGCTCGAAGCGTTCCATTTACCGTTCCCAGGGTGACAAGGCTCCCATTGAGGATTACTGGGATGCCCTGGAAGGCAAGGACGGCTCGTCTCCGGCGGATGACGTGACCTCGGATGGCCCTGCAGGTCATTCGGGTTCGGGTACGGCGAAGAAGAAGGACGAGCCCCGTTACGTCTCCGCCGACTCTTTCGAGGACGATGTTCGCCGGAAGGCGGGTTCGGCCTCTTCGGAAAGTTACACGGAATCGGAGGCTGACAGGAACTACAGACGTCGTATGGAGGCCCAGGAGGCCGCCGCGAAGCGTGCGGCTGACCAGCGTGACGAGCTCATTGCTGAGCTGCGCCGTCGTAACGGGGAAGGACAGCAGGCCGCTCAGGAGGAGCAGCCGAAGGAGGAGACACCCGCTCCCGCTCCGGCGGCGGACACTATCAAGGTCGAGCGCGTACAGGTGCGTCGCACGGGTTCGGTATCTACCTTGGATGACGGCTATGTGAGCGCCGGTTCGTCCGGCATCTCTTCCTTGGATGCGTCGGATGATATCTACTCCGCTGATGAGCAGTATCCGTTCCGTTGTATGTTCGTCAGGGACGAGAAGGTGAAGAACGGGTCCAGGGTGGCTGTGCGCCTTCTGGAGGATATGGTCATTGACGGTCAGCTGGTGCCGAAGAACACCCACCTGCAGGCTATCTGCATGCTGGGTACGCGGTTGGAAATGACTATCTCTACGCTCGATCTGGGTGGCAGGCTCATCAGTTTCGATTACGAGGCGTACGACAACGACGGTGCGAAGGGCCTTTATTACCCGAACGTGAAGGATGATAAGAAGGAGGAGCAGTTGAAGAACCAGGCGCAGTCGACGCTTCTTTCGAGGATGTCGTCTGCTGCTGGCCGTCTGGCGCAGGATGCCGTACAGATGGGCCGTATCATCGTGTCGAGTACCGGAAAGGAGACTACCGTTTCGGTCCCGGCCGGGTATCAGTTCTACCTTGTGAAGAAAGTTAGGTAATTAAAAAAAATAGGATATGAAGAAGATTGTATTTGTTCTTTTTATGTTTCTTTGCGGTATCCCTGCCTTTGCGCAGATGGATACGCTTTATGTCTCGACGGATTATACGTCGCATGTGATTTTCTCGACGGATGTGCCGTATGCGGATATCTCCAACAGCCGTTTCGTGATTGCGCGTATCATCGAGAAGAACAAGAACATGCTTGCCGTGAAGGCGCGTGAGCCGTTTATGGGTTCGTGCAGTCTGTCGGCCTTGGAGTCCAACGGCACGATGCATACGTTCATCGTGGTGTATAAGCAGTTCCCTACGGAGTTGGTTATAGATATGCGTAAGCGCAATCCGCTGGCTGAAGAAGGTCCGTCCGTTAATGGACGGGCTGGTGGTTCTGTGGCGGGGGAGAATGTGTCCACGTGGAAGACGGGTTCCGCTCCTTTGTTGAAGGATGTGATTTCTTATCCGCAGCGTCTTTTTCATATCGGAAAGAAAGATTATGACATCGAGGTGATGTGTGAGGACATCTTTGCTTATTCGGATATAACGTATATTATCCTTTCCTTGAAGAATAACTCAGGCATCTCGTACAATATCAACGATGCTTCCTTCACCCGTGAGATGAAATCGAAACGGTCCCGTAAGCTCACGAATGAGGGCCCCGTCCTTCCGCGTTCCCGTTATGGTAACCTTTCCGCTGGTCCGGGCGCCCGTTCCCGTATCGTGTATTCTTTTGATAAGCTGTCGTTGTATAAGAACCAGGTATTGAGGGTTTACTTCTATGAGGAAGGTGGTCAGCGTAATCTTACTCTTACCATCAGTGCAGATGATATTAACAAGGCCCGTTCGGCCATGGAATAGTAATAGTTTATGAGACGTTTGTTTTTCAGTTTGATTGTTTGTTTGTTGTCGGTATTCCTTTTTCCGGGTACCGCCTTCGCGCAGCGTACTGCCAATAACCAGTTCCATCTTTATGGCTCGGTTGATTACAACCTTTACAGTATGGGTGGTGAGGTGCAGTTTGGTCAGTATCTTCTTTTTGGTTATTGGTCTGCCGGTGCCAATTTACAGAACTACCCCGGCTATGTTGGGAATAATGAGCTGGCGAATTTCCAGCGCATTGTCGGGTTGGGTACTTTCATGTACCGCTTTTTCGGGAACCGTTCGCGTTCCTTAAATTTCTATGGTGGCGGTGACGTTTTCGCCGGGGCGGAGGTCCTGGATATGTTCTCTTCCCTTTCAGAGGGGAAGAGGAAGAACTTAGTTGAGAATTTGGGTTACAGTGAAGCGAGGTTTATCTTTGGTGGCGGGCTTCGTCTGGAAGGTGAGTATTTCCCGCTTCCTCGTCTTGCCATTATTCTTCCGGTCAGGGTTTCTTTTACGGCTAATACCGCTATGAAGGATGTGGTCGGATTTAATGTTGGTCTTGGTGTAAGGTATAATTTTTAGAAGATGATTATGAAACATATTTTAAAGTATTTTTCGGTTTTTTTAGTCGCTCTTGCGATGGCCGTTTCGTGTAAGCCTCCTGTGATTGAAGGTGCCGAGTTTGTCGCGAAACTGGAAATCGTTTCGAAGAGTGTTGGACATGGTGAGGACTTCTCTTTTAAGGTTTATAGTAATATGAAGTCCTTCAAGATTACGAAATTCGACTGCCCTTTCGAGACTACGGAGATTGAGCCGGGGATGACGTTTTCGGTCAGTGATCTTGGGTATTATCTCTTTACCATCAAGAATGTGAAGGTTTCTGAGTCCGGGCATCATACTTTGTCGATGACTGTGGTTGAACCGGTGTCCGGCCTGGCTTGTGATTTGTCAGGGGATTTCAATGCGTATACCTCTTCGAACATTTCTCTGGTTATCGAGAATGAGCGTGCCTCCGGTTCGAAGTTCAGCGATAAGTCCTATGGGCCTGCGGTTATTGGTGGTGATGATTTCGTTTTTACGGTCCGTTCAAGAAGCGAGAGGCTCCTTCTTAAGAGTTATACATGTGAGTTCAATGACGGCCAGCTTTTCGAAGGCGAGGAGTTTGTTTTTGACGAGCTGGGCGAGAAGCGTATCACGATGGAGTCGGTGGACGTGGATATGGATGCTTTCAATGAGAAACATGTATTGTCCATGACTTTCTATAACCTTGATTCGAAGCAGGACACAACGGTGACTGCGGAGTATATCTGTTTGAGGAAGTTCGAGCCGACAGTTACTCTTGAGCCTTCATCCCTGGTGTATAATGGGACCGCATCGTTGAAGTTTGCTGCTAACCGTCAGAATGTTGAGCTTGTTTCCGATAAGGAGCCGGCGTGGTTTAAGTTTGCGGACGGTCGTTTGAGGATTACGGATTTGGGTGAAAATCTTAAATTAATTGTCAAGACGCAGCCGCTTGTGATCCCCGAAGGGGAGGGGAACGGTTCGTTGGAGTTTGAGATAAAGGATACTGAATATACGGGTCGGACCGAGAAGGTTGTCGTACCTTACAAAATTGCCCGTAATATCCCTCCTCAGGACATTTCTATTTCTTACGATGGTAATTATGTCGAGACGGCGGAGAAAGTTATTGAAATCAACCAGGATGAGCTTTTGCGTGTGAAGTTGTCCACTTCTACGAAGAATTCTGATAATTTGTATTCCGTGTCGGTTGTCAAGACTCCTTCGGATACGTATACTCTTGGGAAAGATATTGCTTTGTATGCTCCCGGGAAGGGTGAGAGTCGTGTCATCTCTGATATTAAGAAGCATGATTTTGTGCAGAAGGTGACAGTTGCTGATGGCGATTTTTATATCAACACGAATTTGAATTCCGGATTTTTCAGGATTTCCGTTTCCGCTAAGAACGACAGTAGTGTGAGTCGGGAGATTGCCCTTTATGTCAAGGAGTGTTTTGTGGTGTTCGTTGTTGAAGAGGAACACTATGATTTGGAATGGAATTACATTACATTTAGTTGGAATCAAAAAAGTGCCTGGTATGGTTTACCGGGTAAGTTGACGGGATATTTTGCCAGTTGGGGTAGTAATCGTTCTCCGGAAGAACAGTTGGTTAAATCTGGTCGTACGTCTTTTGAATCATATTTAAGTAATAAATTGACAAGAAGGAACGATGTAAATAAGGTTTCTGTATCTTGGACGATTGATCTTGCGCCTAAGCAATCTTCTGATGATTATCTTTATGTGCCGACAGCGTCTTGTAATGATTATAACAAACAAGTGGTTATATCTGATGAAAAAAGTCATTATTTTCAGTTGGGAGGACTTAATCCCGGGCATCATGGTCGTGCGACTCCACCTGATGGCTGGAACGAACTGAAGTATGAGCAGCTTCCTCTTCCTGGAAAGGGTCTCATTTCTGGCACGGAAACGGCTTCATTGGTTACAGGTGAGATAGAAAATTTCTATCTCAATGAGGCGATGAATGCTTTGAAGAAGTTGGATTGCAAGGGTGATATTGCTTATTCTCGTCATCATCGCATGGATTATGATTATTTCTCGTCACGGCCGGAGAGATATTGGACCCATTTGAATTTCAATATAACGAATTTCAATGGTATCGGTGACACCTATAAGGTGAAATATATCTTGTATGCTTTTAAGTGGCAGACAAAGTCCTCTGATTATTGGTGGAAGTCCATTGATAAGGTAGGTGTGCTTGTTGACGCTGAGACGGGTAATACTCTCGTTGCACGATGATTAAGCGTTTTGTAGAGGGGGCTTGGTTGGAAACAATCAAGTCTCTTTTTTTGTATGTTAAATTAAAAAACAATTCTTTTTGTGAAATTGTGTTTCGTTTAAAAAGAATTTGTTATCTTTGCAGATGAAAGAGAACACCGGACGGGAGGAAATCGAAACAACGTGCATAGTATCATACCTCCTCCTTGATGGGCTTGTCTGTCGTGTGATATGCAAGCATTCTCTCGGTCCCTGGCGGGTGATACCGCTTCGGACCGCCAAAGTGAACAGTGCTGAAAATGTTGTGCAAAACGGCAAATGGATCTTAAGATTAAATTATTGAAACGGATAGTTGTTGTTATTGTCTGTTTCTTGGCATCCATTTGTGCCGGGGCGCAGACATTCAGCGTAAGCACGAATCTTGGTCGCTGGGCAGAGCTTGGAACGATGAATGTCGAAGGTGGCTATGCCTTTAGCCAGCATTTTTCCGTTCATGTCAATGTCGCAATCAACCCGTTTACCTTCCGTGCCGAGGAGGCTGATGAGCGGTATGAAGACGTAATGGCCAACACTACGCGTGCTTTCCAGTATAAGAGGGAAAGTGTGGGGGTGAGCGTCCGTTGGTGGCCCTGGTACGTTTTCTCCGGCTGGTGGGTAAGGGCAAAGGTCCAGTATATGGCTTACGACATTGGAGGTATCCAGACCCCCCAACGGCATGTCGGCAATGCCTTCGGAGCCGGACTCGGAGCGGGGTATTCCTTCATGCTCGGCCAGGAATGGAATATCGATGTCGGGGTCGCCGGATGGGGAGGATACCGCATTAAGGATGTCTATGAATCCATCAATACCAACTCCAAGCCGATTGATAACGTCAGGGGATGGTATCTGTGGCCGGAGGAGATTGTCATTGCTATAACTCATGTCTTTTAATCAAAATGGATTTCTAATAATGTTAGGAAATTTTTTCAGGTATATGACCGTCTCTCTTCTGGTCCTGGTTCTCGGAAGCCTTATGCTGTCCGGGCGCAGTGTCGGGAGGGGTTTGGGCGCCGCTGATAGTCCGCAGGACACGGCCCTCACTCGTTCGTTCAGGAACGACACCGTCTCGTTGAGGCTGACCTTCGACCTGGGCGAAGCGACCGTGAACAAGCGCTATGGCGGCAATGGGGACAGGATAGAGTCCTTCCGCCAGGCTTATAACAGGTATGTCTCAGACTCGGAGACATTCGCCAGCGGCGTCTTCATTCGTGTCGGCACCTCCCCGGAAGGACAGACAGCATCCAATATTGAGCTGTCGCGCAAGCGCATGGAGAACGTGCGGGAGTTCATCTGTCACGAGTTCGGCATCTCGCCGTTCAATGTGTATGTGACCTCCGATGGTGAGAGCTGGAGCGAGCTGGCCGGTTATATCCGTGCGCTCGATGTCCCGTGGAAGGCAAGCGCGTTGAAGATTATTACGATGAAGCCAACGTGGAAGATTGATGGCAACGACATAGAAGATAACCGCAAGGCGCGTCTCCGCCAGCTTGACAACGGGCGGGCATGGCGTTATCTGGAGGAGAACGTATTCCCGAAGATGCGCTCCGCCTACGGCGACGCTATGTTCGTCTTCTCGCACAAGACTTCTGTAACCGAGGCGGCTCCTCCTGTTGTGCAGGTTCAGGGCCCCCGTGATACCGTGTTTGTCGCCGTGCCCAGTTACTTCGACGAGAAGACCTCGCTTTTGAACGTATCGCCCATCGACCCGAAGTATTACAACCGTCTGCGTGGGAAGTCCTTCCTGATGGGCATCAGGACCAATATCCTTGCTATCCCGCTGGTTAACCTTGGCCTGGAAGTCCCGTTCGGCAGGCACTTCTCCCTTGGTATGGACATCTATTACCCTTGGCTCAAGCGTAATGCCTATCATAAGGAATGCACGCAGATGGTCGCCTACGGGATGGATGTCCGTTATTGGCTTGGGCGGGATAACGTTCCGGCGGAGGCACGTCTGCTCGGGCATTCGTTCGGCATCTACGGAGCCGGCGGGCATTATGACTTCCAGCGGAACTGGAGCGGGCATCAGGGGACGTTCTTCAATATCGGTTTCGACTGGATGTATGCCTTCCCGATCTTCCATGGTACGATGCACATGGAGATTGAATTGGGGCTGGGATTCATCTACTCGAAGGCGACGCCTTACTACTGCTATGAGCCTTATGGCGACTGTATCCGCGAACCGGGGGCAATAAGGATTGTCCGGTGGTACGGCCCGACGAAGGCGCAGGTGTCCATCGTTGTACCCATCTACAGACGTAAGAAGTAAGGGCTATTTGCAAAATGAGGTTGGAAAATGATTAAAGCATACGAATACAGATTCAGGTATCTCCGGACCCGTGTGGCAGCCCTCGTGGCTTCCGCCACGGTCCTCCTGTGTGCGGCGGGTTGCCGCCATATACCGCTCTACGACGGCCAGACCGGCGTCTATATGAAGGTCGAGCTCGTGGTCGACAGCCAGATGCAGGAGAAAATCGACCAGGGTAAGGCTCAGCTCCCCGGTGGCCTGAAGGTCCTTTTCTTCAATAACGAGACGCATGAGTTCGTTGCGGAGGATTTTCTTCCCCTGCATGGCGGGTTCATCGATGTCCCTGTCGGGACGTATAATATCCTTGTCTATACGGTGGGCAACGAGACGACCATCGTCCGCAACACCAGGCGCCAGGGGACGGTCCAGGCTTACACCAACTCGCGTGGCATGTCGCTGATGATGACGCGTTCGGATGAGGACGGGAACGTCATAGACAATATCCAGTATCCCATCGTCAACGAGCCGGATTACCTTTATGTCGGCACTGCGGAAAATATGTTCATCCCGCCCAAGTCCGACATCTCCGAGACCGTGCGTATTCATGTGGAGCTCAAGTCCATCGTGGAGACGTGGACCTTCATCGCCAGGGATATCGACGGAGCCGACCGTATCAGCCACATGTCCTGTTATGTCACGGGACAGATACAGGAGCGTTACCTGTGGGACCTGCGTTATTCGGATAACGTCTGTGCTATCCCGTTCGCTGCCGGTTATGATGTCGACGGCGGGATGATAAAGGGCGAGTTCACCACTTTCGGTAAGCACCCGATGGCCCTGTCGGAGGTGTTCCTCAATGTACAGGTCGTCCACGCCGACGGGGCGCTTTATCAGTGGATTTTCAACGTGACGGATCAGTTCACTGACCCGGACAACACGAAACACGAACTTATAGTAACAGAGAAAATCGTTATCCCGGACACGGAGGCGGGCGGCCTGACGCCGCATGTCAACGACTGGTCCGCCGAGATAACCAATGTCCCCCTTTAAATGCGTAAAGCATATTCCCTTTTTATTAACCTTTTTAATCCATCTATCAGATGAAAAAAGCATTTCTTTTTCTGAGCGCCGCCCTCCTGGCGATGGTGGCCTGCAACAAGTCCGAGACCGTCAAGATCGAGGACCCTTCCAAGCCGGGTGAGATGACCTTCAAGGCCCTCTCGTCCGTTCCTACCAAGGCCGGTGAACTGACCGGTATCTCCCTCCCCAAGACCTACGGCATCTACGCCGCAGCGACACAGAAGAACGCCTCCGGCCTCATCGAGAACCGTTCTTTCTTCGCGGACCCGTTCGAGCAGCTGTTCGGCACCACCGAGGATGACCCTGCAGGCATCGGCACCGCCTCCGCAGCAAGTGACGGCCGCAAGTGGCATGCCGGGACTTACAACAGCGGTACCAGCGCCTTCTCGGTGACTCCCATGTACTGGCCTATCGGCGGCGTAGTGATGGATTTCCTTGCCTACAGCCTTCCGATGGCCTCCCATGTTGACTGCATCGGCGGTTCCCATGTGGATCCCCTTCCGATGAACTCCAGCGCCAAGTGGGCCGCCTGCTGGGATAACCAGCGCAGTGACGTCGCCTCCAAGTTCACTTTCTATGACGTGGACACCTATGTCAACCAGGTGGACCTGATGTATGCTGCGGCCAACGGTCAGACGAGCAAGGCCAACGGTGGTGGTTCCGGTGCGAACTCGGTGGCCATGGAGTTCAATCATGCCCAGGCCCTCCTTATCTTCAACGTCCGCGTTGACGAAGAGGAAGTGGGCGGTAAGCTCCAGATCGACGAGATCGGCTTCTATACCCCCGACCGTGTGGACGCGATGCTTGAGCACCAGCTGCAACTCGCAAGCGGCAACAGCTCCCACGTGCTGGCCGACCTGACCGACGCCGATGTCACTCTGAAGACTTTCGGTACCTTCTGCGTGGACAACAGCCGCAACGACCTTCTCGCATCCTGGTCCTTCGGTAAGGACCGTGCCGACGCCGCTGTGTCCCCTACCCGTAAGGAGAACTTCAAGATGAAGAGCATCGGCGCCGGCGCAGTGTCCGCCGCCAATACGACGGTGCTTGCACAGGCCGCTCCCAACAACGCGCTGAAGATCGACTACGGTCAGCCTATCCCCTTCGTGGATGCTACCGGAAGTCAGTTCCATCAGCTTGGCGAGACACTCCTGGTGCCCCAGCAGGAGAAGGTGAACTTCACCATTACCTACACCATCGGCGGGAAGACGATGTTCTATACCTACAACGATTTCCGCGGTGTATGGGAGAAGGGTAAGAAGTACATCTACAATCTTGACCTGGACATCAACGAGATTGTCATCACTGAGGAGGTCAACGACTTCGTGGCTGCACCCAATGTGGTCAATCTGTAGTTGAATGCAATCAATCCCGGCGGACCTGACCGTCCACCGGGGTTCAAGAAAATATATGATTATGATGAAAAGACATATCATTTTAACGAAAGCGGCCGTTGCGGGTTTCCTTGTCTCCGCCGGGATGCTCGTTGCCTCCTCGTGCAAGAAAGAGTCTCCGGCTTTGAACAGTGCTCCCGTCACCGTGGAGCCTGCCACGGAGGGGGAGACGGACGTCCCGGATAACGACGGCACTCCTATTGAGATCATGAGTTCATGGTCAGGTGAAGGGGAAGGGGAGACGAAGGGCGTGCATCAGATGACCAACTCCTCCATCGTCACCGACCGCTTTGGGCTCTTCGCCTGGTGGAACCGTACCGATAACCCGTTCGACGGAACGCTCACGGGACATGAATGGCTGGAGAACGCCCAGATGCAGTATATCGGGGCGAGCGGGGGACGCGGACGGTGGCGCTGTAACCCTCAGGCCTTCTGGCCGTTCGGCTGTAACCTCACTTTCTTCGCCTACGCCCCTTACATGCCGTGCACCGGCGGGATGCTGACTCTCCCTAACGGAGAAGCGTCTTATATGCCGCGCGGGACGTTCGTCCAGGACACCGATCCGGCCCGGCAGGTCGACTTCTGCATGACTAACCCCGTGATGGACCGCAGGAAAGCCGACGGCGAAGTGCCGCTGGAGTTCTGGCATGCGCTGACGCGTGTCCTCTTCTATGTCAACCTGAACGCGGCTTCTTCGGAAACGGGCCGTCTCTATCCTGATGACGACCACCAGTACCGCGTGAAGTCGCTTGTCCTGGAGGGGATTGTCAACAGTAATAAGTTCACTTTCTCCGGACGCAATACCGTCGCCTGGGACCAGCTCCCCCGCGCGGACCTGTCGAAGCGTGCACAGGCTTACAGCCTCTCCATTGCTTCCGGCACGCTCGCGAAGGAGCCCACGCCCTTCGAATGGGATATGGAGTCCTACTCGGGGCTGGAGCGTTACAAGTGCATCAACGGTGTGCAGGCGGGGGTCCTTTACCTGCTTCCACAGCCGATGACCTCGAAGGCGAAGGTGACCATGGTCGTGTCGAAGGGCTACTGGAACGGCAGCACCTGGACGGAGACGGACGTGCTCGACCCGTTCGTCATCACCATGCCGACGGAGACCGTCTGGAAACCCGGTCAGACCGTCGCTTACTCCGTATCGCTCGACATCACCCAGTGGGAGGAGGTTGAGTTCAGCGTCACCCTGCTGCCCTGGGGCAGCGCCAATGATTCGACCACGTTCCCCGTGTAAGGCAGAAGTGACTGTCGGTAATTTGATTTACGGTTTTTTCAATGAAAGGAAAAATTCTCATACTCTCTGCGGCCTGCCTCGTCGCTGCGTGCGCGAAGCCTTTCGAGGTCTTCTACGGTGAGACGGAATCCCTCTCGGACGAGAAGGTGTTCTTCTCCATCACGGAAGACTCGGAGTTCTTTGTCGATACGTTGTCTGAGGGGTATCAGCCCACGAAGGTAGTCACCGCGACAAGCCTCCCTTCCTTCAAGGCCGCCTGCACGAAGGGCGCCCCGGGGAGTGAGCATACGAGCGTGTGGAATAACGTTGCCTTTACGGATAACGGCAGCGGGACGTTCCTTGGCGGGCAGTATTGGCCTCACAGTGACCAGGGGTACAATTTCTACGCCGTTGCGGCGACGGACGTCTCGGATGCGGTGTCCGGTCCCGCTCTTGCGGCCCAGGCTCCCGCGATGACCTTCTCTCCGGCAGGGACTACGATAACGACGACGGGCGGCACGCAGGATGTCGTGTGCGCCTATCTTCCCTATAAGAGTGGGACCATCGGCGTTCCGGAGACGGAGAAGGCCATTTATAAGACATGTAACGGCCTGACGTTCGAGCATATCTACTCGCGCCTGTCGACGGTCACCGTCAGTACCGATGCCCTTTATTGCGTGTACAACGTCACCGTCTGGCTTGTCAACGCGAAGACAGGCGGCACGTATAACCTCCGTACCGGGAAAAGCCGTACCGACGGGACGGGATGGAGCAGCCTCACGCCGACGACGGATGCTGATACACAGATTTACCGTAACAGTGGAAGTATCGCCGTCAGTTCCGGTCATGTGGGGGATAACAATAATATTTACGTAGTCCCGGGTTCCTATTACCTGAAGGCTTCCTGGACCGCAACCATTGACGACCCGCTGACCACTGACCCGTATATCCAGACCTATAGCGGCGTCGTGTCGTCTACGCCTGTCTCCCTGCAGGGGGGCAAGGTGAACGCCCTCAGCGTCACACTCTCCGGCAACGCCACCGAACTGACCTTCTCCGTGTCCGTCCTGCCGTGGACGTACAACGAGGTGGGGGATGTCGGGTTCAACCATTGACAGCATATTCAAAATTAACAAAATAAAGATTTCCGATTATGACTAAGAAACTTTTCATTGCCATTCTGGTCGCTTCCATGGCCTCTGTATCCTTTACCGCTTGTCAGAAGCACTCCGATGCTTCGGATGAGCTTATGCCTTCCGACGGCGCAATCACGTTCGGCGTCAGTGGCGAGGGGCTCGTCACCGGCGAGGTGACGACGAAGGCCACTACCATCACTCCGACGACCTCCGTGACTAACTTCAAGGCGCTGGCCGTCACCGGTACCCCCGGTTCGTCCGAATCTGCGGTGTGGAACAACCGTCAGTTCTCTAACAGTTCAGGCACTTACTCGGCGTCCCCGAAGGCGTATTGGCCTTCTTCCAATGCGTCGTACTCGTTCTATGCGGTGGCGGCAGGTCCGAGGAACTCCGCTGCGGCGGTGGTGACCGACGTCCCTAACATGACTGCCGCGGCGGCCGGGCCGTCCATTAGTGTCCCCGTCGACTACGGCCGGGACCTCATCTGCGCATTCCTTCCGTACTCCACCGGTACCGCAGGAACGCCTGAGGCGGGGAAGGCCATCTACAAGACAAAGAACAATCTCGTGTTCCGCCATGTGTTCGCACGTATCTCCACCGTCTCGGTGAGCAACGTGGACGCAGCTGCGACGATCTCCAATATCTCCATCTGGCTGAAGAACACCAAGACCGGTGGAACTTATAACCTCTATACCGGGCGTGCTTCGAATAACGGTACCGGTTGGAGTTCTCTCCTTCCCGCCGACGGGACGAACGAGCTTCTCCTGCAGAACACCAGCAGCTCCCTTGCTCCCGGCTCATCCGCTTCGACTACCGGCAGCGTATACAACGCTACGGACCAGTCTTATTACATCGTGCCGGGCACGTATAAACTGATTGCGACCTGGACCGCTTCCGTCGACCAGTACACCCAGACTTATTCTTCCAAGGAGTCCACGGCCTCGTTCAGTTTCGTGGGCGGAGCCATCAATGCTGTCTCCTGCCGCTTGTCCGGCGATCCGGCCGAGCTGCAGTTCTCCGTCAGCGTGACGGACTGGACCAACAACTCCGTCGGTCCCGTGAACTTCAACCATTAGTAGTTGGCTCTTGTTTGTTGTCAGGAGTGAGCGATGATTGTGTGTAATCATATATCACGATTGTTTGTCATGGTGCGGGCTGTTCTGCTGTCCGTGTCGTGCCTGATGGTCTTTTCCTGCGGGAAGGAAGTCATTCCGGAGACGTACACTGACAACGAGATTGCCCTGTTCCCCAAGAGCATCGACGGAGGGCTGCAGACCAAGGCGGTGACGACGCTCTCGACGCTTGAGTCCAGCGGTTTCCGCGCCTCCGCCACCACGGTGTCCGGCGATACCGAGACGCAGGTGTGGACGAACTCGCTCTTCACGAAGTCCGGAGAGCTGTTCAAGGGCGGACGTTACTGGCCGTCCACCAATCGCGGGTACAGGTTTTACGGAAGCTCGTCTGCGTTGACGTTCACCTCTTCCGGCAACACCGTCACGGTTCCGGAAGGGAACACCGCCGATGTCGTGTGCGCCTATAAGGCCAGCTCGAACTACATGACTGCCAACAGCCTGGATTTCCATCATATCCTGTCGAAGATAACGACCGTGCGCGTCAACGCCGAGTCGCCGTGTACCATATCCAATATCACCATCAGCCTGGTTGATGCCAAGACCGGCGGGGTGTACAACCTTCGCAGCGGAGCGTGGAGTAGCAAGACGCCAGCTTCGTCGTCGAATAGGCAGCTTTACCGCAACGCGGGTTCCGTCGCCGCAGGGAGCGGACATACGGGTTCGGATAACGATTACCTCTTTGTTCCGGGGAGTTACTACTTGCAAGCATCTTGGACGGCGACGGCAGGAGAGTATACGAAGACTTATACTAACAAGCTGTCCACCTCGGCTGTCACCTTCGCTGCGGAGAATCAGTATTCCGTAACGGCTAATTTGTCCGGCGACCCGACTAAAATCGAGTTCGCGGTTTCCGTTGAACCCTGGGGTTCGAACACTGTTGCCATCGGGACCTTCCCGATATACTCCGGGGCTATCAGGGCTCCGTACAGTGTAAGTGATTCGAAGACGGTCTATTTTGCTCAAGGTAACCTGCAGGCGACCTACAACGGTTCTTCGTGGACGTGGAAGTTCGCGGACTATCAGTGGGATTACGTGGGGAATGCAGCCGCGAATATCTCCATCAATGGCGACGGGACTGTTTCATCGAATGGTACGGTAGACCTGTTCGGCTGGGTGGGAGCCTCGTCCACCTGGACGGGGGTTGCAATGTATGGGATTAGTAATTCCGAAACGACAAACAGTACAAATACTTACGGTAACGTTATTACTGAGTCCTTAAAGGCTGATTGGGGTTCCATCCCGGGGGTTGTGTCCGCTTATGGTGACGGCTGGTTCACGTTATCGTCGACCGAGTGGAAATACGTCATCAGCGACCGCACTTCTGGCGCCACCGTGAACGGCACTCCGAACGCCCGTTACACCGGGGCGACCATCAACACGGACGGGACTGGCGTCAACGGTATCATCCTTTTCCCAGACGGAGTGACCATCGCCTCGAGTGAGGTTACTGCTTGGGGAACAGTGAACAGCACGAGTTCCTGGGCGACGAAATGCACCACCGCCCAGTGGTCCGCCCTCGAATCGAAGGGTTGTGTGTTCCTTCCCGCTGCGGGCTACCGTTACGGCGCGAGTGTCTACAGTGTAGGGTCCTACGGCTACTACTGGTCCAGTACGCCGTACTCCGGCAATGTTTACTACGCGTACCTCGTGTACTTCTACTCGGGCGGCGTGTACCCCCAGAACGACTACGGCCGTTACGGCGGCTTTTCTGTTCGTCTGGCCCGCGACGTTAACTGATCTCGTCCAGTAATTCTGGTTGTTAGAAAATGGATCTTAAGATATGAAAAAAATCGTTCTTTTTATTTCCCTGGTGCTCCTGGCGCTTTCTTCCTGTTCGAAGGGCGGTCTGGAAGAGGGCTGGATCTCCGACGGTCTCATCGTCTTCCAGCAGTCCGGCCTTCTTTTCTCAGCTTCGGCTGAGACCAAGGCCACGGAGGTGACGGAGTCGACGCTTAACGGCAGTGGTTTCAACGTCTCCTGTACCACCGGTTCGGCGGGAAGTGAATCGAACGTGTGGAATAACGTTGCGTTCTCCAAGTCCGGCAGTTACTTTGTTGCTGGAGGGGGCGGCAAGTGGTGGCCGGATACTAATCCGAGTTATCATTTTTTTGCGTCCAACGCGGCCCTGACGTTCAATGCCGGAGGCTGTACCGTCGCGGCTACGAATGCAAGCGATGTGGTTTGCGCTTACATGCCGTCTCCGACTTATAAATCAAGGAACACGCTTCAGTTCAAGCATATCTTCGCCCGTATCACGGACGTGACCTTCTCGGCCGCTGACGGGTATACCATTTCAGGCATCTCCGTCTACGTTACTCCGAAGACGGGCGGAACGTATAATCTTCGTACCGGCAGCGGACAGACTGATGGTACCGGCTGGAGCTCCCTGACGACAGGAAGCGCAACCGCGATTGCCAATTCCACTCCGGGCACGAAATCAAATAATCTTTATCTCGTGCCTGGACGCTATACGATTTCCGCATCTTGGACTGCAACGAAAGGGGATTACACGAAGACTTTCAGCAACAAGACTTATGAAATTAACGTTGTCGGCGGGAAATGTAATGTCATTACGGCAAGTCTTGTTGGAGATGCTTCGGCTATTGAGTTCGCCGTGTCGATAACACCTTGGAGCAGCGCCCCTACGATTGAAAGGGTAGCGGCGGATTACCAGGATAACCTCGATTACTTGACGTTCTACTGCGACGAGGCGGGGACGATTGGGTGGAAGTGTTCCGATGCGTCCATTGCAAGGACTATCCAGTATAGTAAGGACTTCGGTGCTACGTGGACGGACCTTACGTCTACGACCAGTGGAGCGACTGTGGCTGTCAATGCAGGGGATATTGTGTGGTTCAAGGGGAGCAATGGAGCATATTCGAACGGCTCTTACTTCAACCAATTTACTCTTTCCAATAAGGCTCATGTATATGGAAATGTAAACTCTTTGACGGGGAATTACACATCTGTCAGCGAGTATTGTTTTTTAAATTTATTTAGGAGTTGTTTTAACCTTTATACATACGAGCACAAGAAGATAATTCTTCCTGCTACAACACTGGCGAATCGCTGCTATGCCAATATGTTCTATGGTTGTTCCTCACTCAAGACAGTACCCGAGCTTCCTAACACGACGCTGGCGGACCAATGCTATTACGGCATGTTCTCTGATTGCACTTCGCTCAAAGCAGCGCCAGAGCTCCCCGCTACGACGCTGGCGTACCGATGCTATTTCGGCATGTTCTCTGGTTGTACAAGTCTTACCATAGCACCACAGCTTCCTGCTACAACGTTGGCAAGCGACTGCTATTACGCCATGTTCAATAATTGCACCTTACTCACGTTAGCACCAGAGCTCCCTGCTACGACGCTGGCGAATGGCTGCTATGGCAGTATGTTCCAGGGTTGCACTTCACTCACGACAGCACCAGAGCTCCCTGCTACGACGTTAGCGCAGAACTGCTATGGTTACATGTTCTATGGGTGCACCTCGCTCACGACAGCCCCAGAGCTCCCTGCTACGACGTTGGCGAACAGCTGCCACCAATTCATGTTCTATGGATGTACCTCACTGAACTACATCAAGGCTCTCTTCACTACGACTCCTTCTTCGACTTATACTTATAACTGGGTTAGAGGCGTTGCCCCCACGGGTACTTTCGTAAAGTCTTCCGCTGCGACGTGGAACGTGACGGGAAATAATGGTGTGCCTACGGGTTGGACGGTGATAACTGAATAAGGTGTACGACATCCGACAAATACTCTTTTATTCAAAATGGATTTTAAAATTAAATGACTTCTGTCGGATAAGTGCTTTTTTAGGCCTCTGCATAGTCTGAAAATACAAACGAGAACATTGGTAAATGAAATATAAACACAGTCTCAGTAAAGATATGAATACAACGAAAAATACCTTCCCCTTTATTGGTGTATTTGCCGCCTTCATGGTGGCCCTGGCCAGTGCCTCCTGCATGAAGGAGGTCCCGGATATGCAAGTGGTTAGCCAGCCCTCGGACGCTATCGTCTTCGGCGTGGACGACTCGTTCAGGGCCGAGGTGCAGACGAAGGCGACCGAGGTCACCTCGCTATCCTCGTTCTACGTTACAGCCGTTACCGGCTCTGCAGGGAGTGAGAGCCAGGTCTGGAACTCGGTCCAATTCAGCCAGGTCGCGGGTAGTAGCCCGGCGACGTATGCCGGTAACAAGTACTGGCCAGCGACCAATCCCAGTTATAAGTTCTACGGTTCGAACGTGGCCCTGAACTACGCCGCCGGGGGGACGTACGTCAACGCTTCCAACGCGACGGATGTCGTGTGTGCCTACCTGTCCAGTCCGACCTACAACACGAAGAACACGCTGACCTTCGAGCATATCTTCGCAAGGCTCTGCCGCGTGGACATTGTTGCGGCCTCCGGCTATACGCTGTCCAACATCTCGTTGCGGATTACTCCGAAGACCGGCGGCACGTATAACCTCCGGACCAAGGAGTGGTCGTCGGTAGCGACCGGCACCGCCACCACTATCGCTTCATCGACCGGGGCGAATAATAATGATATTTTCTGCGTCCCTGGGATATACAGCATCACGGCGTCGTGGGTGGCGAGGGACGCCAGCGGCGCATCCGTGACGCACACCAACGAGGTATGTAACGTGCCCCTGACGGGGGGTAAGACCAACAATATCAGCTGTGTCCTCGGAGGTGATATCACCTTCGGCATGGATCTGCAGGACTATGCGGATTACGATTACAGGGACAATCTCGCATACCTGACGTTCTACTGCGACGAGGCGGGAACGATTGGGTGGAAGTGCTCGAATGCCTCCATCGCAAGGACTATCCAGTATAGCAAGGACTTCGGTGCGACATGGACCGACCTTACGTCTACGACCAGTGGTGCGACAGTATCTGTCAGTGCAGGGGATATTGTGTGGTTCAAGGGGAGCAATACGGGGTATTCGAACGGCTCTTACTATAATCAATTCACTTTATCCAACAAGGCTCATGTATATGGTAATGTGAATTCCTTGACTGGGAATAATACATCGGTAAGCGAGTATTGTTTCAAGAGGTTGTTTTATAATTGTTTTAACCTTTATACATACGAACACAAGAAGATTGTTCTTCCTGCTACGACGCTGGCGCTCCGCTGCTATGAAGGCATGTTCAATGGTTGTTTCTCACTTACCACGGCGCCAGAGCTTCCTGCTACGACGCTGGCGAGCCGCTGCTATTACAGTATGTTCCAGGGTTGCAACTCTTTGACGTCTGCTCCTGCGCTCCCCGCCACGACGCTGGCAGATTGCTGCTACGATTCCATGTTCATTGGTTGCACGAGCCTCGCTATAGCCCCGGAACTCCCAGCAACGACGTTGGCGGATTACTGCTACGAAAATATGTTCTATGGTTGCTCTTCATTGACTACGGCTCCTGCACTTCCCGCCACGACGCTGGCACTTTGCTGCTACGAAAATATGTTCTATGAATGCACCTCCCTCACCACAGCACCAGTGCTCCCTGCTACGACGCTGGCGAACACCTGCTATTACAGCATGTTCCAGGGTTGCTCCTCTTTAACGTCTGCACCTGCGCTCCCCGCCACGACGCTGACGGACTACTGCTACGATTCCATGTTCATTGGTTGCACGAGCCTCGCTATAGCCCCGGAACTCCCAGCAACGACGCTGACGGACTACTGCTACGAAAATATGTTCTATGGTTGCTCTTCATTGACTACGGCTCCTGCACTTCCTGCTACGTCATTGGCGGCTGGCTGCTATGAGAGCATGTTCTCTGGTTGCTCCTCACTTAATTACATCAAGGCTCTCTTTACAACAACTCCATCTGATGAATATACGTTAGATTGGGTCTCCGACGTCGCCCCCACAGGCACCTTCGTGAAGTCCGTCGCTGCGACGTGGAACGTGACGGGTGACGACGGCGTGCCTACAGGGTGGACGGTGATGACTGAGTATCAGGCGTACCTTACCAACGGCCATGCGTTTGTGGACTTGGGACTGAGAAGTAACGGTAACAAGATTCTCTTTGCAACCATGAACGTCGGAGCATCTTCCCCGGAAGAATACGGCTATTACTTCGCCTGGGGCGAGACCTCTAAACGCTATACCAGCATAAGTGACGACTCTGTTGTAGGCGGTTCTTTCGAATGGTCTAACTGCCCTTATCACACCGGTAGTACCTATAACACCGGCTGGAGTAAGTACATTCCTACCGGTAAGGAGTCTTACGGTGTGGTCGACAACAAACTGACTCTCGAAGCCGGTGATGACGTGGCATCCGCCCTCTGGGGCGGCAGCTGGCGTATGCCTACCGCCGAAGAACTCTGCATGCTGATTAACGGAGATGGTTCCAGCACCGACTACGATGAAGCAGACAACGTTACCTACTCCTGGACTAACGACTACAACGGCACAGGCGTACATGGTTACATCATCACCGGTAAAGGCTCTTTCTCCTCGGCCTCGCTCTTCCTCCCTGCTGCTGGCAACTGCGATGTCACGGACCTGTACGACGCTGGAGTCTACGGCTACTATTGGTCCCGCACGGTGAGCTCGGGCTACCCGGCTTACGCCTGGCTCCTCTTTTTCGTGGATGGCGGCCAGCTCATGGACAGCAACGACCGTTACCGCGGTCAATCCGTCCGGCCCGTGTTGGTTATTCCTGAGTAGCGCGTGCGATAGGGCGTGCCCTTAGGGTTCACGGTAAAAATGAAATCCCCCCTGCAAGGTGTCTTGCAGGGGGGGCCTTTTATTAAATCTTCAATAGCGCGGCCGCTTGCATGCGCTGTTCTGAGGTGTACCCTTCGAGGTAGTGTTGCGTGGTCCGTATGTTGGAATGCCCCAGGGCGTCGGAGATGAACTCGATTGGTACACCTTTCTGTAGGAGACGTGTTGCGAAAGCGTGACGGGCGGTGTTGGTGGTGATTTTTTCGGGAATAGAGAGGGTTTCGCAGGCCCTTGCAAGGTATTTATTGGTTGTTTTGATGACTTGACGTATATACAGGAATTCCTCTTGGGTGTTTTCTTCGTATGGGTCCAGGACGGGGATAATGTATTTAATTCCTCCGGAAAGGAGATTTATTGCTTGCACGAGTTCCGGGATCAATGCGATATGGATTTCCTTCCCGAAACCGTTCTTCTTCGTTTTCTTGCGGGAGAAGACGATTTCCCGGTCTTTGATATTGTCGTGCTTGAGATGAAGGAGGTCTACCATGTTCAGCCCGTTCCCGTAGTAGATACAGCGGAAGTATTGGAGGTAGTGGAATTCTTTTTCGCTGAGTTGTTCTTGTTTGGCATTGAGGAGTTTCTCCAAGGATTGTTCAGAGATTTTCATTTCTTTGCGTTTACCTGACGGCTTCTTTACTTTGAGCATAGGGTTGCCATGAAGGAGATGCTTTTCGACTGCTTTCCCCAGAACGGAACTCAGGTTCCTTGCGCGGATGGAAACGGTAGTCGAACTGTTCTGCTTTACCTCTTCGAGCCAGTTGATATAGTCCTGGCAAAAGGCTGCATTGCACCTGCTGAAACGCACCTCGCCGCCGGCGAATTCATCGAGGGTGGAAGCGGTGAGGTCACAGAGGGATGCGGTGTTGAATTTACCTTCCCCGCGTAGCTCTTCAGCACGCGCCCTTGCGAATGACTGGACGGATGTATGTCTTCCACCTTGAAGCATCATCTTTAGGGCGCTCAGGGAGAAGTCGCCTTCGTTGGTCAATTCGGTAACGCATCCGGAGACCTTTTCCCATTCTACGGAAAGGGGATGGTTCACTTCCGGGCATTGGTCGTACTCGTTCCACTGTGTTTCCGTCAGTTCGCATCTTGTGGAGATGTGATAGGCGTCACCGTCGTATATTATTTTAATATAAGGTACAAACAAGCCGTTTTTGAGCGGCTTGGATGGTTTGTACATGTGAAGGGTTACTTGTCCGATCTTCTTTCTCATGATGCAGTATGGAAATAGTTCAGTACCTCATCCAGGTTAAACAGCACCTTTCTGGGTGACAGTCTCTTTGTTGTGAGGATATTCTTTTCTTCCAGGTTAAACAGTGTTTGCTTTGATACGTTGATTCCTCTGCTCTGCAACTCCTCTTTCACCTTTTGCCCGGATACCCATACGGTCTTTCTTTCATGTCCGGGTAGTGTATGGGAGAAGGTGAAGGAGGGAAGTTGTATCTCCATTTCGTCGTGTTCGAGTGTCAGTGTATACATGATGACTTGGTTTTTGGTATTGCAAAATTACACAAATGTTTTTGTAAAACAAAACGAAATTTTGTTATTTGACATATTTGTTATAATAAAAAGCGTCACTTTATACGGTCTGGGGCATTATTTTTTGATTGGTCGGGTTTTGTCGTTCATCTCCAGGGATGTAAAACCCTCTTTTTGGGGCGAAAAAGTTGGATTTCCGTAATTAGAAAAGAATATCAGGTAGCTAATTCGTTCACGCTTCCCGAATTAACTACCTGAAAAACAGTGTTTTATTTGTTGTGGGCGGTACTGGATTCGAACCAGTGACCCCCTGCTTGTAAGGCAGGTGCTCTGAACCAACTGAGCTAACCGCCCGAAAGGGAAGGCAAAGGTACAAAGAAAAATTGATTTTGCAAAAAATTGTGTAAATTAGCGCAACTAAACCTGAGACTTATGCTTATTGTGTTTGCCTTGGCCGTGCTGCCAGCCCTTATCCTTGTTTATTATGTTTATACGCAGGACAAGCTCCAGCGGGAGCCCACGAAGAACCTGGTAAAAGCCTTCTTTTATGGGGGCGGGTCGGTGTTCGCTTCGCTGCTGATCTCTGTCCCGTTCATGAAGATGGGGCTGTTTCCGCAAGAGATTCACACTACAATCGATGCTTTTCGAACTGCTTTCTTTGGCGCTGCCATCCCTGAGGAAACGGCCAAACTGGTGTTGCTGTGGCTCTTCCTCCGCAAATGCAAGGACTTTGACGAGCGCATGGACGGCATTGTGTACGCAGTATGTGTGGGCATGGGCTTTGCCGCCTTCGAGAACCTGGAGTATGTGATAGGAGCTGGCTCCCAATGGGTGACCGTCGGTCTGAGTCGTTCCCTGACGGCCATCCCCGGCCATTTTGGCTTTGCCGTGGTGATGGGTTATTTCTTCTCCCTGTACTACTTCGACAGCTATCGTGCTCCGCTGGCCGGACTTAAAATGTGGCTGTATCCGGTACTGCTCCACGGGACTTATGACTGGATTGCCATGTCGCAGCAAGTTACGCCGGAATTGGGCGGCGCCATCGCCCTGGCCATCCTGCTGCTATGCTTCAGTATGTTAAAATGGGCTCAGAAGCACATGAAGAAACACCTCATTGCCGATTCTTTCATCCACACAACGGGCGTCGACGAGCAGTAGTACCAGGCCCGGCACAGTTGGGCCAGTAACGCGTATAAGATGGGGATACCGGTGGCCATCATCAGTGAGGCCCTGGGGCACAGTTCAGAGAAGACGACCCGCATTTATCTGGCGTCCATGGAGGAGGAAAAATTGGATGCCGCGAACGCCTCCATTTTGGAATTTTTAATGAGTGGGAAGGGATAAAACGCAACTTAAATGGTCCAAAGATGCAAAAAAAGTGGTTTAAAACTTGTTTTTAAAAAATTATAAAATTATTTTTGCGGAAAATATTGTAGTGAAAAACACCATCTCTTGAGAAGAGACGGAAAGAAAAGATAGAGATTTATCAGTTTGTTTAGGGTTGGCGAAGGTAAGGATTTTCTTATTAATTGTCAAGCATAAACAAGATAAAAAAAGGTTAAACTATGGTGAACTGGCCGCTTCGAAAAGGGGGACTTCTCCTAATTGGATTGGCGCTCAATTTCATTGCCTACGCTGCCTCGGAACCGCGCGATACGGTGAAAAGGTGGCAGGGGATGAGTTTGCGTACCAATCTGCTGTGGGATGCCGCGGCAGAACCCAATATCGGCCTTGAATTCCCTGTGGGTAAACACGTTTCCCTGGGTCTCAACGCCGGCATCAAAACCTGGCCCCGCTGGCTGGCCTGGGACTGGGACAAGGAGAACCCCACCCACTGGCGCAACTTAACAATGGTGCCAGAAGCAAGGTATTACTTTGACCAGGTGTACGATGGCTGGTTTGTTGGCGCAGATTTCCTGTACACCCACTTTAACGTAGGTAAGGTAAAGTTCCCCTTCGGCCTGTATCCCGAGGTAAGGGATTACAGGATGCAGGGAGACTTCATGGGCCCGGGTCTTTTTGGCGGTTATTCCTGGTGGCTGGGACAGCACTGGCGTTTGGAGGCCGAAGCAGGCGTGGCCGTGGGCTATTATAAAGCAGGAAAATTTGAGTGCGAGCACTGCGGTTCCCAGATAGGGGAGCCGGCAGGTGTGGCCCTTGTTCCCAAGATAGGCGTGAACATAGCCTACAACGTCCGCCGCCGTACAGAGGAAACCCCGGAAGTAATCCCTCCTATGCCGGATACCCTCCTTCCTCCCGTGGTAGTTCCGGAACCCGCCCCGTTTGAACCAGCATCGTTCAAGGTTGAAGAATGGAAAGGAGTTGCCGGAGAACTGGCGCCCAAGCATCCGGTGCTGAGACCTTCCTCCGAGTATACGCCTTATACCCCGGACCGCATCCTCAGAAAGGAAGAGGGCGCTCTGTATGTTTTCTACGAGTTGGACAAGGCCGACCTCAAGCGCGGCTTCTCGGAATCCGGCCTCAGCAGGGATAACGGTCCTGTGCTGGACGAAATCATTGACATTACTGCCGGCATCCTTAAAGACACCACCAGCAGCGTCTCCTGCATCCAGATTGTGGGTCTGGCATCCATCGATGGTTCCGTTTTGCGCAACCAGAGTCTGGCCGATAACCGCGCCAGGGCTCTTCAGGCATATATCCAGGACCGCATTCCCGTTACAGACGCCCTCTTCGAGACGGTTGGCGGTGGTGAGGCCTGGACTGAATTCCGGGATGCCGTTAATGACATGGTCCTTGCCGGCGGCGGTGCCGGACTCACTGTTACGCAGCTGCAGAAAGTGTTGGATATCATTGACGGAGAGCCAAATCCGGACCTGCGGGAATCCAGGCTCAAAGCTCTTGAAAACGGTGCAGTGTACCAGCAGTTAAAGCGCCATGTCCTGGCCGATCTACGTAATTCCGGTTATATCCGGGTGTATTTTGATTACGTACCTGATGAAAACGCCCGCATCATCAACAGCGCCATAGATGCCATAGAGGTCGGAGAAATGGACAAGGCCCGTGAAATTGCCGCCACGGTAAAGGACGACCCCCGTGCATCTGTAGTGTTGGAATGCTTGGAGGCCTATGAACGGCATTGCCGCCAGGAAGAAGCCTATCAGAAGTACTTAAAGGAATTAGAAGAATATAACAATTTAATTATCAACAAATAACAAATAATTTGTGCTTATGAAACACTTAGTTAAAATTATCCTTTTGGGCACCGTATTACTGGGGGCAGCGGCCTGCCAACGGGAAACGGAAATGACTAAAACGACTAACCCGAGTGACAACTCCGAGAAGCAAGACGTTGTCGTCGACCTGGTGTTGAACGTCTTGACGGGGCGGAACGCCTCTACCAAGATGACTGACGCGAACGTTCAGATGAGCAACAACTTTCTGGGCATTCAAAATGCCGTAATCATTCCTTTTGAGACCGGCAACTCAGAAGCTGACAAGTATGTCACGCTAAACACCTATGGTGACATACCGCATACCAAAGGAAACCAGTTCTATGATCTCGGTCTTCTCTTCCCGAGCAGCATGATTCCGGGAGGCGAGGGAGGTACGAACGCAGACAAATCCCGCCGCGTGGTCCAATTGTCCATACCTCTGGGCACGGACGCCATGCTGTTCTACGGCAAGGCCTACAACTCGATCTCTCCTTCAGCAACTGACGATGATATCATCGTGAACAGGAGGACCAGAGGCGCGCTGCTTGACGACATCAGCACGACGCCGACGGATCCGAGCGATATTCATTTCAACCTGGTTTCCCGGCTCACGGGGGAGAAAGCATATATCCCCGCCAGCGAATCGGAGATAGACCTCACCGATTATACGCAGACGGCAAAACTGATGGAATACATCCTCAATTATGTCATCCATGATCCCGCCGTGAACGCAATCGAATCCTACAAAGCGCCGAAAGACGTTACCACCTATCACGACCTTGATCCATTAACTTGGGAGGGCTTGGCTATAAAGCAAAACAATCATATACAGCTCAAGCCGCTCGAAGACATATTGGCCACCGCGTACAATAAGATCATGACTGTCAACACCAATGAATACCGTGGAGCCTCCTCCTATGCGGTTTCCTTGATTATAGACGACCTTGCTGAGATTATTGACGCCGTTGTCAATGCGATCCCCACCGGCATTGAAGAAGCCAATGCGATTCGCCTGGCCGAAACCGAGATCCAACCTCGTATTAATAGTTTTTTCTTACAGGACGAGAATAAACACTATAAATTCCGGCAGCTTTCCATTCTTAAGAGCCGCGTAACGGCAACTTTACCGGGTGCAACGGCCGAGGAAAAAGCTGCTGCCTACACATCGAACTTTGGAAATGCGGGGGAGCCCAGCCAGTTCCCTTACGAGCTCTTCCGCATCCCAGAGGGTGCCGCCCAGATGGGTATTGCCAGCAATGGCAAGATCGAATACAAGATTCCGAACCGCGCCCTGCTTCATCCGGATCCCAGCGATGTCGTCGATTTCCCGCCCTACAAGTACACCTATCCGGCCGAGTTGGCCTATTATGTCAACAGCCCGCTGCTCGTGACCACGACGAAAGTGGATGATTCCGACACGTATTTCCCCAACGGATACAACAAATGGTACAACCAGTCTTACTGGGATGCACTGAACAAAGGCTGGGGGAAAGGATTTGTCGGCACGGAGACCAAAGGCGTGGCCATCCGGGACAACGTAAACTATGGCGTTGCTATGCTGGAGACCAACGTATCTTATAGCGCCTCGTCCTTTAATGACAATCGCGGACATTTCAGCCCCACAGAAGGAGACGCAACGATCTCCACCAGTCAACTCAGCCTTGAGCTGTACGGCGTCCTTATCGGTGGCCAGAACGTTGAAGTCAACTGGCAATATCTCAGCACGACCGACGACGAGGGCAAGTATAGCTTTGTCTTGTACGATGATGTCATGCAGACAACCCGGGGAGAGGATGCTTCTGCCAATTATGTGAAACCCGGCAGGCCCGTCACGAATTATACCCTCGTTCTGGACAATTACATCAACAAGAACACCCAGTTGGAGGTGCCTGTCGCGCTCGAATTCATCAACCGCGGTGTCGACTTCTGGGGCAGAGACAACCTGATTCGCCAAAACGCTACCTTCTACTTACTTGGGAAGCTTAAACCCACCGGAGCCAGTTCCTCCATTGACTGGACCATTACTGAAGACCAGGTGAATTCAGAAGGCGCCACCCCTTATATCGAGCGCTACGGCTACCAGGTTCCGCCTATCTGGGGCGTCGGAAGTGAAGCGGTCCCGGATGGGAAAGTTCGGGGAAAATCCAAGCAGATTACCCGCGTTTTCATTCAGAACTTTACGACCAAGGCCAATTTCACGATTGGCACCAACAGTCTTAAGAACGCTTATGTGACCCTGCCCGACCTTCGTTCGTCCCAGATGTCCCTGGGTCTGTCCGTCGACCTTTCCTGGCAGCCCGGTCTTGTGTTTAATGTTGAGCTGTAATCGGCAACCATGCGATTCTACGCTACAGTCGTATTCCTATTCTCGTTCCTCGGGGCGGCCCTCCTGTCCGGATGCAGCCGCCTCGTGGACGAGGATATCTCTGACTGTGGCAAAGATCTCAACCTCGATTATGAGCTGCAACTGGTGACCAACATGCGCACGGAGATCAAGACGGTGCTTGACCTGCAGGCCGACCTGCAAGTGGCAACAGTCCTTGAGAATCATCTCGAGGAAGTCTTCACCGACTTCGCCCACGACGTAGACCTGTCGTTCTACGACACGGCGGGCGACGAGGCCCGTCTGGAGCACCTCGACGTGGTGATGGACGGCAGCCAGTCCAGCTATTCACTATTCATCCCGGCCCGGCCCTACACGCACCTCTGCGTGGCCAACCTGGAAGCCGAGCCTTTTGTGACGCTGGAAGGTGACGGGCAATGCAAAACTTCGCGCCTGGTCCAGCACACCGAGGTCAAGGACACCGTCAGCGCCCACACGACCGGCATCTTTACGGCACGGACGCAGATGGACATCCAGGTTGGCATCGACCAGCATTTCGACGTGAGCCTCTACATGGTCAACGCCGCCACGGCGCTAGTCCTCGACATGAGCGATGCCCCGAACCTGAAAGACCTCAGGGTTTACCTGCGCGGCATGGCCGACGGCTTCATGCTGGCAGACAGCACGTACACCTTCGACTCCGACCCCGTAATCCGGACAACCCTCCTTCCCGTGGAGGCGGGCAGCACAGAGCGCTGCTATGTGTCCACTCACTTCCCGTCCCGCGACGTAGACGTGCCGAACACCAAGATGATCATCGACATCGACGATCCGGACGGCGAGAAGTGGTCCGATGTAGTCCTCTGGTACTGGGAGGTTTACGCCACCCTGCCGGACGGCACCACGACCAAGTCCGTCCTGGGGTCGTATAATCCCCTCCACGCCGCACAGCTCAAGATTGTCAAAGGAGTCGTTCGTAAAGACGGATCCACCGAGGTCACCGACAAGACCATGGGTGTGAGCGTGACGTTGGACTGGGAACCCGGGACGGAACATAATTTTGAACTTTAGCGATGTTGGCACGGAGGCGGACATATTCCCTACTTTTCGCGGTTGCACTCTTGAGCGCAACCGCGTGCGAGCGGACCGCTCTTTGCCCGGGCGTGGATGGCCCGGACAACGCAATTTCCCTTGCCCTTTCGCTGAAGCATACCGGGGACGTCCCGGCGGCCCGGACCAAAATGTCCACCGATATCACCCAGGACGGCACCGGCGCTACTTTCCGGGGAATCGAGCAAGTCTCTGTCATTCCCTTCCAGATTGAGGATGCCAAGCCGGTAGAGGCCGGCAGCGCCAGGCTCGGAGACAGGAATGTCGTCATCCAGAATCCGGCCATCAGCCGAAACGGCCTTATTGCAAATAATTATTCCCACCTCTACAACGTCGTCCAGGTACCCGTACTGACCAACCGCGTCCTGGCCTATGGAAAAGCCTATGACGCCGGTTCCGCATCCACCAAAGAGGGAAAACACAAGAACGGCGTATTGATCGCATCCGGCCTGGATGATCCCGATACACCCGGCGACATTTCCTTCAGCCTCGAGTCCATTCTGGAGGACGGCGAAATGGATAAAATCAACCAGACAGCAGACAAGCTGATTGCTGCGCTCAACGACGTCGTCGCGGTGTTCCAGACATCGGACCTTGCTGACGTTCAGGCATTCTTGAACACCTTTACGTTCAAGAACCAGATTATTGCCTGCTCCTGCCCGGCGATTGACCAGCTGGAGTTTTCCTTACTGGCCGCCCTCTCCGAGTACCGATGGGACACGCCGGATGTCGAAGCCGTCGCGACCGTCATTGCGGCCGTGATGACGAAACTTTCCGAGCTCCAGGACGCCTACAACCGAGCCGGATCCGATTTCCCCGCCTCCTACGGCATCCCGGAAGGCGCCATCGGCATGTGGTGGAACGGGTACCGATACGTGAAGATTATCGACGGCGTGAACATCGCGCTGGTCCCGACGGACCGGTACTGCTATCCTCCGAGCCTGTGGTACTATGCCAACAGCCCGGTCAAGACCTCTGACAACGACAACGTGAATCAGCAGTATACGCCCGAGAACACATCCTGGAGCCTCATTCTGTCCCACTACAGCGGATCCAGCGTGATGTCTTCCACCCGGTCCGTCGCCATCGTCGACCAGATGCAATACGGCGTCGGGCTGGTGGAATTCCGTCTCTCTGCCCCGGGCGTTGATGCCGCCGCGGCCTACGGTTGCCCCCTGACTGGCGTCATCATCGGAGACCAGAAGGATGCCGATTATAGCTTTGCGCCGAAATCCAACACCGACAGCCGTTTCGTGTACGACAACAACATCAGTGGCATCACGTTGGGCGGCACGTCGCAGTCTTTTCAGACCCTGGTGCTCCCGACCGCCATCGGCCAGCCCTTGCACTTCGCACTGGAATTCGAAAACAACACGGGCTCCGAATTCCGCTGCCAGCAAGGTGTCGTCCGGCCCGGGTGCAAGTTCTATCTGGCCGGCGAACTTACGCCTGACGACGAGTATCCTGCCAGCGTATTCGAACCGGACCACAAGACCATCGTCAAAGTGCAGGTGGTCAGCCTGGACAACATCTACAATACCGTCCCGGACCTTTGCGACCCGCAATTGGAACTGGGCGTCGTGGCAGAAATGGACTGGGTCCAGCTGGAACCGGGTGGCGTAAAACTTCCCTTCTGACAGGCAGGATGATGAAACGGATGATGCATATTCTACGCGTGGCGGCTGTGCTCTTGATGGCATGGCCATTCGCCTCCTGCGAGCGCACCCCAGTAGAAGGTCTTCCGGAACTGTCGGTCAGCATCCAAATTCCCGACATGGGCACTACCAAGGCCGAGACCGGCAGCGTCGGAGCCACAGAGAGTGAGAAGAAATTCACCTCTCTCCAACTGTGGGTCTTCTTCCACGGCGGAGACGACGATGGGAAATTGGTGGGCTATAAGGGTTTCCTCGGCGGGGAACTTGTGAATACCGGCCTGCAGCATTCTACCATCACCCGTTTCGGGATGCCGCTGAGCCCGAAAATGTTCGAGGCGCTGAGCCAGGAAGGCACCACGGTGGACGTCTATGCCGTGGCCAACGTCGCGTCGGTGGTCGTCGGGGCCCTCGGAGAATGGACGACGCGCAGCGAGTTGGAGACCCTCGTCATCAGCGACGACATCTACCCCACCTTCGGGGCTTCGCCCCTGACCATGACCGTGCCCGCCGCAGGCCTCCCCATGTCCGGCGTGCTCAAGGAGGCCACCGTGACCGGAGGCTATCCGGTCCTCAACATCTCCACCGTGACCCTGACCCGGGCCGTCTCCAAGATCCGATTCGTCTTCTGCCAGCAGGGGACCCCGGCCACGGACACGACGCCCGCCGTCCCGGACAAACCGGCCTGCGTGATCAAGAGCATCTCCTTCGGAGGGACGGCCGAGGGGCATGACTGCCAGATTGCCACATCGGAGAAGCTCTTTACCAATCAAAAGTACCTGGGCACGGAGAATCTCTTCGACATCACCGGATACTCCCCCCTCTCGACGGTCATCGCCGGGGATCCGCTGATCCCGAACGCAGACATCTCTGTCTGCGAGCATCCGGATCAGCTATTGTTCCGCAGCCGGGGGCACGCAACAGAAACGGCCCGGGAATACGAGAGCCGGCTCGACGCGGCCGTGGCCGCATCGTCCCAGGTCGGTCCCATCTACATCCGGGAGACCGACAAACTCATTTCCGGCACCATTGTCTATAATACCGGGGAAGAAGACTTGGAGGCGACTTTCTCCATGGAAGCAGAGGACGACAACATCCTGTCCCGCAACCACTCCTGGATCCTGTATGCCTACTTCGCCGAGGCCACCAAGACCCTGGAGCTCAAGATTGTGGTACTTCCGTGGGACAAAGAGTCCTTCGACTATGGCTACGAGGCCAACACGGTGAATGTCGTCCGCCGTTTCACCATCTCGGAGAGCCACAAATACAAGAAGTACAAGACCGAGGACGGATACTACGACATTTATTTCTGGCACACCCTGGACGATCAGCCCAACGTCGTCAAGGGAGACATCATCATTGCCACGCCGGTGGGCCAGAAGATCCACGTCGTGCCCGTACCCGGTGCGTCCGGGGGTCGCACCCCGATCGAAGGTCTTTTCACCGTCTCGCCCATGGAGACCGTCATTTATCCGAACGGCACCACGACCGAGAACTGCAAGATCGACTACGAGATTACGTGCAATCCCGGATCACATACGTCCGCAGAGCTGGAAGGCAATTACATTGACCTCCATTTCTGCGTTGAAATCGGCGACAACGAACGATGGATCGACCTCGACTCCGAGTCCATCGACTATTACAGAATTATCCTCAAAGAGGATTGGGAACATGGAGGAGAGAACTAGATGATGAAAAGTTGGTTCCATATGCTGATCTTCCTTCCTCTGCTTCTGGCAGCGGGATGCGTCTCCGTCGTCGAACTCGACACGCCCGCCTCCGGACTGGTGCTGACCGTCCGTTGCGAAGACCCGGAACTGACCAAAGCCACGACTCCCGAGGACGGAGAGACGCGGTTCAATGAGAACCGGATCAAGTCCGTCGATTTCTTCTTCTATCCCGGCGAGAACCCGGGCAGCAGTGTCGCGGCTGTTTACCACGAACGGATAGATTCTGAAGAGAACCCCGTCGCATACAGTGGCGGGCGGTGGGAAGCCACGTTCACCCTGGTGCTCAAGCGGGTCGTCGCGGAGCAGATTTTCACGGCAGAGCACAACATGAAAGCTACCGTCTACGCCGTCGTCAACTACGCGGAGGCGCTGCCCGAGGCTGCCTCCCGCTCGGAACTCGCAGCCATATCCATCATAAACGATTTTGCTGCGGAGGAAAACGAATATATTCAGGACAGTTTCCTAATGGACGGCCAGACGGTTATCACCTGCGACGATTCCGCAAGCATCAGCGCAAGCGGGACCATCCAAGTCAAGCGCTTCGCTGCCAAGCTGACCGCGTCCGTCTCCGTTGCCAGCGAAGTGACGCTGACGCACACCAACCCCGATGACGATCCAGCCGAGGTTTGGGAGCCAGTTCTGCACACGATGCGCCTCTACCTCGTGGACGGCGTCAAACAGGTGACGCTGGGGACCGCATCCAGCCTCCCCAAAAGCGATGATGTTTTCTTCTCCTACAGCGCCGAGAGCAGCAAGCGACCCTTCCTCATGGAGAATGGTACGGACGAAGGCACCCCCTATCTGGATCCGACCATAGTCGACGAGAAGACTTACTACAACACCTATCCGATGTACTCGTACCCGGTCCAGTGGTCCATCGGTCGGCCGGATTATACCCAGGCCCTGCCGAAGCAGCCCTACCTCAAGCTGGAGATGGACTGGCGGCGCAAGGAAATAAACGACTATTCCTATGACCGGCGCAAATACTACTATAAGATCGTCCTTCCCTCCAACAGCCTGGAGCGGAACAACTGGTACCATTTCAACATCGATGTCAGCATTCTGGGCTCCGAGACCGACGAAAGCAAGGCCGTCCTCACTCCGACCTGCTATATCCTGGACTGGCAGAACAAGAGCGTGCCTATTGACAAATACGCTGTCATCAGCAAGGCCCGTTACCTTTCGGTGGACACCAATCCAAAGTACCTCAACAACGTGGAGGCCCTGAGCATCCCCTTCCTCTCCAGCCACGATGTCGTCGTTGTCGAAGGTACCGTAACGGCCCGGCGCCCGTATTACGGCGAAATCACGGACGAAAGCCAGGTGGTGAACAAATATAACACGAAGTACCACGCCTGGGTGCGGAAAGATGATTCTACGGGAGCTTATTACCTGGAATACAACGGTCAGGACCAAGCGTTCGACGCTGAGAATAATCCGATAGGAGATTCGGATTACGAACCAGCCAGCTGGCTCAAAAACACGTCCACTACCATAGAGTTCACACACACCCTCCAGAACAACTACACCAAAGGCGATTTTGACTACTCTCCCTACACCATTGAGTTTGACATCGTCCACAATGACCTCAAAAAAGGTGTTTACCCCTACGACGAGTACCTGAAGCACATCACGATCATCCAGTACCCGGGCATCTACATCGAGTCCTGTCCCAATTCCGACACCGACATCAGGGCCTCAAACAAAAAACCGTCTTATCCGACGGGAAGTGCTCCTTGGTTGACATATCCCTGGGGCTATGTCTACATAGACGGCGGGCGTTTCATCAGAACGGGGAACGACAATACAGAACCATATAACAAGCTGTCCACGGCCCATAACAAAAAGGAGTATCAGTGGCGTACCGTGTGGTACACAGGCGGCGGCCGGGACATTTTCAAAATCAATGTGACGGTGCTTCCGAGTGCAGACTTCATCATCGGCGATCCGCGCACCGACAGCTACGACACGTCGGTTCCCGTGATGGGCTATAGCTTTGTAAAGGACGGCACCACCGCCGCAGACGCGGTACTTCAGGACAAGTCTGGATATATATCCAACTTTGCCACCGCGAAGGTCGTGGACGGGGATGTGAACACGCCGATGGTCGATACTGAAGAAAGACGCCCCCTGATGTACTATCGTCCTACGGAGAAATCTTCCCGCACGGAGAAAATGCTTGCACCCAGTTACAGGATTTCCACCAAACTGGGTGGTACGGAGTTCGGCAATCTTGATGCAAATCAGGCAAAATGGCGCTGCGCCGGATACCAGGAAGATGGTTTCCCGGCCGGGCGGTGGCGCATTCCCACCATGAGCGAGATCAAATTCATCGCCCAGCTCTCGTCGAACGGTGTATTTGAGTTTATGTTCGAAGGAAATTACTGGTCCGCCAACGGCGTCGTAAAAGTAGCAAAGCAAGGAGGCTCGGTTACACCCCAGCCTACCGCCAACGATGCACTCCTCCGCTGCGTCTACGACTCCTGGTACTGGGGCGACGAGCAGTGGAATCCGCGTACTGAATTCGTATGGGGGGACAGACCATGAGAAGACTGATTGCATATCTTACCGCACTCATTCTGGCGGTTTCCTGCATGGCAGAGCTGGAGCAGGGCGGCACGAGCACGAACGGGGCGCTCGAAGGCGCGCCCGTGACCATTACTTTTTCCGTTCCTGACGTTGCGTTGGCCCCCGCCACGAAATCGTTGGACGGCAAGACCGGAGACATCACCGAAGAGCCGTACCTGGACCCGGACATGATGTACGTCATTGTCTGCGGCGGCAGCCAGAGCATCAAGTACATCCGGAAAGCGAAGCTCAAGAATTCCAGGGAAGACACTGTCCCGGAAGACCTTTACCCCTTCCCCGAAGGAGACAGAACAGTCACCTTGTACGACTTCGAGGTCCAGCTGGAGCTTTCCGACCAGGCCCGCACCATCCATTTCCTGGGCAACGTGGACGAGAACCAGCTGATTTCCGGCTCGTACGCCTATGACAACCTCCCGACCTTGTTGTCATATAGCAACAAGCAGGCCTACTGGCAGGAGCTGCACGTACCAGGCATTTTCGCCGACTATGACAAGGAAACCGGAGAGCCGATTATGGATGGCCACTGTTACGTTCCGGATCCTGCAACCGAGGCTTATTTCCAGTACATTCCACTCATCAGGAACTTTGCCAAAATCCAGGTGACCAACGAGTCTGAGAACTTCCACCTCCACAGTTATGCCGTCATTTTTTACCCGGAGCGAGGATCCGTCGCGCCCTTCCGGAGCAACGCCCCGCAGAAGAGAAATGGCTTCGACTTCAACGCCAACCTCCCGTCCGATTACTGGCTGAGCGGATATGAGAAATGTTCCTTCGAGAACCTGTCGACGGACATCGATTACCCCGGCAACATGCCGGCCGGCGTCGCCTTGAGCGATGTCGTTCCGGAGGCTTCCGAGTTCATCGATCCGGACTCCAGCAACGGCCGGGTCCTCCTGTATGACCCGAACGACACCGAGAGAGGTTTTTACGTCTACGAGCGCGGCGTGCCGACCGACAAGATCGGTTCGACGTTCATCATCGTGTGCGGCAAATTCGAAACAGATGACAACTGGTACTATTACCGTCTCGACCTGATGGAAACGAAGGTCGAAGACAACCAGACCGTCTCCACATACTATCCCATCTACAGGAACTTCCGCTACAACATCCAGTTGCACCGTATTTCCTCTGAAGGTGTCCTCACCCCGGAAGCTGCCGTCAACTCTTCAACCTCCGAGGACATCTCGGCCGACATTTCAATGCGGCACCTTTCCGACATCTCCAACGGGACCACGCGCCTGGTGGTCGAGCCCTTCATGACCAGGACCTATAGCGGCCCGGCGGAAGAAGGCGAGTACTATACATTGTATGCACGCTTCTTCAACAGTGTCTATTCCGATGAGCCCGATCTCTCCAAAGTCTCCGTCAGAGTGGAGCTGGAGCCGCTGCCCGAAAACGCCAGCGACATCCTCATCCTGTATGACGACACCGGCAAGCGTATCGCGTCCGGAGGTTTCTTCTTCCCGGAGGCCAAGACAGTGGGTGGCGTGAAAGGTATCAGGACCATTCGTTTCAACACCGTCGAGCCCGGGGAGAAGACCATCACCCAGAAGATCAAGATTATCGGGCACAACCCCCTGAATCCGTATGACCTGCGCCTGTACCGGGAGGTTGAGATCACCTTGCAGAATAAGCAGCCGCTGACGCTCACGTGCACGAACCCGGTGTCGACTTCGACAAGCGCGTCCATCACCTTGGATCTGACTGTCCCTTCCAGCCTGCCGGAGTCCATGTTCCCGCTGAAGTTCTACATCGAGCCCGAGGGGATGACCCTGACGCCCGATATTTCGAAGGACGTTAATCTGCCGGTTGTCTCGGGACGTTCGATCGCCACGACCGAAGCGATAGACAAAGATACCCCGGCATTCCAATACATCAGAACGTTGACCTGGGAGGAGTACTCGAACCTGTCTGGGACTGGTAACCAGCGCACTTTCCATTGCTATTTCAAGCCCAACAGGCCGCTGAGCGCCACGACCATCTGGGCCTACAACGAGTATTTCACCAAAGCCCGGGTGTCTTTCAACAACATCCTGCCGCTTACGCTTACGTGCACGGATCCGGTGCTTGAAGCCGAGGGTGAGCCCATCAGATTAAATATCACCACGTATTCGAATCTGCCGGAATCCATGTTCCCGCTGCAATTCTACATCAAGCCCGATGCGATGACCTTCGAGATCGCCGGCACGGATCATGGCACGGAAATAGATCCGGATGATGCCGAACGCTTTATCAGGACCCTGGACTGGGACGAATACAAGAACCTGCCCGTGAATGAGGAAATGCGCACCTTCTCCTGCGACTTTACGACCACCGTGGCCCAGAGCGCCACGACCATCCGGGTATCTGGCGAGAATTTCGAAACGGCAAACGTTTCCTTCCATACTAAAAAGAGTCTTCCGACGAATCACTTCTGGGTGTACGCGGAAGAAGACTGTTCCGTCCAGCTAAACTACGATAATCTTCAGTATAAGATTGATGATGGTGATTGGACTGGATATACAAAAAATAACTCTATAGCGTTGACTGCCGGTCAAAAGGTCAGTTTCAAGGGCGGCAGTAAGGATAGTAAGAAAACTCGGACAGTTAATGGCGCATTCAAATGCACCGGAGGAAAGTTCAGAGTGGGCGGAACCATTGCCTCACTCATGGTGGGCGACGATTGTAACGATGTAGGAGCAAGTAAGACCGGCGACACGTTTATTAACTTCTTCAAGGCTCATACCGGCCTGATTGATGCCTCCGAACTTGAGTTGCCGATGCTTACGCTCGCGACAGGTGCCTATAAGTCGATGTTCGATAGTTGTACGAATCTGGAGCGTGGGCCTCAGATCCTGCCGGCCACGACCCTGGGCGAGACATGCTACCGTAATATGTTCTACAACTGCTCCGCCCTGGAGAACGCCCCCATCATAGCGGCCACGAAACTAAAGAAGGGCGCCTATCAGAGAATGTTCTACGGTTGTAGTAAGGTGAACTATATCAAGATGCTCAGTAAGGAAGATTACCGCGATGACGCATTCTTCTCTGACAACACAAACTGGTGCGCCGGCGTCGCGGAAACAGGTGACATCTATCTGGATGCTTCGCTCAAGGATATATACGAACTAGAAGACAAAACAAGTTGGAACAACACCTGGGGCAAAATCATCCCTGCGGGATGGACCCCCCATTTCGGGCCTGAGACTGAGCCTTAACAAACTAAGATCTTAACAAGAGGTTGACTCAAAAGGTCACCCTCTTGTTTTGTGCGCGACATCCTGACAGGGGTTATTCCTGTGAGGGGAAAAGGATTGGTTATTCTTTGCGAAGAGAATGAATGTAAGCCGATAAACCACGTCTATTAGGACTGCCTGGTAGTGGCTACCTTTGCATCAAAGACTTATTAGCCATGATGACAAAGGAAGAGGTCGCCCAGATATGCACCCAAACAGGGAGACGATACCGCCGGCGAGTTCCTACAATTGGTATCAGGAGGATCTTTTCTTCCCAATCCCATAAAGCCTGCCAGATCAAGGAGCGGAAAACAAAAGAACTCCCACCGGAACGATGATGCGGATAAGCGGCAACCTGAGTGGCCGTGAGTTGAAGGATATCATCATAGCGTCATCCACCCATGTTTAGTTTGGACGGCGGATTGCGCTACTGGCTCTAGAGCGAGCCGACGGATATGCGAAAGAGCTTTCATACGCTCTCAGGAGTGGTGCGGAATAAGATTGGTGGGGACCCGATGAACGGTGACGTATACATTCTAGCCATACTCCAGGCTCGCTCTAAGCATACTCTAAGCTGCTTCTAGCCATACTCTAGGCTCGCTCCAGGCTTACTCAATGAGTATGGGTAGAGTATGGGTGAGGTGAGAGTGAAGGGAGGAAAAATTAAAAGTGGCTGTTGAAATACAATGATGTGGTTGCGTTCATTGAGAACAGTAAGCGTAATCCTTCACTCAATTGGATCAAGCATAACAAGAAGCTCTATGCCGCTGGAGAATTGAAGCTGGATAGGGTGGAGAGGTTTAAGGAGTTGCTGGCGTTGATGGAGGAGAATAAACGGCGGCTAAGCCGTTATCGCCAATTTTTGCTCTATCAACCTCTAATCGAACACCAAAGGAGGACTAAAGGAACACCTAAGGATGTCTGAAGTCTGACGGAAGACGTCTGAGTTATCATCGGCCATTTATGGTGAGCCCATCGAACCATCGACCTTACCACTATCTTACCACTATCTTACCACTATCTTACCACTATCTTACCACTATCTTCCTTCGACAAGCTCAGGATAATCCGTCACTCTGAACCTTACGGAAACGCTGTTACCCTCATCGTCCACCACGGTGAGGGTATGTTTTCCCGGGGTGGGGGCCAGGCGGAGTTCGTGGAGGAAGCGGGTTTCACCCACATAGGTTTGGTCCAGGTGCCACCAGAGGGTGGCATTGCTTCTATGGTGCGCTGCGCGGAACACCACACCTTCCACCTGGCCGTTTAACTGCCGGGGGAGGGTGAGGGTACTGCCGGAGGCAGGGTAAATGAACTCTATGGCCTTCTCCTGCCGTGTTTTTCGGGCACCGGTGTATTCCGGGTGATGGGGTTTGTAATACCACTCCATGGCGGGCGGCAGCACAAACTCCCCGTCCTTGTGGTAAGGGCAGGGGGCGGTTTCCAGCCCCGCCGCCGGAATGAGCACCTCCTCCTTCTCAGGGCACTCCGGCCCCGCCAGCATCCCGGACTGCACGCACACCCCTACCCAGCTCCCGTCATGCCCGGCTTGATCGGGCATCTCAAACCACTGCGTATCGGCCGGCAGCAGATTCAAAATGTCGAACATCACCGGCCCTGCGGCGCGGGCGCCGGTGAGCCCCGGCACGCCTTGCCCTTGCGCATTGCCCGCCCACACGCCAATGGTGTAAGTCGGCGTCATCCCCACCGCCCAGGCATCGCGGAAACCGTAACTGGTGCCGGTCTTCCAAGCCGCCTTCCGCACCGAACGGATCAGCCGCCAGTCCAGTTCATCGGGCCGATTCACCTCCTTGAGCGCCTCCAGGGTGTACCAAAGTGAGATACGCTCGCCACTTTCAGTGGCTCGGTATGACAGGGAAGGGTGGTTGTCCTCCCGAGGCCCTTCCTTTTTGTCCTCCCGAGGCCCGAAGGGCCGAGTGTATCTCCTCACCATCCCCGCATAAGCGGCCGTGACCTCATCCAGCCGTGCCTCGGCCCCGCCCAGAATGAGCGACAGCCCATAGTGCTCAGGCGCCTCCGTGAGGGTACTCAGCCCCGCCTCCTGCAGCAGCGCGTGGAACTTGGGCACGCCATACTCCCGCAGCAGGTACACCGCCGGTACGTTGAGGCTCCGCGCCAGCGCTTCGTCGGCCGGAACCGCCCCATAGAACTGCCGGTCAAAGTTCTGCGGCGCAAAGCCTCCCAGATTCATGGGAATGTCCGGCAGCAGCGTCCGGGGCAGAATCACCCCCTCCTGCAACGCCGCCGCATACAAAAACGGCTTCAAAATGCTCCCCGTACTTCGTGCCGATGCCGCCACATCCACCTGCACCCCCGGCCGTTCCCGGTCCATACAGGCATTGCCGATATACGCCACCACCGCTCCGCTCGCATTGTCGATCACCACGGCCGCCATGTCCGCCACGCCCTCCGCCGCCAGATCGCTTGAACGCCGGTCCACGGCCTCCGAAACGGCTTTCTGCAATTGGAAGCGTATGCTGGTCCGTGTCCGCTGTCCCTGCGGGCAACGGTTCACGTAATGCGGCGCCAGCGTGGGCAAGGGCAGGGGAGCGCCGGGCAGCGGCTCTTCCAGCGCCGCTTCATAAGTATCCGTGTCGATATCCCCGTGCGCCAACAGCCGTGCCAGCAGCCGGTTCCGCTTGGCAAGCAGCTGCTCCCGCCCCCGGCTCAAGTGCAGCGTGCCGGGCGCATTGGGAAGGATGGCCAGGGTAGCGGCCTCCGCCCAGGAAAGCTCGGAAGGCGGACGGCCGAAATAGCGCCAGGAAGCCGCCTCCAGCCCCATTACGTTCCCACCGTAGGGGGCATGGGCGGCATACAGGGCCAGTATCTGTTTCTTGGAATAGCGGAGTTCCAGGCGGGTGGCCTGCACCGCCTCGATGGCCTTCTGCCACAGGGTGCGTTCCTTCTGCCGGGACAGCCGGATAACCTGCATGGTAAGGGTGGAACCACCACTCACTACATGTCCGGCCCGGGCATTGGCTATGGCCGCCCGCACCAGCGCCACCGGGTTCACGCCCGGATGCCACCAGAACGCCCGGTCCTCGAACTGGACCAGCGCCGTGGCATAGCGCTCCGGCACGGTGTCTGCGGGCGGAAACCGCCACTGCTCGTCGGCTGCAATGCGTGCGCCCAGCAGCTCTCCCTCCGCACTTTCCACCACCGTGGAGTAACTCACGTCCCGGAACAGTTCCCGCGGCAGGCAGCATAGCCAGGCCAAAACCAGCCCCGCCCCCACGCCCCATATGACACGTTTCGTCCTCAATTTTGCCCGTTTTCAAGGATGAAAACTAGGGCTGGACCAAAGCGGTGCCGGCGGCCGTGGCGGCCTGCACAGTGGGCTCGTACATGGCTTCCACCACGGTGGCGGGCAGTGCGAATCGACCCTCATAGGCGGCCCTTAACTGCACGGAGAAGGTCTTGAACCGTCCTGCAGGCAGGGCAAAGTACCAGCGTACGGCATTGTCACGAATGTCCTTGTGGTCGTAGCCGTCCTCGGCACCGCCGGCCATGCGGTCGTTCACAATCTCCCAGCCGGAAGGCACGTTCAGGCTCAGGGCCAGGTTCTGGAGATCACGGCCGACCTGCTTGGACTGCACCTTGATGCGGGCGGTGAAGCGGGTGCCCTGCGCCAGCGCGTTGGCATTCACCGGGGCGCCGTCGGCATCGACATAACTTACCTCGATGCCCAGACCGTTGCTGCTGGCAGGCTGGGCCTCGCGCGAGGTCGTAGCTACCGTGACGTAAACCGTGCCTTCGCTGTTATTGGTGAGCACGCCATTCTCCAGGACCGTCTGGGCTTCCCGGGTGGGCACCTTTTGGAACAGGCGGGCCACGGCCACGGCGGCAAAGGCCGTTTCCTGCGTCGAGGGCGTCTTGTCCAGCATGAGCTCCTGCGCCAGGGACATGGCTTCATTCATGCGGTCGCAGAGCACCAGGGCCTCCAGTGCGGCAAAACGGTCGCGCGTGGCACTGCCGTAGGTCAAATTGTACGGGCTGTATTCCGGGAAATCGCGTCCTACGCTATTGAGGATGGTGTTGGCGGTAGAAGTCTTGCCGCTCAGGGCATAGGCGCTGGCCAGGAGCCACTGGGCCTGCGGCGTGAGCCCTGCCCCTTCGCGGAGGCGGTTCATGCCTGCCTGTGACGATGCTCCTGCCACGGCTAGGCTGTACAGGCGATAGGCCTCATCGGCCTGCGAGAACAGGGAATTGCCTGCAATACGGTATGCCTGCGAGAGTTTTTCCTGATAGGCCTTCCAGGCTTTGACGACGCCGTCGTTCACCTCGAATCCGGCCTTCTGCGCCTGTACCAGCAGTACGCCGGCCATGGACGATACCCAGCTGTCGGACTTGCCGCCGCCCCAGTAGGCAAAGCCGCCGTCGGCGTTCTGCCGGGCGTAGAGCCGGGCGATGATGCCGGGCATCAGGGAACATGCCTCGGTGGAATCGACGCTGTTCAATTGCGGCAGGAGGTTCACCAAGGTGAGGCCGCGGGCGCTGAGCTGCTCGGTGCAGTCGTACGGGTAATCCCGCATGCCGGCATACAGGCCGTGGGCATCCGGAACGGGGAAGGCGCTCACCTGCAACTGTCCGTCAGGCACTTTGCGGCTGGCTCCGGCGGCCAGGGTGAAGCGCTCCACGCGGGTTACCAGGGCCTGCGGGTTAACGATAGGCAGGGCGATTTCTTCACTGGCCTTGTGCCCGGCGCCGGAAGCGCTTACCCGCACATGTGCAACGCCTTCTTCTCCCAGCGCGCGCAGTTTAAAGCGCACCAGCTGGTCACCGGCGCCCGTGAAATGCAGCCGCTGCACGCGCTCTGCGAGCTCCACGGGGCCATCGGCCTCCAGGGTAACGGTGACGTCCTTGACGCCCTCTTCCAGGGCGAAGACATTCACCGGCACGGCAACCTCTTCCCCGCAGCCCAGCTGGCGCGGAAGGGTGCTAATGACCATGAGCGGACTCTGCACGGGTACGGTCTTCTGGGCATTGCCGAAGGCGCCGTCGTGGGCCGCCACCACCATCACGCGGACGCTTCCCACGTACTGCGGCAGCTTCACCTTGACCACATCCGTGCCCTTGGCCGCCACCGTGCGGGGTGCAAAGCACAGCACCACCGGGTTAAAGCGGTTGTCCTTGCGGGCGCTGCGGACGGCATCTTCGTCACCGCCAATGGCAGAGAGGGGCGTGAGCCGCCCGTTCCGGGCACCCACTACGTCGTCGTACAGGTCCCAGGTAGCGACGCCCAGGGCTTCCACCTTGTTCATGCGGGCCCACGGGTCCGGCGTCTTGAAGGCCGTGAGGTCCAGCAGGCCTTCGTCCACAATGGCCAGCGTATAGGTCATGGGCCGGCCGTTTTTCTCAGACACCTTGATGGTGAAGGCCTCTTCCGGATGCAGTTTGTCCGGCATCTGAATCTGCGGAACCAGCTTGGAACCGGGATTCTCCACCCGCACGCGCTGCACGCCGTACAGGCGGAGCGGCAGGTCGTTCACCGTGTTGCCGTATGGCTGCACCAGGGTAATGTGTACGTAGATATTCGGCGCCATTTCCTGCGTGACGGCAAAGCGCCAGGGAGTGTCTTTGTCCGAGAGTTCCACCCATTCGCGGCTCACCACGCCGCCGGCATTCTCCAAGGACACCAGCGCCCGGGCACCCGGCGCAGCCGGAATGTATACGGTGGCCTGGTCGCCCACGGTATAGGAGGGCTTGTCCGTGGAGAAACTGAGCATGGTGAGGGTTTCCGGATCCCGGCGGCCCGCACGGCCTTCATAGTCTGGCCAGTCCGCCAGGAACGTCTGCCCGCTCACATGGCCGGATTCGCGGTCCCGGACCAGCAGCAGGTAGCGGCCCCAATCGTCCTTGGGAATATTCACATGCAGCACAACGTCCTGGACGGCCGATGTCAGGGTTCCCTGCATTACCACCTTCACGGAGTTGCCACTCACATAGGTGTCCAGGCCCTCTCCGCGGATGTCCCACCACCAGTTCCAGCCTACCTTATACAATACATATTCCAGCGAGTGACCTTTTACGGGACGACCTTTGGCATCCACTACGGCTATGCCCACGCTGTGGTTCTTGTCGGTTTCCAGGTACTCGCCTTTAGGCAGTTTGATGCCCACATAGGCGCTGTACGGGGAGAAGGGGAGGGTTTGGGTGGTGAAGCTCTCGTCGCCGCCCTTCTCTTCCACGGAAGTTACCACGAAGGCATCCAGCATGCCGGGTGCGTCGGTGGCCTCGGGCAGGGTGAGCGCTGCATTGGCGCTGCCGTTGCCGTCCAGCCAGGTGCTGAATAACTCTGCCTGAGCCTCCTGAAACTTGGACGCGGGGTTGTCGAAGGTATAGGCCTCGAAGCCCTGGAACGGGGCGCCTTTCATCCGCCGCAGCGTGAGCTGCGCGTGCGCCTTGGCCCCGCCGGCCGCTCCGCCCGTGAGCCACTGGGCGTCAATGTGCGCCTGGCTTTTGACGCCGGCTTCCAGCACCGAGGGGTAATCGACACTGATTTTGAGCCGGTTGGGCTTGATGGTCTCAATGTGAAGAATCTTGTGGAAGGAGCTGCCGCCCACTTTGAAATAGGCGTTCCAGTAGCCGGTGGGGTCCGTGTCCCGCGTGGGAATGTTGTAGGTGAAGAAGCCGTCTTTGCCGGTGCGCACCATGCGGCTGTGGAACTGCCCTTCCGGGGTATAGAGCTCCAGGGTGGCCGGATGGCCGTCGGGGAGGTTGTGGCCTTTGTCGGAAAGGAGCATATTCACGTGCAGGGTGTCGCCGGGGCGCCAGACGCCGCGCTCGCCGTAGATGAAGGCCTTGAGCCCTTGCCGGACGGTTTCCCCGCCCACGTCGAAGCGGCTTAGGGAACGTTCGTCGTCCTGGGTGGTCTTGAGGTAAGCCGTGCTGCCGCCCGCCCTGGCCACGACGGCAAACGGCTTATGCGCCAGCGTAAGGGTAGCCAGGCCCTTTCCGTCCGTCTTTCCCTTGCCGATGCACTGGAGCTGGTAGTCGTACACCTCCAGCTTGGCGCCGGGCAGCGGCTCGCCGGTAATCAGGTCCGTGGTGGCCACCCAAAGCTGGTTGCCGCCGGCATACTCGGCCACCAGGCCAATATCCGAGGCCAGGAGCTGCACCACCGGGAACCGGTCCGTATCCATGTAATAGGACGGTTTGGTGGGGTCGTCGGCATCTTCCCAGTTATACAGGTTCCAGTCAAAGTCGTTGTCCCAGTAATAGCTGCTGGGTTTGTCCCAAATGGCCTGGTCTTTGGCCGATAACGGTCCGCTGGGGGCGGAAGGGTTCAGCAGGGGTGCTGCGCCGCCATAGAGGGACTGGTCCTGCCGGAAGCTCAGCCGCACGCGGTAAATGGCGCCGGGTTCCTTCTTGATGAGCCCGCTCAAGTCGATGGAAAAGTCGTTCCACTTGTGCAGGTCCTTGGACGGGTCCAGTTGGACGTCGCCCCGGTACACCAGCCGGCCGCTCCGGCGCAGGGCGTTTCCGCCTGTGCTCAGGTCATTGTCCTGCAGATACGTGAGGATGTTTTTCTCATAGATTTTCACTACACGCACCTCCACGGCGCTCAGGCTCACGGCGCGGAAAGGGAGGTAGAACTTGTCCTTCTCCGGCAGGATGCCGCCTTTCAGGCTTACTTCTACGGCCGGTTTGGGCTCTTCCCGCTGGAAGGTGTGCGTGAAGGCGGTCTCCAGCGCGTTGCCGGCATTGCTCTTGAGCCCGGCGTCCAGCGTTAGGGTGAGGTCTCCCTGGGCGCCTTCATAAAAGACGGAGAGCTTGGGACCGTTAACCTGCGTATAACTGCGGGCGGCACCGTCCAGCTCCACCATGCCGCGGAGAGAGGCATTGATGGGAACCTCGGAAAGGCTCACCTCAATGACCCCTTCCTTCAGGGCCACCTGCTCCACGCGGAAGGCCCGTCCGTTGTCTTTCACCAGGAGGGTGTTGCCCGTTGTGGCGGCCCGGCCTTTCACCAGCACCGGGTACACGAACGTGGGGGCTCCCTCGCACAGCTTTTCCAGGTGGAAGGTGGCTTTGTAGGCCTTTCCTTCCTGCAGGGCACCATCGGCAGGGACAAAACTTACGGACGAAGGGCTGTTCCAGCGGGCGGCGCCTTCCACGGGCGGCTCAAACTGGAAAAGGCTTTGCGCATCCGTGCCGATGACCTCCTCCATAAGGTCTACGCGGAGTTCCGCATCCTGGGGCACCATGCCACCGGTATAGGCCTTGATATACGGAGCAAATTCACTGGCCTTCGGTTCGGGCGCAACGCTCCGGGAACCACAGGCTGCGGCTGCGAGGCAAAGGCCCGCGGCCATCCAGGCTTTCAGGATTCTTTTCATATCGGATTATTTCCAGGGGGTGCATTTATAGGCCTCGTAGCCCACGATAAAACGCTGCATGCCGTCCAGCAGGCGGCTGCGCGGGCAGGCAATGTTCACGCGCATGAACCCCTCCCCGGCGGCGCCGTAGATGGAGCCGGTGCTCAGGGTGAGCTGCACTTTCTCCTGCAGGAACTTGCCCAGGCGCTCGCTGAAGCCTTCCAGCGGCTCGCCCGGGCGGAGCGCCTTCCGGCAGTCCAGCCACATCAGGTAGGTGCCTTCCAGGGGCAGCACATTCACTTCCGGAAGCTCGTCTTCCAGGAAGCAGGATACCGTGCGGGCGTTGTGGTACAGGTAATCCCGCAGCTGGTCTAGCCACGGGCCGCCTTCCGTGTAGGCCGCCTTGAGGGCCGTGACGCCGAACACGTTCACGTCGCAGCACTCGTTGTCGTTGATGGCGCGGTCCATCTTGGCCAGGACAGCCGGGTCCTTGGCGTAAATGTTGGCTATCTGGATGCCCGCCAGATTGAACGCCTTGGTGGGGGAGATGCAGGACACGGAGTTAAGCACGTATTCCTCCGGGAGGGTGGCCCAGGGGGTGTAGTCGTGCCCGGGGTAGGTGAGCTCGCAGTGGATTTCGTCCGAAATCACAAACACCTGGTTGCGACGGCAGATTTCGGCCATCAGGAGCAGTTCCTCGCGGGTCCATACGCGGCCGGCGGGGTTGTGGGGGTTGCACAGGAGCAGTACCTTGGCCTCTGCGGCCTTCTTTTCAAAATCGTCCCAGTCCACAATGTAGCGGCCGTCGTACCGGAGCGGATTATCCAGCTGCACGCATTTGTTGTTGCGGATGGCCGGGAAGAAGGCGTTGTAGCAGGGGGTCATCACCATCACTTTGTCCCCGGGCACGGTCATAGCCTTGATGGCGGCGCTGTAGGCGGCAATCACGCCGGTGGTGGGGACAATGTTGCTTTTGCTAATATCGTCCCAGCCGTGGCGCTCCTTGAACCACCGGTGCATGGCCTCAAAGTAGCTGTCCGGCACCAGTTCGTACCCGAATACTCCGTGCGCCAGGCGCTTTTGGAGGGCCGCCTGAATCTCGGGCGCCACTTTAAAGTCCATGTCGGCCACCCACAGGGGCAGCGTTCCGGGATACAGGTCCCATTTTACACTCTCGGTTCCCCGGCGGTCCGGGCATTGGTCAAAGTTGTAGGTCATGGATGTGGTTGCTAAGTGTTTGCTATTCAGTGTTTTGTGTATAATCCTCGGCTCCTTTTGCGCACAGGATTTTGTGCAAGTGTCTGATGGTCAATAAATTAGTTGCCAGTGCTAATCTGGCAGTTTCCCGGGGCTTTGGCGTTCTCGTCCAGGATTACCTCCCCAATGGAGCCGGCCTTGATGAAGCCGGAGCGGGGATTCTTCACGGAGACAATATGGCCCTTCACCGTGGCCTGGACCGAGGAGTACTCGAAGGCCAGGTCTGCGTCATCGGCAAAGGTACAATCCTCCAGGATGAGGTTTTCGCAGTAGCACAGGGGCTGGCTTCCGCCAATATGGCAGCGCACCAGACGGAGGTTCTTGGCATACCAGCCCAGGAACTCGCCGTTGATGACGGAATCGTACACGGTCACGTTCTCGCTCTCCCAGAAGGCGTCTTTGGTCTGGAGGTTGGCGTTGCGGATGACGGCGTTCTTCACATATTGGAAAGAATAGTTTCCATGGAGTTCGTACTTGTCGATATCCACGTTCTCGCAGTGCATGAAGATGTAGTTGGCATCGGAGGTCTCTACGTTCCTGAGGACGATATCCTTGCAGTCCCAGAAGGTTTCCTGCGCCATGGGCATTTTCACGTTTTCCAGGTATACGTCGCTGATGCGGCGGAACATCTTGGGCGCTTCCACCAGGGTGTCGTACATTTTGCAGCCGCGGGTATACCACAGCGCCGCACGGGCGCCTTCCCGGAATACGCAGTCCCGGATGGTGAATCCGTCGCACTCCCAGAACGGGTATTTCCCGTTGAATTCGCACTTGACAGCTTCAATGTCAGCCCCTTCCTTCAGACTGGATTCTCCCGGCCCGATGCTGACATTTTCCAGGCGGAGTCCGTTCTTTTTGCAGTACAAAGGGCGTTCGCCCTCGAAATATTGGTTCTTGATAATTTCCATAACTCGCAAATATAATAAAATTATAGGTGCGAACGGCAAAAATCGGCCCAAATTTGGCCCCGACCCGCCGACTGCCAAATTGTCAGTCATCCCTACCTTGGCACAGCTGTTGATTATCTTTCGGGCGTCCGCCTGTCATTCTGAGCGCAGCGAAGAATCTCATCGGCACAACTGAAACTATTAAATGTACAATATCATGCTAAAACCGTTAGGAACAAGAGTGGTCGTTGAGCCCAAAGAGGCCGAGACCATGACCGCCGGGGGCCTTTACATCCCGGACAATGCCAAGGAAAAACCGCAGCAGGGCGTGGTTGTCGCCGTTGGCCCGGGTGCCAAGGACGAGCCCATGGAAGTCAAGGCCGGAGAAACCGTCCTGTATGGCAAGTACGCCGGCACCGAGGTCACCGTAGATGGCAAAAAGTACCTCATCGTAAAGCAGTCTGATATTTTAGCAATCCTCTAAGGAAGGAGATGCCCGGTCGGGCCGGGCATGACAAATTATTATGGCAAAAGAAATCAAATTCAATACGGACGTCCGCACCGCCATGAAGGAAGGTGCCGATGCACTGGCTAACGCCGTTAAGGTTACCCTGGGCCCCAAGGGCCGCAACGTGGTCATCGCCAAAAAGTTTGGTGCTCCGCAAATCACCAAGGACGGCGTAACCGTAGCCAAGGAAGTGGAGCTGGAAGACCAGTTCCAGAACATGGGTGCACAGATGGTGAAAGAAGTTGCCTCCAAGACCAACGACCAGGCCGGTGACGGTACTACTACCGCAACCGTGCTGGCCCAGGCCATCATCAACGTGGGCCTCAAGAACGTGGCCGCCGGCGCCAACCCCATGGACTTGAAGAAGGGTATCGACAAAGCCGTTGCTGCCGTTGTGGCTAATCTCAAGGCCCAGAGCCAGCCGGTAGGCGATGACTACTCCAAGGTGGAGCAGGTGGGCACCGTGTCCGCCAACAACGACGCCCATATCGGCAAGCTCATTGCCGATGCCATGGCCAAAGTCAAGAAGGACGGCGTCATCACCGTGGAAGAGGCCAAAGGCACCGAGACCGAGGTCAAAGTGGTGGAAGGCATGCAGTTCGACCGCGGCTACATCAGCCCCTACTTCATGACCAACGGCGACAAGATGGAAGCCGTCCTGGACGATGCCTACATCCTCCTTACCGACAAGAAAATTGCCAACATGGAGGACCTCATGCCCGTGCTGGAGCCCGTTGCCCGCGAAGGCCGCAGCCTGCTCATCATTGCCGAGGATGTTGAGGGCCAGGCCCTTACCACCCTGGTGGTGAACCGTCTGCGCGGCACCTTGAAGGTGGCCGCCGTCAAGGCCCCCGGCTTTGGCGACCGTCGCAAGGAAATGCTCCAGGATATTGCCACCCTGACCGGCGCCGTGGTCATTTCCGAGGAACGCGGCTTCACCCTGCAGAACGCCAACGTGCAAATGCTGGGCAAGGCGGAGAAGGTGACCATCACGAAAGAGAACACCACCATCGTGGGCGGTGCCGGTGATGCCGCCGCCATCAAGGAGCGGGCCGATCAAATCCGTGCCCAGATTGAGACCACCAAGAGCGACTACGACCGCGAGAAGCTCCAGGAGCGCCTGGGCAAGCTGGCCGGCGGTGTGGCCGTCATCTATGTGGGTGCCACCACCGAGGTGGAGATGAAAGAGAAGAAAGACCGCGTGGACGATGCCCTCAACGCAACCCGCGCTGCCGTGGAGGAAGGTTACCTGCCGGGTGGCGGCGTTGCCTACATCCGTGCCGCGGAGGCTCTTAAGGGTCTCAAGGGCGAGAACGACGACGAGACCACCGGTATCCACATCATCGAGCGCGCCATCGAGGAGCCGCTGAGGCAGATTGCCGCCAACGCCGGTGTGGAGGCTTCCGTCATCATCAACAAAATCCGCGAGGGCAAAGGCGACTTTGGCTACAACGCCCGCACCGACGAGTACGTGAACATGTACGAGGCCGGTGTCATCGACCCCACCAAGGTGTCCCGCGTGGCCCTGGAGAACGCCGCTTCCGTGGCCGGCATGTTCCTCACCACCGAGTGTGGCATTGTGGACATCCCGGAACCCACGCCCGCCGCTCCCGCCATGCCCGCCGGTGGCATGATGTAATCCCGGACTGGCCGGCAACCGTCTGATAATCAGCGTTTTGCTTATAATCCTCGGCTCCATTTGCGCCGAGGATTTTTCGTAATCTCCTCTCTCTCAATTACTTACGAACCAGCGCTTTGTGTGCCCTTGGATTCGTACTCGTCCTCGCAAAAGGCCCAAAACAAGGACGAGGGGGCCCCAACGGGCGTGTCGTCCTTAAAAATGCTTCAAAACAAGGACGAGGGTTTGGGAAAGCGGGGAAAAATGGTTAGCTTTGCGGGTAAGTAATGTATTGGAAGATGAAAAGAGCAATGCTTGTGTTTGCGCTCCTTTTGACGGGCCTGGTGGCCTGGGCGCAGAATATTACCATAGGAGAGAATGTGCCGCAGGCAGCGGTGGAAGTGCTACAGCCCCGGCTGATGCAAATGCTGCAGGCCGGTAGTGTGGCCGATGCTCCTTTGCAGGTGGAGGCTCGCGTGGTCAAGCAGCTGGAAACGCCCGGCTCCCTGAGCCAGGTGGCGCTGGAGATTGAACTCACCCTCCGCTCGGGGGATGCCGCCGAAACCTTCCTGTTAAAAGGAGTAGGGGAGAACGAGGCCGATGCCTGGGTTCGCGCCATGAAACAATTTCTCCCGCGGAGCAAATCCGCCCAGGGTTTTGTTGCCCAACTGAAGCCATAGAATCTAGGCGGCAACAAGATTGCCCGGGATTTGTGGTCAATACGAAAAATTGCCGTTAAATGGAAGCAACTGTAAATCAGTAGTTTATGGAAAATCGTCTATGTCATCTCGCATAGACGATTTTTCGTAAGTCTCTCACAATGAGCGAGTTGCATTTTACGGCCACTGAAAGGGTTCTGGCAGGGGCTGAAAAAAATATTTTCAAAAAAGTTAAAAAAAATTTGTCAGTTCAAAAATAGTTACTACCTTTGCAGTCCCGTTCGGAAACGAGCGGGATTTTTAACCCCCGCAAGGGCGGTTGAAAATTAAAAAAAGATCATTGAAAAGACTGAAAGGAAGTACAAGCAAGTACCGGAAGTTGTAACATACAATTTCTAATTTAAACGAGCGTCAGTTTCTTAGGAAACAAAGTCAAGGACAAGCTAAGCATTATAAGAATATACAATGAAGAGTTTGATCCTGGCTCAGGATGAACGCTAGCGGCAGGCTTAACACATGCAAGTCGAGGGGCAGCGCGGAGTAGCAATACTCTGGCGG